>R18__coassemble_1698_pt1 | contig 20660 bp, 14 predicted proteins | sample R18__metabat2_high_PE_032 | metagenome-assembled genome bin R18
CCTCACACCTGCGCCCGGTGATTTTCTTTCTGGACCCCCTCTGCGGATTGTTGCCCGTGGCCCATCGCCGCGTGTTGTTGCCCGTGGCCCACCGTCGCGGATTGTTGCCCGTGGCCCACCACAGCGGGTTGGATCGACAGGCCGGGGCGTCGGTCGGGGCGGGAGGTTACAGGATTTCCGCGATGACGTAGTTGCTGCCGGTTATTACTATGAGGTCGTCGGGGCCGGCGGAGCGTTTGGTTTGCTCCAGGGCGAGGGGTACGGAAGGAACGGCCGAGGCGGTGAATCCGCAGTCAGACAGGTAGTTGGCGAGATCTGCGGCAGGCAGGGCACGGGGCGACGCCGCCTGGGTGCAGACATAGCGCACGTTGCGGGGCAGGAGCGGCGCGATGGCGGAGAGGTCCTTGTCGCGGGCGAGGCCGATTATCAGAAACACATTTTTGTAGTCGCACGAGATGCGGTCTATCTGCTGGGCAACCCATCGGAGGCCGTGGGCGTTGTGGCCGGTGTCGCAGACGACCGTAGGCCGGCCGCCTCCGCAAAGCAAAGTCTCCCATCGTCCGCGAAGGCCCGTCAGCGCGGCAGCCCGGCAGACTCCTTCGAGAAAACAAGTTTTGTCGAAAGGAAAGACCGTCGAAAGTGCACGGGCGGCGGCGTCCAGAGTCCGGAGATTGCGTTGCTGATAATCGCCACGCAAATCCAAGTCCGAGGCATCAATATCGAGCCAACGCTCTGATTCAGAAGCAAATACAAGAGAGCTTCCGCAAGCGGCGGCGCAGGTCTCGAACACCGGACGGGTGGCAGGAAGAAACTCTCCCACAACGGCCGGCACACCGGGTTTGATGATTCCGGCCTTCTCGCCGGCGACAGCTTCGAGAGTATATCCCAGATGCTCGCAGTGTTCCAGACCGATATTGGTGATGACGCTCAAAAGAGGAGTTATTATATTGGTGGAGTCGAGCCGTCCTCCAAGGCCTGTCTCGACAACGGCAACATCCACCCCGCTGCGGGCAAACCAGTCAAAGGCCATCCCGGTAGTTATCTCGAAAAACGAAGGGCGCCTGGAAGTGAAATAGTCTTCCCACCTGCAGAGAAAAGAATAAACATCTGAGCGCGGAATCATCTCGAAACCGCCCCGCGAAACTATCTTTATGCGCTCGCGGAAATCCTTGAGATGGGGCGAGGTATAGAGCCCGACACGAAGGCCGCACGAAGCCAGGCCCGCCGCAAGCATATGACTCACAGAGCCTTTGCCGTTGGTCCCGGCAATATGTATGCAGCGCAGACGACTCTGGGGGTCGCCCAAAGCACAGGCAAAAGACAGCATCGAGTCCAGTCCCGGCTTATAGGCCACAGCCCCGACTTTCTGATACGAAGGGAATTGGGAGAACAGCCACTCTATCTTTTCGTTGTAGGTGTCAAAAACCATAACTTCGCGTACAGGCACATCTCCATCATCCACAGGAACCGAGTCGAAGAACTGGCAGCGACGACAAACTCCTACAGTAAGACAATCCGGGCGAAGCAACGGCAACAGACGGTCGTAGTATCCACGCCCCCGCCCCATACGCCCGCCGGAGCGGTCGAAAGCCACTCCCGGAATCACGGCAAAATCAACTTCCTGCGGAGAGACAAGCGGAGCATCGCAGCCGGGCTCCATTATGCCGCGATAGCCGGCGACCATAGACGAAGGGTAATATTCCCGAAGTTCGAGACAATCTCCCACCACGCGCGGAAGAACCACACGCCGGCCCGTTGCATACCAGCGCCCGACGACCGAAGAAGTGGGAATCTCCCAGCCGAATCCCCAGTAAATCAACACGGTACGAGCCAAAGCGAAAGCCGGCAGAGCCTCCACCCGCCGCCAGAAGGAGTCGTAGTCCGCCTCCTCCAAATCCTCAGCCGCCAAGGCCGAGAGCACGGATTTACGAAATTCCGCCTTTGAAATGTCCGAAGCCATAAGCAAAACATTACAAAAAAAGCCGACCGAAAGGCCAGCCTTTTTGATTGACTTTCAGCGAGATACTACCAGAGATCTTCTGAAGAGACTGTCAATTTCTTGCGGCCGTGACGACGACGTGCTGCGAGGACGCGGCGACCGTTGGGAGTGCTCATACGCTCACGGAAACCGTGTTTGTGGCGTCTTTTGAGCTGTGAAGGTTGAAATGTACGTTTCATTATTGTAAGTTTTTTATATTTCTTTTAAGGGAGTGCAAAGGTAACGCTTTTTGCTCAATTACCAAATTTATTTTACTCTTTTTCGCGAAAGCATCGCACGTGCTCGTGAAAGTCGGGTCTTGACAGTGCCCAGAGGCAGGTCCAATTCGGCGGCTATGTCTTCGTAGGCATAATCTTTTATGAAGCGGAGTTCGGCCACGCGGCTGTACATCCCGGGAAGCTCCTTGATGCGGCGAATCATATCGCCAACAGCCTGGTCCACAATCACTTCGTCTTCGGGAGTCACCCCCGACAAGACATTCATAGCCTCGGTCTCCAGCGAAATCGGCACGGAATTGAGCGAGGTCTTGCTGCGGCGAAGATGGTCTATGGCTTCGTTTCCGGCAATGTTGTAGAGCCAGGTCGAGAAAGCGTACGAAGGATTGTATTTCTCGATATTGACAAAAACCTTTTCGAAACTGCGCTGGCAGATGTCCTCGGCATCCTCGCGGACCGAGACATAGCGCATTACATAAGCCATAAGCGCATCGCGGTAGCGGGTCAGGAGCCCCGCGAAGGCTTTCTGGTCGCCCGAGAGCACCCGGGCCACCAACTCGCTGTCGCACAGCTCAGTGCGCTTCTTTCCAGTTTTTGCCTGCATTGCATTCTACAATTAAAGGTACTTTGAGTGAGGCCACGCCCTCCATCTCCTCCTTGACAAGGGCCCTCAGCACCGGGGCCTCGCCCGGCACCACATCGAAGACAAGCTCGTCGTGGACCTGCAGCACCATACGGCTGCGCAGACCTTCGCGGCGCATCCGGCGCCAGACGGCTGTCATCGCCAGCTTTATTATGTCGGCAGCGCTGCACTGGATAGGAGCGTTGATGGCGTTGCGCTCGGCGAGGCCGCGGACCACCTGGTTGCGCGAATTTATGTCCGGAAGGTAGCGGCGGCGGCCGAAAATGGTCTCGGAGAAGCCCTTCTCGCGGGCGAGGGCGATGGTGCTTTCCATATAGGCGCGGACCTCGGGGTAACTGCGGAAGTACTCCTCGATGAAGGCTTTGGCGCTGCGCAGGGGGATTTCCATACGCTGCGCAAGGCCGAACGCCGAGATGCCGTAGATGATGCCGAAGTTCGCCACTTTGGCGTGGCGGCGCTCCTCGGGCAGAACGTCTTCGAGGGCCTTGCCGTAGATGCGGGCGGCGGTGGCGCGGTGCACGTCCTCACCCTGAATGAAGGCCTCCACGAGGGCCGCGTCGCCGCTCAGGTGGGCCATCAGGCGCAGCTCTATCTGCGAATAGTCGGCCGAAACGATGCAGCCCGCAGGGTCGGTGGGCACAAAAGCCTCGCGGATGCGGCCGCCCCTCTCGGTGCGGATGGGGATGTTCTGGAGGTTGGGGCGCACGGAACTCAGGCGTCCTGTGGCCGTAAGTGCCTGATTGAAAGTGGTATGGATGCGGCCGGTGGAGGGATTCACCAATTCCGGCAGAGGGTCTATGTAGGTGGAGAGCAGCTTCTTGAGGGCCCTGTATTCGAGCAGAAGGCCGATAAAGGGATGGCGGTCTTCGAGCGCGCGGAGAGTCTCCTCGTCGGTGGATTTCTTGCGGGCTTTGGGGTCGAGGGCGAGATAGTCGTAGATGACCTCGCCCACCTGCTTGGGCGACGAAAGGTTCAGCAGAGGAGAGTCTGCGGCCTCGCGGGCCTGACGCTCAATTTCGGCGAGCTCCGCGGTGAGATCGCGGCTGTAGCTGCGCAGCTGCGCGGTGTCGAGCCTTACACCCGCCGCCTCAACGTCGCGCAGAACCTCGAGCAGCGGCATTTCGACCTCCCTGTAGAGCTTCCACATTCCGCTGTCTTCCAGCTCTTTGCGTAGCAGCGGCTCAAGCTTCCAGAGGGCAGCGCAGCTTCGGGCCCGGGCCTCGAGGTCTTCTTTCGGAGCGACAGTTGCGGGGGCAGCGGCCGCCGAGAAAAGGTCGAGTTCCTGAACGGGTGCAGGCGCGGCCACGGCTTCGGGCGATGTGCGGCGCGACAAATCTATGTCGAGATAGCTCTGAGCGAGAATCTCCAGTTTGTGCGTCCTTTCGGGATTGACGAGATAGTGCATAAGCTCGACGTCGTGGACAGCGCCCCTCGCGGGGATGTTCTTCATCGAGTGGCCTATCTTGACTATTGCGGCATCGTCGAGGAGTATTCCGGCCTCGGACTCATCGCAGGCGCACCATTTGTCCTCTACACATATAATATAAGGTGTACCCGCAATTACGGCGACTGCTCCGCGGGCTTTGGCCATAGCCACTATCTCACTGTAGGCCAGCTCTTTGCATTCGAGAGTCTTATGCTCTTTCTCCTTGAACTCCACATCGGGCAGCAATGCTTTGAGCGAGCCGAATTCATAGCGGTCTATGATTTCGGAGATTTGCGCGCCGTCGGCGCCCTTCAGCTTGAGATCGTCCAGCGAGACTCCCAGAGGGACATCGGTCTTGATTGTCACGAGAGTCTTGCTCAGCGCGATATGGCCCCGGGCCTCTTCGAACTGAGCCCTCATCCTCGGAGTGAGCTCATCCAGGTGCGCATATATGTTCTCTACGCTTTTGTACTTGGCTATCAGTTTCTTGGCCCCAACCTCCCCTACTCCGGAGACTCCGTGGACATTGTCGGAAGCATCGCCGCAAAGAGTCAGGAAATCTATCACTTGAAGCGGAGTGTCGAAACCATATTTGTCGCAGATGTCCTGCCGCGAGAGAATCTCGTCTTCGGCTCCCGCCTTTCCGGGTTTGTACTGGAAGATGTTGTCGTCCACAATCTGGCCAAGATCTTTGTCGGGGGTCACCATATAGACTTGGGTCGCGGGCGATGCAAAGGCTCTTGCGGCAGAACCTATGGCGTCGTCGGCCTCGAAGCCGGGCTTCATAATCACCTCTATTCCAAGGGATTTCACTATTTTTTCCAGCGGCTCGAGGGCTTCCTTGACAAGCTCGGGAGCGGCGCCACGGTTGGCTTTGTAGTCAGCGGCCAGCTCGTGGCGGAAGGTCTTGGCGGGAGGGTCGAACATAACGGCCACGTGCGAAGGTTTCTGACGCTTGAGAAGTTCCAGAAGATATTTCGTAAAGCCGTAAAGAATGGATACATCCTCGCCGCGGGAGTTGACCATAGGCCGCCTCAGGAATGCATAGTACATCCTGAAAATCAGCGAATGGCCGTCTATGAGAAACAATCTGTCCATCTGTTTACGCCGGCATTGAGGTTATGGCCTTGAGATTCACGAGGAACATCCGGGAGGCCATAGCCAGAAGGATTATACCCAGAATCTTTGTGATTATGTAGATTGCCGAAGGCCCGAGGACCTTCTCAATCTTATCCACATATTTATATACAAGGGCGACGATAATCATATTGAGCAAGATTGCAATGAGCACGTTTATCATCGCCATCTCGGCCCTCATCGAAATGATTGTGGTAAGACATCCGGCGCCGGCTATAAGAGGAAAAACCAGAGGAATGATGGCCGAAGTCCCCTTGGGGCAGTCGTCGTTTTTCATTATCTGGACTCCGAGGGTCATCTCTATACCATATATAAGAAGTATGAATGCGCCGGCCAGGGCAAAAGCGTGAAGATCGACACCTATGGCGTCGAGGACTTTTTCTCCGCCGATGAGGAACACGGCCATAACCGCAAACGAGATGCCCGCCACTTGGAAAGGCTTGACTGCCATACCTTTATGCTTGAGATTGATGACAATCGGAATGGAGCCCGTGACATCGATTATTGCGAAGAGCACCATAAAGGCGCTGAATATTTCTGAAAGATTGAAACCCATCTGCCTATATTTTTTCGCAAAATTACATTATTTATTTGTAATTTTGCAAGATTAAAACATCAATGAAATGAGAAAGAAAATAGTAGCAGGCAACTGGAAAATGAACACCACAGTTACCGAAGGTATCGCACTCGCAAACAACATCGTAGCCAAATTCGCAGAAGTCCCCGCAGACGTCGAACTCGTAGTGGCTCCCCCCTTCACCCACCTCGTAAGCGTCGCTGACGCCATCAAAGGCACCGCAATCGCTCTCTCCGCACAGAACTGCGCAGACCAGCCCAAAGGCGCTTTCACAGGCGAAGTCGCAGCCGCAATGTTGAAGGATGCAGGTTGCGTCTATACAATCCTCGGCCACTCGGAGCGCCGCGAATACTACGGCGAGACTTCCGAGACTCTCGTAAAGAAAATCAACCTCGCGTTTGCAGAAGGCCTCAAGGTCATCTTCTGCGTAGGCGAAAAACTCGACGAGCGTAACGCCGGCAAACAGTTCGAAGTTGTAGGCAAACAGATCGAAGAAGTTCTCTTCACACTTTCTGCCGAGCAGATGGCTTCTGTCGTCATCGCTTACGAACCCGTATGGGCCATCGGCACAGGCGTCACCGCAACTTCAGAGCAGGCTCAGGAAATCCACGCATTCATCCGCAAGGCAGTTGCCGACAAGTTCGGAGACAAGGTTGCTCAGGACACCACCATCCTCTACGGCGGAAGCTGCAAGCCTTCGAATGCAAAAGAGCTCTTCGCCTGCCCCGACATCGACGGCGGCCTCATCGGCGGAGCATCGCTTAAAGCTGACGATTTCGTTGCCATCGCACAGTCGTATTAATGGACTACATTGGAGTACACATCGGCATAGCTCCTTTCAGCGAGGAGATTGCCGAGATTGTCGAAGCCGAGATAGATTGTCTCGGCTTTGATAGTTATACCATAGAAGAACCCTGCCTCAACGCATTCATTTCCAAGGAGTTGTTTTCGGCTTCGCATCTCAGGGCAGTCTTGAGCGGGCTGTCGTTCGAAGGCGTGACACTCTCGTGCGAGACCGAATTCATAGCCGAGCAGAACTGGAACGCCGTCTGGGAGAGCGATTTCGAGCCCGTTGTCGTTGACGGCGTCGTAACAATCAAAGCGGCCCGCCACAAAGACCAGCCCCGCACCAAATACAACATTCTGATAGACCCCCAGATGTCGTTCGGCAGCGGTCATCATCAGACCACCTGTATGATTATCAAGGCTTTGCTCGCAGAAGGACGTGCCCTTCGCGGCCGCCGTGTCCTCGATATGGGCTGCGGCACCGGCATTCTCTCGATAGTGGCCGCCAAACTGGGCGCAGACGTTCCGGTCCACGCCATCGACATCGACCCCGTCTGCGTGCGCTCGGCCAAAGCCAACGCCCGCCGCAACAGAGTGCCCCACAAGATAGTGACCCTCTGCGGCGACGCATCATTGCTGCAGAAAGGTCAGTACGACATAGTCCTGGCCAACATCAACCGCAACATCCTGCTTGCCGATATGGCCTCGTATGTGCGCGCCCTTAAACCCTCCGGCGGAGCCATTTTTATAAGCGGATTCTTCACCTGCGACATCCCGGTGCTTCTCGAAGAAGCCTCCCGCCTCGGCCTCTCCCCGGATTCCCGGCTCGAATCCGACGGCTGGGCCATGCTCAAACTCATCACGAAGTAAATTTTGATATTCGGGCGAAAAGAGTTACTTTTGCAGGCACGATTCAAGCGGGCGTGTTGTAATTGGTAGCCAAGCCAGACTTAGGATCTGGTGTCTCACGACGTATGGGTTCGAGTCCCTTCGCCCGCACACAAAAAAGCCCCTGACGGGGCTTTTTTGTGTGTGCGGGCTCGGGCCTCGCGGCCTTCTTAACCCCTTGTCGCTTCGCGACATCCCCCTGAAGGGGGAATAGAAACGCTCCGCGTTTCGGTCGCCCGCCGGGCTCAGGCTAATTATCGCGATTTAATTTCCGAAGCGGTCGCCGAAGAGGAAGGAGGCGGTGGCTACAGAGTGGCCTGCGGGAGCCCAGGTCTGGGCGTCTTTGAAGCGCAGGTTGACGGTCACCTCGTAAGCGTTTCCGGGCCTGTAGTACAAACCTTCGAAGGGCATATCTACAGTGCAGGTTTCACGCGCGGGAGTCGATGGTATCTCGAGTCTGCCGCTTCTTATGATGTCGGGATTGCCCAGAATCACAACTTCGTATTCGATGTAGAATTCATCCAGATTGTAGTCGGCGTAGCGATTGTCCAGCGTGAGAGTCGAGCCGTCTTCGCTCAAGGAGAGTTTGACGTATTGATAGGCCTTCTTTACATCCTTGAGGTCGTACCTGTGGCGGGCGTCCCATTGCCAGTAGCAGCCGCCTATCATTCTGTTTGACGATTCGACGAAATCCCAGAAGCCGGGAAGTCCGCCTTCGCTTTTTGAAGCGCCGCCGATGGTGTACTCACACAGGAAATACGGCTTGGAACTGCCGTTGTTGTCGAGTTCCTGCGTTTCCTTGTCGGTAGGGTACATACGCGAATCCATATCTGCAATGTCGCTCCATCCTTCGTAGTGTACCATTCGGGAAGGATCGAGAGCCTTTACGGCCTCACACTCGCTCCTGATGTTGCATCCCTCGCCCGATTCGTTGCCGAGGCTCCAGAATATTACGGAAGGATGGTTGCGGTCGCGGCGCACCATACGGACTGCGCGGTCCACATAGGCGTCTTTCCAGTCGGGATTGTCCGTGATGGAGTGGTTGCCGTGGCACTCGAGGTCGGCCTCGTCCATCACATAGATTCCGTAGTAGTCGTAAAGAGCCATCATCTTGGGATTGTGGGGGTAGTGGCTCGTGCGGACCACATTGTGGTTGTTCTGCTTGAAGAGGACGATGTCTGCGATCATATTCTCAACGGGGATGGTCTTGCCGCCCACCGGATTGAAGTCGTGGCGGTTGGCTCCCTTGAAGATGGTGTTCTTGCCGTTTATGAAAATCTTTCCGCCGCGGTTCTCGACCTTGCGGAAGCCATACTGCTGGGATGTGCACTCCTGAAGTTCGCCTTTGGAGTTGTAAACCGCAATGTCGAGAGTGTAGAGATAGGGCTTCTCGGCGCTCCAGGTGTGAAGATCGGACACGGACAGGGCTGAGCCGTCAGATTTGGCGACGAGATTGCCCGCAGCGTCTTTGAGCAGAAGTTCAATCGAGCCCTTGCCGGAAAGCTCACAGTCCGCCTGCAAAGTTGCGCTCGCGAAATCGTCTGCTATGTCGCAAGAGAGCACAATGTCCTCCAGATGCACTTTGGGACGTGCAGTCAGATATACGTCGCGGTGGATGCCGCTGTAGCGCACCTGGTCCTGGTCTTCGATGTACGAGCCGTCCGACCAGCGGTAAACCTCGACTGCAATGGTGTTGGAGCCGGGTTTGACAAATTTTGTGATATTGAACTCGGAGTCGTTGTTGGCGCCCTGCGAATATCCCACCTTCTTGCCGTTGACCCAGACGTAAAATGCACTGTACACGCCGTTGAAATGAAGGATTATCTCCTTGTCAGACCAGTCGGAAGGGATGGTGAAGTCGCGGCGGTACGAGCCCACGGGATTGGGTTCGTGCTCGGAAAGCAGGCCCTTCATAGGCTGTATGAACGGGGGATTGTTCAGGAAAAGATAGCAGAGGTTGCTGTAAACGGCCGAGCCGTAGCCGCTCGATTCCCAGCAGGCCGGCACAGGAAAATCGGCCCAGCCGGAGACATCGTAAGAAGTTTTGTAGAAGTCCACAGGACGGTCTTCCGGCTGCTTGACCCAGTTGAATTTCCAGGTTCCGCTAAGGAGCTGGAAACGGCTGGAACGGGTGTCCTGCCAAGGTTTGAGATATGCGGGGTCGGAGTGCATCTCCTCTACCGAAGCGAAGGGAATGAAAGTGACGTGGCCGGGGAGTTTGTTTATGCCTATGATCTTGGGATTCTCCCAGTCTTCCTTGCTGGATGTGCGGGCCACAGTGGCATCTACCGAGGATTTTATTTCCTTGATGACCCACTGACGCGGAGTTGATTCGTCGTCGAGAGCTATGCTTATGGCCTCGCCGTCCCGATATCCCAGATATTGCCCTGTGGTTTCGGAATATATGCTGAAGGTGTGGCTGCCGTCGCCGTTGATGCGGATGCGCCAGGGCTGGTTGGGATTGCCCTGCTCGACGCCCCACTGGAGAGGTTTGTGGACTCCTGCGCCGTCATTGTCTATTATAAGAAGCGAATATTGGTTCTGAATCTTGAATATGTTGTCGGTCACGTGAATGAACTTCCAAGCCTGCGAGATGTTGCCTTCCTCGGGAGCTTCGAGGGAAATGTAAGACTCCTGGAAAGGATTCTCATTGACATCCAGGACCTTGCCGTCGGGAGTGCCTATGGTGTAGTACTTGAGTGGATCGACCTGAGCGTGGCAGGTGAGGGACAAAAGGGCGAAAAGCGCCGGAAGAATGATTCGTTTCATATTTTGTCACAGATTTTATCAATTCAAAAAACAATGTCCCAGAGCGAAAGGTCCATCTCCTCGAGGGCGAGGGTGGACACTATCCAGCTTTGGGTCCAGCCGGTGAGGGTGCCGAGGGCTCCCCAGCCCTGGTCGGCATTGGATGCCCAGTAGTTCCAGTCGCCATAGTTGAACGCGCGGAACCACGCTCCGTCGAGGCTTCTGTAGAGAGAACTCCGGGCCTGGATGCGGACGAAGAAATCGCACAGGCGCGAGCAGACTTCGCCGATTTGGGGGTCACCGGTGGCGCAGGCAGCCTCGTGGAGGCCTATCGCCGCGAAATTGCAGGTATAGAGCATATCCGCCACGGGGTCGCCGTTTCTGAAAATCAGAGGGGCTTCGGTGGTGCCGTAGGCTTCGTTGCTTGTCTGGGTTCCGAAATCGCCCTTGGAAGGGTCGCCGAGCTGTTCCATTATGGCTCCGCAGGCGTCCTGGTTGGAGCGAAGGTCGGCCACCACAGTCTTTATCCACTCGAGATGCTCCTGCGAAGGGTCGGCACGGTAGAGCCAGGCCAGAGGGAGGACCATCCTGGCTTTCTCCTGCTGGAGGCCGTTGGTCCATTCGAGACCGTCGGGATAGACCGCCATAGTGGCGGAAATGCCGCGGCGCGCGAGGTCGAGATATTTTGCTTCACCGGTCTTGCCATACTGCATAAGATAGCAGGCCCACATCCAGCTTTCGTAGTGGGGATGGGGGCAGAAAAGCTCCCTTTTCTGAAAATATGGGAGGCCGTGCTCCAGAATCTCGGGGTCTTCGAGCCTCGGGCCCCTGAATCCGGTATGGGATGTAGTATTGTAGTTGGCATCGATGGCGCGGACAATGCGCTCGTCCCATCTGCCTTCTCCGCCAAGGGCCGCACACGCTGCCGCTCCGAGTATGAAACGTGCGTTGTCGTCTCCATAGTATATGTCCTTGCTGCCGGAATTGTGGCCTATCAGGCCATAGAGAGGGCTCGCGGGGTCTGCGTGGGGGCCGCCTGCGAATTCATCGAAGGCATAGTCCAGAAGTCTGCCCGCAACAGCCTGATATTCATCGTTTTCGAGAAGCTTGGATGCAAGGGCGAAAGCCATCGCCGATTCGCCGTGGACGTCTGCCCTCATAAAATAGCGGTATGCCTGCATTCCGTCTTCATAGACAGCGGAGCTGTGGCCTTCGAGAACTCCCAGGGAGCCGTCTCCGTCGGGAAGATCGTCGGGGAGGCCGGGGCCTACTGTCACTGCTTTGTATTTGTCTATCCAGTCGGCCTTCCACGAAGGATGCACCAGGAAATGTCCGTTATAGAACCATTCTATGCCTTTGCGGACAGCGTCGAGGCGAGCCGTGGAGGGCAGGGGCTCGTCTTTTCCATAGGCGGGAGCGACTGCCACGGGCCAATTCTTGAACTCGAGAGCAGAACCCGTAAGGTCGGAAATCACAGTCTCGAAGAAAATCTTCCAATTGCCCTCGGGCATAAAGCGCAGACGGCAGAAATCGGCAAGATGCATAGTGGAGAGATAGAATCCGTCGCCGATTTTCCGTACGAGCGGGAACGACTCCGTGTCGGCGAGACCGAATTCGGCCTTGTTGAATCCGGCCACTCGCGCAAGCACCATTATGGCGTCGTCCGCCGGAGCGGAAGTTTTGTAGAACATTCCGCAATTGGTGGCAAGAAGAGTCATCGAGTCAAGACCGGCCGCCTCGGGATCGGTCACCACAACTCTCTCGTATTCAACCTTTTGCATCTCAAGATTATCGGCGCCTACGGCATAGAAATCCGCAAGGACGCGAAGGTTTTTATCCTGCATCTGCCGAAGTTGCTGATCGCTCAGACGGGCGGGCTGCCCATCGGAAGCGGAAACCACGACAAAAGCTCCTTCGGGAGCCTCCGAAAGCAGTTCGTCCAAAGATTGGTAATCCTTGACGCGGAAGCCTTCGCTGCCGAGCAGTTTGACAAGGTCGCTGCCGAGATCGTCAGACAACGTATGGACAGAAAGTGAATTGCAGCACGAAGTCAGTGCAAGCAAGGAAACGAGAATACTGAGAAACAAAAATCTGCGTGTCATATGGTCGGTTTTGGATTATCAAACCCCAAAATTACCAAATAAGTTGTAAATTTGCAATTATGACTTTGGATATGTACACCACCGCGCTGGCGGGCATAGCGGCGCTCGGGCTCGGCACCTGGATGAACAGGAAGGTTCCGGGGCTGCGCCGGATGTGCATCCCCGCGCCTGTCACGGGCGGAATCGTCGCGTCGCTCATCACCCTTGGCCTGCACAGCGTCCGGGGCGTCGAGATAGCGTTCGACGGCACCCTCAAGGACTTCTTTATGATGGTGTTCTTCACCACGATAGGCCTTCAGTCCAACCTCGGCGTCATCAGGAAAGGCGGAAAACCGCTGATTGCAATGGTATGCCTTGTGGCGGTGCTCATCGCCCTGCAGAACATTGTCGGCATTGGCGCGGCGGCGTGCCTGGGGGTCAGCAAGCTTGTGGGCCTTGCAGCGGGCTCCATCACAATGTGCGGAGGCCACGGCACCGCCGCGGGCTTCAGCGGGCTTCTGGGCGATATGGGCCTTGCGGGCGCCGACTCCATCGCCATCGCCGCCGCCACATTCGGCCTTCTGGCGGGCTCGCTGATGGGCGGTCCGCTCGCCGACAGCCTCATCCGCCGCAGGAAGCTTTGCAGCGGGAGTTCCGCCGGCTCTTCTGCTTCTGCGCCCGAAGACAGCGCGGCGGAGGGCCTTTCCGCCCCGGGCTATTTCCGCGCCGCCTTCCTGGTGCTCATCTCAATGGGCATAGGCTCGCTTCTGGGCAGGCTTCTGGCCAAAACAGGCCTGACCTTCCCCTCGTATTTCGCCTCGATGATTGTGGGCGCGCTCATCTGCAATGCTTCTGAACTTTGGGGCCGCCGGAGCCTCCTCCCCCGCCCCGATTCCGGAGAGATGAGTTCCATCAGCAGCATTTCCCTCGCGCTTTTCCTCGGAATGGCTATGGTGTCGCTGCGGCTCTGGGAACTTTCGGGCATCGCCCTGCCTCTGCTGCTGATTCTCTGCGCGCAGGTGGTTCTGATAGCGCTTTTCGCCCGTTTCGTGGCGTTTCCGGTGCTCGGGTGCAGCTACGACGCCGCGCTGCTGGTCAGCGGCCTTTGCGGTTTCGGCCTCGGCGCCACCCCCAACGCTATGGCCAATATGTCGGCCGTAGCCGCCAAACACCGCTACTCCGCGATGCCGTTTATGGTGGTCCCCATTGTCGGCGCAGTCTTCGTCGATATAATCAACATCGCCGTCATCACCTTGTTCCTTAACCTTATATAATATATGTCGCCGCTATCGATAGAGTACCCGGACGGGTCCGATGAGGCCGGCGCGGGCGGTGCCGCGATAGGGCGAAGGTATCGATTGGTAGTGGTTGGATAGCGAACTATACACAAGGACCTCCACGAGATTCTCTCCCGGATGGACCAACGAACTGATATCCAGTCTGTAGGGGGCTGTCAGAAGCACATCTGCCTTGACTCCGCCGACAGTGACTTCGCAGGTGGCGTCTATCTCGCCCAGATCAAGGACGACGGTCTGTGCACCTTCAGGCAGAACAACAGTCTTGGAATAGCGGATTCCTCCGGAGAAGAACTCTAGAGCGCCTGCTTTCGACCAGTCGCCCTCAGGCATCTTTCCGCCTTCGCATTTGATGCGTACGGGCTCCTTGAACGCCGAAGCGCCCGGGCATCCGAGAGAAGGAACTGCGTGAACCACAATGCGTCCGTGGCCGTCGTCCTCAGAAGAGACGACTTTGCCGTCAAAGGCCATTTCGAAATCCACGGCCCCCGGAGCTGTCTCGAAACTGTAGATCCACTCTGACGGCTCGCCATAAGGATTGAACTTCAGGAACGGAGTGTCGTACCATTTGGAAGCCACTATGGAGTCGTACATCGAGTGCTCCTCCGGAGAGGGTGCATCCACAGGATAGAGCATAACCATTGCGCGTTTGCGGTAGTCCACAGTATAACCACGCTGGCTCTCAAGACTATATTCCTTCTTTTCGGTGTTGCAGTATGCCACCACAAGGTCGTGCCAGCCGCGGGAAAGCTTAACCTCAGTTCCATCGGAGGAAGTGACATCCTTGGAATCAATGACAATCTTGTCGGGAGCAACTCCCTCGACGACAAGTCGGTACGAGGCGGAAGAAGGAGCATAGACCTTGGTGCGGAACAGCTGGTGTCCGCCCTTGTCGAGAATCAGGAACTTGCTGTCCACGCGGGCCTTGAGGCCGTGATAGCCCTGTCTTCCCGGACTGTCGGGCACGCCGTACTGCCACGACCATACATAGGGAGTCCATCCGTAGTCGTCCGGGCAGGTGGCAAGGCAGTCGTCCAGAGACATCGACGAAGAGAAAGACCGTGTCAGCATATAAGGTCCGTAGCCGTAAATCTCTGAAGGACAATCGCTCCACGAAGCGGGAACTCCGCCTCGGGTGTAAGAAATCCTGCGAGACTCCACGCCGAGCATACCCGGAGAGGCCGGCAGACGGAAATCGCCGTAAGTGTTGTCGAGAGTGGGAATTATCTCAATGTCCCAATCGCCTTCGACCTCCATCTCGTGGAGATGAGCCACTGCATTGCCGGAAGCGGATTCTTCAAGAAGAGGTTCTCCCGGCGAGAAAACTATAAGCTGTGAGTTGCCGTTCTCGGCGGAGCAGCGTATGCTTGTGAGACCATCTTCGGAAACGCCGCATACCCCCACAGGAGTCATAGTCCCGTGGAAGGGGTCCCATATCTCTGCGCGGCCCGAGGCGCGGAAGGTCATAACATCACCCTCGGGAACGTCCATCACCATATAGACGTCGCTGGAACCGATGTGTCTGTGGAGCACTTTTCCTATGCCGCCGCTGACAGCGAAATCGGTCTGGATGCGGCCGCGGATGGCCCCGATAATATTCTCATAATCAACGGCTTCGAAAGATTCGTCGGCTTCGAGGCCCTCCGGCGCAAAGCCTGTGGTGAGGACAATTCCTCCGGCGCGGCGGAACTCGGCCAATTTGTCCAAAGTGGCTTTGGAAGCGCCCTTGATGTCGGCCAGAACAATCACTTTATAGCTTTCGCCGGCAACGCGGAGACAGCCGCCCTCAGCAGTGCCGCAGCGCAGCGATTCGGGGTTGATGAAGTCGTAGTCGATGCCGTGGGCGCTGAGGCTCTCCGAAACGTCGAACATAAGGTGCGGAGTGGCCTCCGGATAGGCCTGCATCGATTCTGTGGGGTAGAGCAGCGCCACGTCGCACACGTGCGAGCCCTGGGAAAGGAGGTAGCACATACGCTCGGCACGCTTGATCCAGAGCTTCATATGCGGCCAGTAGGGCATATGGAAGTGGAAGCACGGCGGGGCCCATTCCCACCACCCTCCGTGGGTGGAATAGTAGAGGCCGTGCATACACAGGAGGTTGCCTCCGGCGATGATGTGGTGGTCCAGCTGGCGGATCAGCACTCCGCCGTTGGCGTCCCAGCCCATACTGTGGAAGGCCTCGAGCCAGGTGCGCGGACGGCCGTAGAGGTGGGCGATGCTGCTCGAGACCTTGGTCTCGCGGAAGCTGCTGCCGCGGGCCGGGGCGTCGTTGCCGGGAGCCGTGAAGTTGCTGATGGCCTTGAAATAGTCGAGATACATCGTGGGCTCGAGTCCGCGGCCGTTGTTGTCGCAGCCGTAGATGAGCCCGCGCTCGTCGTGCCAGTCGAAGATGGGCCCGAAGTACCTTTCCTGCGCGAGCCCTGTCAGGACATCGGCGTAGTCGATGCGGATGCGCGCGGCCTCGGGCGTGATGAGAGAATCCTTCTCTATGAAGAGATAGTCCAGATAAGGCATTATGTCATAGCCTTTCCGCTCGCGGAAAATCTCGGGCATACCTTCGCACCACGAGCGGATGTCCAGCTTATAGATGAGTTCGTCCTGGAAGAAATAGTTCATTCCCTCCCTCTGATGCTCGTCCATAGAGTCCTCGAAAGGCTGGAAATATTTGCGTACGAGCTCGGCGCCATATTCCGGGTGGAGTTCGGGAGAGGGCTCCGTAGTGATTTTGCCGTCCTTGTCCTTGACCAGTCTGCCGGGGTAGTTCCTGAACGAAGGCTGGGCGAGGATGCTGTCAACGTACTCGCCGTTGCCGGGGAATGCCACCACATAGTCGTCCATTCCCATACCTATGCCTTTCTCGGCGCATTTTCCGGAAAATTCCGCCCAGATCTGCCGCCACTCGTCAGAGAAGACACGGGGTTTGCCTCCCTCGACCCTGCCGCAGGCACCATAGCCCGGGGCATTGAGAGCCGTATCGACGTCTGCGTGGGTGTGGTGATAGCTTATGCAAAGTCCGTCGGTCGATGCGTCGGAAAGTATCTCGAGTTGCCCGGTGAGACGCTCTATGCTGAGAGAATCGTTGCTCCACCAGTAGAACGGAACATTGCCGTAACCCTTTGGCGGATTGACAAATCCTTCGCGGATGTTTTCTTTTTCGGGGTCGGACGGCCAGCCTTTGTGGTATTGCCGGGTCCTTGTCTGGGCTGATGTCACCGCAGCGGACAAGATTGTCAGACACGCTGCAAGCAGGAGGAATTTCTTCATAATCGAGTGAATCTTCATAGGTCGTTAATCAAACAACCAAAGATAGTGAATTATTCCGAAATTCATTACCTTTGCAGGCACTATGGCAAATATAATCGACGGAAAGGCTCTTTCGCTGTCTCTCAAGGAGGAGATGCGGAGCCGTATGGAAACTCTTGAGGCTGAGTATGGCCGCAGGCCCTGCCTCGCAGTGATAATCGTGGGCGACAATCCCGCAAGCCGCTCGTATGTCCGCGGCAAGATCAAGGCAGCGGAGTTCGTCGGTATGGGCAGCATTCTTGTGGAGCTCCCTTCGGACATTTCTGAAGCCGACCTTCTCTCCAAAATTGCCAAGCTCAATGCTGACTCCGGAGTTGACGGCATCCTCGTCCAGCTCCCCCTCCCCGCCCACATCGACGAAGACCGCGTCATCGATGCGATCTCTCTCGAGAAAGACGTTGACGGATTCCATCCCGGAAATGTCGCAAAGCTCTGGCTCTCACGCCCTTGCATTGTGCCTTGCACCCCTAAGGGCATTATGGCGATGATAGACTCCACCGGAGTGAACATCTCCGGCAAGAAAGCCGTTGTGGTGGGCCGCTCCAACATCGTCGGCAAACCCGTCGCCAAATTGTTGCTCGACCGCAACGCCACAGTCACAATCGCGCACTCGCGCACAGCCGACCTGGCCGCAGTGACCCGTGAGGCAGACATACTCGTAGCCGCAGTCGGCAGGCCCGAGATGATCACCGGCGATATGGTCAAACCCGGAGCCATCGTCATAGACGTCGGCATCAACCGCATTCCGTGCATAAAAGAAGACGGGAGCGAGGGCTCCCGTCTTGTAGGCGACGTCGATTACGCTTCTGCTTCGGAAGTTGCCGGCTGGATAACTCCGGTTCCCGGCGGTGTCGGCCCGATGACCATCACGATGCTGATGCAGAACACCATCGAGTGCTTCCTCCGCCGCCTTACCTCTTAGAGGTGACTTCGGCGGCGTAGGCGTCGATCTCGGACATATAGTCGAGACCGGCGGGAACGCCGTTGCGCAGGCAGAACTCGTCGTAAACGGCTCCCCAAGGCATTGTCTTGGCTTCTTCGAGATAGGTCAGGACTTTGTAGGTCTCGCCTGCGAGCTCCCACTGGCGGATGGTATCCGTGGGCTCGAGAAGGGCGCGGAGCATACATTTCTGAGCTGCGCGGGAACCTATCACATAAGCTCCGATGCGGTTGATGGCTCCGTCAAAATAGTCGAGGCCATAGTGGACGCGGTCCATAGCGCCGGCGCGGACAATCTCGGAGAAAAGTTCGAGAGTGGGGTCGTCCATAAGGGTGACGTGGTCGGAATCCCAGCGGACGGGACGGCTCACGTGGAGCATAAGCTCGGGAACGAACTGCAGCACGGCGGACACTTTCTCTGCGGGAGACTCAGTGGGATGGTAGTGGCCGGTGTCGATGGTCAGAATCTTGCCGTTCTTGGCAGCATATGCAGTATAGAAATCGTGGGAGCCCACAGTGAAGCTTTCCAGACCGATGCCGAAGACCTTGCCCTCGATGCAGTCCTTCATATTTTCTTTCTTCTCGGCGAAGATCTTGTCGAGAGAGTCCTTGAGGAACTCGCGATACATCATATGATTGACGGAGAAGTCCTTGCATCCGTCGTGAACCCAGACGTTCATAATGCAGGGATCGCCCTGGGCGGCGCCCATTGCGTCTGCGATGTCGCGGCAGCGTTTGGTGTGTTCCACCCAGAATGCGCGGATGTCGGCATCGGGGCTCGAGAGGGAAAGATTGCCGCTCTTGGGGTGCGAGAACGAAGTGGAGTTGAAGTCCAGAGGAGTGCCGGTCTGGCGCGACCAGTCTATCCAGCCCTGGAAATGCTCCACGCCGACCTCGTCGCGATCGACCTTCTTGCCGCCGAATTCGCCGTAGATTTCGTGGAGGTTGAGACGGTGCTTGCCGGGGATAAGGCTCTTGGCTTTAAGCACATCCGCACGGAGTTCGTCGATATTGCGGGCTTTGCCGGGGTAGTTGCCGGTGGCCTGGATGCCGCCTGTGAGGTCGCCTGCGCTTTCGAAGCCGGCGACATCGTCTGCCTGCCAGCAGTGCATTGAGAGATGGAAATCCTGGAGTTTCGAGAGGACATCTTCGGTGTCGATGCCCAGGGAGGCATAGCGTTCCTTTGCAAGTTCGTATGCCTGATGCAGTTTCTGATCGTTCATATTTTTGATTGTTACATTGATTTCGTATCCACAAATATACGAATTATTATTAACTTTACGATTTGGAAACAAACAAAACAAAACAGATAAACATTATGAAACGCATTCTCATCATTTCTCTCGCCCTTGTGGCTGTGGCAGCCTGCCAGCCCAAGGACAACACTCTTTCGCGCGCCGAGGCGGCAGACGGATGGCAGCTTCTCTTCAACGGACAGGACCTCACAGGCTGGCGTGCCTTTAACGGTGCCGAAAACTGCGGCTGGAAGGTCGTGGACGGATGCCTGCAGGCTCCCGGAGACGGCTCCGACGGCTCGGGCTATATAGTGACCGACAAAGTATATTCCGATTTTGAAATCGTATGGGACTGGAAACTCACCCACGGCGGCAACAGCGGACTGATCTATCACGTAGTAGAGGATGCCGTATATGACGTGCCTTATGTCACAGGCCCCGAATATCAGCTCATCGACAACGAAGGTTGGGAGGAAGTCAACGCTCCCGAAAAGCTCGAGGAATGGCAGAAACTCGGCGTTGACTACGCAATGCATCTTCCCGACTATGCCCAGATGCAGGTCAACCCCCAGGGCGAGTGGAACACCTCGAAGATTGTCTTCGACAACGGCCACGTGGAGCACTGGCTCAACGGCAAGAAGATTCTTGAATTCGAAGCCTGGACAGACGACTGGTTCGCGCGCAAGGGCAGCGGCAAATGGGCCGGCGCTCCGGAGTACGGCATCGCGCGCGAAGGCGTCATCTGCCTGCAGGACCACGGCGACCCCGCTTCCTTCAAGAACATCAAGATCAAGGAGCTCCCCCACAAGGTCGCAGAGCCCGAATCTCTGTTCAACGGCAAGGACCTCACCGGCTGGGAGCCCTTCGGAGACGGCAAATGGTATGTCGAGGACGGCAACCTCGTGACCGAGAACGGCGACAACAAGGAGTACGGCTACCTCTGCACCCGCAAGTACTACAAAGACTTCGACCTTACCTGCGAGTTCAAGCAGGCATCCAACGGCAACTCCGGCCTCTTCTTCCACTCCTTCATCGAGGGCTTCAACCACGTCCACGGCTGGCAGTGCGAAGTCGCGCCCAAAGGCAATGACACCGGCGGCATCTACGAATCGTACGGCCGCGGCTGGCTCATCCAGATTCCCGACGAGAAGGAAAGCATCCTCAAGGAAGGCGAGTGGAACACCCTCCGCCTGCGCGTTGAAGGCGGTCACGTCCAGACCTGGCTCAACGGCGAGCCTATGGCCGACATCGAGGACGCCCTCATCGGCGCACGCAGCGGCCGCCTGATGCTCCAGATCCACGACGGCAACGACATCAAAGTCCTCTGGCGCAACTTCGTCCTCACCAATCTCTAGCAACTAATTAGCGTGAGAGCGGAAGTGGAAGGG
>R18__coassemble_1699_pt1 | contig 20631 bp, 20 predicted proteins | sample R18__metabat2_high_PE_032 | metagenome-assembled genome bin R18
CCAGAAGATTCCTTTCTTCGCCGACCCCGACCAGCCCTACAACCAGGTGATGGCCCAAGTGGCCCTCCGCGCCGATGTGGACAAGATCATCCTCGGCGGTATGGGTCTTAGCAACGACGACTATCTCTATTTCCGCCACGAATTTGAAAGCGCCGGAGCCCTCGGCAAAATCATAAGCTTTGTCAACACCACAGACCAACCTCCTGTAGAGAGGCTTCTGATTCCCGATATGGCCCTCGCCGCAGCCGAATACTTTGCAGTCGATAAAAACGAGAAAGTGCTTGTGCTTCTGACAGATATGACTCTCTACGCCGACGCGCTCTCCATCGTCTCCAACCGTATGGACCAGATTCCTTCGAAGGACTCAATGCCCGGTTCGCTATATTCCGATCTGGCAAAGATTTACGAGAAAGCCGTGCAGCTTCCCGACGGAGGCTCCATCACAATCATAGCAGTAACGACCTTGAACGACGGCGACATCACTCACGCCATCCCCGACAACACCGGCTATATCACTGAAGGTCAGCTGTTCCTGCGTGCCGACACCGACACCGGCAAGGTCATCATCGACCCCTTCCGCTCGCTGTCGCGTCTGAAACAATTGGTGCAGGGCAAAAAGACCCGCGAAGACCATTCGCAGGTGATGAACGCCTCGGTCCGCCTCTACGCCGACGCCCAGAACGCCAAGACCAAACTCGAGAACGGTTTTGACCTCAGCGACTACGACCACCGCTGTCTGGACTACGCCAAGGACTACGCCTCGCAGATTCTCTCCATCGACGTCAACATCTCCATCGAAGAGATGCTCGACACCACGTGGAAACTCTTCGCCAAATATTTCAGCAAGGCTGAAAGCGGCATCAAGGAAGCTATGGTGGAAAAATACTGGCCGACAGACGGCGCCGCCAAATAAGCGATGGCTATCAAATTCCAATACAACAAAACCTCGCTGACGAACCTGGGCAAGCAGCTCAAGGTCCGCCAGAGGGCCCTGCCCACGCTCAAGAGCAAGGAGTCGGCCCTGCGCGCCAGCGTCATCACGGCCAAGGCCGAGAGCGAGCGGCTGCTGCGCGAGCTCGATGCTGCCCTGGAGCAGTACAGCTATCTTGCGCGCCTGTGGAACGAATTCACGCCGGGGCTCATAGCGGTGGAGGACGTTGACCTCGCCGTTGTGAAGGTGGCCGGAGTCAAGGTGCCGGAGCTGCGCGAGGTGATTTACGACGTGAAGCCGCTGGACCTCTTTGCGCAGCCGATGTGGTACTCCGAAGGAGTGGAGATACTCAAGAAGCTTGCGCAGCTGGGCATAGAGTCCGAAATCTATACGGAAAAGAGCCGGATTCTGGAATTCCAGCGCAAGAAGACGACGCAGAAGGTCAATCTGTACGAAAAAGTGCAGATTCCCGGCTACCAGGAGGCTATCCGCAAGATCAAGAGATTTATGGAAGACGAGGAGAACCTCTCCAAAGCTTCCCAGAAGATAGTAAAAAGCCGCCACGCGGCTGAAGAAGAGGAGGAAAGCCTATGATAGAGAAGATGACAAAATACACCTTCATTATGCTCGGCAGCTCTCGCGACTCATTCCTGGAGTCTCTTCAGTCCATCGGGCTGATAGACATCAAGCGTTCGCGTAAGCCCGTAGATGACTATGCACGAGGGCTTTACGAAGAGTCGTTGGAACGTCGGAAACTTATTGAGCGTATCGAGAAGGACGATTTTTCGCGGGATGCTTCTTATGTTCATCTGTCCAAGTCTTTGGATGCTGCGCGTAAGGAATACGCTTCGCTGCTGCCTTGGGGCTCTTTCTCTCCTTCCGATTTGAAGGGGCTTGCTGCGGCCGGCTTCGACGTCAGGTTCTACTGCGTGCCTGTAGGGAAATTTTCTTCCGAGTGGGCTGATATTCAAGCTCTTGAGATTATCTCTCGGGATGAACGGAATGTTTGGTTTGTGACTGTTGGCGGTGATTCGCTCCCAGTAGAAGAGTGTCCTGCACCTTCTCGTTCTTACGAAGAAGTAGCTATTGAGATTGCTGCTTTGGAGAAGGAATTGGCTGACAAGGAAGAAGCTTTGCGTGGCGAAAAGGCATTGCTGCCGCAGCTTCGCCGCGAACTTTCTTCTCTGCTCGAGAAACTCGCTCGTTATCAGGCATCTGCTGCCGCCGTAAAGGCTGCTGAAGATTCTCTCGACATATTTGTCGGCTTCGCTCCCACTGCATCTGATGCCTCATTGGCGTCGCAGTTGGATTCCCTTGGAGTTTATTATCTGAGCGAGCCCGCAACCAAAGAGGACAATCCCCCCATCAAACTCCACAACAACTGGTTCGCCCGCAATTTCGAGACCCTCACCGGAATGTATGGGATGCCCGTTTACGACGAGTTCGACCCTACCCCGGTTCTGGCGCCTTTCTTCCTGCTCTTCTGGGCGTTCTGTATGGGCGATGCAGGATATGGACTGCTTCTGATTGCTATGGGATTTGTGGTTAAGCGTGTCAATATTCTGGGTCTGAAACCTCATTGGAGGCTGGTTACAACTCTTGGAGTCGGAGCCACAATCATAGGATTTTTCCTCGCCACATTCTTCGGAATCAATCTCACCACTGTGGAGTGGATCCCCGAAGGATTGCGGTCTCTGATGCTTTCTGGAAAACTCTCGTTTGGAGGCTCGTCGTACGATGTCTCGATGGTTGCCGCAATCGCCATAGGTATATTCCATATCTGCCTTGCAATGGTAATCAAGGCCATCGGCCTTACCAAACGCTTCGGCCTGGGCGCCGCCATTTCCACCTGGGGATGGATAGTCCTCATTGTCGGAGGCTTATGCACTGCAGGTCTGGCGCTTACAAGTGTCATCGATTCGTCCGTCACACGCATTGTGGTTATTGTAATAGGAGTAATAGCATTGCTGAGTATTTATCTTTTCAACACTCCCGGCCGCAATCCCGCAATCAACTTCGGAGCAGGACTTTGGGACACCTACCAGATGGCTACCGGAATCTTGGGAGACGTATTGAGCTACATCCGTCTCTACGCCCTCGGCCTTGCCGGAGGAATGCTCGGCGGAGCCTTCAACGACCTCGCCGCAATGACTCTTGGAGACAATCCCACCTGGCAGTTCCTGCCTTTCATCCTCATATTCGTCCTCGGCCACGCCCTGAACTTTGCGATGAGCTGCCTTGGAGCATTCGTCCATCCGCTTCGACTTACCTTTGTGGAATATTTCAAGAACAGCGGATACGAAGGCAAGGGCGACCGCTACGAACCTTTGCAAACTATTGAAAATTAATCATTTAAAATTTTTATAACTATGTTGACAACAATTCTTGGTTACATTGGTCTGGGCCTCGTGCTCTGCCTCTCAGGAATCGGTTCCTCCATCGGAACCACAATCGCCGGCAACGCTGCCGAAGGTGCTTTGAAGAAAAACTCTGAAAAATCATCGTCTTACATGATTCTTTCGGCAATGCCCGCAACCCAGGGTCTTTACGGATTCGTCGCATTCCTTATGTGGCCCAAAGACGCAGCCGCAATGGGTGAGTCCGGTCTCATCTATTTCGCCGTAGGTATCGCAGTGGGTCTGGTATGCCTCTTCTCCGCAATCCGTCAGGGTCAGGTCTGCGCCAACGGTATAGTCGGCATCAGCCAGGGCCACGACGTCCAGACAAACACAATGATCTACGCAGCCCTCCCCGAGTTCTACGCAATCCTTTCGCTCGTCGCCGCCCTTATGATCTAAACGCTGTCTATGGAACAAAAGAAACTGGACATAGACCTCAGTCCGGAGGTGGCCCGCGGGAACTACGCGAACCTGGCGATAATCACCCACTCCTCCAGCGAATTCATCCTCGACTTCATCGAGCATATGCCGGGGATGCCCAAGGCGCAGGTGGCCAGCCGCGTCATAATGACCCCCGAGCACGCCAAACGCCTCCTTCTGGCCCTCTCCGACAATGTCTCCAAATACGAAGCATCGAACGGCCCGATAAAGCTGCCCGAAGTGCCCCATATCGTTCCGCCTATGCCTTCTCCGGCAGAAGCTTAAGGCACGGAATGAAGCAGGTCGCGCTTTATAAGCTAACTCACGAAGTATCTGACGCACAGGCTCTTGAGCTTATGCGTCAGCTTCCTTTGTGGCGCTACGGGCGCGCTGCCGCCTACAAGTTCGCCCGCGACAGATTTCTCTGCGCCAAGGCATACCTTATGCTTTGCGATGTTCTGAGTTCTTCTTGCGGAATCTCGGAGCAGCCGGAGTTCGCGTATGGTCTCTCCGGGAAGCCCTTTCTGAAAGACCATCCCGACATCCATTTCAATCTGAGCCATTGCCCACGGGCCGTGGCCTGCATAGTCGCCGACCATCCTGCAGGAATCGACGTGGAATCCATCCAGTTCGACGGGGAGGTAGCCCGTAAAGTCCTGAGCGACGCCGAGTTACATCAAGTCTTGACCTCCCCCGCCCCGGAGGTCGAGTTCACCAAACTCTGGACAAAGAAAGAAGCCCTGCTCAAAAAACGCGGCACCGGCCTTGCGGACGATCTTCCGGGCCTTCTGAACGGCCACACCGAATCCTTAGAAACCACAGTCTTCGCCAATGACGGCTTCGTAATGACGATTGCATCCGGCCACGAGTGCTAAAAATCGCTTCATTTTCAGCAGTCGTGGCCAGATCCTGGGACAAAAGCACTGTTTTGTTGCCACGAGTGTCAGATATTAACGCATTTTCAGCAGTCGTGGCAGAGTGTTTTAAGGAACGGAATTTGCAGTGGGGACGGGTATGAAAAGATTTGTGCTGATTATTGTGCTGGTTGTTTCCGTCGTGGGTGCGGAGACCCGGGAGGCAAAAGGCCAGGAGGCCAAGGCAATTGTAGAAAACTACTGCAAGGCAGAGAATGCAGTCCACGCATCGCTCGACCGCAAGACATTCAACCTTATGAAGCCCTTTCTGGGGCTAGACAAAGAAACAAAGAGGCTCTTCAAAGCGCTGGATTTCAAGACAATAGACATATTGAGTCTCACTCCTTCGCAGGCAGCGGACTCTGCCGAGCGGGATCTCGACCGCCTGCTTCTTGACAGCATCTACGCCGGCATCAAGACCAAAGTCTCCGACGAGAAGAGCGGCAAGGAAACCGGCGGAGTGGCGATCTACAAGGAGACCGATGGCTTCGTCACCGATTTCGTGATTTATTCCCGTCACCCCAACGACTCCACCCTGATGGTCCTCCGCATCGAATGCAACGCCCGCCTCGAAGACATTATCCGCGATTTCGGAAAAGATTCATCCGGCGAGGCCGGTCAGAACAGGGAGTCGTCGCGGTAGAAGTAGTGGCTGCGGAGGGTCTCGAAGTCTTTGGTGGAGGCGCGCAGGGCTGCGTCGTCGTGCTTGATGTCGTAGGGCACAACAGGCGGGAACTCCGCAGGGAGAGCCGGGGAGAGTTCGGGAAGGCCCAGGCAGCGGGAAGTGGCTTTGAGGACCGCAGCGGTGCCGTTTACCTTGCCCTGGAAGGAGTAGCCGGCGATGTGGGGAGTCGCGATGTCGGCGGCCGCGAGAAGTTTCAGGTTTATGTCGGGTTCGCCGCGCCAGACGTCGAGAGCCAGAGCCGAAAGCCGCTTTCGTGCCGCCAGAAGTGCCTCGTCGTCAACGACTTCGCCGCGCGAAGCATTCAAAAACACCGCCCCGGGCTTCATCTTCGCAAAGAACTCCGCATCCGCGAAATTTATGTTGTTTTCCTTGGGGATATGCAGCGTCACTATATCGGAGTTTGCCAGAAGGTAATCCAACGGTACGTAAGATGCCCGTGTTATTACATCGTTACACAACACATTGAACCCCAAGTCTTTGGCGGTTTCGACGATCAACGATCCCACGTGTCCGACACCTACGACGCCAAGAGTCGGGCGGGACGGCATCGCGAGAACACCAAGGGCGCGGAGGGCGGCGAAGACCCATTGGCGGACACCGCCGGCATTGCAGCCGGGGGCGCTCACCACTTCGATGCCGTGAGTTTCGCACCAGGGGATGTCGATGTGGTCGGTGCCGATGGTCGCTGTCGCCACCAGCCGGACAGAAGAGCCGGACAGAAGCGCGGCGCCACATTTTGTACGTGTACGCACCAGCAGCGCCGAAGCGTCGCGGACATCGGACGGCCCGATTTGCGAACCTTTGATGTAACGCACTGTGCACCAAGGCTCAAGAACACCTTCGAGAAAAGGAATGGCATCGTCGGCCACAACCACGGGCCGCGAACTATTGGAGAATGATTTTTTCGACATATTCACCACCGAGCAATGTATTTATTTGTTGTCTGTACGATTCGAGTCTGAAACGCGCCTGCTGTCTGACCACAGACGAAGTCATCCTGCAGGTCAGGACTTTATCTTTGTAGAAGGTCGAGGATGTGTAGGCGGGATTGCCCACAGCGGCATCCCAGGCGTTCGCCACGCGTGCGCGCAGCAGCCCTTCCTCCAGATGGTTCTCCTTGATGAAGAGCGCAATGGCATCGGCAATCGATTTGGTCGGAACTCTCTGCATAAAAACTATATTTCGGAAACGGCGCCGCCCTCCACCGCGAAGCTCTTGCAGGGAGCCCCGATGCGCGCGAAGGTGTCGTCCAGACGCACTTTGTTGCAGTCGGTTATGAAAATCTGGCCGAAGTCCAGCGAGGACACTATCTCCAGCAGGCGCGCCACCCGGCCCATATCTAGCTTGTCGAAGACATCGTCCAGCAGCAGGATGGGAGTGCGGCCGTAAATCTGCTTGATGAAGAGGAACTGCGCGAGCTTGAGCGCCAGGAGGAAGCTCTTCTGCTGGCCCTGGGAGCCGCATTTGCGGATGGGGTGGTCGCCCAGCAGGAAAGAAATGTCGTCCCGCTGGATGCCGACTGTGGAGTAGTGCAGGATGCGCTCGCGTGCGGCCTCGCGGCGGAAAAGCTCGTCGAGGGTGGCCTCGCCCAGGTCGGAGCGGTAGGCGGCGGACACGGCCTCGCGGTCTTCCGAAAGCCTGGAGTAGAAGCCCGAAACCAGAGGCACAAGCCTGACGCACAGCTCTTTGCGGGCCTCATAAACATATTCGGCGTGCGAAGCCATACGCTCGGACATCACCTCCAGAAGGTCGGCCGAAGGGCTGTCCTCCTTGAGCAGTTTGTTGCGCTGCGCCAGAAGCTGGTTATAGGCCTGGATATGTGCAAGATACTGCTTGTCTGTCTGCGAGAGGATGAAGTTCATATACTTGCGGCGCTCCTCCCCCGACTCGTTGATGAGCGAAATGTCGATGGGCGAGACCATCACCACCGGCAAAAGGCCGATGTGCTCGCTGAGCCTCTGATAGGCCTTGGCCCCGCGCTTGACAATCTTTTCGCCGCTGCGGCGCACGGAAACGGCGATTTTCTCTTTCTGGCCGTCTTCCATAGCATAGTTTCCGCAAAGGATGGCTTCGTCCTTGCCGAACTGATAGACGAATCTGTCGGACGAATCGAAAAAGCTCTTGGTCATCGACAGATAGTACACCGCATCGAGGAGGTTGGTCTTCCCCGCCCCGTTGTCGCCTGATATGCAATTGATTCCGGGCGAGAACTCCAGAGAGGCCTCGCTTATGTTACGGAATCCGTTTATGGTCAATCCTGTTAAAAACATGTTTGCAAATATAGAAATAATGTTTGTGATTACCATTTTTGTGAGTAAATTTGCAGGATTGAATTTTTATGAATAATTATTAAAAAATTTATAAGATAAAATGGCAAAGAAAAACCAACCCACCGCTCAGGAAGAACAGGTTGCAACAACCGTTTCAGGTCTTGAAGCATTTTTCCAGAAAAACAAAAACGCAATCGAATGGGCAATCCTCGGCATCATCGTCGTAGTCTGCGCATTCCTCGCCATCAACAAATGGTATGTCACTCCTCTCAAGGAGGAAGCTCAGGGCCAGATGTTCACCGCCGAGCAGAAATTCCGCGCAGGCGAATACCAGGCTGCTCTTGAAGGAGACGGCAACTTCCTCGGTTTCAACGACATAATCAGCCAGTACGGCAGCAAGGCCGGCAAGGCAGTCTATTTCTACGCCGGAGCCTGCAACCTCCAGTTGGGAAACAACGAGGAAGCAGTCGGACTTTTCGGCAAATACAGCACTTCCGACAAAATTATGGCAGCCCGCGCCCTCTGCTGCACAGGAGACGCCTACGCCAACCTCGGCGACAACGCCAAAGCCCTCTCTTTCTACAAGAAGGCAGCTGCCAAGGACGACAGCCAGTATGCAGCAGGCTACCTCCTCAAAGCCGGCATCATCAGCGAAGAGATGGGTGACACCGCAGCGGCTCTCAAATTCTACAATGAGATCGAGCTCAACTATCCCCAGTCTATGGAAGGATACGAAATCCAGAAATACATTTCCCGCATCGAAAACAAATAGTCAGCTATGGGAAGAGCATTTGAATTCCGCAAAGAAAGAAAGTTCAAACGTTGGGGCCATATGGCCAGAACTTTCACCAAGATCGGTAAAGAAATCACAATCGCAGTCAAACAGGGCGGTCCCGACGTAACCGGCAACCCACGCCTGCGTGCCCTCCTCCAGACCGCGCGCAGCGAGAATATGCCCAAGGAGAACATCGAGCGCGCAATCAAGAAGGCCACCGACAAGGACCAGGCCGACTACAAGGAGATCGTTTACGAAGGTTACGGCCCCCACGGCGTCGCCATCCTCGTCGAAACAGCCACCGACAACACCAACCGCACGGTCGCCAATGTCCGCAGCTACTTCACCAAGTTCGGCGGCAGCCTCGGCACTTCTGGCAGCGTGTCGTTTATGTTCGACCACAAATGCACCTTCAAAATCAAGAACAACCCCTCCATCGACATTGAGGAGCTCGAGCTCGAACTCATCGACTACGGTGCAGACGAAGTTTTCGCAGACACAATCGAAGACAAAGACGAGAACGAAATCGAAATCATCAACATCTACGGCGACTTCACAGCCTTCAACCAGATTCAGAAATACATCGAGGACAAAGGCTTTGAACTCATCTCCGCAGGTTTCGACCGCTTCCCCAACGGCGAGATGAAACATCTCGAGGCTTCCGAGCGCGAAGAGCTCGACAAACTTCTCGAGAAGCTCGAGGACGACGAAGACGTCCAGAACGTATTCCACAACCTCGCAGACTAATCCACTCAGAATCAAACAAATATATTATAACAGAATTATGAATCTCACACACATCGAACATCTCGGAATCGCTGTCAAATCTCTCGAGACCGCTATTCCCTATTATGAGAACATCCTCGGACTCAAATGCTACGCAGTCGAAGAAGTTGCAGACCAGAAAGTCAAGACCGCATTCTTCAAGATCGGCCAGACCAAACTCGAACTTCTCGAACCCACCTGCCCCGAAAGCACAATCGCAGGTTTCATTGAGAAACGCGGCGAGGGCATCCACCACATCGCATTCGCTACAGACGATGTAGCAGCTTGCCTTGCAGAGGCAGAAAGCAAGGAAATCCGTCTTATCGACAAAGCTCCCCGCGCAGGCGCTGAAGGTCTCAAGATCGCTTTCCTCCATCCGAAGTCAACTATGGGAGTTCTCACCGAGCTCTGTATGAAAGGTGAATAATCAATAATAATATACTTATAATATATAATGAGCACACAACTCGAAAAAGTAAAAGAGCTTATCGAACTCAGAGAGAAAGCTCGTATGGGCGGCGGTCAGAAAGGCATTGACAGCCAGCACGCAAAAGGTAAATACACAGCTCGCGAGCGCATCAATATGCTTCTCGACGAGGGCAGCTTCGAAGAATTCGATATGTTTGTGACACATCGCTGCACAAACTTCGGAATGGAGAAGAAGACCTATCTCGGCGACGGTGTCGTCACCGGTTACGGCACAATCGCAGGCCGTCTCGTATATGTTTTCGCACAGGACTTCACAGTAATCGGCGGTTCACTTTCAGAGACCCTCGCAATGAAGATCTGCAAGGTTATGGATATGGCTATGAAGAACGGCGCTCCCTGCATCGGCCTCAACGACTCCGGCGGAGCACGTATCCAGGAAGGTGTCAACGCACTGGCAGGCTACGCTGAAATTTTCGAGCGCAACATCCTCGCTTCCGGCGTTATCCCTCAGATTTCCGCTATCCTCGGTCCTTGCGCAGGCGGTGCAGTGTACTCTCCCGCCCTGACCGACTTCAACATTATGGCAGAAGGCACATCCTATATGTTCCTTACCGGCCCTGCAGTCGTAAAGCAGGTCCTCGGCGAGGATGTCACACAGGAGCAGCTCGGCGGCGCTTCGGTCCACGCATCCAAGAGCGGCGTTGCCCACTTCTCTGCTCAGACTGAGGAAGACGCCATCGCAACCATCCGCGAACTTATGAGCTACCTCCCCCAGAACAATATGGAAGAACCCCCCTACGTTCCCACCAACGACCCCGTCGAGCGCAAGGAAGACTTCCTCAACGAGATCATCCCCGACAGCCCCAACGATCCTTACGATATGTATCAGGTCATCGGCGCCATTGTTGACGACGGCAAGTTCCTCGAGGTCCACAAGGACTACGCCAAGAACCTCATCGTCGGTTTCGCACGCTTCGGCGGCACAGCAGTGGGTATCGTAGCCAACCAGCCCAAGCATCTTGCAGGTGTCCTCGACATCAACTCAAGCCGCAAGGGCGCACGTTTCGTACGTTTCTGCGACGCATTCAACATCCCTGTTGTAACTCTCGTCGACGTTCCCGGCTTCCTCCCCGGCACCCAGCAGGAGTACGGCGGAATCATCGTTCACGGAGCAAAACTCCTCTACGCTTACGGCGAAGCCACAATTCCGAAGGTAACCGTAACTCTCCGCAAATCTTACGGCGGAAGCCACATCGTGATGAGCTGCAAGCAGCTCCGCGGCGACATCAACTACGCTTGGCCTACCGCCAACATCGCAGTTATGGGCGCAGACGGCGCAGTTGCAGTCCTCTATGCCAAGGAAATCAAGGCTGAGGAAGATCCCGCAAAACAGGCCGAGATCAAGGACGCAAAGAAGAAAGAGTACGACGACCTCTTCTGCAACCCTTACAATGCAGCCAAATACGGATACATCGACGATGTCATCGAACCTCGCAACACCCGTTTCCGCATCATCCGCGCACTCGAGCAGCTTTCTACCAAGAAACTCAGCAACCCTGCCAAGAAACACGACAATCTCCCTCTCTAATCTGAATACCCGATAATGAAAAATATTAAAATTCTTCTTACGGTAGTCGGATTGACACTTGCCCTCGGAGCATCCGCTCAGAGCCAGGGTCAGATGCGTCTGAACGAATATCTGGTGGTCAATACAGCTGACTATCAGGACGATTTCGGACAGCAGAACGCCTGGTTCGAGATTTTCAATGCTTCGTACGGTACTGTTGACATCGGAGGATGCTATCTTTCCGACGACCCTTCAAATCTCAAGAAATACCGCATCCCCAGCGGTGATGTCCTGACATCGATTCCTCCTCGTCAGCACATTCTCTTCTGGGCTGACAATCAGCCTTATCGCGGCACATTCCACGTGAATTTCGACCTCGAGAACGCCAAGGAAATCATTTTCACCAAAGGTGACGGCACATCCATTATCGACCGCATCCCCGTTCGCCACGATCTCGCAGCGAACAAATCGTTCGGCCGCACAATGGACGGCGAAGGCTCCATCGACGGCAGCGGCGAAGGCTGGGCAGAACTCGAAAGAACATCTCCCAGCACCAACAACGTCGAAGTGGACAAGGCTGCAAAGCCCGACCGTATGATGGCAATCGACCCTCACGGCTGGATTATGGCAGTCACAGCAATGTCTGTCGTGTTCTGCGCCCTGATAATCCTCTACCTCATCTTCAAGCAGATAGGCAAGGTCAACATCAAGCTCGCGAACAAGAAGTCCGCTCCTCACGCAGCGGCAACTCCCGCAGAAAGCAAGAAGAGCTACAGCGAAGTTCCTGCCGAGACTTACGCAGCAATCGCTACAGCCCTCCACCTCTTCATCGAGGACAACGAGGCCCACGACGAAGAGAGCGACATCGTGACCCAGCGCCACACAGACCGCAGCTACTCACCTTGGAGTTCAAAGATTTACTCTTTGCGCCAGGTTCCCCAGCTTAACAAGAGAAAGTAACCGTAAACAAGATCAATCGAAATGAAAGAATATAAAATCAAAATCAACGGCAACGACTATAACGTTGCAATTGACGAGGTTGAAGACAACGTAGCAAAGATCCAGGTCAACGGAACTCCCTACAACGTTGAATTCGAGCGTCCCATCGCCAAACCCAAAGCTACCGTAAAGGTCAGCCGCCCTGTAACTCCCGCAGCAAATCCTGTTGCAGCTCCCGTATCACGTCCAGCAGCTGTCGCTGCAGGAGACGGCACTGTAGTTCCCTCTCCCCTGCCCGGTGTTGTACTTAACATCAACGTCAAGGAAGGCGACGCAGTCAAGAAAGGCGACACAGTCCTCATTCTCGAAGCAATGAAGATGGAAAACGCCATCGAGGCAACCTGCGACGGCACAATCAAGTCAATCAAAGTTCAGAAAGGCGACTCAGTGCTTGAGGGCGCTCCACTCGTAGTAATAGGCTAGTATGGAAAACATCATATCCAACCTCGCACAGTTCTGGGAGTACACCGGTTTTGCAAACTGCAACTTCCAGTATCTGATAATGATCTTCTTCGGCTTGCTGTTCCTCTATCTGGGCATCAAGAAGGAGTGGGAGCCTATGCTCCTGGTGCCCATCGGATTCGGTATCCTCATCGGCAACATTCCTTTGTTCCAAGGACTTAAAGTAAGCGTTTACGAGGAAGGTTCCGTGCTCAACATCCTCTATCAGGGTGTGAAGCAGGGCTTCTATCCTCCTCTGATCTTCCTGGGAATCGGCGCAATGACCGACTTCTCCGCACTTATCTCGAACCCCAAGCTGCTGCTCATCGGCGCTGCAGCTCAGTTCGGTATCTTCGGAGCCTACGCCATCTCCCTTGCATTCGGATTCGACCCCGCCCAGGCAGGTGCAATCGGAATCATCGGCGGTGCAGACGGTCCTACCGCAATCTTCCTTTCTTCAAGACTTGCTCCCGATATGATGGGCGCCATCGCAGTGTCGGCATATTCCTATATGGCTCTCGTTCCTGTGATCCAGCCCCCTATAATGAAGCTCTGCACAACCAAGAAAGAGCGTCTCATCCGTATGAAACCGCCCAGAGCCGTTTCTCCGACCGAGAAGAAACTCTTCCCCATCATCGGTTTCCTTCTGACCGCATTCATCGTGCCTTCAGGTATTCCTCTGCTGGGTATGCTCTTCTTCGGTAACCTCCTGAAAGAGAGTGGAGTAACCAAACGTCTTGCCAACACTGCAAGCGGTCCGCTCATCGACGTTGTCACCATCCTCATCGGTATAACCGTAGGTGCTTCAACCCAGGCTGACCAGTTCCTCCAGCTTCGTTCCGTATGGATCTTCGTCATCGGCGCTTGCTCGTTCATCATCGCAACATTTGCAGGCGTGCTCTTTGTGAAGTTCTTCAACCTCTTCCTCAAGGAAGGCAACAAGATCAACCCGCTTATCGGTAACGCCGGCGTTTCGGCCGTGCCCGATGCAGCCCGTGTGTCAAACAACGTAGGCCGCGAATTCGACCCTACCAACTACCTTATGATGCACGCTATGGGTCCCAATGTTGCAGGTGTCATCGGTTCTGCAGTTGCAGCCGGTATGCTCCTGGGCTTCCTCGGATAGTCCCCTCATAATCCTGTCCCCGGACTTTTGTTGTAGAGTCCGGGGATTATTATTTTATCTTGCAGAGTCTATGGCAAAAAAGAAAAAAAAGAAACAGAAGTGGTTTGTCAAAAACCTCATTCTGGCTGTCGTTTTCCTTGTGGGCATCGTCACAATCGCCCAGATTTGTCTGAGCATAGGCACCCGCCACGGCAAGGAGATTGAAGTGCCGGATTTCAGCGAAATGTCGCTCTCGGAGGCAGAACATCTTGCCGCCGCCTGCGAAGTCCGTCTGGATGTCACAGACTCCGTATTCACCAAACGTATGGCCCGCGGAGCCGTTTTCTCCCAAAATCCCGCACCCGGCAGCCACGTCAAGAAGGGCCGCCGCATCCTCATCACCATCAATGCTTTGAAGGCCAAGACCGTGGCTATGCCCGACCTTGTGGGCTACTCCCTGCGCCAGGCCAAGACCGAGATTCTCCAGAGCGGTCTCAAAGTCGGCACATTGTCTTATAAAGAGGACATTGCCACAAACAATGTGCTCGAGCAGCACTTCGGCGGCAAAAAGATAGCTCCGGGCCGCGAAATCGAGACCGACAGCCGCATCGACCTCGTGCTGGGCCTCGACCCCAACAATTCCCAGACTTTCGTCCCCGACCTTGTGGGCTACAGCTGCGAAGTCGCCATCGACAATATCATCGACGATTCGTTCAACGTAGGCCGCATCCGCTACGATGAAACAGTCACAAGCTATGCGGATTCGCTCGAAGCTGTGGTTTACTCCCAGTCTCCCGAGCCCGACAGCGAAACATCGTGGCCTCTGGGCACAGAAATCAGCATTTCACTCACAAAAAGCCAGGCCAAGGCAGCTTCTCGCCGCAAATAGATGGAAGATTTCGAGAAAGAGATTGATGGCATCGAAGAAGAAGACGGAATGTTCGAACATTTCCGTTTTGAGGTCGATAAGGGCCAGTCGCCTCTGCGCATAGACAAATTCATCACCGACCATATGGAGCGCACCTCGCGCCACAGAGTGCAGCTCGCCATAGAGTCGCAGTATGTACGTGTCGGCGGCAAGGTCGTCAAGGCCAACTACAAAGTCAAACCCCTCGACGTCATAACCATAGTGATGCCTTTCGAAAGGCACGGTTTCGACGCCAGCCCGGAAGACATCCCCCTCGACATAGTCTATGAAGACGACGACCTTCTGGTGGTCAACAAGCCCGCCGGACTCGTCGTGCATCCCGGCCACGGGCACTACAGCGGCACTCTCATCAATGCTCTGGCATTCCATCTCGGCATCGAGCCCGGAACGCCGCAAGAAGACGAACGGATGGGCCTTCTGGTGCATCGCATAGACAAGGACACTTCCGGCCTGCTTGTGGTGGCCAAAAACGACGAAGCCCATATGGGTCTTGCCGGCCAGTTCTTCTACCACACAATCGAGCGCAAATATGTGGCCCTGGTCTGGGGAAACATCGAGGAGGACAGCGGCACAATCGAGGGCAACATAGGCCGCGACCCTTCCGACCGCCTGAGGTTCAAGGTCTTCCCCGACGGCAGCGAAGGCAAGCACGCCGTCACCCACTACCGCGTTCTGGAACGCTTCGGCTACACCACTTTGGTGGAATGTGTGCTGGAGACCGGCCGCACCCACCAGATTCGCGTGCATATGAACCACATAGGCCATCCCCTCTTCAACGACGAGCGCTACGGCGGCGACCGCATCCTCAAAGGCACTCTCTACGCCAAATACAAACAGTTCATAGACAACTGCTTCGAGGTGATGCCCCGCCAGGCCCTCCACGCCAAGACTCTGGGCTTCACCCACCCCCGCACAAAAGAAAGGATTTCGTTCTCCAGCGAAATCCCTTCAGATATGTCCGCCCTGATAGAGAAGTGGCGCAAATACTCCACCTTCGACCGCGGTATTTCTGTCTGACTATTCGGTAACAACTTCCTGCAATTCACCTAGTAAGCGTCTCCGTGATGGCGCTCGAATCAACATCGGCAGCCTACGTATCCCAATAACCACAGCCGCCGTGGATACGGGTTCGCAGTGCGCCCTGTCCGTGAATAACATAAGACTTCCCCAAGGAACATATCCTCTTTTATAATCTGCGGAAATTATTAAAACAAGGAAGTTTCCGCAGATTATAATCAGATTTTGATATATTCTGCAAAAAAAGAATCAAGCGTTATGACTTTCTGGAATTCGTCAAGATAAGCGTTACGTACCGCATCTTGTGCGCTGACGAGAATCATATGGATGCCCTTTGACTTGTCTGCGACTTCCCGAAATCGCGCCCGTTTGTCAAGTAACTTTTCGTTGTAGTCAGCGTTGATTGCATATCGCTCGCGGGTGTACTTCATCTCGCAGAGGTCTATCACATTGTCGTCCCGGTCAAGGATAAGGTCAATCTGAGCGCCTGGCAATTCTTCGCTCTTGTCCACTTTCCAGGAGCAGATTCCACTCACGACACCGGTGATGCCGAGCGCCTGCTTGATTTGGTTGACGTGCAGAAGGCACAGTCTTTCGAATGCAAGACCGCACCAGTTGTTGTAAACGGGCTTTCCGATGTTATGCGACCAGAATCTCTCGTCCCTCTTAAGATTTTCTTTTATGAACTTATGGTAGAAGATAGTGTAGGAATCAACGAGTTGGAATATGGCGTGATTGGAGTGGTAGCCGTATGCGGCGTATTTCCTTATGAATCCGCATTGCTCGAGATCTTTCAGCAAATCAGACAGTTTCCCGTTATCCGTTATCCCGCCTGCTATAATCTCCTCGCGAGTCATTCCGACTTTCTTCCCTCCAAGAAGTTCTATTATCTTGACGTATGGTTCGGGATTCTTGAAGAGAGACGAAAACAACTCGTCGTATTCACCGTAAAGTTCGCCATTCTCATTGAAAAACAGGTCGTCGATGTTCTGGGCAAGGCTCTTGCTTCGGTCCAGGAAGGACCAATAATAGGGGATTCCTCCCATTATCATCGCACATTCGGCAATCTGGCTTCTATGCATTCCGAGTTTCGCGTTGGAGGCGTATTTCTCGCATTCGGCAAGGGTGAATGGCAGAATTTGAATCTTTGTAGTAACCCTGCCGCGAAGGCCGGCCTTATTCTTTATAAGTTTGTTGATTACCCACGATGTGGCGCTGCCGCACACAATGAGTGTCACATCCTTCCTTGCTGATGCCCATCCGTTCCAGAATCCTTCAAGCGCTCCGATGAATCCGGATTTCGGGGTGTCCATCCAAGGCATCTCGTCGATGAAAATAACTTTCTTTTTCTCTCTCGAGGCGATGACAAGGTCTTTGAGCTGGTCGAAAGCTTCAATCCAGGTTTTGGGCCTGTACACCTTGTATCCGTGGTATTTCATTGATGACTGCCAGTGCTCCAGCTGCCCCTTCATTCCGGTTTTCGCAAGTCCGGAGTGCTCGAAGGTGAATTTGTAGCCGAATGTTTCCCTTACAAAGAATGTCTTGCCTACGCGCCGTCTGCCGTAAACGGTGACAAATTGTGAGTATTCCGAGTCGTTTGCCTTGAGGAGTTTCTGCTTCTCCTCGATTCTGCCTATCATCATAGCCGAGTAATTTTATCCTCTGCGAAGATAGTAAAAATTAATTATAATCTGCGGAAACTTCAAAAATTTATAGATTTCCGCAGATTATATAAGCACTTCTCCGCGGTACGCATAATCCCAGAAACGATACTCAAACTGCACATGTGGACAACAGCCGCCGTTCGTACGGATTTTCAGTGCGCCCCGTCAAAGAATAAAGTGACAATCTGATTATTTGAGGATGTATTCCAGCAATCCGGCGGCCATAAGATAATCGATTTCGTAAATGTGCCACTGGGCTACGGCTTCCAGTTTGTCCGAGAGCGCCTTCTGATATTCGGACTGGGAACTCAGGAGGTCGGTCAAAGTGCAAAGCCCCACATCATAACGGTCCTGCATTATGCCCAGCTGCCGTCTGGCGCTCTCCAGGGCAAGATTGCTCGTTTCAACCAGGCTTTTGCCACTGCCGAGGTTCATCTGAGCCTGCCTTAGTTGCAGGTCCATTAGCTTGGAATTCTTCTCGTAGTCAAGCCTGGCGTTACTTTCGGCGAGTCTGGAACGTTTTATTGCGTGGGCGCCTTTTCCCCAGTCAGTGATCGGGACGGCAATGGACACAGCAACTATGGGGGAATGACGTTCGATTTCGTAGCTGTAAGTGCCGTTCAAGGTCATCGGCAGCGGCAGCATACCGAACAGCGAGTTCACATTGCGGGTATCGAGCTTCAGAGAAGCATTGCCGATCCAGTTGTAAGTGGCCACGAGTCCGATTGAAGGCAGATATTCTCCGACTGTAAGTTTGCGTTTGAGAGAGGCAAGAGTGACTTGCCTTTCGAGAAGCTGCATTTCCGGTCGGGCATTCAGGTCCGCAGAACCCATATCGGGATTACTGACTTCAAGATCGGACTCTTCTTCTTCCGGCAGCACATAGACGCTGTCATAATTGACGCCTATTGCATTGGAGAGGGCCATCCGGCACAGTTCGCAGCCGCTGACGGCCTTCTGAAGCTGGTATCGTGTGCTTTCGAGAGAAGATTGGACACGCAGCAGGTCAGCGGAGGTAGCCATCTCCAGCTCGACCGAGCCGCGGACCTTGTCGGCAAGTTCTTCAAGCTGCTCTATGTAGCTTTCCAGCATACTGATTTTGCCGCGCACGGCTACGTACGACCAATAGGAATGCATCGCCTCCGACGCAACCCTGGCGCGTATCTGCCTTTGCTGCAAGCGGACCATATCTTCTCCGATCGAAGCCATCTTGTTCCCGTTAACTATACGGCCACCGGCAAATATGGGCTGCGTAAGCTGGAATCCTGCCATATACATCCCGTTCATAACCAAATCGAGAGACATCGTGCCGTCTCCTGTGCCGGTGTTGAGAATTTCGTTTTCCGGAGAATATGCCACCATCGTGCTGCCCTTTATTGAGGGGAAGTAGTTTGAAAGAGCTTCTTTTTTCTGATGTCCTGCAGCCTCGAGCTCATTTATGCTTTTACGAACGTCGTAACTCTGCTCGAGCGCCATTTCTCGGCATCTTGAGGCATTTATTCTCAATATATCCTGCGCACCAAAAGCAGAGATGCAGCAAAGAGCAACACAAAATATGGAGATTATACGTTTCATTATCTGCTGATTTTGAATATGAGTGAATAGAAGAGAGGGAAAAGGACCAATGTAGTGAGCGTGCCCATCAGAAGTCCGCCCATAATGGTGGCTGCCATAGAGCCGTACATCGCATCGCCGAGCAGGGGTATGACTCCGACAATAGTGGTTATGCTGCTCATAAGCACCGGACGGACGCGGGAAAGAGTCGCCTGAATGACAGCTTCGCGGCAGCAGCCCATTTCGCCGATAGTGCGCCTTATCTCGTCCAGAAGGACAATCGTATTCTTGAGCATCATACCGATAAGCCCGAGAATGCCGATAAGGGCCATAAATGTGAATTCCAGCCCGGTGGCAAGGAGCACCGGCGATATACCGCAGATTACAAACGGCAGACACAGAGCCATAGCCGCAATGCATTTCCATGAATTGAACAGCACAAGAAGTATTATGATTATCACAAGAATGCCTATTATGCTGTAGGTCAACACCTGATTGATGCTGTCCGAAGCGTGGGAAAGGTCTCCGTACCACTCCATCGTGTATCCTTCCGGTAGCTCCAGCGCGCTCATAGCCTTCTGCACTTGCTTCAGAGCCGCATCGGATGTTATGTCCATATAAGGGTTGGTGTCGCACTCCACCTCGATGGCACGCTTGCCATTGTGTCGGCGGATGACTTCCTCGCGAAAGTCGAGCTGCAGGCCGCCGGAGACTGCGGAGAGAGGGACGCTTCGAAGCGACCTGTCCATAACATCGCCCAAAGCTCCGCCCATAATTTCGGAAGGGCTCACCTCTCCAGGGCGGAGATTCAGCATCGACCACACCGGTATGTCGCTCAAATCTTCGATGGCGGAGCCGTCGGCATTCTTGACATTCAAATAAATCACCTGACTGTCCTCGCCGATGCGCGTGACACCTATGGGTTTGCCGCTCGTGCTTGCCTGAAGAGCCCCCGCGACATCGCTTCTTGAAAGTGAGGCGGACCTGAGCGCGGTTTCATCGCAATTCGCATCGATATATTTCCCTTTCGGCGCCCAATTGTCCTGCACGGTGTATTTGTCAACGACGTCAAGGGAGTGCATAATCTCTTTGGCGCTTTCTGCGAGCGAATGAAGCACATCGATGTCGTCGCCGGTGAATTCAACTTCTATAGGATGCGAAGTCGATATCGAGAAATTGTATCCCCTTATCCTTATGCTTGCATCGGGGTAATTCTCCCTTAGCAATTCACGAATTCCGGCACGTTCCTTTTTCAGTGTCTTATAGTTCTCGAAGTCAACCATAAGTTCGCCGTAGCACTCCCCTCCCGAAGTCATCGGACGGAACATACAGTAGCGTGCCGGAGCGCTGCCCTGGCTGGTGCAGACCCTCCGCACTTTATCGTTCCCAAGGAGCAAATCCGACATTTCAAGAAGATTGTCCCTGACCGTATTCGCGTCTGTTTCCTGCGCCCAGAAGCACTCCACCACGAACTGGTTGTATTCGAAGTCGCAGAACAGATTGAATTTCACCGCCTTGAAGCCCAAGGCGCAGACCCCGAGAAGCAGGGCTGCGAGGCAGGCGGTCGCAAGTTTGTGGGAAAGCACCTTGCCGAGCAGTTTGTTCATAAGTTTCTGCACGGTGGCGCTCGCACGGTTCTCTTTGTTTTGGCAGCGGAATTCCCGGTTCATACTGGAAGGAATCTGCGTGATTGCAAGCAGCCAGCTCACAAGTAGAGAGACGGCCACCACCTTGAACAGGTCGCTCGCATATTCAGCTACCGAGCCTT
>R18__coassemble_1733_pt1 | contig 20091 bp, 15 predicted proteins | sample R18__metabat2_high_PE_032 | metagenome-assembled genome bin R18
GGCTTGCCTGCAAGGATTCTTTCCTTCTTGTAGGTACCTGCAACGGGGTGCTGGAAGCGGGTGGGGTTGGTGGAGTTGCCGGTGATGGAGACATCGACGTTCTCTTTCCAGAGGATAGCGACACCTTCGCGTACGTCGTCAGCGCCGTAGCAGTTGACCTTTGCACGGGGGCCGTTTGAATAAGCCTTGGTCTTTACGACTTTGACTTCGCCTGTGTAGTAGTCGAATTCAGTCTGGACATAGGTGAAACCGTTGATGCGGCTGATGATCATAGCGGCGTCTTTGCCAAGACCGTTGAGGATGACGCGAAGGGGTTTCTTGCGGACCTTGTTTGCCATCTCGGCAATCTTGATTGCGCCTTCTGCGGCAGCGAAAGATTCGTGGCCTGCGAGGAATGCGAAGCACTCGGTCTCTTCGCGGAGCAGACGTGCTGCGAGGTTGCCGTGGCCGAGACCTACTTTGCGGTCGTCAGCTACAGAACCCTTGATGCAGAATGCCTGAAGGCCTTCGCCGATAGCTTCGGCAGCGTCAGCAGCGGTTTTGCAGCCTTTCTTGATAGCGATTGCTGCGCCGACTACGTAAGCCCATTTTGCATTCTCGAAGCAGATGTTCTGGGTCTGTTCGCACTCGAGATAGGGGTCGAGACCTTTCTCTTCACAAATCTTGTTTGCTTCTTCGATGGAAGCTATGCCGTAAGAATTGAGAACCTTGGTGATGTTGTCGATGCGACGGTTCTGGCTTTCGAATTTTACTTCTCTAATCATTGCTTGGTCCTCCTTATTCTTTGCGTGGATCTATGTATTTGACAGCGCCCTGCTCCTTGGTGAAACGGCCATAGGTTGCAGTTGCTTTGGCGAGAGCTTCGTTTGCATCGACGCCTTTCTTGATCTGGTCCATCATAACGCCGAGGCGTACGAATTCGTAACCGCAGACTTCACCGTCCTCGTCGAGGGCGAGAGTCTTGACATAGCCTTCTGCCATTTCGAGATAGCGGACACCTTTCTCTTTTGTAGAGAACATTGTGCCGATCTGGCTGCGGAGGCCTTTGCCGAGGTCCTCGAGACCTGCTCCGATGACGAGACCGCCTTCAGAGAAAGCGCTCTGGGTGCGTCCGTAAACAATCTGAAGGAAGAGTTCGCGCATTGCAGTGTTGATGGCGTCGCATACGAGGTCGGTGTTGAGAGCCTCGAGAATGGTCTTGCCGGGGAGAATCTCGGCTGCCATAGCTGCTGAGTGAGTCATACCGGAGCATCCGAGAGTCTCTACGAGAGCTTCTTCGATGATGCCGTCCTTGACATTGAGCGAGAGCTTGCAGCAGCCCTGCTGGGGAGCGCACCATCCGATGCCGTGGGTCATACCTGAAATGTCTTTTATCTCTTTGGCTTTCACCCATTTACCTTCTTCAGGAATGGGAGCCGGGCCGTGGTTGGGGCCTTTTTTGACAACACACATGTGCTGTACTTCTGTAGAATAGATCATAACACAAGTTTCGCAAGTTAAAATTATATGCTATTGCGAACATTACGGTGTACTTGCGAAACTTTTTCCCACCGCACATTCGCTTTTAATTCCAGGGGCTCCGCCCCTTAACACCCTGCGGCTCCTTGCTCCCGTATGTTGCAAGCAACATACCCGCACCGCCGGGCGCTCTGAGGAGCGCCATCGCAGCTAAAGCTGCTCCAAAATATGTATTCAGAGCGGAATACGGGTCTCGAACCCGCGACCTTCGGCTTGGGAAGCCAACGCTCTACCAACTGAGCTAATTCCGCGTGTTTATCGGGGCAAAGATAATAAAATTTTATGAATTGCAATCTTCGCGGCGAACAATCTTGTAACCGATGGCGGCGATGAAGACAGACATCAGCGGAGAGATCAGATTGAAGAAGCAGTAGGGGAGATAGTCCGTTGTCGGGACCTTGAGGACGGTGGACTGTGTCATACCGCAGGAATTCCAGGGAATCAGCACCGAGGTGACCGTGGCGGAGTCTTCCGCGCTGCGGCTGAGCAGCCTGCTTTCGAAGCCCTTGTCCTTGAAGAGTTTTTTGTAGAGGCTCGACACGAGAATTATCGAAAGGTACTGGTCGCCAGTGATCATATTGGATGCAATGCCCGAACTGACTGTTGCGGCCACGAGCGAGGTGCGGCCCTTGATGCGGCGTGTCAGGGCTTCGGTGAGGCTCTGTATCATTCCGCTGCCGGTCATCGCTCCGCCGAATGTGGCGGCGGCCATTATCAGAAATATGGTGTTGAGCATGCCCGACATTCCGTGGGTTTCCACAAGGGAGTCGAGTATTTCGTTGCCGGTCTGAACAGAAGTGTTGCCGTAGAATGCGGTCATTATCCCCCGGAACGAATCTCTGAATGCTTCGCCGCTGCCGCCGCCAATCTGCGCCACGATGTCGGGCTGGGCTATGAGAGCCGTGAGCCCGGCAGCGAGCGCCGAGGATGTAAGTGTCACCAGCGCAGGAAGTTTCTTGGCAATCATAACTCCGGTAAGCACCGGCACAATGAGCAGCCAGGGGGAGATGTTGAAGCTCGCCTTGAGGGCGGGCGCGAAATCCACCGCCGCTGAATTGTCGCCGCCGGAGACGTGGCAGATGCTGGCAATCAGAAATACTATGCAGGCGATTGTGAACGAAGGCACCGTGGTTATGAGCATATATCTTATATGCTCGAAGAGGGGAGTCTCCGTGGAGGAAGACGCCAGCACCGTGGTGTCGGAGAGGGGCGAAATCTTGTCGCCGAAATAGGCTCCGGAAATGATGGCTCCGGCAGTCCAGCCTGCGGAGTAGCCGTATGCCATCCCCACGCCTATGAGAGCGACGCCGACTGTGGCGATTGTAGTCCACGAACTTCCTGTCATCAAGGAGATTACGGCACAGATGAGGCAGCAGGCCAGAAGGAATATCGACGGCACGATGACCTTCATACCATAATATATAAGTGTGGGCACGATGCCGCTTATCATCCAGGTCCCGGAAATGGCTCCGATGAGAAGAAGTATTATTATGGCAGTGCCGATGGAACTGATGTTGCCTATCATAGCGCTCTCCAGCTTCTTCCAGGGCACGTGGCAGAAAAAGATGGCGATGGCCACCGAGACGGTGGCCCCGAAGATCAGAGCCACCTGGCTTGCTCCCTCAAGAGCGTCAGAGCCGAAAAAGCGAATCACGCAAACCAGCAGCGCCACCAGCACGACGAAGGGAATAAGAGCCAAAACCCACGACGGCCTGCGCTCCTCCTTCTCCCGAATGTTTCTTTCTTTTGCCATATCAGCCGCGAAGATAGTCATTTCGCCGCTTTAATCCAAACTGCCTTTCCGATTGGCGATCTTTTCGCGGCGGTGGGCCACGGAGATCGGCCTCTGAGAGCGTATTTCGGAGGCTCGCTGTGCCCAAGGGCCTGAAATCAGGGGTTGGGCGCAATTCATACGCCTCCAGTCATCGTCAATGGCCTGCTCCCGTGGCCCATCGCCGCGAAAGATGCCACAGCAGGTAATGGGTGACAGGGTCTGGGGGTGCTTTAATGGAAACGATGATTATTCGTGATGTGTTCGACGAGGTAATATACTTCTCCGGACTTTCCTACCGTTCTGAAGAACACATACCAATAAGTATGATGACTTTTTCTATATACAACATAACGGTATTGAGGATATAAGAACGGATTTACCTTTTGTGCCTTATATGCTATAGTTTGCTCTATAGTTCGTATCAATTCGCTGACATATCTGACGGCCGCATCGTAAGTACCAAGATATCTTGCACTTACAAGCACTTCGATAAGTTCGGCCAATTCGTCTTCTACTTCAGGGGAAAATACAACTCTCATTCAAACATCGCTTTTATGCGAGGTTGAAGACGATGCATCAGAGTGTCTCCGGTGATGTACTCAGAAAGAGCATCCTCCCCCTCTATATTCAACATCATAGGCTCAAACAACGAGTCGTCAGCACAAGTGAACTTTGTACTTACATTCAAAACATCTTCTCTTTCTTGAGTTCTCATAGTGCACAAAGTTACCAAACTTTTCGAAATGGCAAAAAAAAATACACAAAAGACCCCCGAACGGGGTTGTAGGTGACCTATATACTGGGGCCCTGCCCCAAACCCCGCCGCTCCAGCTTTGCTATCCCGCAAGGCTGGCACTGCTCAGCTTCCGCTAGCGCCCGACGGCGCTTGTTATCGTCGGCCGTGGGTGACGTCAATGATAGCCGGTCTCGTGAGCAAAATCAGTGTTTTTGCTCACCGTGGACGGTTTTTTGCGGCTCCCGTGAGCGGAACAGCCCCTTTTGCTCACCGCCACGTCATGCCCGGCCTCCAACTGATACCGGAAAGAGACCTTCAAAGTCATTATTTTGAAATATGCGGGCAATTGAGTAACTTTGCGGGGTTATGGAGAATTTAAAGCAGAGATTTTTCGAGGTGGCGGGGCTCTCTTTCGGGGTGGAGTTGCCGGCAGATTCGGACATATGGCAGCAGATGGCCAACTACGAGCCGTTTAAAGTGCCTGAAGCAGATGGGCCGGAGGCCTCCCGGCGGGCAATTTTCACTCTCGGATACAAACCGAAAATTGAAACCGAAGGTCTCGGGAAAATAGAACTTCCCGAGCCCGAAAGCCCTTGGGAGACCCGGCTCGACATATATCGTACCCCCGAAGGCGACTTCGCTTTCGACGCGGCGCCCAACTATCGCACGCCGATTGCCGGTCACATCGAGCTCAAAAAAGATTTCAAGAGCGGCAGTGTGGACACTCTGACTCCGTTTGTAGTCAACAACGCCCTGATGCTGCTCTATGCCTTCGCCTCGGCCGACAAGGGAGTTCTGGAGATGCACTCCTCCACGGTTGTCAAAGACGGCCTCGGCTATATGTTTCTCGGAAAGTCCGGCACCGGCAAGAGCACCCATAGCAGTCTGTGGCTCAAGAATATAGATGGTGCCTGGCTTCTCAACGACGACAATCCCGTAATAAGGATTGGGGAGGACGGCCGCGCAAGAGTCTATGGCTCACCCTGGAGCGGCAAGACTCCCTGCTACAAAAACGAATCCGCCCCGATCGGCGCCATAGTCAGTCTCCATCAGGCTCCGAAAAACGAAATAACTCAGCAATCCATTCCCGAAGCCTACGGCGACATATTCTCGTCGTGCTCCGGTCTCAAATTCATATCCGATGAGGTTGACAATCTGCACGAGACTATAGCTCAGGTGGTTACAACTGTCGGATGCTACGACTTATACTGCTTGCCCGACGCCGCCGCCGCAAGGCTTTGCCACGCAACCGTGGCTCCCAAGGCCGGGCTCTCGGAGCTCCCGTTCGAAAAGCCCGAAGTTATGGAAATCTCCAACGAAATCCTCCTCAAGGAGGTGGAGAACATCCTCGGCGAGAACAAAACAGTAGTTCTGATGACCAAAGGCTACAGTATGCTACCCTTTATCCGCGGCGGCCGCGACAGCGTGGTTCTTGAAAAACAGAATGAATATAAGGAAGGCGACGTGGTCCTCGCAAGAATTTCCGACGGCCGCTATGTGCTTCATCGCATAAAATCGATCGACGGACAAAACATAATCCTCAAAGGAGACGGCAATCTCCAGGGGACGGAGACCACGGTCAAAGACGCAATCTGCGGCAAAGCCACGGCCACTCAGGACTCAAGGGGGCGACAAAGGCGAATCGAAAGCGCAAAGCACTGGAACTCAATGCCTTATATAGTAAAAAGATACACACTCGGACTCTTAAGAAGAATATACAGATGAAAATTAAGGAGAATTTCAGAAAACGCAAGCTCGGACGCGAATATATAGTCACAGCCGAAGGCCTCTCGAAGGTGGATTTCAACAAAATGATTGTGCTCAACGAATCCGCGTCCTATCTGTGGGACGAAGTTTACGGCCGTGAGTTCACTCCGCAGGAACTCAGAGACCTCCTGCTCGAGCGCTACGATGTCGAATTCAAGACGGCCGAGGCCGACGCGCTGAAGATAGCCGACCAATGGAAGGAAGCAGGTCTTCTTATATAATAAGGACCTCCGTCAGTATAGCCGCGGGGCTTCTGAGGGTCGCCGCCTCGCTCGCATTCGTGTGGGTGAGCAAGGCCCTCGTGGACGCAGCCACAGGCACAGCCGCCGCAGCCGCAGCCGCAGCCACGGGCACAGGCACTGCAGCCGATAGCCCATTCGGGAGACTCGTCTGCCTGATGGCCGCCGTGATGCTCCTCCAAGTCCTCCTGGGCAGCTTCGCGAGCTACTGGGAGAACCTCAACATAACCAAAACCACTATCACCCTGAGACGCAAGGCCTTCGAGAGGGTGCTCCGAAGCACCTGGCAGGGCAGGGAACGCTATGCGAGCGGCGATGTCACTTCGCGCCTCCACGAAGACGTGAGGGTGGTGGTGGACCTCCTCTGCACCCGCATCCCCGACATTGTCATAACGCTGTGCCAGCTCACTGCCGCCTCCATCTACCTTATGACTATGGAGCCGGGGCTGGTCTGGCTGCTCGTAGGCTTTATGGCCGTGGCGGTCGTGGGCTCCAAGATGTTCTTCCGCACGCTCAGACGCCTCACCGACCACATCCGCCGCAGCGAGGCGCAGGCCCAGCAGCACATCCAGGAGAGCGCCCTCGGCCGCATTCTGGTCTTGACACTCTTCGGCGTGGAAAAGGTCCTTGAGAAGCTCGACATAGTCCAGAAAGACATTCTCGATACTTCGGTCAAACGTCTGAACTACAATGCAGTGGCGCGTACGTTTATGTCGCTGGGCTTCGCCGCCGGCTATGCCGCCGCCTTCTTCTGGGGGGTCTTCGGCATCCGCGACGGTTCGGTGACCTACGGTATGATGACCGCCTTCCTGCAGCTCGTGGGCCAGGTGCAGCGGCCTGTGGCCGACCTCGGCCGCCACATCCCCGCCATCATCCGCTCCCTGACTTCGCGCCGCCGCCTCAAGGAAATCCTCGAGATGCCGCAGGAGGAAGCCGCTGAGCCGCTGATGCTCGAGGCCGCGCCTTCCATCCGCCTGGCGCATCTCGGTTTCGCATACGAAGACCGCCGCCCCATCATCCGTGATCTGAGCTTCGAATTTCCCGCCGGGAAGTTCACTGCCGTCGCCGGCCCCACCGGGCAGGGCAAATCCACCCTCATACGCCTGCTGATGTCGGTGCTCAGCCCCTCGGAAGGCACCGTGACCTTGTGCTGCGGCGGCCGGGAAATCCCCGCGTCGAGCGCCACCCGCTGCAACTTTATGTATGTTCCGCAGGGCAACACCCTGGTCAGCGGCACAATCCGCGAAAACCTCCTGATGGTGGCCCCCGGGGCCTCGGATGCTCAGATGAGAGAAGCGCTCCACACCGCCGCCGCGGATTTTGTCTTCGAACTTCCCGAGGGCCTCGACACCGTCTGCGGAGAGGTCGGCAGCGGCCTTTCGGAAGGCCAGGCGCAGCGCATTTCCATTGCCCGCGCGCTTCTCCACCCCGGCACCGTGCTGATTCTGGACGAAGCCACCTCAGCCCTGGACGAAGCCACCGAGCAGATTCTTCTCGAGCGCCTCGCCGACTCCTGCAGAGAGCGCCGCACCGTGATTTTCGTCTCGCATCGCGGCACCGTGTTCAACCGGGCCGACAAGATTCTTTCTCTCGAATAGGAATTTCAAAAGAAATTTCCTAATTTTGAAGATTGTGAAAAAATCATCAATCTTCAAATACAAGAACTATGTTAGACGTTAAAATCTTGAAAGAGGGCTACAAACGCTATTTCGGCGACGAAGAGCCCAGACTCTTTTGCGCTCCCGGCCGTATCAACATAATCGGCGAGCACACCGACTACAACGGAGGTTTCGTGCTTCCCGGCGCAGTTGACAAAGCCATCACAATCGCAATCCTCCCCAACGGCACGGACAAAGTCCATCTCGTTGCCATCGACCGCGACTACGAAAAGGCAGACTTCGTCATCGGCGGCGAGCAGCCCAAACTCCAGTGGGCTTCGTATTTCTACGGCGTGGTGGAGGAAATGAGAGTCCGCGGCGCGCAGCCCGGCGGTTTCAACGCCATCTTCGGCGGAGACGTTCCCCTCGGAGCCGGAATGTCGTCTTCCGCAGCCCTCGAGTCTGCAGTAGGCACCGCTCTCAACACAATCTTCAATCTCGGATTCAAGAAGGAAGAGCTCGCCAAGATAGGCCAGATGACCGAGCACCACTACATCGGCGTACGTTGCGGCATCATGGACCAGTTCGCTTCGATCTTCGGAGAGGCCGGCCATGTAGTCCAGCTCGACTGCCGCAGCCTCGAGTACAAACTCGTGCCCTTCAACCCCCAAGGCATACGCATAGTGCTCATCGACACTATGGTCAAGCACACCCTCGCTTCTTCTGAATACAATGTCCGCCGCGCCCAGTGCGAAGCCGGCGTAGCCGTCATTGCCAAATACAAGAAAGGCGTGGAACTCCTTCGCGATGTCACAATCGAAGAACTCGACGCCCACAAGGACGAAATGGAGCCCATCGTTTACAAACGCTGCGCATTCGTCATCAATGAAGAAAAACGCCTCAAGGCTGCCTGCGCCGCTATGGCTGCCGGCGACTACCAGGAGGCTGGCCGTCAGATCTATGCCGCTCACGAAGGCCTCAGCAAAGAATACGGCGTGAGTTGCGAAGAACTTGACTTCATCGTAGGCGTCGCCCACACCCACCCCGGAGTCCTCGGCGCACGTATGATGGGCGGCGGATTCGGCGGATGCGTCATCGCTCTTGTCAAGGAAGATGAGGCCGAAGCCTACATCGCTGACGTAAAGAAACAGTACAAAGCCCAGTTCAACAAGGATCCCCGCGTCATCGAGGTTGCAATCTCAGACGGCGCACGCGAACTCCTGTAAGAGATGGGCGCAAGCCGCTTCATAGCGCAGAGACTGTCCTCTTCAAAAGGACACGACGACAACCATAGCCGGATAAGCAATATTCTGGCTATGGTTTCCGTTTCTCTGAGCATAGCCGTTATGATAGTGGCCATAGCCGTAGTAGGCGGTTTCAAGAGCAGCATCCGCGGCAAACTCAGCGGATTTATGGGCTCCACAATGCTTGTCCAGCCCGGTCAGGGGCCTGTGAATGAGTTCTATCCCTTTGCCGACACTCTTTCCTACCGTCAGCGTCTGTTGAATGTCAGAGGTGTGGAGTCGCTCTCGGGAGTGGCCTACACCTCGGGCCTTCTCAAGACATCCTCCGACATAGAGGGACTCCTCTTCAAGGGTGTGGATTCCCTCTACAATATGTCTTTCTTCGAGGACTGCATAGTTTCGGGAGAGATTCCTTCCTATGGAGGCCGCATATCGTCCGACATAATGATATCCTCCCATACCGCCTCCAAACTAGGACTCGAGGCGGGCTCTTCCATTGTGGCGTATTTCACGGGAGACGATGTCAAGGTCCGAAAGTTCACTGTAGCAGCTATTTACAACACCGGTCTCGAGGATATCGACTCCCATTTCGCCCTTGCCGACATCAGGCAGATACGCCGTCTTAACGGCTGGGGACCCCACGAGGTGTCTTCCGTCGAAATACGCAGCACTTCGAAAGTCAATCCCGAAATCTTGAAGGACAAGGTGGAGGAGATAGAGTTCGCCTATGCCTCCGAAGACGACACCCCTCTTTTTGTGACGGGAGTCCGCGAAGTTTACAGTTCCCTTTTCGACTGGCTCAACCTCCTGGACCTCAATGTCCTGCTTATAATGATACTGATGATTGCCGTGGCCGGATTCAATATGATTGCGGCGGTTCTCATCATACTTTTCGAGAACATTTCTGCCATCGGTCTTCTCAAGTCCCTGGGAATGAACAACCGGGAAGTAGGGAAGGTTTTCCAATACAGGGCCGGGGTCATAGTCGGCAAAGGACTGCTCGCCGGCAATGCTTTCGGACTTCTTTTGTGCATAGTCCAGAAGGCCACCCGTGTCTTCAAGCTCGACCCTGCCAATTATTTTGTGGATTCGGTGCCTGTCTCGCTGAATGTCTGGCACTTGATTCTTCTTAACGCTGTCTCCGCCGCATTGATAATGCTCATAACGGCCCTCGCCACCCGATATGTTTCCAAGATAAGTCCCGACCGCACTCTCAAGGTGGACTAGTCTATGAGACGGCAATATAGCTCGTAACGCTCCATTATTTCTGCCACATAAGTGCAGGTCTGGCCGTCCTGCCTCCTGAAGGATTTCCTGGTGCTTTCCCAGTCGTATGGGTTGAAACCCGCTTCGGCGGCCTTCTGCCTGAGATTGTCTATGCGGGTTTCTCCTGCATTGTATGCTGCAAGGGCGAACTTTATGGCATTGGTGCGGTCCATTCCTTCGGCATTGAATTTTTTAAGCAGATGTCCCAGGTGCATCGTGCCGGCCTTGACATTGCCTTCTGGGTCGTAGATGTTGTCGACGCCGTAGTGCGCCGCAGTGCTTTCCTTTATCTGCATCAGGCCTTGAGCATTCTTCGAAGATGACGCCCCTATGGAGAAATAGCTCTCCTGATAGATTATCGAAGAGAGGAGCCGCCAATCTATGCCTATCTTCCCGGCATATTTCTTTATGAGATTGTCGTATGGCGAGATTGAAGATATTCTGCCGAACTGTTCGAGCCAGCTTGTCTTGTACGAACGGAAGTATCTTCGCGACATCTTCTTGAAGAATTCCTCGATGGACATCGCCTGATAGCCGAAATTTATGGCGTTGATGAGCTTTCTGTTGTCGGAAGTCACAGCCCAGAGCGCGTCGCCTTCGATGGGGACCGACGCTATGATTGACGAAGCGACTTCCTGCGGCAGGGTGTCCTGACTGTTGATCACGGCTATGTCTATGTCGCCCGAGAGGAATGCTTCCCATCCTTTTCCGCCCTCGACGGGAGGCAGGATCTTGGCGTAGCTGCCGTTGTGGTCAGCGAACTGCCCCAGAAGTTCGTAGTTGAAACCCACGTTGCGCCTGTCGTTGGAATACATTCCGTGGTTCATCATTATGGCGCATTTGAGGGTGTCGGCTTCGTAGCGGTAGAACATCTCGCTATCGGTCTCTCTGACGCAAGTTCTTGTGAGACAGGAGATAAGAAGCAGTGCAACCAGGCAGGCGACAGCTCTTTCGAGTCTATGATGGCGAGGCTCCATCGCTTTTAGCGGAAAGGCCAGTAGATTCCGAATTTGAAGCCCTGGGTGGGCTTGATGTAGTGGTAGGCCGAGAAGTAGTCAGATTCGGGCTTGTCCTTCAGGAAGTTGGTGTATTTGACAAACACGCAGGCTCTCTTCCACTGTGCGTTCACGAAGATGTCGCAGTAGGGGACATTGCCTATGAGCTCCTCTTTCTGGTTGTAGAATACTCCGAGGTCCGGAGCGTAGGACTGTGCGTAGTAGCGGGTGTTGAACTGGCCGTGGACACCTATCTGCATCTCCATAACGTTGCGTACCACAGGGAATTGGAGATAGTAGCGGAGGTTGAGTGCGAGCTTGGGCAGAGGCAGCACGTCTTCGTCGGATGTGAGCTGCAGCAGCGCCTTGTTGTCGAAGTGGAAGAGCCAGAGCTTGAAGTTCTTCATAAGATAGGCGCTCATAACGCTCATTGCATCGGGGTTCTGGCGTACGTGCGAGAGTTCGTCGTAGTAGATGTAGTTTGCGATAAGCGCATAGCCGAAACCGAGTTCCAATTGCCACTTGGGGATGGTGAACTGACCTTCGATTTTGGTTTCCGACACCTTGTCCAAGTCCATATCCCACTGGTGGTGGTTCATATTGACCTTCTTTATGAAGGTGTGGGGGGTGTTGAGCGAGGTGCTGAACTTGCCGGTGAGGTGCATTCCTCCGTCTATGGGGTAGAACGAAAGCTTTATCTGGCCGTTGAGGTCGAAGTCCGCCGCGCGGTTGCCCATAAAGTAGAAGTCGCCGAAGGCGTTCCAGTCCACATATTTCTTTATCTTGCCGTTGACTGCGCCGTAGATGTAGGCGTTGCTTTCGGTGGTGTTCTGCGCACCTGTAAGATATTGTGTTTCATCGAATTGATACAAACTCAGAAGCTGATAGCCTATTCCGGCGTTGAGGTGCGAGACTGCGGCGTCGGGGGCGAAGGGCTGCAGCTTTATGAAAAATTTGTTGTCGATGTCGGTGACCTTCTGGACGTCGTTGCTCGTTGTGGGGTGCAGATAGAACTTGTTGAAGTAGAAATTGCGTCCGTAGGTGTCGCTTTCGGAGATTTCGTCTGTGTAGGTCTTGTTGTTTATGACAATCTCTCCGCTGTGGCCTATGTATGCGGTGGTGCCTTCTCCGACAGACAGGGAGTCCTTGTTCTTTCTGAAGAAGTTCATCGGGATGGCGAGGGAGTGGTCTATGAACATATCGAGCCTGCTCATTTCGGTGTTGGCGTCGGAGAGGTTCACTTCTATTGTCTTGGAATCGACGATTGTGTCCCTTATCCAGTAGGAATCCTGGATACCGCCGTTTTCCTGCCTCCTGACTTTCTGCCAGATTATGCCGGAGTTCATCATATATCTCTTGCCGAGGTAGTTGGCGGCTATGGAGCTTGTGCGGTTGTCGGTGTCTTCGTTCTTGAGCATACCCACCGAGCCGAAGCGCTGGTAGGAGAGGGTGAGGTTGAATGCGGGGGTGATGTTCTGGCTCACCTTGAGGTCAAGCTCGTTTTCCTCCATCTCCTTGATGGCGAAGAGGGTGCCCCAGTATGCGAGTTCGGTGTAGAACTTCTTGACGTTGAATTGGGGCATAGTCTCGGGAGTGTAGGAGTCGCCTATGTAGTTGGTGAAGAACGGGGCTATGTTGTTGTAGTCCTCCCTCTTGAAGTAGTTGAAGTTCTGCGTGGCGGAGCCTATGGTGCCGAGATACTGCGCGTTGACGTCCTTCTGGAAGAAGCGGTAGTCGTTGAAGTGGAAGTTGTAGGAGGTGTCCTGCTCCTCGAGATTGAGCTCGTTGAAACTATGGTCTGTGTGCCAGGTGAGCAGGCGCTTGTACTTCATAGAGTCCGGTACGGCGAAGGCCTCCAGAACTCGCGGGTAATTGACTCTTATGCTGTCGCGTTCCTCCTTTTTGTTGCGACGGATTGCGCGCTTGATGTCGTGGGTATCCGGGAGATTGAGCGAGAGGGAGTCGTACAGAGCCCAGTATGTGGAGTCGAGGTATGGCAATGACGTTGTGTCGATTTCGCTCCAGAAGACATAATCAAGAGAGTCCAGAAGTTTGGCCATCCTGACGGAATCGGCGTATGCTGCCTGCGCCGCCAAAGCCGCGGAATCTACCGGTGCCGCTACAACGCTGTCTGCCGCCGCTACAACGCTGTCCACCGGCGCCTGCGGAATAGAATCTCTTATGTCCTGCGCCCGCAAGCCGCAAGACATCAATATAGATACAATGAACGCTACAATTCCAGGCAGCATGGCCCCTGGCGACGGCGCTTCGCGCCTCCCTCCCACGCCTTCGGCGCGGGCCCCTCCCTCTATCAGCCGAGGGTGGCTAGGTCGCCAGAAACCATGCTGCCTTCCATTTTCGCTCATCATAGTCATTTGTCTTTGTTATTTCTTCACAGTTTTGCATCCGGCCAGGAAGAGTATGACGAGGCAGGCGATGGCGGCGAAGATCACGTAGGGGAGGGATGCTGCGCCCAGTTTGCCTACGAGGGCGTTGAGGATGGTGTTGCCAAGGAGGGCTATCACCAGTGCTACGCTGAATGCCGTGCCGGAGAGCTGCTTGTATTTCTCGCCCAGGATGCTGAAACAAACGGGGAAGGTGGCTGCAAGACCCATACCAACGACTATCGCTCCGGCAATAGCCATTGCCTCGCCGGATGCCTGCCAGATGAGGATTTCGCCTATGAGAGCAAGGGCCATGCTGGCAAGAACAATCGAGCGGTTGGATGCGAAGCGCGAGATGACTGAGAGCAGCGCGCGGCTTATGGCAAGGCCTATGGGTATGAATGTCAGTACTTTACCTGCCGAAAGCATGTCAAATCCGCCAGTAATCAGGTATGACGAAGTCCAGTTGTTTGCAAGGCCTTCGAGGGCGCTCTGGAAGAAGAGGGTGAAGCCGAAGATAAGAAGCGTGGGTTCCGCCGCAATCTTGAGCATGTCCTTCAGGGGCACTCCCTGCTTGCATTTTGCCTCGGGGAAAGGAATCACTGCGTAGTAAATCAGCGATGCGAGCATTATGACTCCTGTCCACATGAGGATGGGGGAGTACGAGAACTTGGCCTGGGTTGCGGAGACTATGGCTGCGATTGCGAACGCGCCTACGCAGTACACTAGGCCGAGGATGAATATGTTCGAAGTTCTGGTTTTGTCGCTCGAAGAGTCTGATACAAGGGCGTTTGTGGAGCCGTTGAGCATTCCGCCGCAGATGCCGATAAGGGCAACGGAAGCGACAGCGACCGGGAAACTTGTGCTGAAGGCCAGAAGTTCCATTCCCACGATGCCCAGGGCTGTAGCGATGATCAGCAGAGGCTTGTAGCCGTAGCGGTCGATGACGGGGCCGAAGACAAGCGAGCCGAGCAAAGTGCCAAGAGGCAGGGTGCTGGCAAGAACTGAAGCCTGGTCTTCAGAGAGCGAAAGGGCTTCCTTGAGCGAGGGCATGACTGCGCCCAGGACCAGAAAGGCTACTCCGAAGAAAAATATTCCTATGAATGCTGCGAGGACTACCTTCGCGTTGTTTTTCTGCTGTTCCATATTCGAGGGATGTTATTTTGCGAATTTGATTGCCACTGCGCCGGCTCCGTAGAGGCCTGCGAGCTTGGGAAGGCTGGTGGCTGTGAATTTGGCCTGGTTGATGCTGATGGGCTGGGCCCATTTGCGGGCTTCTTCGTAGATTGCGCCTATGTATTTGGATGCGGGGCCGAAGATTCCGCCGCCGAAAATCACCATTTCGGGATTGAAGATGCTCACGAGGTTGGCTGCGGCCATTCCCCACATCTCTATGGCTTGGTCCATAACCTTCTGTGCCAGAGGGTCGTTCTTGTCGAGGGCGGCGAAAAGGTCGTAGGAAGTGACTTCTTCGACGGGTTTCTCGCGGAGCATTCCTTTGTACTCCTTGTCGGCCTTGAGGAAGAGTTGGGTCTGGGTTGCGAGGCCGTCGCCCGAGCAGTGGGTCTCGAAGCACCCGCACTTGTCCCAAAGTTTGTCGTAGTGGGGCTTGAGGGCCAGCCAGCCGATGGCGCCGACAATGTCGGAATTGCCGTGAAGCACCTGATTGTCAATGAGAATGCCGGCTCCGATGCCTGTGCCTACTGCAATGAAGATGGCGTTGCTGCAGCCGCGTGCCACGCCCATTGTGGTTTCGCCGAGGATGTAGCAGGTGCGGTCACTCTCGATTGTGACTGTGCTCTCGGGAATAGCGCCGAGGATTTCATCGCGAAGGGGATAGTTGTCCCAGTCGGGGATGTTGGGGCACCATACGTTGCCCGAAGATGAATATGCAATGCCGGGAACGCAGATGCCTATGCTCTTGCGGTCGGAAACTTTGATCTGGCCTTCAGCGCAGATTTCCTTGATGAGGGAGACAATCAGTTCTCCCACCTGGCGGCCTGTACGCTCGCCTATGAGAACTTCTTTCTGAAGTTGGATTTTGCCTGCAATCGAGAAGATTGCACCGCTTATCTTTGTGCCGCCTAGGTCTATTCCTATATAATGCATATTTATCAGTTTTTATCAAACCTACAAAGATAATTAAAATTTTTAACTTTGCGTGTTATGAAGAAAACTGGCTTGATTTTAATGATTGCGGCCGTTTGCGCCGCCTGTTCACAGAATGTCGATGTCATGATAGTCGGAGGCGGGGCTTCGGGCACTGCTGCGGGGGTTCAGGCTGCGCGTTTGGGCGCGACGACCCTTATAGTTGAGGAAACACCGTGGCTGGGCGGAATGCTAACTGGCGCCGGCGTCAGCGCAATAGACGGCAATTACGATTTAAGGGCCGGATTTTTCGGGGAATTCACCGATGCCGTGGCTGATTATTATGGCGGATACGATTCTCTAAAGACCGGCTGGGTCAGCAACATCCAGTTCGAGCCCAAAGTCGCTGCCGCCATACTCGACAGCATCGCCTCGGCAGAGCCCAATCTAAAGATATGGAAATGCACCCGCTTTGTTTCCGCCGCGAAAACTGACAAAGGATGGAAAGTGACTCTCGAAAAAGACGGCAAAGAACTGAATGTCAAGGCTAAAGTGTTGATAGACGGCACGGAACTTGGCGATGTAGCCTCAGCCTGCGGAGTCAGTTACGAACTTAGCCCGGTGGTCCAGGACCTTACTATGGTTCTTACTGTAAAAGACTATGGCACAGACCAATCCATCGATATGCCCGAAGGTTACGACCCCATGCGCTACGCCAATTGCTGCATCAATCCTCTCAATCATCCCTCGGACAAGAACCAAGTTCTTTGGGACGTAGAGCACATGATGACCTACGGTCGTCTTCCGGGAGGCTCCGTCATGCTCAACTGGCCCATTGAAGGAAATGACTTTTATGTAAATATGGTGGAGATGTCGCGCGAGGAGAGGGGAGATGCCGTGCAGGAGGCCAAACTGCAAGCCCTTGGCTATCTGTACTTTATACAAAACGAACTGGGCCTTCGGAACATAGGCATAGACAAGGAACAATATCCCACCGAGGACGGTTTCCCCATGATTCCCTATCACAGAGAATCACGCCGCATAGACGGAGTCTATCGCTATGCCGAGACCGAAGCACTCGACCCCTATTCCACAACAGCCTTTCGCACAGGCATCGCCGTTGGCAATTACCCTATTGACCACCACCACTATCAGCGTTCAGACTGGAAGAATCTTCCCAAATCATACAATCCGATTCCTTCGTTCACCGTGCCCCTGGGCGTAATGATTCCGCGCGAGGTAGAGGACCTCATTGTGGCCGAAAAGTCCATCAGCGTCACCTCTATGATGAACGGCAGCACGCGCCTTCAGCCCGTGACTCTGGAACTCGGCCAGGCGGCCGGAGTGCTTGCGGCCCTTGCTGTGCAGGGCGGCTGCAAGGTTAGGGAAGTGCCTGTGCGTCAGGTGCAAAGCCTCCTTCTGGAGGCCGGAGCGCGCCTTCAGCCCTATCTCGACCTTCAGCCCGGCGAAAGGGGCTTCGAGGCCCTGCAGCGCATAGGCTCCACCGGCATTCTGCGCGGCGAAGGCCGCAACGTGGGGTGGTCCAACCAGATGTGGATGCGCGCCGACGAGCCCCTGCTCTGGTGCGACCTCTATCTCGATGAGTATTACGGTATTGCGCACAACACTTCTACCGACGAGGTTGCAACCGCCGAGTTTTGCGAAATTCTTGGTCAGATTTCCGGTGTCCGCCCAGAGTTGAACGCAGCGCCTCTCACGGCGCCCCTCACAAGAAAAGAGGCCGCCATTATTATTGACAGCCTCCTTAATCCTTTCGAGAAGTTTCCCGTCTCTCACGACGGCAAACTCCTTAGGTAGAGTTATTTCTTCCAGAACTGCTCGATTTCCTCGAGGGTCTTTCCGGTAGTGTCGGGGATCTTCTTCCACATTATGTACATGTAGGGGAGGCACATTACCGCAAAGAGGAAGAATGTGCCTGCGGGAGTCAAGTGGCTCATGCACCAAGGCGTGAACTGTCCGATGAGGTAGGTTCCGACCCAGAGTGCAAGGCCGGCGATGCTCATCGCAATTCCGCGCACGCGGTTGGGGTACATCTCGGAGAGAAGCACGAACACAACTGCGCTGATTGAGATTGCCTGACTGAAGATGTAGAGGAGGAAGAATACCAGGAGCCAGATGGGACTCAGGCCCAGCTCTGCTCCCATCATGAAGTAGAGTCCGATGAGCACCAGACACACTATCATGCTGCTTACGCCGTAGTAGATGAGCTTCTTGCGGCCTACCTTGTCTATGATGAAGACTGCCAGGACCGTTGTCAGCATGTTGACCAGACCCACGAGCACTGTGGAGAAGGATGAATCCTTGCTGGCGAGGCCTGCGTCGGCGAAGATGTCGGGGCCGTAGTAGAGCACTGCGTTGACTCCCATGAACTGGCCGAGGATTGCGATTGCCGAACCGAAAAGTACGGCTTTGCGTATGCCTGGCTCCATGAGGGCTTTCCATTCGCTCTTGACTTCGCCTTCGATAGATGCCTTTGTGGCGGAGAATTCTTCCAGAGCGCCCTCCTGAGTTGCTTTGAGGCGGCCGAAGACTTTCATCGCCTTGGCGTCTTCGCCTCTTACAATCAGCCAGCGGGGGCTTTCGGGGATGAAGAATGCTATGATGAGGAAGAGCACAGTAACGATGCTTTCGCTTCCGAGCATTCCGCGCCACATTTCAGAAGACATTATCTTCTGCATGAATGCGGAACTGTACGATGCGGTGTCGCCGCCACTCAAGATTACGAAATTGATGAGATAAGCCAGCAGAAGACCCATTGTCACGGCGAGCTGGTAGAGGGCCACCATTGTGCCGCGGATCTTTGCGGGAGAAATCTCCGATATATACATAGGTGAGACTATGCTCACTATGCCTATGCCGAGGCCGCCTACGATGCGATATACCACAAGGTCAGTGAATCCTACGCAGAGGCAGCAGCCTATTGCCGAGACGCTGAAAAGCACTGCGGCTATAAGAAGTGTCTTCTTGCGGCCGAGAAAGTCGCTCAGGATGCCTGCGCATGCCACGCCGATGATGGAACCCACCAGCGCGCAGCCTACATACCAGCCTTTGCTCATTTCCGAGAGTCCGAACTGAGCCGAGACATCGGCCGTCGTTCCCGAAATCACAGCCGTGTCATACCCGAAAAGTATTCCTCCCAACGCCGCCACCAGCGACAGGAACACTACGTAACCTAAATTTGAAGAGTTATTCATAATAATATTCGTCATGCCCGACTCCGATCGGGCATCTTGCTGATACTATATATTAAAGTACTCCCGATACCTGTCATAGAGGTGGCCGGCCTGGAGGTAGGCGGACTGGGGGCTCATGAAGTGGCTGAATTCGAAGGTGATGGCCTTGTCGTAGCCCTGACGTGCGGCTGCCTCGAGTTTCATGCGGAGCTTGTCGAACTTTATGGGGAGGAAGTTGATGGGCATGTCGCGGTCGAAGCTCTCGGCGTTGGTCCAGCACTGCATGCCGTAGCGGTCTGCGAGCTTCTTGTTTACGCTGAAGAAAGCGTCGAGCTCGTCATAATCTATGTGGCCGTCCTGGAATGCGCAAGCGTCAACGACATCGTGGATGCCGTCGAAGATTTCGTTCCATTCTCTCTCGTGGTCATCTACCGAAACTCCTTTCTTTGTCGAGAGCCCCGTTCCCATAATTGCTTTCTTGCCGTCAATCCAAGGCGAGATGAATGTAGGCAGGCCGCCTGAAATATCCTTGCACATCTTGCCCATAGTGTGGAAAGTCTCGATGCAGCCTTTGGTCTTGCGGCTGATTTCGGTGCTGATGTACCATCCTTTGAAACTCTTGTGGTGGCCGTAAGCCTTCCATACTTCTTCTATAACGTATTTGTTGGACTCCAGTTCATAAGTCATATCGCCTGTGTCCCAATACTTTCCGCTGTCGTAGAGACCAAAATAATACTTCATGTCGTATTTGTCTGCCAGAGTCAGGAACAACTCCACGAGGTCGACCGAAGGCATATAGCATCCCTTTTCGAGAAGATATTTGCTTGGCCAGGTGATGAACTTGCGGTAGCCGCTTCTTATCTGGATGACTGTGTCGATGCCGATGGCCTTCATGTGTGCGAAATCAGCGTCCCACTCCTTGAGGCCCCAGTTCTGGTGGGGAATGTCGTGGGAAATCTCGTCGAGGAATGTTCCTGTTATCTTGAGGCCCTTGGCCTTGGGAACTATCAGAGGGGTGTTGAGGTCTTCGGATGGAGTGATGGCACTCTCTCCGGCTTTGCATGAAGCAACTGCAGGAACTGCAATCGAAGCCGCAGTGACTGCCGCTGCAGTCTTCAAAAATGATCTTCGGTCTGTCATGATATATTGTTTTGAAAATTTTACAATTTTAAGGATTTTGACTCTAAAAACCAAATTTTAAGACAACCTCAGGCAGACCTCTTTTTGGGCTGCTTTTTTGTGTCTTTTAAAAAATATTGTTATATTTGTTGAAATGTAAAAAGAACTG
>R18__coassemble_1738_pt1 | contig 19964 bp, 16 predicted proteins | sample R18__metabat2_high_PE_032 | metagenome-assembled genome bin R18
CGTCATGCCCGGCCCCGTCCGGGCATCTTTCCGCCAGCGAGCCGTAAATCGACCCCAAAGCGGTCTCGTAGGGGCGCAGAAGCTCGATGGCGCGCTGGGCCTTGCGGAGCTTGGACGAGGCCACGAGCTTCATCGCGGAAGTGATCTTCAGCGTGGAGCGGACCGATCCGATGTGTTCTTTGGTCTCCCTGAGCGTTGCCATCCGTTACGAATTCTTTATCTGAGAGCAGACTTCTGCGGCTGTCTTTTCTATAGCGGAAACAGCGCCGTCGTCTATCTTGCCCGAAGCAAGGAGCGAGAGAATATCGGAGTGCGAAGTCCGCATAGCGTCGAGGAAGAGCGTCTGGAAACGGAGCACCTCGTCGATGGCTATATCGGCCATAAGCGCGTGCGTGCCGCAATACAAAATAGCGACCTGCTCCCCTACAGGCATAGGAGAATACTGCTTCTGGATAAGCAGCTGATTGTTCTTTCGGCCTTTGTCCAAAGTCATAGCAGTCACCTTGTCCATATCGGACGAGAACTTGCTGAAGGCCTCGAGTTCGCCATACTGAGCCTGGTCTATCTTGAGGGTGCCGGCAATCTTCTTCATAGATTTTATCTGCGCGCTGCCGCCGACTCGGCTCACCGAAATACCCACATTGACCGCAGGGCGGAATCCTGCATTGAAGAGGCCCGATTCGAGATAAATCTGTCCGTCAGTGATGGAAATCACATTGGTCGGGATATAGGCCGCAACGTCGCCCGCCAGAGTCTCGATAATAGGCAGAGCCGTAAGCGAACCTCCGGCCTTGACACGGCCCCGCAAGCACTCCGGAAGGTCGTTCATCTGCTCGGCAACTTCCTGCTGGCCGATGATTTTGGCGGCACGCTCCAGAAGACGGGAATGCAGATAGAACACGTCGCCGGGATATGCCTCGCGGCCCGAAGGACGCTTCAGAATCAGCGAAACCTCGCGATAGGCCACAGCCTGCTTTGACAAGTCGTCATAGACCACAAGGGCGTGGCGGCCTGTGTCGCGGAAATACTCTCCGATGGCGGCTCCGGCAAATGGTGCATAATACTGCAATGCAGCGGGGTCTGCGGCAGTGGCCGAAACCACAATAGTGTAGTCCATAGCCCCCTTGGAGCGGAGGGTCTCGACTATCGAGGCGACGGTCGAACCTTTCTGTCCCACAGCCACATAGATGCAATATACGGGGTCTCCCTTGAGATAATTGTCTCTCTGGTTGATGATGGTGTCGATGGCGATGGCGGTCTTGCCGGTCTGGCGGTCGCCGATTATGAGCTCTCTCTGGCCGCGGCCTATGGGAATCATCGCATCGATGGCCTTGATGCCGGTCTGGAGAGGTTCTGCGACAGGTTCGCGGAAGATGACTCCCGGGGCCTTCCTTTCGAGGGGCATCATAACGGTTTCGCCTTCGATGGGGCCCATACCGTCGAGAGGGGTTCCGATGGGGTCAACCACGCGGCCCAGAAGCGTCTCGCCGACAGGAATGCCGGCAATACGGCCTGTACGGCGGACTGCCATACCTTCCTTGACTTGGTCTGTGGGGCCGAGAAGCACCACTCCCACATTGTCTTCCTCGAGGTTCATCACCACAGCTTTGACTCCGCTCTCGAATTCGAGAAGTTCTCCGGCTTCGGCATTGGAGAGTCCGTGGATTCGGGCCACTCCGTCGCTGACCTGCAGCACGGTGCCTATCTCCTCGAACTTGACGGAGACGTCGATTCCCTTGAGCTGCTGGAGCAATATGTCGGATATTTCACTCGGCTTTAAGTTTTGTTGTGCCATTTTCTAGACCATTTTTTTGTTGGACACCGCCAGAGTGCGGCGGACAATCTCTATCTGGCGGCGCAGACTCGCATCGAGCCTTATGCCTTCGACATCCAGAACGAATCCGCCTCCGATGGAAGGGTCCACGTTTGTTTCCATAATGATTTCGCCGCCTGTGCGCGCGGTTATGATGCCGCGGAGCCTTTCTGAAAGCTCCGGAGCCTCGCCGGCGGTGGAAAGGCGGGCTATTGCAGTGCCGGTCTCCCGGCAGTAGAGGTCGATGAACCTGCGGAGAGCCTGCGAAAGGTATTCCTCCCTGCCCTTGCGGGCGAGAAGCGTCACAAACGCCTCAAGCTCGGGACTGTGCGGCGCGGAGCTCAGCCCCGCGGGATTGTGCAGCAGTGCATAGACCTCCTCAAAAAGAGGCTTTTCCGCACCTTTTTCCCGGGCAAAGCGCAGCAGCGCATTGGCGTACCTTCCGGCTATGACTGCGTCGTTCATTCCTTCATCCCTGTTTTCGAAGCTTCGTCAAGCAGCGAATCCACAAATTCCTTATGCCTGCTGTCGGAAGAAATCTCCCTGCGCAGAATCTTTTCCGCCACGCCTATCGAGATTTCGGCCACCTGCTTACGGATTTCGCTCATAGCGGCTTCGCGGCGGGCTTCTATCTCTATCTGGGCGTGCTTGAGGATTTTCTCTGCCTCATCCGAGGCTTCCTGCTTTGCGCGGGCAAGAATCTCTTCGCGGGCCTCGGATGCCTCAGTGAGGATACGGCTCTGCTCCTTGCGTGACTCGGCTATCATCCTTTCGTGCTCGTCCGCAAGCTTCAAGAGCTTCTCCTCGGCTTCCTTCGCCTTGGCGATGCTTTCGTTTATACGCTCAGCACGCTTGTCCACCATCCCCGTGATCATCGGAAATCCGAATTTTGCAAGGATGAAGAAGACAATCCCGAAAATCAGGACCATCCAGACAAGCAGGCCGAAGTCGGGTGTGATAAGAGACATCTCTCTACTGGGCGATCAGACAGACTACAATTGCAAAGAGGCAGGCTCCCTCGACGAGAGCTGCAACGATGATGGCGGTCATACGGTAGTGACCTGCCTGCTCGGGCTGACGGGCGCCTGCATCGAGGGCTGCCTTTCCGATTTTACCGATGCCGATGCCGGCTGCGATGGCTGCAATACCTGCTCCGATGGCTGCTCCGGCTTTTCCGAGTCCGGATGCTGCGACTGCTTGAAGAATCATTGTAAGTAACATAATATCAATATTTTAAATTAGTTTTTCTTTTCTGTTGGTTCGGGTTCGGGCTCCTGGCGGCTGAGGCCAATGAATACTGCCGAAAGCATCGTGAAGACATATGCCTGAAGGAAGGCCACAAGGAGTTCGAGTATGTCCATAAATACGCCGAGAAGAACTGCCACCACGCTCAGGCCCGCATTCATCGCGGCGCCCATCTCGGCTGTGAGGAAGATGACGGCTATGACGCCGAGAATCATGCAGTGCCCGGCCAGAATATTGGCAAAAAGCCTGATCATCAACGAGAAAGGCTTGGTGAACATTCCAACTATCTCAATCAGAGGCATCAGGGGCAGAGGCACCTTGAGCCAGGTCGGAACTTCGGGCCAGAGGATGTCCTTCCAGTAATGTTTGTTTCCGAAGACATTGACTGCGAAGAAAGTGCAGAGGGCCAGGACCAGAGTTATGGCGATATTGCCCGTGACGTTGGCTCCGCCCGGGAAGAACGGCACTATTCCCATCAGATTGTTGATGAAGATGAAGAAAAAGGCCGTCAAGAGATACGGGCTGTAACGCTTGTAGTCCTTGCCTATGCTGTCTTTTATGATGTCGTCCTCCACCATTGTCACCACCATCTCTATGAGGCCGGCAAAGCCCTTGGGGGCTTCTTCGCGGGCATCGTGGTGTTTGTACCAGCGGGCTGCACAGAGAATCAGCACCACCAGCAGAGTGCAGTTTATAAGAAGTCCGAGGACATTTTTGGTTATGCTAAGGTCCAGAGGTTTGGCGGTGCTGCCGTCGGAGAGCTCCTCGATGATTTTGCCTTCGTGTTTTTCGCCTTCGGCCGCAAGTCTGAAACCTTCATAGGTTTCGCCTTCGGCTATGTGGCGCGAGCTGAAGATGTGCCATTCGCCAGCCTGGCCGCTGCGCACTATCACAGGAAGATAGATGCAGACCGGCTCGCCGTTGACAGTTGTTATATGCCATTCGTAGCTGTCGTTGATATGGCCGAAGAGATACTCCTGCATATCGAGTTCGACTGCCATCGATTTGAGTGGCAGAAGCAGCAGCAATATGGTCAGAAGTTTCTTTATCATATCTCTACGCAAATGTCCATTACTCCGCGGTCGAGCCTTGCGACTCCGCCGAGGATTTCTATAGATTCTTCCTTTCCCTCTGTACGCCAGACGATTGCGCCCTTGGTGAGAGTGCTTATTATGGGCGCGTGGCCACCGAGGACCTCAAACTGGCCTTCGGAGCCCGGGAGGAAGATTGCTTCAACCTCCAGAGAGCGGTTCCACTCGGGAGAAAGGATGTTTACTTTTGTCATTTGGCTGCGGCTATGATGGCTTCGCCTTTCTTGATGGCGTCTTCGATTGTTCCGACATTGAGGAATGCCTGCTCGGGCAGGTAGTCGCACTCGCCGTCGAGAATCATATTGAAACCTTTGATCGTATCTTCTATCTCCACCATAACTCCCTTGACTCCTGTGAATTGTTCGGCCACAGCGAAGGGCTGGCTGAGGAAGCGCTGGACCCTGCGGGCGCGGCTCACCGTGAGTTTGTCTTCGTCGCTGAGCTCGTCCATACCGAGGATGGCTATGATGTCCTGAAGTTCCTTGTTGCGCTGGAGTATCTGCTTGACTCTCTGAGCGGTATCGTAATGCGCCTGACCCACTATGTTGGGATCGAGGATGCGCGAGGTGGATTCGAGAGGGTCAACAGCCGGATAGATGCCGAGCTCCGCGATTTTTCGGCTCAGGACTGTGGTTGCGTCCAGGTGGCTGAAAGTTGTGGCGGGAGCGGGGTCAGTGAGGTCGTCGGCAGGGACATAAACTGCTTGGACAGAGGTGATTGAGCCGTTCTTGGTGGAAGTGATGCGCTCCTGCATCTGACCCATTTCGGTTGCCAGGGTGGGCTGGTAGCCCACGGCGGAAGGCATACGGCCGAGAAGTGCGGAAACCTCGGAGCCTGCCTGGGTGAAACGGAAGATGTTGTCCACGAAGAAAAGTATGTCCTTGGGGCTTGAGGGGTCTTGGGAGTCGCGGAAAGATTCGGCGATGGTAAGACCGCTGAGAGCCACCGAACTGCGGGCTCCCGGGGGTTCGTTCATCTGGCCGAAGACCATTGCGACCTGCGATTTTTCGAGTTCGTCCGGGTCCACTTTGGAGAGGTCCCATTTGCCTTCTTCCATAGCTTTGTTAAACTCTTCGCCGTAGCGGATTACGCCCGACTCTATCATTTCGCGCAGGAGGTCGTTGCCCTCGCGGGTGCGCTCTCCCACCCCGGCGAATACGGAGAAGCCGTTGTGTTTCTTGGCTATGTTGTTGATAAGTTCCTTGATGAGAACTGTCTTGCCCACGCCGGCGCCGCCGAAAAGACCGATTTTTCCGCCCTTGAGATAAGGCTCTATGAGGTCGATGACCTTGATGCCGGTATAGAGAACTTCCTGGGATGTAGTAAGTTCTTCAAATTTAGGAGGTTCGCGATGTATGGGGAGAGAGTTCTCACGCGAGAGGCCCTGCAGGCCGTCAATCTGTTCGCCGGTGACATTCATCACGCGGCCCCTGATCTGCGCACCAGCGGGCATCATTATGGACGAACCTGTCTTGGAGACTTCCAGACCGCGACGCAGTCCGTCTGTAGAGTCCATAGCGATGCAACGCACGGTGTCTTCGCCTATATGTTGCTGAACTTCAATGGTCAATGCAAGTCCACCGGGACGCTCCACCGTGAGCGCTTCGTGAATCGACGGCAGAAGCTTCTCCTCCACCGCGTTCTCCAGCTCAAAATGCACGTCCACCACCGGCCCGATAATCTGCGAAATTCTTCCTTTAATTTCCGACATAAATCTTATTTTTGATATAGACCACAAATATACATAAAATTTATGACATTGTAACTCAGAACTGCAAATACTGCCGTCACCCCCGGGACTCGATAGCAAGCGCCGTCGGGCGCTAAGAACATTTTTTTACGACAGGCCTTTGAGGGAGAGGCTGATGCGGCGGCGCTGGAGATCGACTCCTATGACGCGGGCGTGGAGTTGCTGGTGGACTTTCAGGACTTTGGAGGGGTCGCTGACGTATTGGTCGGAGCATTGGGAGACGTGGATTAGGCCGTTCTCGTGGATGCCGATATCGACGAAGGCTCCGAAGGCGGTGACGTTGGTGACTATGCCGGGGAGTATCATTCCTTCGCGGACGTCCTCGATGTCGTGGATTTCGTCGGAGAATTCAAAAACTTTGATGGTGCCTCTAGGGTCGCGGCCTTTCTTGGAAATCTCCGTCATAATGTCCTTGAGAGTCACCATTCCGGTGTCGTCGGAGACATAACGCCCGAGTTCGACGCCTTCGCGGCAGGAAGCGTCGGATATGAACTCAGACAGCGAAACTCCCGCATCGGCAGCCATCCTCTCCACCAAAGCATACCGCTCGGGGTGTACAGCAGTGGCATCCAACGGGTTGGAAGCATCGGGAATTCTCAAAAATCCGGCGCACTGCTCGAAAGCCTTGTCGCCCAGACGTTTAACCTTAAGAAGTTCACGCCGCGACGAGAAAGCGCCGTTCTCGGAACGATAGTCCACAATATTGCGGGCCAGCGCAGGGCCGATGCCGGAGACATAGCTCAAAAGATGGCTCGAAGCAGTGTTGAGATTGACTCCCACGGAGTTGACGCAGCTTTCGACAGTCTCGTCGAGACGCGATTTGAGAAGAGGCTGATCGACATCGTGCTGATACTGACCCACTCCGATGGATTTGGGGTCTATCTTGACAAGTTCGGCCAGAGGGTCCATCAGACGGCGGCCGATTGAAACTGCTCCACGGACCGTGACATCGTAGTCCGGAAACTCGCTGCGGGCAACTTCGGAAGCAGAATATACAGAAGCTCCATCTTCCGACACAGAATACACGCGCACTCCTTCGGGAAGAGCAATCTTCTTGATGAACTCCTCGGTCTCGCGCCCGGCAGTTCCGTTGCCTATGGCTATGACTTCTATCTTGTAGGCCTCAACCATATGCGAAATCTTCTTCATTGCCACAATCTTCTCACCAACAGGAGGATGGGGATAGATTGTCTCGTTGTGCAGCAATCCGCCCTGGGCATCGAGACACACCACTTTGCATCCGGTGCGGAATCCCGGGTCGATGGCCAGAGTCCTCTTCTCACCCACCGGCGGAGCCAGCAATAACTCACGCAAATTCTCCCCGAAAACTCTAATCGCCTCTATATCGGCCTTTTCCTTGGCAGAGGCCAAAGTCTCGTTCTCGATTGAAGGATGCAGAAGTCTCTTGTAGGAATCCTCCAAAGCCTCATCTATCTGCGAGCGACACTCAGAAGAGGGACGGCGCTTGCGCTCATAAACCCTGCGCGAAATACGCTCCATAGCGTGCTCGGAAGGCACATCGACCTTGACCGACAGGCTGCCCTGGGAAACTCCACGAAGTATGGCAAGGAGTCTGTGCGAAGGAATCTTGTCCAGACGCTGCGAAAAATCAAAATAAGTGCGGAAATTGTCGGCCGCAGCATCGTCAGCCTTGCCTCGAGCCACCTTCGACGAAACTGTGCCCCACTTCGTGTAAAGATCTCGAAGAGAAGCTCTTACGGGCTGAGAGTCGGCCACCATCTCGGCTATTATGTCCCTCGCCCCCGCAAGGGCATCTGCGCAAGAAGGAACATCGGCCGAGACATATCGCTGAGCATCCCGCGAAGGATTGTCGCAGGTCATTTCCCAAAGCTTCAAAGCCAGAGGCTCCAGACCTCTCTCTTTGGCCAACGAAGCGCGGGTCTTGCGCTTGGGGCGATACGGCAGATACAAATCCTCGACGGTCTGGGCATCGACCTCGCCCTCTATCGCAGAACGGAGTTCGGGAGTCAGTTTTCCCTGCTCCTCTATGCTGGCCAAAATGGCCTCCTTGCGCTTTTCAAGCTCGGAAAACTTTTCAAACCAATGTTTGACCTCGGCGACTGCGACTTCGTCGAGCGAGCCGGTGCGCTCCTTGCGGTAGCGGCTAATGAACGGAACTGTGGCCCCTTCGGCGAGAAGGTCCACGCAATTTTCGACCTGCCAGGGGGCTGCGCCCAACTGCGAGGCAATGTAATCGGTGTATATCTTATTCATCGGACAATTCTTTGAGCTGATCTCTATAAGATGTAAAGATACGACTCTTTGAGACAAAACCCAAGAATTTGTTTTCATCATCGACGACCGGAAGGTTCCAGGCGCCCGTGCGCTCGAACTTCTCCATCACGCTCTCCATCTTTTCGTCCTCATAGACAAAGCCTTGGGCGCTGCGCAGCAGAGATTTGACCTTGACGTGCTGATACAAGGACGAGTCGAACATTATGGCGCGGACATCGTCCAGATAAATCACTCCGCAGAAATGGCCGCGGGCATCGACGACCGGAAAAACGCTGCGGCGGGACTTTGAAATGGCCTTGACCATATCTCCCAGATTGCCATCGACAGGCACGGGCCTGAAATCGGTCTCGATGAGTTCGGTGGTCTTGAGAAGGGTCAGCACCGCCTGGTCGCTGTCGTGGGTGAGGAGCTCGCCCTGAGCTGCAATACGCTTTGTATAAATGGAATAGCGCTCGCTGCTTCGCATTGTGGCAAAACTTATGGCGGAGGTCAGAATCAGGGGAAGGAAAAGCTCGTAACCGCCTGTTATTTCAGCAATTAAGAAGATCGCCGTCATAGGGGCCTGCATCACGCCGGCCATCATTCCGCCCATTCCCACAAGCACGAAGTTGGCCTCGGGAACCACCGCAATGCCGCTGAGGTTGATGAGGCGCGCCACCACGAAGCCCGCCACGCCGCCGCTGACAAGAGTGGGGCCGAAGGTTCCGCCAACGCCGCCTCCGGCATTGGTGAAGGCGGTGGCAAAGACCTTGAGCAGCAGGATGGCGGCCGCAAAGCCCAGGAAGGCCCAGGGATTGTCCAGGAAGTGGCCGAAAATGCCGCCCGCAAGGTCGCCGGAGGCATTGTTCAGCAGCGAGCTGAGGCTGTCGTAGCCCTCACCGTAGAGCGGCGGGAAAAGGTAGATCAGAAGACCCAGCATCCCCGCGCCCACAGCCCAGCGGGCCCACTTTCCGCGGATTTTGCGCATACGGTCTTCGAGGCGGAGGGTTACCCTCATAAAATAGAGCGACATCGCGCCGCAGAACAGCCCAAGAACAAGGTAGAAAGGCATATTGCCCATACTGAAGGGGGCTATGGAGCCTGCGAAGGCCACTTCGTTGCCCAGCAGGAGGTAGGTCACAACTGTGGCGGTGATGGACGACAGAAGCACCGGCAGGATGGAGCTCATCGAAATGTTGAAGAGCAGAATCTCGAGGGTGAAAAGCACGCCTGCAAGAGGGGCCTTGAAGATGCCGGCGATGGCCGCAGCCGAGCCGCAGCCTATCAGAATCTTCATACTGCGGTTGGAAAGGCCGGCCTTGCGCCCCATATTCGAGCCTATTGCGGCTCCGGTATAGACTATCGGGGCCTCGGCTCCGACGCTTCCGCCGAAACCGATAGTGACGGAGCTTGCCACAAGCGAAGCCCAGGTGTTGCGCACTCCTATTTTGGAATCGTTCTTGGAGACCGCCAGAAGCACTTTTGTGACTCCGTGGCTGATGTCCTCCTTGACCACATATTTTACAAAAAGAAGCGACAGGAGCATTCCTATGCCGGGATACACCAGATAGAGGAAGTCGAAATAGTCGGAAGTGAACCACGATGTGAGCCCGGACTCGATCCAATGGATGAGGGTTTTGAGAATCACTGCGGCCAGACCGCACAAGACTCCGACTGCAACAGATACGATGTGCAGCCGCGTCTTTTCTGAAAAATGTATGGGCTTAGTCTTCACCTTCCTGCTCGGCAGCCTCGGCGGCGGCAATGTCGTCGTCGCTTGCCGGGAAGCTTCTGTTCTCGTCGTCCTCCTCGTCGTTTTCGGATTCATCCTTGAAAAGCTCCTGCTCGACAGCTTCGTAGTCGTCGATCTTGACTTTTATCTTGACGAGATAGACAGCATCTTCTGTCTCCAAAGTAACGGCGTAGAAAGATGTGCCGTCGGGCTTGTCCACCTTGAATATGTCACCGAGATAGTCGGCATAACCGTGGGGGTATTTCTCCTTGAATGCATCGAGAAGCTCCTGCGACATATTTTCGTAGCTGATGGCTGCGCGTTTCTTTGGTTTGATATCTGACATAATGCTTGCTTTGGTTTGACGGTGCAATTATAGGGTGATTTTTTGAATCGTGCAAAAATAATTAGCGATTTTTGAAGAAAAAAGATTTTTGCCGTTGTTTACGCTCTATATCGCGTTCCACAAAGACCGGTTTGCCCGTCCTCGGGTCCTTGCCGGTATGGAACATTTCGGTCGAGACAGTCATCGGGGTCGGGGTGAAATCCTGCACCTGGTCGGTGTGGATTCCCTTCAGCGCAGGATTCTTGGAAAGGGCTTCCATATCTTTCGCGGTGCAGCCGGGATGGGCGGAGATGAAGTATGGAATCAGCTGATAGTTAAGATGATGCTTGGCGCAGACCTTGTCGAATTCTTTGCGCAGGCGCTCGAAAAGCTTGAAACTTGGTTTGGCCATTGCCTCCAGGACGTGGTTTTCTGTGTGCTCGGGGGCCACTTTCAGCCTGCCGCTGGTGTGTTTTGTCACAAGCTCCTCGAAATATCTGCGGCCGTCTTCGGAGAGGAAGCCGTTCTCGTCGAGGAAAAGGTCGTAGCGTATGCCGCTGCCTATATAGACGTGCTTGACGCCGGGAATCCGGAGGACTTTTTCGTAGAGCGCCAGCAGCGGAGTGTGGTCGTGATTGAGATTCGCGCATCTGCCCGGGAAGAGGCAGGAACTGCGGCGGCATTTGGCGCAGATGTCCTTGTTCTTGCCTCCCATCCTGTACATATTGGCCGTGGGGGCGCCCAGGTCGGTGATTGTGCCCTTGAATTCGGGGTGATGGGTCAGGCGCTCCACCTCGCGCAGTATGGATTCTTCGCTGCGCGACTGGATGGTCTTGCCCTGATGGGCCGTGATTGCGCAGAAATTGCAGGCTCCGAAACAGCCGCGATGGGTTGTTATCGAGAACTTTATCATATCGTAGGCCGGAATGCGCTTGCCTTTGTAGCGGGGGTGCGGGAGTTTGGTGAACGGCAGGTCGTAGATGCGGTCGAGTTCTTCGGTCGTCAGCGGTTCGCCGTACACTAATTGAACGTCATGCCCGGCCCCGACCGGGCATCTCGCGGCCAATTGTTCCGCTATCTTCACGATAGCTTTTTCGCCCATTCCGACAACGAGGTAGTCGGCGCCGGACTCTTCTAGGATTGAGGGGTGCATCTTGCCGTCCCAGTAGTCCCAGTGGGGTTCGCGGCGCAGCGAGGCTTCGATGCCTCCTATGACCACAGGCGTATCGGGATACAACTCCTTGAGTATCTTGGTGTAAACTATCGTCGCCCTGTCCGGGCGGGCACCGGCGCGCCCTTCGGGAGTGTACGCATCGTCGCTTCTGAGCCGTTTGGCGGCGGTATAATGGTTCACCATCGAATCCATAGCGCCGGCGGTAACTCCGAAAAAGAGATTGGGCCGGCCCAATTTCTTGAAATCCCTGAGGTCGTCGCGCCAGTTGGGCTGGGGAACGACGGCCACTTTGTAGCCTTCGGCCTCCAGGACTCTGGCTATGATGGCGGCCCCGAACGAGGGATGGTCCACATAAGCATCGCCGCTGAAGAGAATGACATCGGCGGAGTCCCAGCCGAGGGCCTCCATCTCTTTCTTCGAAGTCGGGATGCTGAACGGGGTCATCGCTCTTACATTCTGTCGGGAAGGGTGATGCCGAGGATACCCATTGCGTGTCTGAGGACTCTTGCTATGACGTCGATGAGCATCAGGCGCTGGTTTCTCACAGCCGCATCTTCTTCCTTGAGAATCTGCGTGTCGTGGTAGTACTGGTTGAACTCTTTGGCGAGGTCGTATGCAAAGTTTGCTATGACTGCCGGAGAGTGCGCCGCACCGGCCTCACGAATCTTGTCGGGATAGGATGCAAGTATCTGAATGAGAGACTCTTCCTTGGGTATAAGAGCGGCACGGACGTCGGCCTTGTACTCCCCTGCCCTTCTCAAAATCGACTGGATGCGTGCGTGGGTGTACTGTATGAACGGGCCTGTATTTCCGTTGAAATCTATGGACTCCTTGGGGTCGAAGAGCATAGTCTTCTTGGGATCGACCTTGATTATGAAGTATTTGAGGGCGCCCATCGAGAGCATCTTGTAGAGGCTGTCCTTCTCCTCGCAGGTCATTCCTTCGAGTTTGCCGAGTTCTTCCGAAGTTTCCTTGGCAGTATTGTACATCTTCTCGATGAGGTCGTCGGCATCTACGACTGTGCCTTCTCGCGACTTCATCTTGCCTTCGGGGAGTTCGACCATACCGTAAGACATATGATAGATGGCGTCTGACCATTCGAAACCGAGTTTCTTGAGGATGAGCTTGAGCACCTGGAAATGATAGTTCTGCTCGTTGCCTACAACATAGATATGTTCGTCAAAACCGAACTCCTTGTAGCGTGCGCAGGCAGTGCCGAGGTCCTGAGTCATATAGACCGATGTGCCGTCGCTCCTGAGGAGAAGTTTCTGGTCGAGACCGTCCGCCTCGAGGTTGCACCATACTGAACCGTCGGGGCGACGCTCGAACACGCCTTTGGCGAGGCCGTCTTCGACGAGAGATTTGCCCAAGAGGTAAGTATTTGACTCATAGTAAGTTTTATCGAAACTAATGCCGAGGCTGGCGTAAGTCTGGTCGAAGCCTTCATAGACCCAGCCGTTCATCTTCTGCCAGAGGTCGCGAACCTGCTTGTCGCCCTGCTCCCATTTGACGAGCATCGCCTGGGCTTCCTTGAGAATCGGGGCGTTCTTTTCGGCTTCTTCCTCGCTCATTCCTTCTGCGACGAGTTTGGCAACATCTTCTTTGTAGAGGTCGTTGAACTTCACATAGAAGTCGCCGATGAGGTGGTCGCCTTTCTTGCCGGCCTCGGCGGGAGTGATGCCGTTGCCGCATTTGAGCCAGGCAATCATCGACTTGCAGATGTGGATGCCGCGGTCATTGACCAGATTCACTCTTATAACGTTGTGGCCGTTGGCCTTGAGAAGCTGCGAGACGCTCCAGCCCAGGAGGTTGTTGCGGACGTGGCCAAGGTGGAGGGGTTTGTTGGTGTTGGGGCTCGAGAATTCGACCATCACGGTCTTGCCGGTGGAGGGCAGCTGGCCGTAGTTTTCCTCGGCGGCTATGGTGTGGAGAATGCCGGTCCAGAAGCTGCCTGCGAGCTTTACATTTAGAAATCCTTTGACAACATTGAAGTTCTCGACTTCTTCCACATTGTCTTTCAGATAGTTACCTAACTCCTGGGCTGTTGCCTCCGGGGCTTTGTGGCTGGTTTTGAGAAGTGGGAATGCGACGAGAGTCACATCGCCTTCGAAATCTTTCCTTGTGGGCTGCACCTGGATCATCCCCGGTGCCGCCTCCACTCCGTAAACTGCTTTAACGGCCTCTGCCGCCTTACTTTGCAAAAATTGAATATCGTTCATTATTAAAATATTGTTTCATTCTATTTCGGGCTTGGGGGGCGAGCTTGAGGAGGACGGACATAGTACAGAAAGTCATTATGGCGCCGGCGAGGTCCACCAGGCTGACTACCGTTCTCAAGGGGATTACCGCCGCGACCACAAGCATTATGAGGTATGGCACTCTGTACCACTTGGCGTAACGGGCGCCGAAGAGGTAGCCGGTGCATTTCTGGCCGTAGTAGGAGTAGCTGAACATCGTGCTGAACGAGAAGCAGAATATCACTGTGAGCAGCAGGTATTTGCCTACGTATGGAATTGATGCGTCGAACGATGCTACAGCGAGCTTGAGACCCTCCATCGAGCCCAGGCCACCGCCCATCGGGAGAAGGTCTTTCTGCACAAGTATGGCTATGGCCGTGAGGGTGCAGACCAGTCCGGAATCTATTGAGGGACAAATCATTGCGGAAAGACCCTCGCGTACGGGTTCTTTCTGTTTGGAGGCTCCGTGCATCATCGAGGCCGTGCCCATTCCGGCTTCGTTGACGAGCATCGCGCGTCTGAAACCGGTGGTCGCCACGAACACGAAGGCCGCTATGCCGCCGCCAAGCACCGCATCGGGCTTGAATGCTTCCACAAAAATCGATTTGAAGACTCCTGGCATCGAGCCGAGATGTGTCAGGATTATGTAGAAGACCATCAGAAAATAGAGACCTATCATAAATGGCACTATGCGGGTGGCGAAATTGGCGGTTCGCTGAAGCCCGCCTACAACCACGGCTGTAACTACGGCTGTAACTCCCAAACCTATATATAAATGCAGCATCATCACATCGGATTCCGGCGCGGCGAAAATGGCAGTCGCAATCTCAGTGAGCTGGTTGGCCTGCATCAGGCAGAGGCATTCGAGAAGGCCGAAGCACGAGAAAATCACCGCAACGGGCTTCCACCTCTTGCCCAGCGCGCTCTGGACTATATACATAAGTCCGCCCTGGACTTCGCCCGCGGAGTCGCGGCCTTTGTACATTGTGGCAAGGGTGCCTTCAAAAAGTTTGGTCGCCATACCCAGAAGGGCGCTGACCCACATCCAAAATATGGCTCCGGGGCCGCCCACCGAGATGGCGATGGTGACGCCGGCGATGTTGCCCACTCCCATTGTGGCGGCGATGGCGCTCGCGAAGGCCTCAATCGAGGAAATCTGGCCTTCTCCGCTGCTGTCCTGGCGGCGCAGGTTGCGGATTGCCTCGCCATAGCGGCGCACGGGGGCGCATCCGCTGTAGAAAAAGAGGAAGAGTCCACCGCAGAAAAGCACGATGAAAAGCGGATAGCCGCACACAAAATCGCTTGCTGCGGCGATGGCACTGCCGACTGCGCTCCAGAATTCCTGCATAGCCGGCCGGGGACTAACCTAAATAGCCTTTGAGGAGCTTGCTGCGGGCGCTGTGGCGGAGCCTTCTGATGGCTTTTTCCTTGATCTGGCGCACACGCTCGCGGGTGAGGCCGAATTTTTCGCCTATTTCCTCGAGAGTCATCTCCTGACATCCGATGCCGAAGAAATACTTGACTATGTCGCGCTCACGCTCGGTGAGAGTGGAGAGAGCTCTTTCGATTTCGGTGTTGAGCGACTCGTTGACAAGGCCTTTGTCGGCATTGGGGGAGTCGTTGTTGACAAGCACGTCGAGAAGGCTGTTCTCCTCGCCGTCCACAAAAGGAGCGTCAACGCTGACGTGGCGGCCGGCAACTCGCAGAGTGTCTGCTATTTTCTCGCGCGGGATCTCGAGCATGTCGGCGAGCTCGTCGGGCGAAGGCATACGTTCGTTCTCCTGCTCGAATTTGGAGAGAGCCTTGTTGATTTTGTTGAGGGAGCCCACCTGGTTGAGAGGCAGACGCACTATACGGCTCTGCTCGGCCAATGCCTGAAGAATGGACTGGCGTATCCACCACACTGCATAAGAGATGAATTTGAAGCCGCGGGTCTCGTCGAATTTTTCGGCGGCCTTGATAAGTCCGAGGTTGCCCTCGTTGATAAGGTCGGGAAGGCTGATGCCCTGGTTCTGGTATTGTTTTGCAACGGAGACGACGAAACGCAGGTTGGCGCGGGTGAGTTTTTCCAGGGCTTCCTGGTCTCCCTTCTTGATGCGCTGGGCAAGTTCAACTTCTTCGTCAACGGTGATAAGTTCTTCTCTACCAATCTCTTGCAGATATTTGTCGAGCGATGCGCTCTCGCGATTGGTGATGGATTTGGTGATCTTTAGCTGTCTCATAACAACGATTATACGAATTTGGAAATCAAATGTTTCAAATTTTCTCGAAATTGCATAAATTTGTAAGATGAAAAGAACCAAGTCAGTAGAAAGCGGCGCCATAGCGCTGCCGGTGCTCATAGCGCTGTCGGCGGCGCATCTGCTCAACGACCTCCTCCAATCGACGGTCACGGCCACATATCCCATACTGAAGAACGACCTCGGGCTGACTTTCGCGCAGATAGGTTCCATATCCCTAGTCTATCAGATTGCGGCTTCGATCTTCCAACCAGTTGTGGGAATGTTCTTTGACAAACATCCTTTCAGAGGCAGTCTCGCTCTGGCCACCACTTCAACAATGCTCGGAATCGTGGGGCTGTCGTTCTCCACGAGCCTTGCCGCCGTCTATGCTTCGGTCTTCGTCGTGGGCCTGGGTTCATCGATTCTGCACCCCGAAGCTTCGCGCTTCGCGTCCCTGGCCTCGGCCGGCAAGAGGGGCCTCGCGCAGTCCATATTCCAGGTGGGCGGCAATTTCGGAGGCTCCATCGGCCCGCTGCTCATAGCGCTGATAGTGGCCCCGGTGGGCAGGCGCAACCTCATCTGGTTCGTGCTCTGCTCCCTGGCCTCCTACGTCGCAGTCACTGTCATAGGCCGCTGGTTCAAAGACTTCATCAAGACCAACGCCGCCACTTCGTCCCCGTCCGTGCGCCGCACAAGACCGCTCGGGGCCGCGGCCACCGTGCTCGTGGTCTTTCTCATCTGCATCCTCATAATTTCGAAATACATCTATCTGGAGAGCATCCGGAGCTACTACACCTTCTATCTTATAGAAAAGTTCGGCCTCACCGTCAGCGGCTCGCAGCTCTGCCTCTTCACCTTCCTCTTCGCCACAGCCGCCGGCACTCTGGTCGGAGGTCCGGTGGGCGACCGCATAGGCCGCAAGTGGGTCATCCTGCTCTCAATCCTGGGCACCGCTCCTTTCAGCCTCGCAATGCCCCACGCCGGGCTGTGCGGCACTCTGGTCCTGGGCTTCTGCTCCGGCTTTATGATTTCCTCCGCCTTCCCCGCCATTCTGCTTTATGCGCAGGAACTGCTTCCCGGCCACCTCGGAATGGTCTCCGGCCTTTTCTTCGGCTTCGCCTTCGGCATAGGCGGCATCGCCTCGGCCGTACTCGGCAATTTCATAGACACTTACGGCATCGAAGCCGTTTACCGCACGGTCTGCTACTCTCCCCTGCTGGGTCTTGTGGCAGCGTTCCTTCCCGACGTATCCAAATCATAAAATTGTAAAAATATGCTTTTAATTCTCGGACTTCTGATCATAGCAATAGGCTCGTTCTGTCAGAGCAGCAGCTATGTTCCCATCAACAAAATCAAATCGTGGAGCTGGGAGAGCTACTGGCTCGTCCAGGGCCTCTTCGCCTGGCTTCTCTTCCCTGTTCTTGGCGCCTGCCTCGCCGTGCCCGAGGGAGAAAGCCTCCTGGGGCTCTACTCCGCATTCCCCAAGGATTCGCTGATGACCATCTTCTTCGGAATGCTCTGGGGAGTGGGCGGCCTGACCTTCGGCCTTAGTATGCGCTACCTCGGAGTGGCTCTGGGCCAGTCCATCGCCCTGGGCCTTTGCAGCGGCCTCGGCGCCATTCTCGGCCCAGTCTTCACCGGCCATCCTGGCGACATCACTTCTTCCGTCATCATCGGAGTCGTGGTGATGCTCGCCGGCATAGCCATCATCGGCATTGCGGGCGGAATGAAATCCGCAGCGCTGCCCGAGGAGGAGAAAAAGAAGGCCGTCAAGGACTTCAACTTCGGCAAGGGCATACTCGTGGCTCTGCTTGCGGGCTTTATGAGCGCCTGCTTCAACATCGGCCTGAGTTTCGGCGCTCCGCTCACCTGCGAAGGCACCAATCCCCTCTTCGCCACCCTTCCCGCCACTCTTCTGGTCACCATCGGAGGCTTCATCACCAACGCCGCCTACTGCCTCTACCAGAACGGCAAGAACAAAACCTTCAAGGACTACCGCAGCCTCTCGCTCTGGAAGAGCAACATCCTCTTCTGCGCCCTGGCCGGCCTTCTGTGGTACAGCCAGTTCTTCGGCCTTAGCCTCGGCAAGGGATTCCTTGCGGACTATCCCGTGCTCATCACCTTCAGCTGGTGCATACTGATGTCTCTCAATGTCATCTTCAGCAACCTCTGGGGCATAATCCTCAGGGAATGGAAAGGCTGCTCGCGCAAGACCGCATCCGTCCTTGTCATTGGTCTTATAGTGTTGATTATCAGTACTTTCCTTCCCCAGGTGATTGACAGCAAATCTTCGAAGGAGGTTTCGCCCAAGGCAATGCAGCAGGTGGATTTCTCGCAGGTCCGCATCAGCGACGACTTCTGGTCGCCCCGTCTGGAGAACAATGCCAAAAACACCATTCCCGTCTGCATAGACCAGATTGAGAATCAGACAGGACGTATGCGCAATTTCGAGAAAGCCGCCATCCCCGAAGGCCCCCACTCGGGCATATTCTTCGACGACTCCGACGTTTACAAGGCAGTCGAGGGAATGGCCTACAGCCTCATCAACAATCCCGATCCCGCTCTTGAGGCCAAGGCCGACGAATGGATAGACAAATTCGAGGCAGCCCAGCAGAGCGACGGCTACATCAACACTTTCTACACCATCCAGGAGCCCGAAAACCGCTGGAGAGATATGGACCGCCACGAGATGTACTGCGCCGGACACCTTCTCGAAGCAGGTGTGGCTTACTATAAAGCCACAGGCAAGCGCAAGCTGCTGGACATAGCTCAGAGGATGGTGGACTACACAATGACAGTCTTCGGCCCCGGCAAACGCGACTGGGTTCCGGGCCACGAAGAGATCGAGCTGGCTCTCGTAAAGCTTTATGGAGTGACAGGAGATAGTAAATATCTGGATTTTGCATACTGGCTTCTCGAGGAGCGCGGCCACAAAATCGGCACATACGATGCCACAGTCGGCGAGGAGCGCCATTGGGACAGGCCTCAGTATCAGGATGAATATCCCGTCCGCGAGCTTTCTGAAATCAGCGGCCACGCAGTCCGCGCGATGTATCTCTTCTGCGGAATGTGCGACGTGACTTCATATCTTCCCGAAACAGGCTATATGGAAGCTCTCGACCGCCTCTGGGACGACGTCACAGGTTCGCGAATGTACATCACCGGCGGCATCGGAGTGGCCTATCGCACAGAGGGTTTCGCCGGCAAATACGAACTTCCCAACTATGAGGCATATTGCGAGACCTGCGCAAGCATAGGAATGTGCCTTTGGAACCACCGTATGAACGAATGGAAGGGAGACGGCAAATATGCGGACATCGTGGAGCGCGCCCTTTACAACGGAGTGATTTCCGGCATCAATCTCGAAGGCAACCGTTTCTTCTATGTCAATCCATTGGCCTCCCACGGCGACCATCACCGTCAGGAGTGGTACGGCTGCGCCTGCTGCCCCAGCAATGTCTGCCGATTCATTCCTTCGATTGGAAACTATATCTACGGCACAAGCGCCGACGCTCTGTGGGTGAACCAGTACATCGGGAGCGAGGCTTCTTTCTCAGTTGGAGGCAAGCCCGTCAAAGTATCTATGGAGACCGCTTATCCTTGGGAAGGCACAGCATCTCTTAGTTTCGAGTCGGCATTCAAGGGTGAGGTCCGCCTGCGCATTCCCGGATGGTGCAAGGATTTCAGCGTGAGCGTCAACGGCTCTGCGGCAGATTTCGTCGCCGATGCAGGTTATGCTGTGGTTGACCGTCGCTGGAAGGCAGGCGATGTCGTAAGCGTCGAAATGGCTATGCCAGTGGAAGTTGTCTCAGCCGACCCCCGCGTCGAAGCCGACAAGGGCCTTCGCGCCATCGAGAGAGGCCCGTTGGTTTACTGCATCGAGGAAGCCGACAACAAAGTGGATTTCGATTCTGTCGCCATCGACGGCAGCACCTCGTTCGAGGTAGCCTTCGAGCCCGACCTCCTCAGCGGAGTCTCCACAATCACCGCCACCACCGGCAACCTGACCCTCAAATACATCCCCTACTACAGCTGGGACAACCGCACCCCCGGCGAAATGAAAGTCTGGGTTTCGTATAACTAAAAAAAAGAGTCGTTCTGATGAGCGACTCTTTTTTTGATATCTATAAAGACTTAGTC
>R18__coassemble_1744_pt1 | contig 19869 bp, 10 predicted proteins | sample R18__metabat2_high_PE_032 | metagenome-assembled genome bin R18
ACTCCCCCGCCCTGCTGGTTTACACCTCGGGCTCCACCGGACATCCGAAAGGAATAGTGCACAGCGTGAAAGGTGTTGCGGCGGGCATAGTCAGGCACCAGACCCTTCTGAAAGGCATCCCTGCGCCGGTCGAAAGCGCATCGAACTGTCCGTTCCCTTTCGGAATGCACGTGTTCGAGCTTCTCACGATGCTCGCCTCCGGAGCCACAATCAACATTCTTTCGGAGGACGAGCGCCGCTCTCCCGAGAGGATAATGGCAGCCTGCAGCAAATTCGGGGTCAACATCATCTTCCTCACCCCGCATATGCTCCGCTTTATGAAAGACGGCGACGGTCTTCCGGGGCGCATATTTGTCGGGGCCGAAACTGTCAATAATCTGTATTTCAAAGACATAGAACTGTATAACTATTACGGCCAGACAGAAACTTTCGCGGGCATCTGCGTCTTTCACATCGACAAGCCTTACGAGAACACCCCTGTGGGCAAAGGTTTCGGCGATGCGCGGATTGTCATAGCCGACGAATCGGGCAAGGAACTTCCCGACGGCGAAAGAGGCGAAATCTGCGTCACGGGTATCTTCGGAGTCAGCTACTTCAAAGACCCCGAGCGCTCGGCCCGGACCTTCGAGGCTCTCGAAGACGGCCGCACCCTCATCCATACCGGCGACACCGGATACAAGGACGAGAACGGCAATCTGGTCTATGTCTCGCGCAGCGACTGGATGGTCAAGATCAACGGCCAGAGGGTCGAGGCACTCGAAGTGGAGCGTACGCTCGGAGCCGTCGCCGGAATTGACGAGGCAGCCGTGCGCGCATTCCGGGACGAAAACGGCCAGAACTATCTTGCAGGATACTACAAATCGGCCCGGGCAATCTCCGACAACGAACTAAGGCTTGCCCTCAAAGCCACACTTCCGGAATATATGATCCCCCGCTTCTTCGTCAGAATGGAGGTCCTGCCCAGAAATATGAACGGCAAACTCGACAGGACTGCGCTGCCTGCGCCCGACAAAACCCTCTGCAAGGCGGCCTACGAAGCCCCGCAGACCCCGGAGGAAAAGGCCGTCTGCGCCGCATTCGAAGAGATTCTGCACTGCGGCAAGGTGGGTCTGGAAGACAATTTCTTCTCCCTCGGCGGAGATTCGATAAAGGTGCTCCAGCTGCTCGCCGCGCTGAAAGGCACATTGCCGCTGACCATAGACGGCATCTTCGCCGGCAAGACTCCCCGCGGCATCCTCGGGCAGGCTCTCCAAGCGGCGCAGGGCCCGCAAAAGCAGGATGCCGGAAGCGCAGCCATCCCCGAGACCGCCCCGCTGACCGAATCCCAGAGAGGAGTATGGCTCCACAGTCAGGAGCGTCCCGATTCGTTGATGTACAACATCCCGCTGCTCTACCGCCTCCCGCAAGGAACTGATACTGAGCGATATATCGCGGCCATAAAGACAGCCGCCGCCACCCACAAAGCACTGCAGGCAACGATTGGCACCCCCGAGGGTGTCCCCTCGATGATATACAGACCCGCCTGCGAAGAGATAACCGTCTCAGAGTCAAACGCCGCCGGCATCAAAGAAGCCACAGCAGACTTTGTGGAGCCCTTCGACCTCGAGAGCGGGCCGCTCTACCGCTTTGAACTCTGCCACACCCCCGAGGGCGATGTCTTCCTGCTGGACGTGCATCACATAGTCTTCGACGGCACCTCGGCGCAGGTGATCATAAACCAGATTGCGCAGGCCTACGACGGAAAGGAAATCCCGGCAGAAGAGCTGACAATCTTCGACATCTCCGCCGCCGAAGCCCTCGCAGAACCTTCAGAAGCCGACCGCGACTTCTTTGCGCAGAAACTCGGCTCCGGAGAGTGGCAGGACAGCCCCGTCGCGGACACGGTGGATGCAGACGCACCCGAGGGAGCGTCCAGCCTGACCCTCGACTGCGGGCGCCGTTTCACTCAACGCGAAATAAAACATTTTGCGCGGAATCTCGGCATCACCGAAAACACCGTTTTCCTCACCGCGTTCGCCTACGCCCTTTCGAAGATGAACGCCTCCCCCGTGAGCGATTTCTGCACCGTAAGCAGCGGCAGATGGGACCCCCGCCTCGCCTCCAGCGTAGGAATGTTCGTAAAGACCCTCCCGATGAGGCTCCGCCTCGACGAGAAAGCTCCTCTTGGGGAAGTCCTCGCCTCCGTGCTGGACGATTTCTTAAGCACGATGGCGGCCTCTTCCGTGCCTTTCGCCGAACTCGCAGCCGAATACGGCGTCAGCACGGGCGTGACCTTCGTCTATCAGTCCGAACTCACCGAAGTGCCCGGTTTCATCGACACCGGCGACTGCCAGTCCGACATAGACTTTATGCTCATCCCCGGCGGGCACTCATACGAGCTGCTTGTCCACTACCGCCGTGGTCTCTACACGGAGAGTTTCGCGCGCAACTTCGCGGATATGTTCCTCGCCATAGTGCAGGGAATCCTGACCGCCGACACATTGTCTCAAATCCTCCTTGTGGACGGCGCGGCCGCATCCGCCATAGATGACTTCAACCGCACAGAATGTCCTTGGAGCGAGAACTCCACCATCCCCGAACTCTTTCACGCACAAGCCCTTAAGACCCCCGATGCAATCTGTCTGGTGTATCTGGACAACAAATACACATATGCCGAAGTGGACAGCCTGACGGACCGTCTGGCACGCCATATCGTTTCCGAGGGGCTTGGGAAAGGGAGTGTAGTGGGAGTGCTTGTCGAGCGCAGCGAATATATGCTCATCTGCTCTCTCGGCGCGCTCAAGGCCGGCTGCGCCTATCTGCCTCTGGACCCCGGATATCCCCGCGAGCGTCTGGAACTGATGCTGCAAGACTCGGGAGCCGCAATGCTCATCTGCAGTCCTTCGCTCGAGGATGCTGTCGGCTTCGACGGGCCACGGCTTAGTACAGACCGCATCGCAGGCCTGGCAGAAGGCACCATAAAGCTGCCCGGAATCCGCCCCGAAGACCTCTTCGTAATAATCTACACCTCAGGCTCCACCGGCACTCCCAAGGGAGTGGAATTCAGCCATTCCAACGCTGTCTGCTCGGTGGAAGGATTCAGAGGCGAACTTTCGATAGACTCATCTTCACGCCAGGCGTCATACGCGAGCTACGGCTTCGACGCCCACGTTATGGACATCTACCCGACCATCGTTTGCGGCGGACAGCTGCACATAATTCCCGAAGATATGCGTCTGGATCTTGTCGCAGTGAAGGACTACTTCAACAGCCAAGGCATCACGCACGCGGCGATGACCACCCAGGTGGGCAGGCAGTTTGCGCTGATGGGAGGCGGAAGCACCCCGCTCACCCTGGTCGTCGCGGGCGAGAAACTGACCCCTCTGGATCCGCCCGAAGGCATTAACGTCTATAATGTCTATGGCCCTACCGAGGGTTCGGTATACACCAGTATGTTCAAGGTGGACCGCCTGTACAGGGATGTCCCCATCGGCCGCCCGTCCTACAACGTCAAGGGCTATGTGGTGGACAGCCTGGGCCGCCTTCTGCCTCCCGGCGCCGCCGGCGAACTCTGGATTGCAGGACCGCACGTCACCCTCGGCTACCACAACCGCCCGGAGAAGACCTCCGAGGCCTACGGCGCCAATCCGTTCTCCGGCGCCCGGGGCTACGAAAGGGTCTATCGCACAGGAGACATTGTCCGCTTCCTCGGCGACGGCCGCCTGCAGTTCATAGGCCGCCGCGACGCTCAGGTCAAGGTCCGCGGCTTCCGCATCGAACTCACTGAGGTCGAGGAAGTTGTGCGCCGCTTCCCAACGGTGAAGGACGCCACCGTCGCGGCATTCGACAACCCTGCGGGCGGAAAGTTCCTCTGCGCCTATGTGGTGTCGGACAGCACGGTGGACACCGCCGCCCTTGCGGACTTCATCCGCAGCGAAAAGCCGTACTATATGGTGCCGGAGGTCATAATGCAGATCGACGCCATACCGCTCAACCGCAATCAGAAAGTGGACCGCAAGGCTCTTCCGAAGCCCGAGCGCAAGGCGGCAGACCTCACCGCTCCGCGCGGCGAAGCCGAAGCCAAGGTATTTGAGATTGCGGCGGAAATACTGGGCCACAAAGAGTTCGGCGTGTTCACCGACCTTTTCGAGGCCGGACTCTCGTCGATAGGAGCCCTCAAACTCAACATAGCGCTTGCCAAAGCATTCGGCGGCAGGCCTCTCAAGATTTCCGACATCAAGGCCCGCAGCACTGTCGAAGCGCTTGCTGCTTTCCTCGCCGAGCCTGCGGCAGAGCCCGCGCAGAAATTGGCCGTTTACGAAGACTATCCGCTGATGGACAATCAGAAAGGCGTGTTCTTCGACTGTCTGAAAAATCCCGAAGGCATAGACTACAACATACCTGTGCTCCTTCGCATTTCGGATAGCATCGAGGTCGAAAAGCTCTGCGAGGCCGTCAGAAAAGCCATCAATGCACATCCCTATCTGAAAGCCAAGCTTTTCAGCGCCGCCGACGGCGATGTGAGGGTCCTGCGCCGCGACTGCGAAGAGGCTTCAGTGGAGGTCTTCACGTCTGACGCCCTCCCTTCCGGCAAAGAGCTTGTGCGGCCGTTCCAGCTGCTTGGCGGACAGCTCTACCGCGCCGAAATATACGCGACCCCCGGCGGGAAATATCTCTTTATGGATATGCATCACCTCGTTTCGGACGGCACTTCATCCGCGATACTTCTCGGCGACATAAGCAGGGCCTATCTGGGAGAAGATCCCGAGACTGAAGGCTACACCGCCTTCGAGGCTTCTATGGAGCACGGCGAACCCTCAGCGGCGGCTGCGGACTACTACGAAGGCCTTCTCAAGGGCTGCAATCCCTCCAGCCTTCCCGCACCCTGCGGCGAGGACCGTTCCGAGGAGGCCTGTGGCAAAAGCCTTTCCTTCTCCTTCGGAGACGGCCTGTCGGCCCGCATAAGCGCTTTCTGCAGCAACGGCGGCTACAGCCCCAACGCCTTTTTCAACGCCCTCTTCAGCTATGTGCTCTCGCGCTTCGTCCGCTCCGAAGACGTCTCCTACTGCACGGTTTACAGCGGCCGTGGCGACTCCCGCCTTGAGCGCTGCGTCTCGATGCTTGTCAGGACTCTTCCGGTGCGCGCCGCGATAAACTATGAGAGCACTGTCTGCGACCTGATCTCTTCGATGCAGAGCCAACTGCTTTCTTCGATGTCCCTCAACGCCTCATTCTCAGAGCTTTGCACAAAATATTCGCTTAAGCCCGACATTTTCTTCAACTATCAGGGCGACAATTTCGCCTTCGATTCGTTATGCGGCCAGAAAGCCGAGCTTTTGCACATCGACGGCATTTCCCAGTCCAAATCGCCGCTTTCGCTCGAGGTGTATCTCAGCAGCGGAGTCTTCACTCTCGATGCGGGCTACCGCTCCGACCTGCTATGCAGGGAGTTTGTGGAGTCGTTTGCCGGAGCTTTGACGGCGGCTGCCGAAGGATTTGTCGCCGGCGACGGCAAGCTTTCGTCGATCTCGATTCTTTCGGACAAGGAATCCCGATTCCTCGCGTCGGTCTGTTCTTCCGAAGTGCCTTTCGAGAAGGTTCCGGCTTATGCTCTTTTCGAAAGGGAGGCCCTTGCCCATCCAGATCGCACGGCTGTCATAACCCGCAGCGGCTCAATCAGTTTCAAGGAACTGGACGAAAGAGCCAACTCCATTGCCAACACTCTGGTCTCGATGGGCGCCCGTCCGGGCGAAATAGTCGGGCTTGTGCTCGAAAGAAGCGAGAATGTGCCGGCGGCCGAGCTCGGAATAATGAAGGCCGGATGCGCCTTCCTCCCTATGCTGCCTTCCTATCCCGCCGAAAGGGTGGAATACTGCGTCAAGGATGCCGGATGCAGATTTGTCATTGACGAAGGCAATATCGCAGACTTTGTTTCTGCGCCTTCCGGCGAGGGTCCGTCGGTGAATGTCCCTATGGACTACCCTGTCTATTGCATATATACCTCGGGCTCCACAGGCAGTCCGAAGGGTGTGATGCTCGAGCAGCACAATCTCACGAATTTCATCCAGACCGCACGGGTGCTCGACGGAATGGAATGCGGCAGCACGTTGCTGTGCATCGCGTCCATATCGTTCGATATGTCGATCAGCCAGACGATCTATCCTCTTTGCCTTGGAAAGACAGTGTATATAGCCTCGGAAGAAGAAATCCACAACTTCCCGCTGCTTATCGAAGCCATCGTGGGCCACGACATCGACCTTATGATGATTACGCCGTCACTTCTATGGACTCTTCTTTCCACCGAAGACTTCGAAAGCGCATTCACGGGAGTCAACGGCATAATTCTGGGAGCCGAGGCCTTCAATCCCGGGCTTTTCCCCAAGCTCAAGACATTGAACCCCTCGATGCTCATCCAGAACGGCTACGGCCCCACGGAATGCACGCAGTGCTGCTCCGTCAAGACAGTCACGGACGGCGGAGACATAAACATAGGAAAGCCTGTTGCGAATGCAACTTTTATGGTCAAAGATGTCAGCGGCAACACCCTCCCCCGCTACGCTGTCGGAGAACTTCTCATCTCGGGCGAATGTGTCGGACGAGGCTATGTCAATCTCCCCGAAAAGACAGCCGCATCGTTTGTCGATGTGGACGGCGCGAGAGCATATCGCAGCGGCGACCTCGTACGCTTTGACGGCCGCGGCGAGACAGAATTCTTCGGCCGCGCCGACAACCAGGTCAAACTCAGGGGTTTCCGCATCGAGCTCGACGAGATCGAGGCAGCCATTTGCGACTTCGACGGAGTGCTCCAGAGCAAGGTGGTGGTCCGCACCGGCGGAGAAGACTATCTTGCGGCGTTCTTCACCGCATCGGCGGGTGCCATTGACACGGAGGCTCTTACGGCCTATCTCAAGACGCGCCTCCCCGAATACATGGTTCCAGCCGTGATGATGCAGCTGGACCGGATGCCTATGACCCCGAGCGGCAAGATCGACAAGAAGTCCCTTCCGGAGACCACCCGCACAGTCTCGCGCACCGGCTCCCGCAAAGCTCCCAAGAAGTCGCTCGAGGAGCGTCTCTGCGAGATTTTCGCATCGGTTCTGGGCCTTGAAGAGGTTTATGCCGACGAGAATTTCTTCTCGATGGGCGGCACATCGCTCTCGGCATCCAAGGTCACAATGCAGCTTATGTCTTCCGGCATCAATGTCCAGTATGGCGACATCTTCGACAATCCCACTCCGGAGGCGCTGGCTCTGAAACTCGAAAACGCAGGCGCACCGGGTTTTGCCCAGACTCCGAAATCTTCTGCAGATCAGGCTTCGACCACCCGCGAAGCCCTCAAATGGAACAGGGTCAGATACACCTCCGAAGTGCAAAGGAAGCCTCTTGGCGACGTTCTGCTCACCGGAGCCACCGGATTCCTCGGCATCCACGTCCTTCACGAACTTCTCGAGTTGGAATCGGGCCATATATGCTGCATTGTCCGCAAAGCAAAGAATATGACCCCGTTCGAACGTCTGAGGTCGCTGTATTACTACTATTTCGAAGATTCGCTCGGGGAAGCCGCCCGAAGCAGACTCACTCTCATCGACACCGACATCACAGCCGACAGTCTCGAAGACGACCTCTCATCTGTCAGTTTCGACACCGTCATCAACTGCGCCGCCTCGGTCAAGCATTTCTCGGACGACGACACCCTGACGCGGATAAATGTCCACGGTGTGGAAAGGCTCATCGAGCTCTGCCGCAGGCGGGATGCGCGCCTCGTGCAGATTTCGACCACTTCGGTGCCCGGAATGCACACTCCCGAGACCTACGAGAAGAATCTGAAGATGCACGAAGACGAACTTTTTGTCATCGACGATATGAACAACAAATACGCCATTTCGAAATATCAGGCGGAACTGCGCATCTTCGACGCTATAGAGTCGGGCCTCAAGGCAAAGGTCATACGCGTGGGCAACCTTATGGGACGCCACACCGACGGAGAGTTCCAGGTCAATATGCACACGAATATGTTTATGAACGGCATACGCGGTTTCGCCGCAATGGGAATGTGCCCCATAACCCATATGACCGACACTATGAGGTTCTCGCCGATAGACTGCACCGCGCGGGCTGTCGTGCTGCTCTCGGGAACCAACGACAAGTTCACCGCCTTCAACAGCGACAACTGCTACAGTTTCAACGAGATGAAGGTGATTGACGCGTGCCGCCGCTGCGGCATCGACATTCGTCCCACAGAAGACAAGATCTACTACGATGCGTTCAGGAAGAAACTTGGAGACGACAGCGCCAACGGCAGTCTGTCGGCCCTTGCCGCCTACGACATCGAGGGCCTGCACGCCGTAGAGACCGACAACCGTTTCACGACGATGGTGCTCTATCGCCTCGGCTTCTCCTGGCCGCTGCCCAACGAAGACTACCTCCACCGAGCCATCAAGAGCCTCGTCACAATGGAATACTTCAGTTAGCCGTAAGGGAAATGCCCCAGCACCGTCGGGCGTTAGAGGAAGCACACTGCAACTGCAAAAATCCGGCAGATTTTTGACAGTATTTTCCAATCCGGAGAATTTTGTTTAAGTTTGCAATAAATTATTTGCATATGACTACCGTTGAAATCCAGAATATGATTCCCATTATCCGGGATTTCCTGAAAGGACAGCCTATTGAAAGAGCTTATCTTTTCGGATCGTGTGCCCGTGGAGAAGAAATGCCCGACAGCGACGTGGACTTGTTGGTGAAATATGATGATGACAGCAACTTGTCCCTGTTGGACATATCGCGAATGATTGTGAACCTGAGTCGCAGAATTGACAGAAAAGTGGATTTGGTTGAAGAAGACAGGTTAAAATCCTTTGCTGTCGAGAGTGTAAACCACGATAAAATTATGATTTATGAGAGAACAGGTCAGAGATAACGAACGTCTTCAGCATATTTTGAAAGCAATAGACATTCTACTGAGCGGAGCACAAAGGTATTCTCTGGAAACCGTCGAAGAAGACCCTATTGTCTATTTTGGATTTGTAAAGCAGGTCGAAATTATCGGCGAAGCTGTCTATATGCTCACAAAAGATTTTAGAACTGCCCATCCCGAAGTTGAATGGGACGCAATAGAAGGAATGCGGCACGTTTTAGTGCACGGGTACTACGAAATTTCTCCAAACAAGGTTTGGAATGTCATTCTAAAAGACCTCCCGGAACTTAAGCCAAAGATTCAGTCGATGCTTGAATTGTAGCCCTTACGTATTATCGTCGTGCCCGTCCGAAGCCCCATCACGTCATGCCCGACCTGTCACTCCACGTCATGCCCGAACAGGGTCGGGCGGGCACAACATAAACCAAGGCCTTCAATGTCCGGACGCGAGGGAGAGGACGTGGTCGATGCAGTCGGGGAGTTCCGAGTCGAAATGTGTGACGTAGAGGAGGGTCTTGTGAGGGCGCTCCATAAACGCGTCCACTATTGCACGGACGCGGGCGCAGCAATCCTCGTCGAGTCCGTGCATAGGTTCGTCGAGCACCAGAAGTTCGGGGTCCTTGACGAAGGCTCTGGCCAGCAGGCAAAGCCTCTGCTCGCCGCTCGACATCTTGAGGAAACTCCTGTCTTCCAGATGATTGACGCCGAACATCCTCATCCAGAAGCGGCAGACTTGCGTCTGCTCGGGAGTCGGCCTGCGGAAGAAGCCTATGGTGTCGAAAAGTCCGCTCGAGACTATCTGCAGGCCCGTCACATTACGACAGTACGCCCTGTGGAGTTCGGGGCTGACGTAGCCTATGTGGCGCTTGATGTCCCAGATGCTCTCGCCGCTTCCTCTCCGGTGTGAGAAAAGTTCTATGTGGCAGGCGTAGCTTTGGGGATTGTCGGCGCAGACAAGCGACAGCAGGGTGGATTTGCCGCTGCCGTTTCCGCCTCTGAGAGCCCATTTCTCACCTTCCCTGACCTCCCAGTCCAGGTGGCTCAGAATAGTCCTTTCGCCATATCTTATGTTTACATCGTGGCACCTCACTATTTCGGGGTTCCCGTCCTTGGGGTAGAAATCGTCCGGCGGCTTCGGAGGAAGGTTTTGGAGCTCTCCGATATCGGGACACCCGAAAGTTTCTGCGGCTCCGACTTCCACGATGCGGGTTATAAACGATGGCACGACATCGCGCCGGGGCATCACAAGGATAATCTGCCGGCCTTGAGCCGCGATTTTTGCGAGCTCCTCGGAAAGCACTCCGCGCGATTCGACGTCAAGCCCTATATAGGGATTGTCCAGGACAAGAAAGCGCCTGCCGCGGGCGATGGCTCGGGCAAGGCGGTGCTTCCGGAGCTCGCCGCTCGAAAGATGATAGAGTTTCTTCTGCCAGTCTTCCAGCTCTATATGATTGTCGAGCTCGGCGGTGTTCCACCTCAGCTGCAGATAATAGTGTCCGTCTGCGGCATCGCCGTAAGTGTCTCTGAATTCGACATATTCCACTTCCAGAGGGTGCTGCCTGCAGAACTGCTGCACCATCAGAGTTTTTCCTGAAGCATTCGGGCCTATGACCGCCAGGTGCTCGCCTTCTTTTATAGTGAGTTCCATAGCTTCTCAGTTCTCTATGATGCCGGCCCCGCGGCAGACGCTGAGCCAGAGGTCTGCTATCTTCTGGTGACAGGCGGTGGTGGGGTGTATGCCGTCCCACATCCAGTATTTGTGGTCGGAGGAGGCGGGCTGGCCGTTCTGGCCTGCGGAAGCCACCAGGCTGTCCACGAGGCCGAAAGTGTCCACATAGACAGCGCCGTAGTCCTCGGCAATGCGCCGGACTGTCGCGGCGAGCTTCTCCACGATGGGGCGCCTTCGGGAATAGTCCTCGCCGCCGCCGTAGAGCGACTTGTCGGAGACGAAGGGGGAGCACAGAACGAAGCTCACGCCGGGAATGGCGGCAAGAGTGCGGTCCAGAAGGCTGCGGTAGAGCTGCTCCCAGGCTTGGTAGTCGAAGTCCGCATCGGATTTGTGGCCGGTGTCGTTGATTCCGACAAGGACAGAGACTATGTCGGGATGCACGGCAAGGACATCGGAGTCCCAGCGCTGGGCCAGCGTGGGAAGGGTGTTGCCGCTGATGCCGCGGTTGTAGAAGCGCATCTCGCCTTGCGGGAAGTCGGCCAGGCAGCGGGCAGCGCACATCTCCGGGAAGCCGTGTCCCAGCACGTGGTTGTAGTCGTAGTGGTTGCGCTCGGCGGACGGACGGGCCTTGCCTCCGCCCCACTCCCCGTCGGTGACGCTGTCGCCTATGAAGAGCACCCGCTTGCCGGGGGTCTCGCCGTAGCCGTTGGCTCTGAGCGCTTGGGCCACTGTCCGGGCTATGACGGCGGCGCCTTCCGCATTGGGATGCACTCCGTCTTCGAGATAGTTCCAAGGCATATTCTGCGTGGGCGAGTGGGTGTCGATCACATCGAGCCAGGCTCCTGCGGCGACTCTGTCGATTATCGGCATAACGTCTTGGACCACACCCTTTTCGTTGATGCCCCACTGATCCCGGGCGACTGTGGGCGGATAGCACAGGAAGATGTCGGGATGCGAATCGAGAGATTTCATCTCTTTTACCATCAGCTTGCAGTCCTTCTCGAACTGCTCAGCATTCCAGTTGTAGGGTTTGGTGTCGTTTGTGCCGAGCATTATCAGGACGACATCGGGCAGGAAGGCCTTGACATCGGCGTACATCGGCTCATTCATATAAGGGAGGTCGCCGGTGCCCGACATCACGCGGGCGCTGTTGCCGAAGTTGCGAACGTCGTAGCCTTGGCCCAGAAGTGATTGGAGCACAGCGGGATACGAATTGGCGTCACGGTCGTCGATACCGAAGCCATAGGTGATGCTGTCGCCTATGCAGGCCACTTTTACGGGCAGGCGGGCCGGGGTTTGCGCGTTGGCAATCAAGACGGTGACAACCGCCATCAAAGAAAGCGAAAATTTTTTCATACCGTAAAATTAGCAATTTTACGCCAGATTCCGCCGGGTCTGACCAGCGAAATTCCAGAAATCCGTCGAGTCCGGTTCGCATTCCCGCCACGCCCTGCCCGACGGCGTCATTCCACGTCAGACCCGGCGGCGTCCCTTCCACGTCATGCCCGACCTGTTCGGGCATCTCTCCGCCACGAGTGCAACATCTCGACTGATTTTTGACACTCGTGGCCGCAAATAGCCCTTCCAAGCCCGATTCTCTGCCACGAGTGTCAGATTTCCATCTGTTTTTGACACTCGTGGCAGATGGTTCCCGTTCGGGGGGTCTTCGCAGCAAGATGCACCGGCGGGGTCGAAGACGGCTACTCCTCCACAAACACGCGCCGTACGGCCTCGAGATATCCGTAGCCGTACAGATTGTCGGGCATAAGGTAGCTGGTTTCGGTCCATTCGTTCCAGCTGTTGATGGTAATCAGCGGCGCCTGCTCCGGATGGCGGTCGGCGTAGGCTTTGGCCTTGCGCAGGGCGGCTTCGAAATTTTCCGGAGTGTTGTTCTTCACAACGGCGCTATGGGCGGTGCGGGGGCTGTTGTCCCAGCCTATGCTGACGTGGGGATAGTAGGGAAAATCGTACTGCGACTCTATGCGGCGCCATTCTTTTTCGGCATCGGCTACAATCTCGGTGTAGTCCCTGTCCATATCGAGGAAGTGGCAGAACTGGTAGTGGGTGCCGCTGCTGAAGCCGAGCTTGCGGACAAAATTGTTGGAGGGCATTTCGCCTTTGTCGCCGTCCAGACCGCTGTAGTTGAGGTTGATGCTCCACATAGTTATCTGGAGTTCGAGGCCGGGGAAACCGGCTTTTATGGTCTCCTGTCTGAACCATTCAAGAGCGTCGGCAGTGGCCTCCAGACCTCCCAGACCTGCCATAAGCTGCGGGATGTCGTAAATCATAAACACCGGCTTGCCGTCGATTTTGTAGTATTCGGGCAGCTTGAAATATTTCTCGATATTGCGCTTGCAGATTTTCTCGAATTCCTCGCGGTTGACCTTGCCCTGCCAGATGACATTGTCTCCGATTCCCTTGAGTTTGGGATTCCAGAGATTGATCATAGCGTCGTGATTGGCCCACATCAGATAGAATTTCATCTTGTCGCGGTTCTTTGCCTTGAGAAAACCGTTGTCGAGGGTGGTTTCCATAAACGGACGGCTGTCGAACCAGTACCAGTCGAAGATGAAGACATTGACTCCGTGGGAGGTGGCCTGGTCTATCTCCATCTCCATAACGGCGGGGTCGGCCTCATTGACATAGCCCCAGAGGGGCTTGCGGTCCCAATAGTGGCCGGGATTGCGCTGCTGCATAGTCAAAATGGTCTCCCATTCGCCCATTCCGCCCTGCCAGAGAGGCAGGAGCCTGGGGTCGTCGTTGGCGTAGGCGGGATACAGAAAGGCGGCTACGTCGTATTTTCGGGTTTTGTTTTTGGCACCGTCCCGACTCAGGGCCGGCGCAAGGCACACCATAATGGCGATTAAGGTTATAAATATCTTCTTCATACCACAAAATTAACAAATTTGGGAGAAATCCCGTGGAATTGCTATTTTTGAAGTCTGAATATTTCTCGTCTATGATAAAAAGCAACATCCTTCTTGCGGCGGCCCTGTTTGTAGCTGCCGGCACAATTTCGATTGCGGCGCCCCAAGACGGCACCGAACTTTCCTGTACAAGCATCCTCGTAGGCAGGAACGCCTCGACAGACGGTTCCCTTATGACTTCCCACACCTGCGACGGACACTATAGAACGTGGTTCACTATGGAGCCCGCCGCCGACCATCCCCGCGGCGCTCTCCACGAGATATACAAGGGCACGCTCAAGACTTCGGGCCCGGACGACACCACAGGCCTCAAACTTGTCCTTACAATCCCCGAGGCCGCCCATACCTACAGATATATAAACACCGGCTACCCCTGCCTCAACGAATGCAACGTTGCCATAGGCGAAACCACTTTCGGGGGCCCCGACACTCTGCGCAACCCCGACAGCCCTATGATGATAGAGGAGCTCGAGCGCATTGCCCTCCAGAGATGCTCCACCGCCCGTGAAGCTGTTCTGACGATGGGGCAGATGGCCGAAAAGTACGGCTACGGAGACGGCGGCGAGTGCCTCACCGTGGCAGACACGCGCGAGGCCTGGTTCTTCGAGATAATAGGCATTGGCCGCAAGGCCAAGGGCGCAGCCTGGGTGGCAGTGCGCATTCCCGACGACCACGTGGCGGTTTCCGCAAATATCCCGAGGATAGGAACCATCGACCGCACGGACAAGGCCAACTGCCTGTGCTCCGACAATCTCGAGGCGGTGGCGCGAGAGCACGGTCTTTGGGACGGCACAAAACCTTTCTCGTTCTGGCGGGCATTCCACGACGACTACGGCGACGGACACAACTACAGCTACCGCGAATTTTACATCCTCTCGCAGATAGCTCCTTCGCTTGGCCTGGAATGGGGAATGGACGAGCTTCCGCTCTGCGTCAAGCCTGACGAAAAAGTGGACGTGAAACGCGTGTTCGAACTTCTCGGAAGCACCTACGAAGGCAGCGACTGGGACGTCTCGCGCAATATGCTCTTCACCGACAAGGACGGCAATGTCAAGAGAAACCCTGCCGCAAACCCCTGGATCACAGCGGAAATAATCAATATGCTCAACAGTCTCAAGGAGGGAGCGGCCGAAGCGCACAGGACACCTTCGGTGGTCTGGTGCGCATATTCCCACGTCATACAGCTCGACGGCAGCCTTCCGCGAGGGCTCGGCGGCATCTGCTGGATGAGCGTGGACAATCCCGCCCAAAGTCCCAGAGTCCCCATCTTCAGCGGCTGCACAGACGTGCCTTCGCCCTACAAACTCTGCGGGCAGGACATATATCGTCCGGACTGCGCGCTGTGGCAGTTCCGCCGCGCGAACCGTCTGTCTCTGATACGCTGGACCGCCAACAAGGAAAGTTTCCTCGGCGAGCGCCGCGCTCTCGAGTCGGAGTCATTCCGTCAGCTCGATTCCCTCAAGGCCTCGTGGAGCTTAAATCCGGAGGACCTTGGCAGGTTCACCGGCGAAGCATACGACCGCGCAGCCTCAAAGTGGAACGAACTTGAGGCCAAGTACTGGCTCTCGATCTGGCGTGGGCTGTAACGCCCCCACGCGGCATCAAACCTTTATGAGATTGTAACTTCTGGTGCCCAGGCCGATGGCTTCGGCGTGGGAGAGGCCCGACTGCCAGTTGGTGTCGGGGTGGATTATCTTGAAGACATCTTTCTCGTCCTCGCAGCAGTGGTGACCTGCCTCGCGGCCGTGGCCGGCTTTGCCGACGAGGGCATCTTCGAGGGCATTGTCGCCTCCTGCCCTGGGAGCGGCCATAACAAGGTCTGCACAAGCCTGGTCAAGGGCCACGGGGTCGAACGACGCGGCCATTCCGATATTCGGGGCAATCGCGGCGTCGTTATGGCCCCAGCAGTCGCATTCGGGAGATATGTCCATAAGTAGCGAAATGTGGAAATTGGGTTTGCCGTCAACTATGGCTTTTGTGTATTCGGCAATCTTTTCGTTGAGACTGATTACGCTGGTGTCCTGATTGTATCCGACAGCTCCGAAAAGGCAGGATGCCACGCACTGACCACATCCGACGCATTTGTCGTAGTCTATGGAAGCTTTTCTGTCAGAGACACTTATGGCATCGTGGGCGCAATTCTTGACGCACATTCCGCATCCTTTGCATTCTTCGGTATTGACAAAAGGCTGCGACTCGCTGTGGAGGAAGAGCTTTCCTGCAACGCTGGCGGCGCCCATTCCGAGATTTTTCAGTGCGCCTCCGAAACCGGCCTGCTCGTGCCCTTTGAAGTGGCTCATCGAGATGACGGCATCGGCATCGGCGATTGCCCGGCCGATTTTTGCCGACTTGCAGTGCTTGCCTCCTTCTACCGGCATCTCGGCATAGTCTGTGCCCTTGACTCCGTCAGCGATTATGACGGGAGCTTTGACCTCGATGGGGTTGAAGCCGTTGGACATAGCCGAGGCTATGTGGACGACGGCGTCGGAGCGACCTCCCTTGTACAGGGTGTTGGAGTCTGAAAGATAGACTTTTGCACCAAGGCTTTGCAGCACTTCGACCACTTTGTTCACATATCCCGGACGCAGATATGCCATATTTCCGGGCTCTCCGAAATGAAGCTTTATGACTGTGAATTTGTCTTTGAGGTCGAGTTTTTCAATGCCTGCGACTCTGACAAGATGTTCGAGCTTGGAAGGAAGATTCACCCCGGGCTTTGTCCTGAGGTCAGTGAAGAATACGTCAGATTTTTTCATATTTGTAGGATTATTTGTCGAGGTCGATGATGTTGCGCATCGGGACTTTTTCGTTATAATCTACAAATATAAGTATTTTATTGCATTGTCGATTGGGCGATAATGACTAAATTTGCCACATAATCCAAGCAGAAAACTATGACAGAACAAGAATTGATTTCGCATATCAGGACAGTGCCCGATTTTCCGGTCAAGGGCATAAAATTCTGGGACATAACCACTTTGATGAAAGATGCGCAGTGTCTTGCAGAAGTGATTGACAGAATGTATGAGGAGTACAAGGACAAAGGCATCACCAAAGTCGTCGGCATCGAGTCGCGCGGATTCATTCTGGGTCCGGCTCTGGCGGCACGCCTCGGCGCGGGTTTCGTTATGGCCCGCAAGATGGGAAAACTTCCGTCCGATTCGATTTCTGAAACATACACCAAAGAATACGGCCACGACACCATCGAAATCCACAAGGATGCCATAGTCCCCGGAGACGTCTGCCTGCTTCACGACGACCTTCTGGCCACAGGAGGCACTATGGCCGCCTGCTGGCGTCTGGTTGGCAAATTCAATCCCAAGAAAACCTTCTTGAGCTACGTCATAGACATCTACGACTGTCCGAGGCTCCCCGAGTATCCCACCGACGTGCCGTCCTACAGCGTAGTCCACGTATCAGAAAAATAAAGTGCCACGAGTGTCAAAAAAAGGTGGAAATCTGACACTCGTGGCAGAGAATCGGGCTTAGAAGGGCGTTTAGCTGCCACGAGTGTCAAAAATCGGTCAAAATGTTGCACTCGCGGCGGAGAGATCCCGAACGGGGTCGGGCAGGACGTGGAAGGGACGCCGTCGGGCATGACGTGGAAGGGGCGCCGTCGGGGCGAATCGGCCGGGGCTATTTGTACTTGAAGCGCTTGATGGAGCGTTTGGGGGTTTTCTCGAATTCTTCCTTGCGGAGTTCGATTTTGGCTATCTGGCTGTAGAGCGGGAGCAGGAGGTTGAGGTTGATGCGGTTCTCGTCCATAAGGCGGGCGAGAGCGTTCTCGTCGAGGGACTCCTGCGAGACACGGTCGTAGTCGGGATAGACCAGTGCGACTATCTTCTTGTCGCGCTCAACCACCACTGATTCAACAATATAGGGCTGATTGTTGAGCTGGTCTTCTATCTCCTCGGGGTAGATGTTCTGGCCGTTGGCGCTCAGAATCATATTCTTGCTGCGGCCCTTGATGAAGATGTTGCCGCCTTCGTCTATGAGGCCGAGGTCGCCGGTGCGCATCCAGCCGTCTGCCGTGAAGGCCGCCCGCGTGGCATCTTCGTTCTTGAAATAGCCCACCATAACGTTGTCGCCGCGCACCTGCAGTTCCCCTACAATGTGCTCGGGGTCTTCCGAATCCACACGTACCTCCATACGCGACACAATGCGGCCGCAGGAGCCCTTGACATAGCTTTCCCAGGCGGAATAGCCTATCAGCGGGGCGCACTCGGTCATACCGTAGCCCACGCTGTAGGGCAGGCGGAGCGCCTTCATCCAGTCCTCCACCTCCTTACTGATGGCGGCGCCGCCGATGAACATATATTTGAGCTTCCCGCCGAACGCGTCCATAATCTTGGCGCGGATGCGGGCCTTGATGAGCTGCGCGGCGAAGGGAATGCGCAGCAGGGCCTTCATATAGCGCTTGTGCACAACCGGGAAAACGGAGTTCTTGAACACCTTCTCAATCACCAGAGGCACGGTGATCATCATATAGGGCTGCACCTGCGCAAAGGAGTTGAGAAGCACCTTCGGCGAGGGGACGCGCCCCAGGAAATATATGTGGCATCCGCCGTGAATCTGATAGAGGAACTCCCAGATCATTCCATACATATGCGCGAGAGGCAGCATCGAGACTATGTTGTCGCCGGCCTTGTTGGGCACGGCTTCGTGGCCGAACTGCATATTCGAGCTCAAATTGCGGTAGGAGAGCATAACGCCTTTGGGCGCGCTGGAAGTGCCTGAGGTATAGTTGATAAGCGCAATCTTATCCCAATTGTCGGTGGGGTAATGCACGTCGAGGGGGCCGAAAGCGGGGAAGCGCTTCGCGAAAGTTTCCTCCAACGCGGCGGGGGTGGTGGCGCCGGCCAGGGCTTCCCCCACACCATTATATAATAGGGAAAAGTCCGAGAGGCTCACCACGGCCTTGAGGCGGGGCATACGTGCTATGTCGAGCTTGCGGAACTTGTCGTCGTCGGTGAAGAGCAGCACGCTGTCGGAGTGGTCGATAAGGCCCATAGCGCTTTCGGGGGTGAAGTCGTTGAGAAGCGGCACCACGGTGGCCTCGAAGGTCGAAGCCGCCAGGAACGAAGCGCACCAGTTCACGGAATTGCGCGCATACAGAGTGACTTTGTCCTGAGCCTTGAGGCCGGCCGCCTCGAAGAGAATGTGGAGTTTCTCGATTCGCGCGGCGAGCTCGCCATAAGAGATTGTTTCTCCTCCCATATTTGTCATCGCCGGCTGGTCCCAGTTGCCCCGGATGCCGTCTTCGATGTGGGTGAGATAATTTTTGTAGGTCATAGCATTTATTTTGGTCTCGGCAAATTTAATTATCTGTATATTTGCCGTGAAATTTTTGGTACGTCACGCCGCGGTTTGTGACAAAACCTCCGGATTTGTGGCAAAATTTTAATTTGAGGGGTGAAATTATGAAACACAAAAAACCGACAATAGCGTTAGTTTACGATTTCGACGGCACTCTTTCGCCGGGCAATATGCAGGAATTCGGCTTCATCCAGGCCATAGGCAAGACTCCCGGAGAGTTCTGGGAGGCGAGCAATGTCGCGCCCGACGGGCAGGAGGTCAGCAGCATACTTTCCTATATGAAACTGATGATTGAAGAAGCCAAGCGAAACGACATTTCGCTCACGAGGGACTCCTTCGTGTCGTTCGGAAAGCACATCGAACTCTTCGACGGTGTCCGCGAATGGTTTTCGCTCGTCAACGAATATGGCCGCAGGCACGGCGTGGTCATCGAGCACTACATCAATTCCTCGGGCCAGACAGAGCTCATAGAGGGAACTCCCATAGCCCGCGAATTCAAGAAGATCTTTGCCTGCTCGTTCTGGTATGACGAAAGCGGCAAGGCCGTTTGGCCGGCAGTGGCCGTGGACTACACCGGCAAAACACAGTTCCTCTTCAAGATTTCCAAGGGAATCCTCGACATAAGCGACAACAAGCAGGTCAACGAAAGCCAGAGCGACGACACCAAACCCGTGCCGTTCAACCATATGATATATTTCGGAGACGGCGAGACCGACGTCCCGTGTATGAAGATAGTCAAGATGTTCGGCGGCAACTCCATAGCGGTCTATCAAGAGGACAAACCCCGCAAAGTGGCCGAAGCCCGCAAACTCCTCCGGCAGGACCGCGTCAACTTCATCTGCCCCGCCGACTACCGTGCCGACGGACCGATGTTCAAACTCGTCACCACCATCATCGACAAAATCAAGGCCGAGTACGACTACACCCTACTACAAAAGAGCATCAAGAACAAAAATAAATAACGATACCCGAACCGACCCACCCCCGACCTGTTCGGGGGTCTTTTCAGTCACCATTAATCGCTCCCGTTCCCGTCATAATTTTCGTCCAATAACAAGCGGCGT
>R18__coassemble_1768_pt1 | contig 19453 bp, 16 predicted proteins | sample R18__metabat2_high_PE_032 | metagenome-assembled genome bin R18
TTCGCAAGGACACCGTAACATTCGAATTTACAACTAATTACAACTTGCGAAACTTGAGTTATGATAGCAAAGGAAGTTATTGAACAGATAGTTCGGGATTATTGCGCGGACAAGGACCTGAGCCTTGTCAAGGCCAGCAACAACAAAGAGAACAACATCAAGATATTCATCACCCGCGAGGGCGGGAGCGTGTCCATCGACGACTGCGTGGACGTGAGCCGCTATGTCGAGAGCAGACTCGACCGCGACGTTGAGGACTTCTCGCTTATGGTGAGCTCGGCAGGAATTTAAAAACGTATAACAATAATAAACTTTTAAAAACTAAAATGGAAGGTTTGAACCTTGTCGGCACATTTGCCGAATTCAAAGAACTCAAGAACATCGACAGGCCCACGATGATGAGCGTGCTTGAAGACATTTTCCGCACACAGCTCGCCAGAATGTATGGCGAGACGGCCCAGTTCGACATTATCATCAATATTGACAAAGGTGACCTCGAGATCTGGCGCAACCGCACAGTCGTCGAAGAAGTTGAGGACCCCGCCGCAGAAATCTCTCTCGAAGAGGTTCAGAAAATCGACGATTCATACGAAATCGGCGAGGACTACCCCGAGCAGGTGTCTATGGAAAGCTTCGGCCGCCGCGGCATCCTCAATCTCCGCCAGAATCTGGCCAGCCGCATCACCGACATCGAGAAGGCCAATCTCTTCAACAAATACCGCGACAAAATCGGTGACGTCATTGTCGGCGAGGTCTATCAGGCCTGGAAGAAGGAAGTCCTCGTTATGGACGAAGACGGCAACGAGCTTGTTCTCCCCAAGACCGAGCAGATCCCGAGCGATTTCTTCCGCAAGGGCGACACCGTCAAGGCAGTGGTTCTCAGCGTCGAGATGAAAAACGGCACCCCCGTCATCACCCTTTCGCGTACGGCGGGCATATTCCTCGAAAGACTCTTCGAGCAGGAAGTTCCCGAAATCTTCGACGGCCTGATCACCATCAAGAAAGTGGTCCGTATGCCCGGCGAGCGCGCCAAAGTGGCTGTCGAGAGCTACGACGACCGCATCGACCCCGTAGGAGCCTGCGTAGGTGTCAAGGGTTCGCGTATCCACGGCATAGTCCGCGAACTGCACAACGAGAACATCGACATAATCAACTGGACAAACAATGTCCAGCTTCTTGTCCAGAGAGCCCTGTCTCCCGCCAAGATAGCTTCTATGTCGGTTGACGAAGCTTCCAAGAGCATCCATATCGATCTCGACTCCACCGAACTTCCGCTTGCAATAGGCAAGGGCGGCAGCAACATCCACCTTGCAGAAGACCTTTCGGGCTACAAAATAGATGTCTATCGTCTTGATGCCGCACAGGCCGCAGACGACGAAGAGGACGTAAGCCTCGACGCATTCAACGACGAAATCGAGCAGTGGGTCATCGACGCCCTCAAGGCCATCGGATGCGACACCGCCAAGGATGTCCTCGCAATCGAGAAAGAAGAGCTTATGACCCGCGCCGACCTCGAAGAGGAGACAGTGGAAGAAGTCATCGGCATCCTTAAATCAGAATTTGAAAACTAACACATAAAAAGGGAGGTAATTTATGTCAGAAGGAACCATTCGCGTAAACAAAGTACTTAAAGATTTCAACATCGGCCTTTCCACACTGGCCGACTTTCTCAAGAAAAAGGGAATCACGGACGAAATCAATCCGACGTCCAAGATTTCCGAAGAAGTTTTCGGCCTGGTAGCCATAGAGTTCGGCAAGGAGCAGCTCATCAAGGAGCAGTCCCGCAAGGTGGCTATCAAGGTCAAGGAGATTACCGAAATGGAGTCCCGAAAAGAGGAGCAGGAGGACTACGAACCCGTCAAGGAGGTCATAATCAAGACCAATGTCCTCACCGAGCAGAAGAAGGCTGAAACTCCCCAGCCGGAGCCTGCACCGGAGCCCGCACCCGCCCCCGAGCCTCAGATCGAACCTGAACCCGAACCTCAGCCCGAGCCGGAGCCTGCGCCGGCCGAGCCCCAGCCGGAGCCCGAACCCGCAGAAGAGCCTGCGGCAGCCCCTCAGCCCAAGCCCGAAATCAAGGTCATCGGCCACATCGACCTCGATGGACCCAAGGAAGAGAAGGAAGAGACAGAAGCTCCGCAAAAGCCTGTAATTGAGCATATTGAGACCAAAGTCGAGAAGCTCGCGGGCCCCAAGATCGCCGGAACTATAGATCTCTCGCAGTTCGAAAAGAAGCCTTCGTCCTCCACCTCCAAGGACAAGAAAGACAAAAAGGACAAGAGAGAGCGCATCCACAAGGGCGGTCCCGCAAAGGTCGATATCAACGACCCCCGCAACGCCAATCCCCAGCAGCAGAGGGGCGGCCAGAATTCCCGTGGCGGCAAGCGCGAACGCTTCAAACCCGTGCGTCCCGAAATCGACAACGAAGAGATTCAGAAAGTCATCAAGGAGACCTACGCGCGTATGACGGAAGGCCATTCCAAGACCAAGACTTCGAAGCACCGCCGCGAAAAACGCGAGGAGGTCGCCGAGAAGATGCAGGAAGAGGCAATACGTCAGGAAATGACAAGCAATGTGCTCAAGGTCACCGAGTTCGTGACTGTCAACGAGCTTGCAATCCTTATGAACAACACCCCTGTGACAAAAGTCATCGAGGCCTGTATGAACCTCGGCCTTATGGTTTCCATAAACCAGAGGCTCGACGCCGAGGCCCTTGTGCTTGTTGCAGAAGAGTTCGGCTACAAGATTGAATTCGTCACCGCCGAAATCCAGGGCGCCATAGCTCAGGAGGAAGACAAGGAAGAAGACCTCGAATCCCGTCCGCCTATCGTCACCGTGATGGGTCACGTGGACCACGGCAAGACATCCCTGCTCGATCACATCCGCAAATCCAACGTCATCGCCGGCGAGGCAGGCGGCATCACCCAGCATATCGGTGCATACAATGTCAAGCTCGCGGACGGCCGTCACATCACATTCCTCGACACCCCCGGTCACGAAGCCTTCACCGCAATGCGTGCCCGCGGAGCCAAGGTCACCGACCTTGCCATCATCATCGTTGCCGCCGACGACGCCATAATGCCGCAGACAGTTGAGGCAATCAACCACGCCCAGGCTGCAGGTGTTCCTATGATATTTGCTATCAACAAGATAGACAAGCCCGGCGCAAATCCCGAGAAAATCAGGGAGCAGCTCGCCAATATGAACATCCTCGTCGAGGACTGGGGCGGCAAATACCAATGCCAGGAGATTTCCGCCAAGAAAGGTATCAATGTCGATAAACTTCTCGAGAAAGTCCTTCTCGAGGCAGACCTCCTCGAACTCAAGGCCAACCCCAACAAGATGGCTGTCGGAAACATCATCGAGTCGTCTCTCGACAAAGGCCGCGGCTATCTCGCCACAGTCCTCGTCCAGAGCGGAACCCTCCACGTCGGAGACCCCATCGTGGCAGGCTGCTACTCCGGCCGTGTCAAGGCGATGTTCAACGAGCGCGGTCAGAAACTCAAGGAAGCCGGCCCTTCGACTCCTGTGTCCGTCCTCGGACTCAACGGCGCTCCCACGGCAGGAGACACTCTCAATGCAATGGAAGACGAGAAGGAAGCCCGCGACATCGCCGGCAAGCGCGAGCAGCTCATCCGCATCCAGGGCATCAAGACCCAGACGCATATCACCCTGGAGGAGATCGGCCGCCGCATAGCCCTCGGCAACTTCCAGGAACTCAACATCATAGTCAAGGCCGACGTGGACGGCTCCATCGAAGCTCTGTCAGATTCGCTCATCAAACTCTCTACAGAAGAGATCCACGTCAACGTCATACACAAAGCCGTGGGCGCCATCTCCGAGTCCGATGTCCTGCTGGCTGTTGCCTCCAACGCCATCATCATCGGCTTCCAGGTCCGCCCGATGCCTTCGGCTCGCAAGCTGGCCGAGAAAGAGCAGATCGAAATCCGCTTGTACTCAGTCATTTACGACGCCATCGAAGAGGTCAAGAGCGGTATCGAGGGTATGCTTGCCCCCGAGGAGAAAGAGGAAGTCACAGCCAACGCCGAGGTTCTCGAAACCTTCAAGATTTCGAAGGTCGGAACCATCGCCGGATGTATGGTTCGCGACGGCAAGCTCACCCGCACAGCCAAAATCCGCGTCATCCGCGACGGTATCGTGGTCTATACAGGCTCGCTCGGCTCCCTCAAGCGTCTTAAGGACGATGCCAAGGAGGTTGCCGCCGGCTTCGACTGCGGTCTGAGTGTTGACGGCTACAACGACATCAAGATAGGCGACATGATTGAGGCTTACCAGATAGTTGAAGTCAAACGCAAACTCTAATTCATTATGAAATCATATAAAATAATCATAGCTACGGTACTGTGTGCCGTAGCTTTTGTTTCTTGCAAGCCTGACACAGCTTCGCGCGAAACTCTTCTCAAAGACTGGACTTTCAACGGAGAGCCTGTGCGTGTGCCTCACGACTGGGCCATCGGCGGAGAGTTTGACCGTGCCAACGACCTCCAGGTGGTTCAAGTGGTGCAGAATGGAGAAGATTCTGAAACCATCCATACCGGCCGCACAGGCGGACTCCCGTGGATGGGTAAAGGTGTTTACAAGACAACAATCCGTATAGACCGCCCCGACCGCCGCTGGGAACTTTATTTCGACGGCGCTATGAGCGGAGCCCGTGTGTATGTGAATGGTCGAAAAGCGGGTTACTGGCCTTACGGCTACAATGCCTTCTCGGTCGATATCACTCCATATGTCCACCGCGGCTCAAACTCTGTCAAGGTGGAACTTGAAAATCTGCCTCTTGCAAGCAGATGGTATCCCGGCGCAGGACTCTATCGTCCTGTCAAACTGATAGACAGACCTTTGGAAGATGCCATCCCCACCTGGGGGATTTATGTAACTACGCCCGAGGTTTCTGCCGAGAGGGCAATAGTCTGCATAAATGCCGGAGATCTGACCGTGTCGAGCCGCATTTTCGATGCTTCGGGGGCTCTTGTGGCAGAAGGATTGGAGCCATCTTTGGAGATTTCTTCGCCTCATCTGTGGAGCCCTTCTTCGCCCTATCTTTATACTTTGGAGTGCCGTACTTCCACGGATGTGCGTACAATGAAGATAGGCATCCGTTCTTATGAGTTCCGCGCCGGCGAAGGGTTTTTCCTCAATGGCGAGCCCACCAAATTCAAAGGAGTGTGCAACCATCATGACCTCGGCCCTTTGGGCGCGGCGGAAAACGAATCCATCCTGCGCTATCGCCTCGGGCTGCTTAAAGATATGGGCTGCAATGCTTTGCGCACTTCCCACAATATGCCTTCGACCCTTCTTGTGGAGCTATGCGACGAACTCGGCTTTATGGTCATAGCGGAGTCGTTCGACGAGTGGGCGACCGAAAAATGCGAGACGGGCTATCATCGTCTCTACGATGAGTGGATGGAAAAAGACCTCGTGAATCTTGTGCGCCATTTCCGCAGCAATCCTTCGGTTGTGCTGTGGAGCATCGGCAACGAGGTTCCCGATCAGTCCACTCCCGAGGGCAAGGATCTGCTTCGCCGTATGCAGTACATAGTGCATCGAGAAGATCCCACAAGGCTTGCCAATACCGGTATGGACCATTTCGAAAATGTGCTGGTCAACGGCTTTGCAGCGGGGGTGGATGTCCCGGGCTTCAACTATCGTGTGAACCGTTTTGAAAAAGAGGCCATCGGGCGTCTTCCCCAAGGGTTCCTGCTGAGCACCGAGAGCGCATCCACGCTGAGCTCCCGAGGAGTATATCATTTCCCCGTCGAGGTGGGCTACGGCCTTCGCCACGACGACCATCAGTGCTCGTCGTACGATGTGGAGTACTGCTGGTGGTCCAACAAACCCGACGACGATTTCAGGGCGTCGGAAGATTTCGACTGGTGTCTCGGGCAGTTCGTCTGGACAGGGTTTGACTATCTTGGCGAGCCCACCCCCTACGATCTGGACGATTGGCCCAACCATTCTTCGATGTTCGGAATCATCGACCTCGCATCTCTTCCCAAAGACCGCTACTGGCTCTACCGCAGCGTCTGGAATACCTCCGAGCCCACGCTTCACGTGCTTCCCCACTGGACATGGCCGGGCAGGGAAGGGGAGACGACTCCCGTGTATGTCTATACGTCTTATCCTTCTGCCGAGCTTTTTGTGAATGGAGAAAGTCAGGGACGCCGCTCGTTCAGCCGCGAGAACTATATGACCCGCCATCGCCTTATGTGGAACGATGTCGTGTATCAGCCCGGTGAACTGCGTGTTGTGGCTTACGATGCCAAGGGGGCTGTGGCCGACGAAAAGGTCGTCCGTACAGCAGGCGAGGCATATTCTCTGAAACTTTCGACTCCTTTTGAGTCTCTTGCCGCCGGCGGCGACGATATGGCGCTGGTGACTGTCACAGTCCTGGATGCTTCGGGCAATCCCGTGCCCTCGGCTTCGAATCTCGTGTCAGTATCCGTCTCCGGAGCAGGTTCTTTCGAGGCCATCGCCAACGGCGACCCCACCTGCATCGAGAATTTCAGGCGGCCCGAGATGCATCTTTTCAGCGGAGCGCTGACTGCTGTTGTCCGCAGCGGCCTCCGCAAAGGTAACATAACTGTTACAGTTTCGTCCGACGGACTCCGCGACGCCACGCTCACCCTGAAGTGCGAATAAAAACCCTGTCTGCTTCGGGAAATGCCCGAAGCAGTCGGGGGTTTTCGCCAAAACCCCGCCAGTGCTTCGGGTATTTCCCGAAGCAGTCAAGGGGTGCTAAATCAAATCCTGCCGGAGGCGGAGAGGAGAGCGCGGATGTCGGCGTTGAGGGCGTCGGCACGGAGGAGCTCCTCGAGGTTGCGGTGGAAGCGGAAGCGCCAGTGGTGGTGGGGGTTGGCGGGCTCATTGATGCGCTCCTCGTCGAAGGCGGCGCGGCGCAGGTCAGCGTCCAGAGCCACCCAGTCCTGAAGCGGGAAGATTGCCAGCATCGAGGCGCTGGAAAGGTGCGCCCGGAGCGTGCTGCGGACCCCTTCGGGCGACAAATCGCCCTGCCCGGCCTCGGCGCTCTGCATTCGGAGCGTTGACATATCGTGCGACGAAGTGGCGCAGACCGAAAGGTAAGGCCAGGGGCGGCCCTTCTCCATACAGGCCATCTCGAGCGAAAGCATCTTCCAGTGGTCCATCACTCCCGGCACGCAGTCGGGCACCATTCCGAGGTCTTCGGCGCAGGCCAGCATTCCCGTGGCGCCCAGCAGCTCGGGGATTTTCTTTTCGGCGCCAACCCTCCAGAATTCGTCGTGGCGGTGGAAGAAGAAGTCGTCGTGGAGATGGCAGAAAGCGTCTTTCTGCCAGTCGGCGAGCCCGGAAAGGTCGGCGGTGATTATCGGCACGTACTTGCCAGGGTGCCGCGGGTCGTCGAGGAAAAGCCCGGTGTCGAGCGGCAGGCCGAGCGCCTCGATTTCCTCGCGGGAGTAGGGCAGGTCGGGGTTGAAGTGCCCCATAAGGCCGCTGGAGTACTGCGCGGGGATCTCCCAGATGCGGAAAAATCCGAGCACGTGGTCGATGCGGAAGGCGTCGAAGAAGCGGCTCATCTTGCGCAGGCGGCTCTTCCACCAGGCGTAGTCGTCGCGCTCCATCGAGGTCCAGTTGTAGGTGGGGAAGCCCCAGTTCTGCCCGTCGGCGCTGAAAAAGTCCGGGGGAGCGCCGGCCGAGGAGTCGAGGTTGAAGAGTTCGGGGTGGAAGTGGGCCTCGGCGCTGTCCTGGCTCACGCCGATGGGGAGGTCGCCCTTGAAGGAAATGCCTTTGCTGCGGGCGTAGTCGGCCTCACGCGCGAACTGTTTCTCGAGATGCCACTGCATCCAGCAGTAGTACTCGGGCTCCAGAGAGTCGCGCTGTGCGCAGAATTCGCTGTATTCCTTGAGCCAGTAGGCGTTGTCCTTGACGAACTTTTTGTATGCGGCTGAACTGCAGTCTTTTGCTCCGTTGGATTCGTAGGCCTTGCGGATGTACGCCATCTTGGCTTTATATACTTTAGGGTAGTCGAGTTCCGGCGCGTCGTTGAGTTCTTTTTGGAGCTTTTTGAAGGCTTTATCCTCTTTGATGCCAAGGTCCTGCAGATGGATATATAGCGGATGGAGCGCAAAACTCGAGATGGGGCTGTAGGGGTAGGAGTCCTTCCAGTCGCCCTTGCGGGTGGTGTCGGTGACGGGCAGAAGCTGGATTATGCACTGGCCGGTGGCCGCAGCCCAATCTACGAGAGGCCCGAGGTCGTGAAATTCGCCTATGCCGAAGTCGTCTGCTGTCCTGAGCGAGAAGACCGGGATGGCTGTTCCGGCGCCCTTGAAGCCCGGTCTGTCGAATTTTTCGGCCTGATGCTTCTGTGGAAACGGGCATCCTGCTATGGGGCAGTCGAGCCAACTGTCGATGATTTCTGTCTGTTTGGCGCCGCCGGCGGGCTTCGCCGAGTGGTGAGACCATTCGCCGCGGATGATAAGTCCCTCGTACATAACTACATACCAATAGTCTTTGAGGTCTGCTGCCTTTACTTCCAGCGTAGCGGACCACAGGCCGCCGTCGTTCCACGCCATAGCGTGTTTCTTGTCGTTTATAACTACCGCCAGGCTCTCTCCCCAGCGAGTGTTGTACTGAATCTTGAACGTGACTTTCATAACAGATACAAATATAGCGATTTTTGCGTAACTTTGTAAGTTATGGCAAAAATGGCTACAGATTCGGCCGGGGAGTTCAAGAGAATCCGGTCTCAGATTGAGGCGGGGGAGATTGCTCCCGTCTATGTGCTTTTCGGAAAGGAGCACTACTACATCGAGGAGCTTTGCAAACTCCTGATGGACAAGGTTATACCTCCCGAGGAGAAGGACTTCGGACAGATTGTCCTCTACGGGGCCGACACCACGGCTGAGAAAGTCGTCAGCGCGGCGAGGCAGTTTCCTATGATGATTTCGCGTCAGCTTGTCGTTCTCAAGGAAGCCCAGATGATGAAGAAAGTCGAGGACATCGGAGTCTATTTCGACGCCATAATGCCTTCAACGGTGCTCGTCGTCTGCTACAAGACAGTCAACGACCCCACAAAGCAGGGCAAGAGCATAGACAAGCGAACATCGTTCTACAAACAGGCCCAGAAGGTCGGCGTGGTCTTCGAATCCAACCAGGTCCCCGACTACAAAATGGCAAAAACCATAGAGGATTTCGCGCAGGACAGAGGCCTCAAAATAGCCCCCGACGCTGCGGCTCTCCTTGCCGAATACGCCGGAGTGGATCTGCAGAAGATAGCCCTCGAACTCGACAAACTCGTAAAAATCCTCCCCGAAGGCACGACCAACATCACGGCCAAAGACATAGAGTCCAATGTCGGAATGAGCCGTGAATATTCGGTCTTCGAACTCACCAAAGCCCTGTCTGTCAAGGACAAGGCCAAATGCTACCGCATATCTCACTTCTACGGACAGTCTCCCAAACGCTATCCGCTGGTTGTGACTATGGCGGCTCTCTCGTCGCACTTCATAAAACTCCTAAGGTACGAAGCTTTGCTGCAAAATGGCACCCCAAAAGGCGAAGTCCTTGCCCAGATGGGCATAAACCCCTATTTCGCCAGAGAATATGACGACGCAGCGAGGAACTATCCTATCAAGAAACTTATGTCGATAATATCTCTTCTCAAGGAGTACGACCTCAAGAGCAAAAGTGGTCAGAGGGGCAGCGCCGAAGACGGCGACCTCCTTCTCGAGATAATTTCCAGAATACTCTCGTAGAAAAAATGTCGGGCGTAAAGGCCAGGATCGTGCTTATGGTGGCTGCAATGCTGCTTGCTGCGTTCCCCGCGCGGGGCGTCAAGGCCTACCCGCACCCCATAAAGATAACCCAGCCCGACGGCACAAGCATAACCATACTGATTCACGGCGACGAAAATTATTCCTACAAGACCACAACCGACGGCCGCCTTGTATATCAGGACAAAGACGGATTCTACAAACTGACCGATTCCCTCCCGCAGAGAAGCAGCGAGGCGAAGTCCACAAACAAAATGAATCCGGCAAACGCCACCAAGTCGGGATGGTCGGTCAAGACTCTGGTGATTCCCGTGCATTTCCGCGACCGCCATTTCACGACCTGGAACGCCGAGGCCGCCATCCACAACCTGTTCAATCAGGTCAACTATACCGACAATGGCGCAACCGGCAGCGTCAGAGACTATTTCCGCGACACCCTCGGCTCGCTCTGCAATTTCACCTTCGAGGTCTGCGACATTGTCGAGACAGACGAAGACGCCTCCTACTATGGAGCCAATTCCGGCGGGGTCACCGACCGCAATCTCAAGGACCTTGTCGAAGAGGCCTGCCTCAAGGCCAAACTCCAGGGAGTCGATTTTGCGGATTTCGACGGAGACGCAGACGGCAAGGTGGACAATGTGTTCATAGTGTTTGCCGGCCACAACGAAGCCGAAGGCGGAGGCGACGATTGCATCTGGCCGCAGTCGTGGGACATTTCCGACCGTGATATCTGCATCGACGGCAAACAAATCGCCGGATTTTCGCTCTACTCCGAATACAGCGGCGCGGACGGCTACGATTTTGCCGGAATAGGAACCATCTGCCACGAATATTGCCACCTCCTCGGACTTGTGGACCTCTACGACGTAAACGGCGAGACCGAAGGCCGGTCGCAGGGCTGCGGAGGCACTCTCTCAATTATGGACGAAGGCAATTACAACAACTCCGGAAGGACTCCTCCATATCTTGGAGTCATAGAAAGACAGATGCTGGGACTTCTTCGGGAGACAAGAATAAGCTTCCCGCAGGAACTTTTCGTAGAGCCTGTAGAGAACTCCTCCAATCTTTTCACAATCACGACTTCGGTGGAGGGAGAAGAGTTCTATCTGGAATATCGCGACGGAGAAAAATGGGACAAACACATAGGCGGAACCGGCCTCGTGGTCTATCATATCGACAAGTCGGACAACACGGCAGGCTCGATGAGCGCCGCCGCCAGATGGAAATACAACGCTGTAAATGCCTGTGGCTCACATCCTTGCGCCGAGCCTCTCACTCAGAACACCTTCTTTCCCGGAGCAGACAACATAACTTCAATAGTCTCATCCAAGACATTCCCTCTGATGGAATGGTTGTCCGAAGGCGTGGGCCTCGGCATCGACAACATAACACTCGGCATCGGCGGCATCTCGCTCGAAGTCGTCACGGACGACACCTGGGATCTGCCCTATGTGTCGGACTATTCCGTGGCTCCGCTCCAGACTTCGGCGCGTCTGACCTGGGAGGCGGACAAGACATATTCCGGCGGAGACGGCGGATGGGTGCTTGAATGGCACGGAGGAAGAAGCACCGAAGAATATTCGGTCAGTACGGGCGCGGCGACAGAATACGCTCTCGAAAATCTGGACCCCGGCGGAAGTTACGACTGCGCCATCTATTACAGAACCCGCGAAAAAGAAGGCAAGAAGACAAAATTCCAGTTCGAAACAATCAGGAGCCTCAGCCGCTATCCCCTTATAGGCGAGATGGAAGGAAGCCTCAAGGCAGGTAAGACAATAAGGCTTCTGGTGCTCAACCTCGAAGAGGATTACGATTCGATTGTCTGGGCTCTCGACGGGAAACAGACGGCCGGGGAAGAGATAACTATAGCGACTAAAGGAACCCACACCTTGACGGCCACGATAAACTACCCCGACGGCTCGTCCGAAAAACTTACTAAAACCTTGACTGTCAATGAATAGAATAATAATTACAATACGAGCCGCGTTGCTGCTGGCGACAGTCGCTCTGACTATGGCGTCTTCCTGTTGGGGAACCCCCGAACCGACTCCCGACCCCGGACCGGTTCCCGAGCCGGAACCCGAAATCTCGGCCGAGCGCAAAGCCTTTGAAGAATCGTCCGCCGAAGGCCTCTATATGAAGGGCTCCTGCGTCTTTGCTTACGATGCCGCCTCCCAGCAAAGGGCGAGCAACGAAAAACGCAAGACTATGCGTATGCAGAGCGACGACCAGACCCGCTATGTCCATCTGGAATATTCGGGAAATCTCCCCAAGGCCACAGGCGACGAATCGTCGTGCACCATACACTACAATCTCGCTGACGAGGGCGAAACTATGCTGATTGTCAAGCTTATGGCAGTCAAATCGACAGACTCCCGCCTCTGGCTCTGGAACGAACTCCAGAAGGTCGGTGTGATAGTTCCATATTTTTAGTATCTTTGCAAGATATGTTAAGACGCTCCTGGGTAGAAATAAATTTGAACACGATAGCGGAAAACTATCGTATATATAAGTCTCAAATTCCTGCAAATCAGGAAATTATGGCTGTAGTCAAGGCGGACGCCTATGGCCACGGCGAAGATGCCGTTGTCCGCACTCTCCAAAAGGCAGGCTGCCGCAACTATGCGGTTTCCAACATAGAGGAAGCCAAGAAAGTGCGTGCAGCAGGGGCCGACGGACAGGTCCTGATTCTGGGCTACACCCCGACAGAATGTGCAGATGAACTCATAAAGTACGACATAACCCAGGCGATACTTTCCGAAGAATATGCCGAAGCCCTCGCAGGCCGCGGGATCAAAGCCCAGGTTGCCCTCGAGACCGGAATGAACCGCATAGGTCTGGATGCCGACGACGCGCAGAAAGCGGCGGAAAAAATCAGAAAATACGCCGAAGGCTTCCGCCTCACAGGTCTTTTCACACACCTCTGCGTAGCCGACACCCCGTCGGAAAACGACTTCACACGCAGACAGATAGAAAGCTTCAAGAAAGTGGCCGAAGCCGTAAAGGACCTTGATCTCCCATATATACATCTGGCCAATTCCGCCGGAGGCCTCTGGCAGGAAAGCTACGGCAACATCGCCCGCCTTGGCATAATAATGTATGGTCTCAAACCCGATGCCGCCAACACTCTCCCCGAGGGCATCAAGCCCGCACTTAGTTGGAAATCAGTAGTTTCCATGACAAGGAAAGTAAATAAGGGCGAAACCATAGGCTACGGCCGCACCTTCGAGGCGGCAAAAGATATGACAATAGCCATAATCCCCACAGGCTACGCCGACGGCTTCCACAGATCTTTGTCCAACATGGGCTCAGTGACCATAAGAGGCCAAAAGGCCCCGATAGTGGGCCGCGTCTGTATGGACCAGCTTATGGTAGATGTGTCAGACATAAAAGACATAAGATTCGAGGAAGAAGTCACCCTCATAGGCGAAGGCTACACCGCCGACGATATGGCGCGCGACGCCGGCACAATAGGCTACGAAATAGTCTGCGGCATTTCCAAGCGGGTGCCCAAGACATATCTCTGAAACCACGCAAAACCAAACCTTAACCACCCAAACATCAATCTGCATGGCAAAATTCTATATCGCACTCTACAGATTCTTCAAAGGCCATAAAGTCGTATTTTACTCCATACTGACAGTCACCACGCTGGTGTTCGCATATTTCGCGATGCAGCTCCATTTTGAGGAGAACATCGCGGCGCTTCTGCCAAAGACGGAAGAGAGCACCCGCAGCGCAGTGGCATTTTCCGATATCAAAGTCAAGGACAAAGTCTTTGTGGAGATAGCTTCAAAAAGCGGCGAGGCCACTCCCGGGCAGCTGGCAGCCGCAATGGACGACTTCATCGCGCAGCTGACAGCCAAGGACGAAAAAGGCTACATCGACAACATCCTCTACAAATTCGATGTCGATGACATAATGAACCTCGCATACTATGCGATGGACGCTCTGCCCTGCCATATCCCGCAGTCAGCCTATCCATATATAGATTCTCTCCTCAATCAGGATGCGATAGACGGCATCATAAGCGGCGAAGGCCGCCCGGCGCTTCCCGCCATAGGCTCGTATGCGCTTGTGGATATGCACCTGCTCTCGCAGGACAGCACCGTGGCCCTGGCCTACATCGCGCCTTCCTTCCCCTCGCTCGACACCAAGCAGGGCACGAAGATGGAAAAAATGCTGGGCGCCGCCGCCCGGGCTTACGAAGAGCAAAACCCTGACTATCAGGTGCTCTACCACGGCAGCGCAATCGAAGGCACCTACAATTCCAAGCAGGTCAAGAAGGACATCGTCCTGACGGTGAGCCTTTCGCTGCTCATCATCTGCTTCATTATCTGCCTGAGCTTCAGGGGCCGCCGCACGCTGCTGCACCTTGTGGTGCCGATAGTCTATGGCGCGCTGTTCTCGATGGCGTGCATCTACTGGATAAAGGGCGCTATGTCGTTCATAGCCATAGGAATAGGCGCTCTGGTGCTGGGAGTGGCGCTGAGCTACTGCCTGCACGTGTTCACCCACTTCAAGTATGTGCAGGACGCCGAGCGCACAATCCGCGAACAGACCCGCCCCGTCACTCTGGGCTGCCTGACCACCATCGGAGCCTTTGCGGGCCTGCTTTTCACCTCGAGCGAGCTCTTGAGCGACTTCGGCCTTTTTGCCTCCTTCACCCTGGTGGGCACCACCTTCTTTGCGCTGGCGTTCCTGCCGCAGTTCTTTGTGGAGAGCGACAAAGTCAAGGACGAGAAGGCCTTTGCGGACATCAACCGCATCAACGGCTATCCGCTGGACCGCAACAAAGCGGTGGTGATTGCGCTTGTGGCCATAATCGCAGTGACGGTGGTGACCTCGCGCGGCGTGGGCTTCGACAGCGACCTGAGCCACATCGGCCACCGCGAGGCCAAGATTGTGGCCTCCGAGGAACTCTACGCCGAGAAGGTCAACCACTTCTACCACCCCACCTATTTTGCGGCGTGCTCCGCGGACCTCGACAGCGCGATTGTGATGAATGGTGCCGTGCGGGGCGTTTTGGACTCCCTGAAGCGGGCCGGCGCCATCCACGACTACAGCTCGCCTTCGGCTTTCCTGCTCAGCGAGGCGCAGCAGCAGGAGAACATCGACGCCTGGAAGGCGTTCTGGACCCCGGAGCGCGCCGGGCGCGGCTACAAGCTTTTGAAGCACTATGCGGCCGAGTACGGCTGGGAGGAAAAGACCGGAATGGACATCCCCGAGACCTTCCGCCTTATGACCGAGGCCGATTTCTATCCCGTGAGCCTCTACGACTACGGCGCTGTGCCCGAGTCGCTTATGTCCAACTTCGTGGAGCAGGTGGGCGACAAATACCTTGTGCTCTCGAGCGTGATGATGGAGAGCCGCCGCGACCTCGTGCTGGACCGTCTGGTGGCCGATGCGGCGCAGGTTGTGGTGCTCGACCCCTTCTTCTACACCGGCGATATGGTGGAGATTGTGCATTCGGACTTCAGCGTGGTGCTTTGGATATCGTCGCTTTTTGTGTTCCTGGTGCTTCTGGCCAGCTTCCGCAGTCTGACGGTTTCCCTGATAGCCTTTATGCCTATGTTCGTGAGCTGGTATGTGGTCCAGGGCGTGATGGCAATTTTCGGCATTGAGTTCAACCTCGTGAATATTATGCTCTCGACCTTCATATTTGGTATAGGTGTTGATTACAGCATATTTGTTATGGACGGACTCATATTCAAAGCCAAATCCGGAGGCGATGCGCTTCTCGCGAGTCACAAGGCGGCCATTTTCTTCTCGGGAGTGACGCTTATAATCGTCACCGCCTCGCTGCTTCTGGCCAAGCATCCCGCTTTGTACTCTGTCGGAATCATCACCCTCATCGGGATGGTTTCAACCATACTCATAACTTATGCTTTGGAACCTCTGCTCTTCAGAGTGGCTCTCAAAAGCAAGTTTTTACGAAAAGTAATGCTCAAGGAAAAATGAAAAAGATTCTTTTAATGGCTGCGGCCCTGCTCATTGCGGGCGCGGCTGCTTTCGCCGAGGATGCCGAGGCAATCATTTCCAAAATCGAATCCAAGGCTTCGCAGAATATTACCCATAAATTCACAGAGGTCCGCATCGCCGCCGGGGCCTCCGAGTCGGCCGCCGAGAATCTCTCCGGAGATCTTGTTTTCAAGACAGAAGGCTATCTGTCAATGGATTACACCAATGGCGAGCAGTTTGTCATAGACGGTTCTACTGTAAAAATCACCCGCGGCGGCAAGACCCAAGTCTTCGACGCTTCCAAAAATATGATGATGAAGGGCTTGAGCCATATGCTCATCTATGCTTTCCAGGGCAAGATCAAACTCCTTTCCGAGGAGCAGAAAACCACTTTGCTGGTCAACAAGGAAGGCTCTGAGTATGTGGCTATTCTGGTCGCTCAGACAAAATCGGCGCGTGGATACAGCAGAGCCATCTTCCGCTACGACGCCTCCACCTGCCGCATCAGGTCTATGGAACTTGTGGAGTTCACCGGCGCCGTCACCCGCTACGCCCTGTAGCGTGCGACGTGGCGGTCTCTACGTGGAACAGTTTTTGCATCGCTCCGTCGGCGATGAAAGAGATTATTAAACTAAGTGGCGTCAGGAAGTATTACAAAGTAGGGGACAGCGAGGTGCGGGCTCTCGACGATGTAAATCTGTCAATCTGCCAAAACGAATATGTCGCGATAATGGGCCCTTCGGGCAGCGGCAAATCTACAATGATGAACATTCTGGGATGTCTCGACACTCCCTCTGGCGGTTCGTATGTGCTTGATGGAGAGGATGTCAGCCGGATGGACGACGACGAGTTGTCCGATGTCCGGGGGCGGGCCATAGGCTTTGTTTTCCAATCGTTCAATCTTCTGCCAAAGTATGATGCTCTGGAGAATGTGGCTCTGCCGCTGGTCTATGCGGGGGTGCCTCGTTTGGAGCGTGTCGCTCGTGCCGAAGCTGCTTTGCGGCGTGTGGGCCTTGGAGACAGACTCCATCACCGCCCTTCGCAGCTCTCCGGAGGCCAGAGGCAAAGAGTCGCCATTGCCCGGGCGCTGATCAACAATCCTTCTTTGATTCTGGCCGACGAGCCCACGGGAAACCTGGATACCGCGACCTCTCTGGAGATAATGAAACTTTTCGGCGAACTTCATTCGCAGGGAAATACAATAATTATTGTGACTCACGAAGAAGATATTGCTAACTTTGCGAAACGAACCATCCGTCTTCGCGACGGCAAAATTGTTTCTGCCTGATGAAAATTTATACAAAAACCGGAGATTCCGGCTCAACCTCTCTGGTTGGGGGCTCACGCGTTCCGAAATGTCATCCTCGTGTCGAGGCCTATGGCGATGTCGATGAACTCATAAGTCTGCTGGGGATGCTTCGGTGCGAGGCTTCTTCTCTCGACTCCCCGCTCCGGCGGGTGCAGATTGCCCTTATGCAGGTGAGCGCCGTGCTGGCTTCGCCTGCCGCGTCTTCCAAAGTTGCGCCTTTGGCCGATGCCGAACTGTCGTTTCTGGAGTCTTCGATAGATGCTATGACTGCGGCTCTGCCTCCCCAGACTGCTTTCATACTCCCGGGCTCTCCCCGTGCATCGTCTCTGGCCCACGTGGCCCGCACAGTCTGCCGGCGCGCCGAGCGCCACGCAGTGGCCATAGAGTCGCGTACCCCCGCCGACGAAGCCGCCTGCCGGTATCTCAACCGCCTTAGCGACTACCTCTTCACGCTTGCGCGTCATCTTGCTCACGAAAGTGGCTGTGCTGATGATTTTTGGCTACCTTAGACTTTCGTAAAAAAATAATTGCAGTATATAATTTTTTTATATCTTTGCAGCCCTTTTACGGAAAAGGCGAAACTAAGACGTTACATTAAAATTTGTTTATATGTACTGGACACTTGAGCTCGCATCCAAACTCGAAGATGCACCCTGGCCCGCAACCAGAGAAGAATTGATAGACTATGCCACCCGCTCCGGCGCCCCTCTCGAAGTAATCGAGAACCTCGAAGACCTCGAAGAAGACGGCGAAGTTTACGATGCCATCGAAGACATCTGGCCCGACTACCCCACCAAAGACGATTTCTTCTTTGACGAAGAGGAGTATTAGAGTATATCTTGCTGTTATTCAGTATTTTACGAAATTGCCCCGCTTGAAGGGATATGCTATAAAACCATATATTTTGATAAAATCTGGTATACATTGTTACCCCATACTTGCACCAAAACAAAGGTAACTTGTCGGAGGAAGAATACTATGAGAAAAGGAGCATATCTGATACCCAAGGGTACATTTTTCCTTAAAGAACGCAAAAATGAAGACGGAAAGCAACTTATATACATAAGATACTTCTGCCGTGGAAAATATGTGAAACGATCAATGGGTATTGCCGTACGACCAGAAGAGTGGGACGACAAAAAACAAAAGATTGTCGGCGCAAGGACGGCAGAAAATATACAGCGTAACAATACGCTTCTTTCGTTCAAGACAAAAATAGACCAACAACTGCTCTAGTATGAAGGTGAAATAGTTCCACCGGTCATTGAACGCCTGCTGCGAGGCGAACCTGCCAAAGTTACCGACATCTCCACTCGGATTCCACTCATCAAATACTGCCGGGACTATATAAAGATGCGATATGACAACGGTTACAGCACTTACCGCACATGGGAAAACAAAAACAGCTGTATTAATGTCTTCGAACATTTTCTCAGCCACGAATTACACAATAAAGACCTTGCCTTGGCTGAACTGACAATAGACATCATAGACAAATACATAGAATATAAGCGCTCTGACCGTGGTAACACGAGCAATGAGAGTATAAACAAATCATTGGTCCCGGTATATCAAAGTCTTGATTACGCGGCTAAAAACGGTATTATAGAGCAACACCTGATAGCCTCACTGACATCTTATTATCTTCCAATCAAAAAGACACGATATGCCGATCGCGAACTGGAAAATGACAAAATAAAATACCTTTCAATAGAACAGATTAATCGTCTTGTCGCCTATTATAACAATTGCACACGGGAAAGGACCAAAGAATTCATTGAACTTTGGCTGTTTTCATTCTATGCTTGCGGATTACGTTTCTCAGATATAATCACACTCGAATGGAGACATATCAACTTCGACAAAAACATTCTGGCCAAAACCCAATTCAAAACGGGCAACGATGTGTCTTTCCCCCTTAACGAAGGAGCTCTCGACATTCTGAACAAATGGAAATCAAAAGGAAATGGGAACCGTTTCGTATTCAAGATGCTCGAAGACGACTTCGATATGTCTGACGAGCGCGCACTGCTTATGAGAAAATGTTCTTTAAACAAGACGATAAACACCTCTCTCAATACCATAGGTAAGAAGATTGGCCTTGATTTTTCTCTGACAATGCATGTGGCCAGACATACATTTGCTGTCAATGCCATTAACGGCGACATGGATATAAAGGTCCTGGCCAAAATAATGGGACACACAACGACTTATACTACTGAAAAAGTATATGCAAAAATCCTGATGAAAACTGTTTCAGAGCAAATAGAAGACAAAACAAAGTTCTATAACAAAGTGGCAAAGCCGAAATTGATTTGAGAAGAAAAACCGAAACCACACAGCGATAATTTATCCTTCCGCGCAAGACTCGCTGACGCTCGGCCCCGAAGGGCAACTTGCACGGAGTAAAAAATTA
>R18__coassemble_1817_pt1 | contig 18525 bp, 26 predicted proteins | sample R18__metabat2_high_PE_032 | metagenome-assembled genome bin R18
AAAACAGAACTAATAATAGAAGTCCTATGGAAAGAAATCTTCGTAAAGAAAGAATCGGGATCGTGGTAAGCAACAAAATGGAAAAATCTATTGTAGTTGCTGTCAAGACCAAAGAGAAACACCCCATTTACGGCAAGTTCGTAAATAAAACCACAAAGTTCGTCGCTCAGGATGACAAAAACGAGTGCAGCGAAGGCGACAAAGTTCGCATTATGGAGACTCGCCCTCTGAGCAAGACCAAACGTTGGAGATTAGTAGAAATCGTAGAAAAAGTTAAATAACAATGATACAACAGGAATCACGTTTATTGGTGGCAGACAACTCCGGAGCAAAGGAAGTCCTTTGCATCAGGGTTCTCGGCGGTACACGCCGTCGTTATGCCAGTGTCGGTGACAAGATCGTTGTTGCCGTAAAGAGTGCTATCCCCGGTGGTAACACCAAAAAAGGTGCAGTTTCAAACGCTGTAGTAGTTCGTACCAAGAAAGAGATTCGTCGTGCTGATGGTTCTTACATTCGTTTTGATGACAATGCTTGCGTATTGCTCACCAAACAGGACGAAGTTGTCGGAACCCGTATATTTGGTCCGGTTGCCCGCGAACTGCGCGACAATTTCATGAAAATCGTCTCACTTGCCCCTGAGGTACTTTAAGGAGGGAAATGACTATGACAAAGTTACACATAAAGAAAGGCGATATGGTATTCGTCAATGCAGGAAACGACAAGGGTAAAACCGGTAAAGTTCTTGCTGTCGATACAGAAAAGAGCCGTGCCATCGTTGAAGGCATCAATATGGTAAGCAAACACACCAAACCCAATGCTAAGAGCCCCCAGGGTGGTATTGTTAAACAGGAAGCTGGCGTTCACATCTCGAATCTTCAGGTAGTCGATCCCGTCAAGGGCGGCGCTACAAAGATCGGCCGTCGCACAGGCGAAAACGGCAAACTCGTTCGCTACGCTAAAAAATCAGGTGAGGAGATCAAATAATGGCAAAGAAAGAAAAAGCAGCTGTAGAGCCTCAGGGCCCTACAATGGCACAGATCGGATACGTTCCTTCTCTTCAGAAGAAATACAAGGAAGAGATTGTTGCAACTCTTATGAAAGAGTTCAAGTACTCAAGTGTGATGCAGGTTCCCAAGCTCACCAAGATCACCATCAACGAAGGTGTAGGTTCTGCAACCCAGGACAAGAAGCTCGTTGAGGTCGCTCAGCAGGAGCTCACAACCATCACCGGTCAGAAAGCAGTCCAGACAGTGTCCCGCAAAGACATTTCGAACTTCAAGCTTCGTCGCGGAATGCCCATCGGAGCAAAAGTCACTCTCCGTGGCGCAAAGATGTACGAATTCCTTGAAAGACTCATCGCAGTTTCACTCCCCCGAATCAGAGACTTCAAAGGCATCGCCGAGAACTTTGACGGAAGAGGCAACTATACTCTCGGTGTCAAGGAGCAGATTATCTTCCCCGAAATCGATATCGACAAGATCACGAAAGTAATGGGTATGGAAATCACCTTCGTAACCACCGCTACCAAAGATGAAGAAGCTTACGCTCTCCTTCGTGAATTTGGTTTGCCTTTCAAAAACATCAAACATAATAACTAAGAGGTATGGCAAAAGAATCAATGAAGGCTCGCGAAGTAAAACGCGCAGCATTATGTGCCAAATTTGCAGAAAAACGCAAAGCTCTCAAAGAAGCAGGCGACTGGGCAGCTCTCGACAAACTCCCCAAGAACTCCGCTCCTTGCCGTCAGCACAACCGTTGCTCCATCACCGGTCGTCCCAAGGGCTATATGCGTGAATTCGGCATCAGCCGCATCCAGTTCCGTGAGATGGCTTCTCAGGGCCTCATCCCGGGTGTCAAGAAGGCAAGTTGGTAGAATACACCTATAATAATATAATATTAACCATTGGATATCGGGCGTCGCGACAGGCTTTTTCCGAGTGACGCCGGGATTCACAAAAAATTCAAGAAAAAATGACTGATCCAATTGCAGATTATCTGACAAGAGTTCGCAATGCGTATCTCGCAGGTCACAAGACCGTAGAGGTTCCCGCATCGAAGATGAAAGTCGAGATCACCCGTATTCTTCACGAGAAGGGTTACATCCTGGCTTACAAGGTAGTTGAAGGCACTCCCTGCAACACCATCAAGATGGCTCTCAAGTATCATCCCGATACAAAGAAAGCTGCCATCAAGAAAATTGAAAGAGTCAGCACTCCCGGTCTGAGACGCTACACAGACGTGGACAACATGCCGCGCGTTCTCAACGGACTCGGAATTGCCATCCTCTCCACATCAAAAGGCATCATCACTGACAAAGAGGCCAAGGATCTCAACGTCGGTGGCGAGGTGATTTGCTACGTTTACTAATTAGTTAACAATTAAAATTTAAGAATAATGTCAAGAATTGGAAAATTGCCTGTAAACCTTCCTGCTGGCGTCACCGTAACAATAAGTGACGACAACACGGTAACGGTTAAAGGCCCTCACGGCACATTGTCTCAGAAAGTCAATGAGAACATCAAAGTTGCCGTTGACGGGAGCGTTCTTACCGTAACACGTCCGAACGACGAGAAAGAAAACCGCTCTATGCACGGTCTCTACCGCGCTCTCATCCACAATATGGTTGTAGGTGTTTCAGAGCAGTTCACTATTCAGCAGGAGTTCGTCGGCGTAGGTTACCGCGTAGAAGTAAACGGACAGATCGTTACTTTGTACCTCGGTTACTCACACGACATTCAGTTCCAGCTTCCCAAGGAAGTTTCGGCTGAAGCACCTGCTGTCAAGAAGGGTCAGAACCCTGTACTCATTTTGAAGAGCGCAGACAAACAGCTTCTCGGTATGGTAGCTGCCAAAATCCGCTCAATGCGTAAACCTGAACCTTACAAGGGCAAGGGTATCAAGTTCGTCGGTGAACAGCTTCGTCGCAAGGCTGGTAAGTCAGCTGCTGCTAAATAATAGGAGATTAAGTTATGGCATTGACTAAAACAGAAAGAAGACAGAGAATCCACTACCGCATCCGCAAGATCGTCAACGGTACTGCAGAGCGCCCCAGAATGGTAGTGTTCAGAAGCAACAAGCAGATCTATGTTCAGGTAGTTGACGATACAAAGGGCATCACCCTCGTATCAGCTTCCTCAAACGAAAAAGCTCTTGTCGAGCAGTGCAAAGGCAAGACCGGCGTTGAGGCTGCGGCTATCGTTGGAAAGGCAATTGCCGAGAAGGCAGCTGCCAAAGGAATCACCACAGTCGCTTTCGACCGTGGAGGTTATCTCTATCACGGAAGAGTTAAAAGTTTGGCTGACGCCGCTCGCGAGGGTGGCCTTAAATTCTAAGAGCTATGGCAGATATCAATGTAAAGAAAGTAAAAACCACTGACCTCGAGCTTAAAGACAGACTCGTTGCTGTTCAGAGAGTTACCAAGGTTACAAAAGGTGGACGTCACTTCAGCTTCGCAGCCATCGTCGTCGTAGGCGACGAAAATGGTGTCGTAGGCTATGGCCTTGGAAAGGCAAACGAAGTAACTACCGCAATATCAAAAGGTATTGAAGATGCAAAGAAGAATCTCGTAAGAATTCCTCTGAGCAAGAAAACTATTCCTCACGAGCAGGAAGCCAAGTTCGGCGGTGCACGCGTATTTATGAAACCCGCAGCTCCCGGTACAGGAGTGAAAGCCGGTGGTGCAATGCGTGCAGTGTTCGAGTCTGTGGGCATCAGCGATGTCCTCGCTAAATCAAAGGGAAGCTCAAACCCTCACAACTTGGTGAAAGCTACAGTTGCCGCTCTTGCTGAGATGCGTGACGCATACACAGTTGCAGGTCTCCGTGGCATTCCTATGAGCAGAGTATTTAACGGTTAGGAGGTTAAGACAATGGCAAAAGTAAAAGTAACTCAAGTTAAGAGCATAAGTGGTGCAACAGATCGTCAGATCGCCAATATGGTTTCTCTCGGAATCCACCGCATGCACCAGACTGTCGAGGTTGAACTGACCCCTGTAACCAAAGGTATGATTCAGAAAGTTCTCCACCTTGTAGAGGTTGAGGAAGTTTCAGAATAAAGCAAAGGAGGAATAAACAATGGCACTTAATAATCTTACACCTGCCAAAGGTTCTATCGGAAGAGAAAAAAGAGTTGGACGCGGCCCCGGTTCGGGTCACGGCAAAACCGCTTGCCGCGGTAGCAACGGTGCTAAGTCACGTTCGGGCTACTCAAGAAAGATCGGTTTTGAAGGCGGTCAGATGCCTATCCAGCGTCGTCTTCCCAAATTCGGATTCAAAAATCCTACAAGAGTCGAGTACAAAGCAGTCAACCTTTCTGCACTCCAGACCATCGCTGACAAGTACAACGTCACTGAAATCAACATCGACGTTCTTCGCAGCGCAGGTTATGCAGGCAAGGAAGAGCTCGTGAAGATTCTCGGTAACGGTGAGCTCACCGCCGCCCTGGATGTTACAGCCAACGCTTTCTCTGCTTCGGCTATCCAGAAAATTGAAGAGAAGGGTGGAAAAGTAACCAAACTCTAAAGATTGATTATGAAACACTTTTTTCAGACAATAGCCAACATATTCAAGATCGAGGACCTTCGCAAGCGACTCATCTATACCTTCGGGCTCATTGTGGTGTTCCGTCTCGGAAGCTACATCGTGATCCCCGGTATCGACGCTTCGCAGCTTTCCGTTCTTCAGCAGAAGACATCCGAAGGTCTGGTAGGTCTCTTGAATATGTTCTCCGGCGGAGCATTCGGCAACGCGTCCATCTTTGCGTTGGGCGTTATGCCTTATATCTCCGCTTCCATCGTGATTCAGCTTCTCGGTGTGTTCCTTCCCTCATTCCAGCGCCTCCAGCGCGAGGGTGAGAGCGGCCGCCGCAAGATGAATCAGTACACTCGCTACCTCACAATTCTTATCCTTGCGCTGCAGGGTCCCGCCTACATCGCTTCTCTCCACTCCACACTGCCTCCCGAGGCATTCGTGAGCACAATGAGCGGCGCTTGGTACGGTGCTTTCGCAACCTTGATACTTATTGGTGGTACTATGTTCGTAATGTGGTTGGGTGAGAGAATTACAGACCGCGGCATTGGTAATGGTATCTCCCTCATCATTATGGTGGGTATTATTGCACGTCTCCCTCAGGCATTGTGGCTTGAGTGCTCAGAGAAGTTCAATCAGACAACAGGCGGCGTTTTGATGCTGATTGTTGAGCTCCTTGTACTCTTCTTTGTATTCGTCGGCACAATCGCTCTGGTTCAGGCTGTAAGAAAAATCCCTGTACAGTATGCCAAACGCATTGTAGGCAACAAACAGTATGGCGGTGTCCGTCAGTACATTCCTTTGAAGATAAATGCAGCGGGCGTTATGCCCATCATCTTCGCACAGGCACTGATGATCATCCCCATTATGTTCTCCAACTTCAATGCAACAAAAGGCTTGGCAGCTGTGTTCAACAACACCAATGGCTTCTGGTATAACTTCATCTATGCCCTGATGGTGATCATCTTCACGTATTTCTACACCGCTATTACAGTGAACCCCACCAATATGGCAGAAGAGATGAAGAAAAACGGCGGTTTCATCCCCGGTTGCAAACCCGGTCGCAAGACTGCCGAATATATCGACGCCGTAATGTCCCGCATCACGCTCCCCGGCTCAATCCTTTTGGCCATCGTAGCTATCTTGCCCGCATTCGCGCGTATGCTTGGCGTCAACAACCAGTTCGCACCTTTCTATGGAGGTACATCACTCCTCATCCTTGTAGGTGTGATTCTGGATACGATGCAGCAGATCGAAAGCCATTTGCTTATGCGTCACTACGACGGTCTTATGAAGACAGGACGTCTCAAGGGCCGTTCCGGTATGTAATTCAAGTTCTTTGAGATGATAAGACTCAAGACACAGGAAGAAATCGAGATTCTGCGCGAGAACGCGTTGATGGTGTCCAAGACTCTAGCCGAAGTCGGCAGACACATCGAGCCGGGCGTCACAACAAAAGAGTTGGACGCGATTGCCGAGAGCTTCATCCGCGGCCTTGGCGCAGAACCCGGATTCCTGGGTTACGAGGGATTCCCCGCTACTTTGTGTATGTCGGTCAACGAGACTGTGGTTCACGGTTTTCCGTCGAGCTACAAACTCAAGGAAGGAGACATTGTCTCCGTGGACTGCGGCACCAAGTACAGAGGATTCTACGGCGATTCGGCCTACACTTTCCCGGTAGGGAAGGTTTCCGAGGAGACGCAGACATTGCTGGATGTCACAAAAGCGTCGCTCTACGAAGGCATCAAAAGAGCCGTAGCAGGCGCCCGCACAGGCGATATCGGGTATGCAGTGCAGTCTTATTGCGAAGCAAGAGGCTTCTCTGTCGTACGCGAGCTGGAAGGCCACGGTCTCGGCAGCAATATGCACGAGAGCCCCGGCGTTCCGAACTATGGCCGCCAGGGTCACGGAGTCAAACTCCGCGAAGGTATGGTCATCTGTATAGAGCCTATGATCAACGCCGGCCGCAAGGAAGTTTTCCTCGCAGACAACGGATGGGCTGTCATCACGGCAGACCACAAGAAGTCAGCTCATTTTGAACTGACAGTAGTTGTCCGCAAGGGTGCTCCCGAAGTCTTGTCAACTTTTGAATTTATAGAAAACAACAAATAGTCAATTTCATACAATTTATGCCAAAACAAACCGCAATAGAAAAAGAAGGAACGATAATCGAAGCTTTGTCGAACGCAATGTTCAGAGTTGAGCTCGACAACGGCCACGTAATCATCGCCCATATTTCCGGCAAGATGCGCATGCACTACATCAGAATCCTCCCCGGAGACAAGGTGAGGGTCGAGATGAGTCCGTATGACTTGACTAAAGGAAGAATTTCTTTCAGATACAAATAATCAAACTTTACTCAAATGAAAGTAAAAACATCCATAAAGAAGCGTAGTGAGGATTGTAAAATCGTTAAGCGCAAAGGTCGCTTGTATGTAATTTGCAAAAAGAATCCTAAGTTCAAAATGCGCCAGGGATAATTTTTTAATTTGTAAAACAATAAAATAAAAAATATATTATGGCACGTATAGCCGGAGTTGATTTACCAAACAACAAACGCGGAGAAGTAGGTTTGACCTATATCTTCGGAATCGGCCGCAGTTCTGCAAAAAAGATCCTCGCTGAACTTGACATCAACCCTGATATCAAGGTAAAGGACTGGAACGACGACCAGATCACAGCAATCCGCAGCAAGATTGCAAACGAATTCAAAATTGAAGGTGAACTTCGTTCATCCGTTCAAATGAACATCAAACGACTGATGGATATCGGTTGCTACCGTGGTATCCGTCACCGTCTCGGCCTTCCCGTTCGCGGCCAGAGCACCAAGAACAACGCTCGTACCCGCAAAGGACGCAAGAAGACTGTCGCTAACAAGAAGAAAGCAACTAAATAAGGGAATTGAGTTATGGCAAAGAAAACTACAACAAGCAAAAAGAGAGTTGTTAAGGTTGACGCTTTTGGTCAGGCCCATATTTCGTCCACTTTCAACAATGTCATTGTTACCATCACCAACAGCACAGGTCAGGTAATCAGCTGGTCTTCAGCTGGTAAGATGGGCTTCAGAGGTTCAAAGAAGAACACTCCTTACGCTGCGCAGGTAGCTGCCGCAGATTGCGCAAAGGTGGCTTACGACCTCGGTCTTCGCAAGATCAAGGCTTATGTCAAGGGTCCCGGTTCGGGCCGCGAGTCAGCAATCCGTTCAATCAACGGAGTAGGCATCGATGTGACTGAGATCATCGACGTGACTCCTCTTCCTCACAATGGTTGCCGCCCTAAAGGACGCCGTAGAGTATAACCCTTTAAACGATTTAGAATTATGGCAAGATACACAGGCCCCAAAACCAAGATAGCACGCAAATTCGGTGAGCCAATCTACGGTGCTGACAAATATTTCGAGAAGAGAAGCTTCCCTCCCGGACAGCACGGTTTGGCTAAAAAGCGCAAGAAAGTATCCGAGTACGGTACCCAGCTCGCTGAAAAGCAGAAAGTTAAATATATGTACGGTATCCTCGAGCGTCAGTTCAGCAAGTTCTACGACAAGGCTAACCGTATGAAAGGCCAGACAGGTGAAAACCTCATTATGCTTCTCGAGTCGCGTATCGACAACATCGTTTACCGCCTCGGCATCGCTCCTTCACGTCCTGCAGCACGTCAGCTCGTTTCACACTGCCACATCACTCTTGACGGTCAGGTTTGCAACATTCCTTCAACTGTTGTAAAACCCGGTCAGATTGTAGGTGTCCGCGAGCGTTCAAAGAGCCTCGAAGTTGTACAGGAAAGCCTCAAGAGCGCTGTCAAGTACTCCTGGCTCGAATGGGATGCAGCCAAATGCGCAGGTAAGTACGCAAGCCTGCCCGAGCGCACCGAAATTCCCGAAACAATCAATGAGCAGCTCATAGTCGAGTTGTACTCCAAGTAATAAATTCTGACTGATTATGGCAATTTTAGCATTCCAAAAGCCCGATAAGGTAATAATGCTCGACTCAACCGAGACCTTCGGACGCTTCGAGTTCCGCCCTCTGGAACCCGGTTACGGTATCACGATCGGCAACGCGTTGCGCAGAATATTATTGTCTTCGTTGGAAGGTTATGCCATCACCTCAATCAAGATCGACGGTGTTGACCACGAGTTCGACACAATCCCCGGCGTGATTGAGAGCGTTGTTGACATCATCCTCAACCTCAAGCAGGTACGCTTCAAGAAGATGATTGAGGAGTGCGACAGCGAAGTGGCAACCATAACTGTCACCGGCAAGCAGGAATTCACTGCTGAAGATATCTCAAAGAGCCTCTCTTCCTTCAAGGTCCTGAACCCCGAACTTCACATCTGCTCTATGGAGCCCACAGTGAAAATCGTTATGGAGCTCAAGATCGGCAAGGGCAGAGGTTATGTCCCCTCAACCGAGAACATCGTTGAAGGCCAGCCTATCGGCACAATCGCCATCGATTCGATCTTCACTCCCATAAAGAACGTGAAGTATGCAATCGAGCCCTGGCGTGTCGAGCAGAAGACCGACTACGAAAAGTTGAATCTTGAAATCACTACCGATGGTTCAATCCATCCCAAGGAAGCTTTGAAAGAAGCTGCAAAGATTCTGATTCACCACTTTATGCTGTTCTCAGACGAGAAGATTTCTCTCGAGACTCCCGTTGAGGTCGAGAGCAAGGAGCTTGACGAAGAGTCTCTCCGCATGCGTCATCTGCTTCTTACAAAACTCTCTGACATGGAGCTTTCGGTTCGTGCTTTGAACTGCTTGAAAGCTGCTGACATAGAGACTTTTGCAGACCTGGTTGCTCACCAGAGGAGCGAACTTATGAAGTTCCGCAACTTCGGTAAGAAATCACTCAGCGAAATAGATATGCTTGTCGAAAGACTGAAGCTGAGCTTCGGTATGGATATCACTAAGTATAACATCGAACAAAAACCTAAGAAAGATTATGAGGCATAACAGATCAATCAATCACTTGGGACGCCAGAGCGGTCACCGCAAGGCTATGCTTGCAAATATGGCATCGTCGCTCATCCTCAGCAAACAGATTGAGACCACTCTTGCAAAGGCAAAAGCTCTCCGTCAGTATGTCGAGCCGCTCATCACCAAGTCAAAAGAAGATACAACCCACTCACGCCGTATCGTTTTCAGCTATCTCAAACAGAAAGAGGCTGTCAGCGAACTCTTCAGAGTAGTCGCTCCCAAGATCGCCGATCGTCCGGGCGGATACACCCGTATCATCAAGAACGGTTTCCGCGAAGGTGACGGTGCCGATATGGCTATAATGCAGCTTGTTGACTTCGGTCCCGCAGCTGAGGCTCCCAAAGAGGCAGCAGCTCCCAAGAAGCCCGCAACCCGCCGTTCTGCAAAGAAGGCAGCAGCTCCCGCAGCAGAAGCAGCAGCCGCTGATGCTCCCGCAGCTCCCGCAGCAGAAGCTCCTGCAAAGAAGGCTCCCGCAAAGAAAGCCGCAGCTCCCAAGAGCGTAGGTAAAGTCTCTGCAAAGGCCGCTCCTGCAAAGAAGGTTCAGGCTCCCCGCAAAACCGGAAAGTAGCAGACAACCTGCATAGGTTCCGTGCTGACCCCCGACCCCGACCGGCCGGGGGTTTCTTTTTGCCTTGCCCGACCTGCTCGGGCATCTCTCTTCCCCCCGAAGGTCGGCTATCGGCTGCCTTCGACGATTTTGCCGCCGGCTCCGCGAAGCTTGTACTTCACACCCCAGTCGGCGGGGAATGCGGGAAGAATGTAGTCTTTGCCGTCCCAGGTCTGGAGAACCATATCCTGAAGGGTCATAAGGAGGCTGGCGCCGTGGTCCTGGTCGGGAGTCCAGTCGTAGTTGGGACCCCAGATGGCTTTGAAGCGGAATGCCGGGTGGCTGTTCTGCGTGTGGGTGTCCAAAAGTTGCGCGGCTTCGTCGGCAAGCCCCAGACGTGCGGCTTCCTGTCCGTCCTGACTCCATCCGAAGCCTGCCTTTTCGTTGCGTGCCCGGTAGGAATCTATTCCAATCTGGAGATTGTCTGTGCTTATATTGCAAAGATGGAAGGGGAAGATGGGGTAAAGTTCGGGATTCTCGCAGTTGCACCTTTCGGGATCGAACTCAGCGGCGGGGGCGAACCTCGTTTGGCCATCCACCTCCATCAGAGGAAGGTCGGGGGTGATGCGGGCCATCTCCTGCCAGAGAGCCTTGTCCTGGTCGCTGCTGAGCCGCGAAGGAAGTGCAATCAGACGCGGCACGACATCCAGAAGGCCTGCGATGGTCGGCGTGTCGCCCACAACATCGTACCAATATGTTTCGAGCGACTGGGTCGGGCTTATGCGGAGTTTCCCGTCAGCGCCGGCGCTGTAGAAGTTACGGTAGAACTTGAGCATCTCGGCGGCATACGGCACAAGGCGGTCGCGAACAAAATCAGCATCCCCCGTATAGTCGTAGTAATCAAGCATAAGCGAAATCATCTCGACGCTTGAGTCCCAGTGGTAGCGGATGTATTTGTTGCTGATGAATCTGCCTGCGGACTCTTCCTTGTCGCCGAAATAGTCGTTGTAGCAGTATGTGCCGAAGACTGTTGCTGTCTCGGGGCTCAAGGCTCCGTCAACTCCGGCCAGAGCCTTTGCATTGGCCTTCATTAAAGGAAGATTGCGGAAATAGTGCTCGAAAAGGGGCTTCATCATATCGTAGTCGCCGCTCTTGAGCATAGGATAGTAGTTCAGACGGGTGTTCTGCCACCAGAAGTCGCCTCCCCATCTGCGGTAGTCGGGAGAATCGGGGGAGTCAGGGTCGGTCAGCTGCGGGTCGACCGTAAAGATTGTGCCGTTGAACTTTATTGGATAATTGCCTCGTCCGCCGCAGGCCTGAATCCAGCGCTGGAGGATGTAGGAGGAGTTTATGCGGTATGTCAGATCCGCGTCGGGAGTGTCGACAAAGATGTAGCTCCTGCTCCAGAAGTCGTTCCAGTAGAGGGCGGTGCGTTCCTTGGCTTTGCCGGACGGAGCCATCCGGCTTGTCAACTGACGGAAGTCATCCTCGCGGGTCGAGGCGTCGTGAAATATGCCGCTGAAGGTCGGGATGGTGATTTCCAGACGGTCTGAAGGTGCGCAGCTGCGAAGTTCCAGCGCCGAGACTTTCGTCATCCCGTCGCCCTCGATGCGGAAGCCGAAGCATCTGCCGAGGAAGGGATCGTACTGCGCGCGGTTCTCCAGTTCTATGCCCTGAAGGTCGAGTATGGCGTCGTAAGACGACTGACAGTCGTGATGATACAACATAACCGCATCTGCCTCATCCATAATATAATCGGGGAATATCTTGAACATTTCCGGATCGTCGTATCCGTTAATTGAACGCATCGTGCCGTGGTCTTCGACATATTTCTCTTCCGTGCGCCAGACTTCGGCCCTGATCGACGCATCCACCGGCTCCTGCGATGAGCCGCAGAGGTAGATTGCATCAGACTGGCTGTCTATGAAGAAATCGAGATCCATACCTGCGCCACGAAGGTTTATCCGGCCGTTCTTTATGTCCAGGGTCTGGCAGAAATCGCCTTTGGAAGTGATTGAGGGCGTGGTGCTTATGCGAATGCGACCGAGTTTGTAGAGTTCGCCTGTCTCGCTCCAGGAGTCCGTGCGTGAGATGTAGAAGACAATGTCTCCCGAAGGCTCCACCCAAAGGTTCGCTCCCACTTCGCCGTTGCCGATAGGCATACTGCCGGCGGCGTTCTCCGAAGGAGTATTCCACACTACATTATATCTGTCATATTCGCCGGGGACATTGTCGCACGACAGGATCAGAATCATCGAAGATGCAATCGCCGCGACTGCTATAAATGCGTTTTTCATAGATTTTAAGGTTTAGTTTACCACAAAGATAGTCAAAATTACGCACAGCATCGGATATCTTTGCAAACAACAAACGGGGATAACAAAAAATTTGGAGAATGAAAAAGAATACCTACATTTGCATCAGCTGATTGTGAAAGTATTCGGGGTTCCCCAAGGCAAGCGTACTTTCGAGACATAGGACGTTTATTCAGAGATGAGTGAGCGTCTGTTTTTATTATAACTGAAGCTTTTTACAATCAGCGAGGTTGTGCAGATGATGCTGACACTTGAAATAAATTACATATAACTATGGCATACGAACACAAAGAAGGACAGGGAAGCCTGTTCAAGAACGACAAACAGAACGACCGTCAGCCCGACCTCAAGGGCACCATTATGATTAAAGGAGTGCTTTACAATGTATCGGGCTGGAATCGCACGTCCCAGGGTGGACGGGAGTACATAAGCCTTCAGGCCGAAGAGAAGAGTAACGAAAACAGATACCAGCGCCCGGCACAGCCGGCGCCTTCGTATCAGCCGACTACCTCGTATCAGCCGGCGCCTTCATACCAGCCGCCGGTGGCGCCTCCTCCGACAATGGATGATATGCCGTCGTTTGTCGAGGACGACGGTGACCTTCCGTTTTAAGAAGATTCCGACCCGGAAAGCCTGCAAGGATTAGAATATTTCGCCGTTCCAAAGCATTCTGAGAAAGTCCAGGACATAAATCAACTCAATGTCTTCGGCTTTTCTTGTCACAGGTTCAAGCGACACAAGAATGAGCCGGCACTCCGGATGCTCTTCTTTAAATGCTTTCAAGCCTGCCTTGTGCTTGTTCTTTACCTGTTCGGAGGATTTTATTTCGATGGCTGCTTTGGCGTCTCCTATTATGACATCGACTTCCTTCTTGTCGTAGGTGCGCCAATAAGAAATGCTATCCTTTTTGTCATTATAACCTTTGTACGCAATGATTTCCTGCATCACGAGATGCTCGAAAGCGTGCCCGTAATCGTCGGTGCCGCGTTTCAAAGAATGTCGTCCCATCAAGTAATTGGCGAGTCCCACATCAAAATAATAGAAACGGGGAGCCTGAACAATCTTTCTCTTGACGGCTTTTCTGTATGCAGGTATCGCATAGCCGATCAATGTGTCATACAGAATCTGGAAATACGACTGGACAGTTTTGACAGACACTCCACAATCGGAAGCTATGTTTGAATAATTGAGCATTTCGCCGTCTGAAATGGCGGCCACCTCCATAAAACGCTCAAATGCATCAAGTTGCCTGACTTCACCTTCTTCGCGTATTTCTTCATTAAGATACACTTCCACATAACCTTTAAGACGCTTGGTCGCGTCAGCTACCATATAATGGCGTGGAATCATTCCGTTCTGCACGGCACGGTCCAGCTGGAAATCTGTGACTTCCGGCCATACAAGCGGATACAGGGTCTCCGGGATTGCACGCCCTCCGAGGGTGTTTGCACCTGACTTCTTGAGTTTTCTGGCGCTGGAGCCGCTGAGGATGAACCACAGTCCGCAGTCAACCATCAAGGAGTGGACTATATCCAGTAACTCCGGGACCTTCTGAATCTCATCTATGATGACGAGTGTGCCGGCCGGCTTGCTTTGGAGCGCCTCCTTCATGGCGTTTGGATTTCTCTTGAAGAATTTTCTCAATTCCGGATCAAGCAAGTCATAATAGATTTCCCCTTTGAAGCGTTCCTTCAATAGAGTGGATTTCCCCGTCTGGCGCGCACCAAACAGGAACATTCCTTCATCCAACTTACTTTCAAAACAAAAAAGTCTATTATACATATGGTATTAAAATTTCTTAAGTGTACTCCAAATATTTTCATAAAAATTTGGAGTACAGTCGCAAATATAGTAAAGTAAATTTGAATACCAAAATCTTCGTGGCGATTTAGGGGCCCGGAGGGGGATTTGTGCGAATAAGACATATATTTCGTCCCGATGGTAGGGAAGAGAGATGCCCGAACGGGGTCGGGCATGACGTGGCTGCTGGCAGGTCGTGTATGGCGTGCTTGTTGGTAGGTCGGGCAAGACGGAATAGACGGACTACCGGTTGCGGGTTGGGCTATTCGTTACTATCTCGAAGTATGTATTTCTTGACCAGACTTCGCAGCAGGTCTTCCGACACATTTGACGGGCCTGCTTGTTGGATGGTGGCATACTCGTCACGAGTTTTGCTGATGACGAATTTGCAACGCTTGCCGTCTACGTCTGCCAACAGGTGGTAATTTCCTTTGTAGGTCTGCTCAATGTGGATATTGGTGCATCTATGGCCGTCGATGTCCAGCGAGAGCGTTTGTGTCTCACCAAAGCCCCAAGCCATCAGATGTTCGTTCAAGGTTGTCTCAATTGCGCCGATCCATCGCTCTTCCACGTGGTTTTTCTCTGCAAACTGGCGGAAACGGCCGACAGCTTCGGCAACTTCTTCAATAATCTTCTCTGCTCCGCGTATGCCGTTCTCTTTGGCAAGGGCGAGCGCATCTTCTTTTGAGTGTCCTGATAATTTGCCTCGCATCATCAGGCAATGAGATGTCTCCGGCAGATAACCGCCGCTATTGAAGATATACGTCATATCGTAAGCCGGAGACAGGCACCAATGTCCGGTCTCGTCCATCAGGAATGAGAAATTCTTGTTGTGGTCGTCGGTGTTGTTTGCAAGGATGTTGAACACCATTCGACGGAAAACCTCCTGCTGGGTCGACTCGGGCAGGCGCATCTTTCGGCATACCATAAGGAGTTTCTCGTAGCTGTCAGCGTCAGGATAAAGTGCAGCCAGAGTTTGCATATGAAGTTTGCTTTCTTTGTCTCTGTCAAAGCGTTGCGTAATGAAGTGGCGCTTGCCTTCCACCTCAATAGTTCGGCAAGGCATCATCCGGATGCCTGCTTCCCGGGCCATCTCGTAGTATGCCATCTCCAGCTGCGCTGAACTGCGTGCCGGATCGCCGAATTTGAGAATGCAATACTCGTAGCCTTTCTGTCCGCCAATCTGGCCGGAGCGGACCTCTCCTGTTTCGGGATTGATGGCTATGATGGCTTTCGGCTGACGGCCTCCGGCAGAAGTTCCAACGGCAATCAAGGATTGCAGGGTGAGTGACTCGCCGGGCAGAATCTTGACATTTTCTCTTTGAATAAAAATACGCTGTGCAAGGTCTGTCAAAGTTTCCAAATTGAGCTTCTCCGACTTCTTTATGCATGAAGACTCCGGCATAAACTCCAAGGCGCCCATTCCTCTTTTACCAATGAACGACAGGATGTCGAGCGGAGTGATTTCCTGACTGCGGATACCGCTCTCTATGCGCCAGCACTCAAAGACTTGATTGCCCCAGGTGTCGGGCAGTGAATCGGCCAGAAACGGGGGTAGTTTACTATATAGTTTTGCATCCTTGTCGGCGAAGATTGGGCGGCGGCTTGCCGGGCTCTTGATGGATGCAACCAGAGGGAAGACATCGAGTGTTCCTTCAAGAAACTCACGGCTGTATTCGAAATAACTGACGCCGCGTCCGGCGTCCCAAGACAGACGGCCGATTTCCTTGCCCCATAGCAGGACTTTCAGTGACCTTGTAATCATAATTGTTTATGTCTGATGCGTTGTACTTTCTTGTTTCCCTTGACAAGATATGCTGACTCGGGGAGCTCGGGCATCATCTCGTCAATTCCATCAATGCAGCCGATGGCTTTCAGCAACAGCAGGAATGTGTTAAGCGACATACTTCCTGTAGAGCCATTCTCAAACCTGGTGATTGCACCGATGGAGATGCCGGATTGCTCTGAGACTTCCTTTTGCGTCATATTGCTCCGCAGTCGATAGTCTTTGAACCTCGCTCCCAACATTTTTATCAATTCCGGAATGGAATATTCGTAATAGTCAATCATAAATCCTCTTTTAACTTATCATCAAAAATAAATTAACCATATAATCACAGGTTAAATTATCATATAAAGTAATTAACTATGCAAAATTAATGCTTTTTTCGAACAAAGCACTTATCCCATATAAAAAATATACATTCGGGACGAAATTCCTGGCTTAATCGCCATAGTCCCTGTTTTTTGATGGGGATTGTGGCGATTTTGGGGCTTCGTTCATCCCGATGGAGGGTCTGGCGGGCTACTTCGGGGCGATTTGGAGGAGGTATTCATCCCAATCCCCGAAACTGGAGGGGGATTGTGGCGAATAAGGTCCCTATTTCGTCCCGATAGGGCTTACCAAATCTGCTTAAGGTCTTGATACTTGATATGAAGCAGTCTGCCCAGTTGCTTGACGTCGGAGTGGCCGGACTTTTTCATCTCGCGGATAAGTTCGAGGCGTTGTTGGAGATTGAGCAGGTCAATAGAGCATTCCCCAAAAAGTTCTCCGGCGGTTTTTGAAAGAATGGGTATCACGTCGTTGTCGTGGAGCGATATGGAGCCGCCGTACATCTCCTGATTGATAAGGTCTTCGTTTCTTTTGCCGAGTTCGTACAAAAACTTCGCAGGACTCCCGAAAGCTGATTCCGCCCTGTCGAAATCGACATAGGATCCGGGCCATATCAGACCTTCGTCATTGGCGAGCCAACCGGAAGGAATCTCCAGTTTGGTGGCGAATGTCTTGCGCCGGAAGTATTCTGTTGTCTCTCCTAAAGGACGGAAATTGAGACTACTTTTTGCCGCAAACATCAGAGACCCCGACCCCCACTGATAAGTAGTCGGCAGAACGCGCATACCTGCGACGAGAGGATTGCGAAGCACATAGCTTATCTTCTCGAGGAGTTTTTCCTTGTTGGGAATCATCCAGCAGCCATACTCGAAATCGGGGAGTTTCCTGCCACATGCGTTGGCCAGATATATTCCGGTAAGTCTCTTGTACTGAGCCATAAAGCGCTGGCATTCCTCAAGAGTGCCATGAAGAATGAAGTGGACGTGATTGTCCATTAGGACAAAAGCAATAACATAAACTTCCGGGACCGTAAGTCTGCAAAATCCCACGCGGTTCATACCTGCCACGAATTGCTCTCGCGAAGCAAAAAGCACATTGTCTTCCAAGCCCTTGGAAGCGCAGTGCCAATAATGTCTTTCTTGTGCCATATTCCTGTTGTTTAAGTAGTTGCATACAACTATGCCGTCTGAAGCAACAGTGATTGAGATGATTTTGCCTTTCCAGACCCCTCAAATCTCCATCCGCCCGCGGCAAAGAGTATGGCAAAGGTAATATTATTTCCACAAAATAGGCGCTTTCAATAAAATATTTCCTAACTTTGCAAATGCCCGAGGCCTTTATCGGCTGAAGGCACTACATATTGCGAAGGTGTTTTTCGCCTGTCCTTGCTGAAAACTTCGACATTTTTTAGACACAAAGGATACGGTCGTTAACACTCCGCCAGTCTTGATTATGAGACCGGTGGCCCTCTGGCTGCTGCGTACTTCATATCAGTCGGGTGTGGAGTACGATTGTTAATCTGTAACTTCCGCTAGTCCACGGAATATTTCATAAAAATCTTAGCCACACTATTGCAGGTGTGGCTTTTTTGTATTACCTTTGTATTCCGTGGTACGGTATATATAACTATGACAGAAAAGACATCATATCCCCAGTGGGTCCTCGACCAGAAGAGGCCTGGTACGGAAGTCCGCAAGATTCGCGACTTCTACTATCTCTACGAAGTGAAATGCGTCTACGACAAGGAGCGGAAGAAAGGCAGGAAGCAGACCGGCAAATATCTTGGCAGGATAACCGAAGCGGACGGACTTGTGGCTCCGCGCCAGAGGAAATCAGCGGCGCCGAGGAAGATAGAGTCCGACAAGGAATATGGCGTTACAGCGCTCTACAATGCCATTATGCCGGAATACAGCGACCTTCTGAAGAAGCATTTTCCGGATGATTGGCAGAGCATCCTGGCAATGTCTTATTGCCGCCTTGTGAAGCAGTCGTCAATGAAGATGATGGACTATCACTTCAGCGGAAGCTTCATGTCCGAGCAGTTTCCGCAGGCAAATCTGTCCGCTGACGCCCTCACCAAACTGATAAGAAAAGTGGGCGTCAAGCGAGAGGCTATCGTGAACTTCTGCCGGGAGTTCAGGACAGCAGGAGACAATATAGTGTTCGACGGCACCGATTTGCTCGGCGAATCGACGAAGATGTCACTCCCGAAGTTCAGCAAGAGCAAGCCGGGGAACTACGAGAACCT
>R18__coassemble_1881_pt1 | contig 17333 bp, 19 predicted proteins | sample R18__metabat2_high_PE_032 | metagenome-assembled genome bin R18
CACCCTCGGCTAATAGAGGGAGGGGCCCGCGCCGTCAGGCGTGGGAGGGAGGCGCGAAGCGCCGTCGCCAGGGGCCATATCCCCTGGAGCTGGAGCGATTTATGGCGAATCTTTAAAATTGCTGAAACTTTTTGGAAAAATCTGCGTATAATATCTTGGTTTTTTGATATTATACCCTGACTTAAAATATGAAACTATCCCAATTCGGCTTTGAACTTCCGGAGGAGCTCATCGCCAAATATCCTTCGCAGGAGCGCGACGAATGCCGCCTTATGGTGGTTGACCGCAAAACCGGCGAAATTCAGCACAAAATTTTCAAGGACATCCTCGACTACGCCTCTCCCCACGACCTTTTCGTCTTCAACGACGCCAAAGTCTTCCCCGCGCGCCTCAAGGGCAACAAAGAGAAAACCGGAGCCGAAATCGAAGTCTTCCTCCTTCGTGAACTCAACAAGGAGCAGCGCCTCTGGGACGTCCTAGTCGATCCCGCCCGCAAAATCCGCATCGGCAACAAACTCTATTTCGGCGAGAACGACTCCCTTGTGGCGGAAGTCATAGACAACACCACATCGCGCGGCCGCACCCTCCGCTTCCTCTTCGACGGCACCTACGAAGAATTCAAGGATACGCTCTATACAATGGGCAGCCTCCCCATTCCCAAGTTCATCCGTCCCGATGCAGAAGAAATCGACAAGGAGCGCTTCCAGACAATCTATGCCTCCAAGGAAGGCGCAGTCGCAAGTCCTGCGGCAGGCCTCCATTTCAGCAAGATTCTCTTCAAGAAGATGGAACTTTTCGACATAGACACCACATTCCTCACGGTCTATATGGGCAACGCCCACTTCCAGAGCGTCGATGTCGAGGATCTCTCCAAACACAAGATGGACTCCGAGCGTGTCGAAATCTCCGAGGAGACCGCAAATCTGGTCAACGCCACCAAGCGTGCCGGACGCAAAGTCTTCGCTGTCGGCATTACCTCGGTCCGGGCTCTCGAGACCTATGTGACCACCACCGAGGAGATCCGTCCCTACGAAGGCTGGACCAACAGATTCATCTTCCCGCCCTACAAATTTTCAATTCCCGACGCAATAATTACAAATTTCCACCTTCCCTACAGCACAATGCTTATGAATGCGGCCGCCTTCGGAGGCTACGACCACATTATGAACGCCTACAAAGTGGCTATAGATGAGAAATATAGCTTCGGCACCTACGGCGACGCGATGCTGATTATATAAAATTGTGATTTTTGCACCCCTCTTTGCTTGCGGGGGAAGTCAGTACTCCATAACTTGCAATCAAAAAAGTAAGTTATGGAGTACGATTTTTATGTTTATCAATGTGCGCTGAACAAGATTTTCTCAAACCGCTTCGATGCGGGGCGTAAGCTTCTTGAGCGCTTCAGCAATGTCTATGAAATTTTCTCGATGGGGGAGGCGGCTCTCCGCGAGCTTATGCCGGGAGGCGAGCAGTATATAAAGGAGATACTCAATCCGGATAATCTCCGGTGGGCGCAGGCGGAAGTGGACTGGGCGGCGGAGAGCGGCATCAACCTGCTGACCTTGAATTCCACGCAGTACCCGCAGCGCCTCAAGGAGTGCCCCGACGCTCCGCTGGTGCTCTACTCACGGGGCGGTGCCGACCTCAATGCACAGCATATGCTGGGAGTCGTGGGCACGCGCCGCGCTTCGTTCGGAGGCCGCGAAACGTGCAAGAAGATAATTGCGCATATGGCCGAAAACCCCGTCAAGCCGGTGATAGTCAGTGGCTTGGCTCTGGGCATAGACGGTGTGGCCCACACTGCCGCGCTGGACCTCGGCCTGCAGACCGTGGCTGTCATTCCCACCGGTCTGGACGAGATCTATCCTTCGCGTCACCGCGAACTGGCCGACCGGATTCTTGCCGAGGGCAGTTCCCTTGTCACGGACTTTCCGCGCGCCACCACACCTATGACATATACCTTCGCAAGACGCAACCGCATAATAGCCGGGCTCTCCGACGCCGTGCTGCTGGCCGAATCGTATGTTCCGGGCGGGGGCCTCATAACCGCGCGCCTGGCCTCCTCCTATAATAGAGAGGTGTTCGCCGTGCCGGGGCGTATGTCGGACCCGTCCTACGAAGGCTGCAACAAGCTCATAAGCGAAAATGTGGCGCATATAATATACGATCTGGATACAATAGAAAAGGAAATGGGCTGGAAGCCCACCCGCCGGCAGAAACGCGAACTCACTCTTTTCCACGACGACGACACGCCCAACAAGAAATCCGTGCTGGAGATGCTCCGCCAAAGGGCTCCCCTGACCGTCGAGGAAATTGTCCAGGAGGTCGGATGCTCCATCCGTGAACTGGCGCCCGAGCTTCTGGAACTCGAGATGGACGGACGAATCTACAAAGACAGGCATTTTTATTACCTTTGCGTGTAGATTCGTTATCGCCTATGGAACTCATCGACACCCATTCACATATTTATGACGAAGCGTTCGACGCGGATTTTGACGAGGCGGCCGCACGTGCACGGGACGCCGGAGTGGTCTCGCTCATTATGCCCGGCATAGACATTTCCTGCCATCAGCGGATGCTTCGCGCCGCCGACGCCCTTGACGGCTATGCCCATCCCTGCATAGGCCTGCACCCCACTTCGGTTGGAGAGAACTGGAGGGAGGAACTTTCTTTTGTGAGGGAACATATCCACGAAAGGCGTTTTTACGCCATAGGCGAAATAGGCCTCGACGAATACTGGTCAAAGGATTTTGTCGCCGAGCAGATACGCGTGTTCGAAGAGCAGCTCCAGATAGCCTCCGACGAAAAGCTTCCGGTGATAATACATCTTCGCGAGGCCACGGACGATATGTTCAGGGTGCTGGAGGATATGCGCGGAGTGCCGCTTCGCGCCACAATGCACGCATTTTCAGGAAGTTACGAAACATACAGGAGATATTTGTCGTATCCCGTGGACTTCAAGTTCGGCATAGGCGGAGTCGTCACCTACAAAAATGCAGGAGTGGCCGTGGCTCTCGAAAAGATGTCGCTTTCCGACATAGTGCTTGAGACCGACTGCCCGTGGCTGACTCCTGTGCCATATCGCGGCAAGCGCAACGAGAGTTCCTATGTGCGCTTCGTGGCGGAAAAAGTGGCCGCGGTCAAAGGCATTGCTGTCGATGAGGTGGCGCGTGTGACCACTGCCAACGCAAGGGATTTATTTTCCATTTGAAAGAAAAATTTCTGAAAAAATTGATTAGTTTCAAAAAAATGCTTAAATTGCACGATATTTCGTGTGCGTACTGCGTCCACGCAAGTATAAATTAAAGACTATAACTATTTAATACATTGTTTAATAATTAATTACAAAAATCTATGAAAAAAATTTTCATGTTTTTGGCAGTTCTTGGTCTTATGACTTTCGCTGCCGAGTACAATCAGGCTTCCGCACAGGACGAAGCTGCTGCTGCAACTGAGCAGGTTGTAGAAGAGGCTAATCCCTTCGACGCTCCCGCAGAAGGCGTTCCTATGCACCAGGCTATCAAGAAACTCTTCATCGAAGGTGGTGCAACCTTTATGTCTCTCGTTTTGTTGTGCCTTATCTTCGGTCTTGCAATCGCAATCGAAAGAATCATCACTCTCAGCCTTGCTTCAACCAACTCCAAGAAGCTCGCTGAAGCTGTTGAGGCCAAAATCAAAGCCGGCGACGTTGACGGCGCACTCGATCTTTGCCGCGACACCCGTGGTCCTGTAGCAAGCATCTACTATCAGGGTCTCCTCCGCGTTAAAGAAGGTCAGGATATCGAAAACATCGAAAAATCAGTTGTTTCCTACGGTTCAGTCCAGATGGGTCAGCTCGAAAGCGGTATGTCCTGGATCTCCCTCTTCATCGGTATCGCACCTATGTTGGGATTCATGGGAACTGTCATCGGTCTTATCCAGGCATTCGACGCAATCGAAGTTGCAGGTGATATCAGCCCGGCCCTCGTAGCAGGCGGTATGAAAGTGGCTCTTATCACTACAGTCGGTGGTCTTGTTGTTGCTATCATCCTTCAGATTTTCTACAACTACCTCATTTCCAAGATTGACGGTATCGTAGTTGATATGGAGAACGCTTCAATCGACCTCGTTGACATCCTCGTTAAATACAGAAAATAATTTTGTCCTAATAATATGAAAGTTATCAAATATATTGAGTATGCGCTCCTAGTGCTCTCATTGGTACTGTTCGTCGTCGCTTTCACGGCCATCGAGACCGTCGAATCCCCGATGCTGAACGTATTCCTGGGATGGGCGTATCTCTTGATAGCAGCTGCCGTGATCTTCACTCTCGGCTTCCCGCTGGTGAACGCTTTCAAGGACAAGAAGAGTCTCTTGAAGCTCATCGTGCTGATAGTCGCTGTAGTGGTTATCTTCGGCGGTGCTTATATGATTGCCCCCGGCAATCCTATCGCAGTCAACACAGCTACTGACGCTGCCGGATTCAAATTTGCCGATGCTGCTCTCTATATCTGCTACCTCTTCGTGGCAGCTGCAGTTGCAGCCCTCATATTCAGCGCAGTACGCAAAGCAACCAAATAACAAGTTAAAAGTATGGCATCTAAAAAGACTCCCGAAATTAACGGTTCATCTATGGCGGATATCTCCTTCATCGCGTTGATATTCTTCTTGATGGTTACCACTATGGACAAGGAAGAGGGTATTTCCCGCCGTCTTCCCGCCCTCCCTTCTGAAGACCAGAAGATCGAGGACCAGAAGGTCAACCGCCGCAATATCATCCAGGTGAAGATCAACTCCAACGATAGATTGTTTGCCGGTAATCAGCCGATGGATGTCAGCCTACTGAAAGACAAGATCAAAGAGTTCCTCACGAACCCTTACGACGATCCCAACCTTCCCGAAAAGAAGATTGAGAACATCGAAGGACTCGGCCCCGTCGCTATTTCAAAGGGTGTCATCTCCCTGCAGAACGACCGCGGTACCACATACAGCAAGTACATCGAAGTTCAGAACGAACTCATCCGTGCTGTCAATGAGCTCCGCGACGAATTTGCACTCAGAACATTCGGTAAGAAATATGCAAAACTGGACGAAGACAAACAGAAACTCGTCCGTGATGCAGTTCCTCAGCAGATATCCGAGGCAGAACCTAAAGATGTTAAGAAAAAATAGGAGGAATCAGTATGGCTAAATTCATCAAAAAAGGTAAAGGCGAGACCCCTGCTATCAGCACCGCGTCTCTTCCCGATATCGTGTTTATGATTCTGATGTTCTTCATGGTCTCCACCTCAATGCGCGAAACCGAGCGCAAAGTCAAGGTGACTATGCCTCAGGCCACAGAAATCGCCAAACTCGAAAGAAAGGACCTCTCTTCATACATCTATGTAGGTACCCCTACAAACCAGTATGTTGCCCAGTACGGTACTGAATCACGCATTCAGCTCAACGACTCCTTCCGCACAGTTGACGACATCCGTGACTTCATCGCTGCCGAGCGCGAAAACCTCAGCGAGGTTGACCGTCCGTTTATGACAGTGAACATCAAGGCTGACCAGGACACCCGTATGGGTATCATCACCGACATCAAGCAGGAGCTGCGCCGCTGCTCAGCCCTCAAGATTATGTACGGTGCCCGCAAGGGAATGGCCAAATAAGCATAAATCAACTTCGAACGAAGGGTGGTCTAAAGTGCCACCCTTTGTTTTATAAACACATTCATAAATGAAAAAAATTTTACAGATTTTAACTGCTGCAGTTCTCGTTTGCTCTCTCGCATCTTGCTGCTGCCAGGAAAAGAAAGCGAAATATGTCTTCTACTTCATCGGCGACGGTATGGGCTTCACCCATGTGGCTGCTGCCGGAGCATATCTCGCCCAGGAACGCGGCGTCGTCGGAATGGACCCTCTGAGTTTCACTCAGTTCCCTGCTCTTGGCGCGGCCACCACCTTCTCTGCAAGCAACCAGATAACCTGCTCGTCTGCAGCCGGTACTGCACTTGCAACAGGCACCAAGACCAACAACCATTTTCTGGGTGTCGATCCCGATGAGAAACCTCTCAAGAGCATTGCCTACAAGATTCACGAAGCAGGTTTTGCAGTAGGAGTTTCTTCTACAGTTCCCATCAACCACGCGACCCCCGGTGCATTCTTCGGCCATTCGAACGACCGTGACGACTATTATTCAATAGGTTGTGAAGCTCCTGCCACAGGTTTTGAATATTTCGCAGGTGGCGGAATTTACGACTATGCGGGTAAGGAGAAAGATAAGAAATCTGTCTATGAGATGCTCGAAGAAGCAGGATACACTCTGGCTTACGGCTATGCCGATTTCGAGGCCAAGAAAGACGGTGCCGAGAAAGTGGTGCTCGTTCAGGCTGAGAATTCGGACGATGCAGTGCCCTATGCATTTGGCCGTCCCGAAGGCGCTATGACCCATTCGGAGATTGTAAAGGCCGGCATCGAGATTCTCGAGCGTTGCCCCCAGGGCTTCTTCTTTATGTCTGAAGGCGGTCAGATAGACTGGGCTGCACACAGCAACGACCTCGCTTCCACAATTTTCGAGACCATCGACTTCAGCGAGGCTGTCGCAATCGCAGTCGAGTTCTACAACAAGCATCCCGAAGAGACACTTATCGTAGTTACAGCAGACCACGAGACCGGTGGAATCGCACTCGGCCGCAAAGGCTACAATTACGACCTCACCGTCATCGACAAACTTTCCGCTCCCGATGCAGCCCACACTGTGGCTGACTATATGAGTAGTCGCGATGTCAAGAACGCTGTCAGCGAAGAAGCCAATATCGGCTGGACAACAACTTCGCACAGCGGTGCCCCCGTTCCCGTATGGGCAATCGGAACCCACAGTTTCGATTTTGCAGGCCGTCAGGACAACACCGACATCCCCAAGAAGATTTGCGCCGCTATGGGCGTTGAATTTTAATCCATAAATAAGAAATGAGACGAATCAAAGAAATCTTGTGCTCAGAGCCCGAGGCCGACGTGACCGTAAAAGGCTGGGTGAGGACAAAAAGAGGTAACAAAAACGTGGCTTTCATCGCGCTCAACGATGGTTCCACAATCAATAACATCCAGATTGTCTGTGATGTGGCGTCGTTCGACGAAGAACTTCTCAAACAGATCACAACAGGCTCATGCCTTTGCGTCAAGGGCGACCTAGTCGCTTCGCAGGGTGCAGGTCAGGCCGTTGAAATTCAGGCAAAATCCATAGAAATCTATGGCGGCGCCGATCCCGAGACCTATCCTCTCCAGAAGAAAGGTCACAGCATGGAGTTCCTCCGCGAGATTGCCCATCTGCGTCCCCGCACCAATACTTTCGGAGCAGTTCTCAGAATCCGTCACGCGATGGCTTTCGCTATCCATAAGTTCTTCAATGACAAGGGATTCTGCTATCTGCACACTCCTCTTATCACAGCTTCGGACTGTGAAGGAGCCGGCGAGATGTTCCAGGTCACAACTCTCGACCCCGACAATCTTCCTCGCGACGAGAAAGGCGCGATAGACTACAGCCAGGATTTCTTTGGTCGTCACACTTCGCTTACTGTCAGCGGCCAGCTCGAAGGCGAACTTGGAGCCATGGCCCTTGGCAATATCTACACTTTCGGCCCCACATTCCGCGCCGAAAATTCCAACACTCCGCGTCACCTCGCAGAGTTCTGGATGATTGAGCCCGAGATGGCTTTCTACGACGTGAATGACCTGATGGATCTCGAGGAAGAGTTCATCAAATATCTCGTGCAGTATGCTTTGGACAACTGCAAGGATGATCTGGCATTCCTCAACAAAATGATTGACCCTGAGCTCATTGCACGTCTCGAGAGCGTTGTCTCCACAGACTTCGTCCGCCTCACCTACACAGAAGGCATCGACATCCTTCTCAAGAGCGGTCAGAAGTTCGAGTTCCCCGTCGCCTGGGGAGTGGACCTTCAGAGCGAGCACGAACGCTATCTCGTGGAGAAGCACTTCGGCAAGCCCGTGATACTTACAGACTATCCCAAGGACATCAAGGCATTCTATATGAAGCAGAACGACGACGGCCGCACAGTCCGCGGCACTGACGTCCTCTTCCCCAAGATCGGCGAAATCATCGGCGGTTCGGAGCGTGAATCGTCGCTCGAGAAGCTCAACAACCGTATCGCGGAGCTCGGAATGGACACCACCAACCTCTGGTGGTACATCGACACCCGCCGCTACGGAAGCTGCCCTCACAGCGGCTTCGGCCTAGGGTTCGAGCGCCTGCTTCTCTTCGTCACCGGTATGGCCAACATCCGCGACGTCATTCCTTTCCCCCGTACACCCAAAACAGCAGAATTCTAATGTTAATAATAGGCATAGCCGGCGGCTCCGGCTCCGGCAAGACAACAGTAGTCCGCGAAATCGTGAACAAGGTTCCCGCAATCGACAAGGTTGTGGTGATTCCTCTGGACTCGTACTACATAGATCAGGGCCATCTTTCTATGGAAGAACGTCAGGCTTTGAACTACGACCATCCCGACTCCGTGGACTTTGAGCTGCTTAATGCTCACCTTGCTGAACTTAAGGCCGGTCGGGCTGTCGAGCAGCCTACTTATTCCTATCTGACCTGCACCCGCGGAGAGGAGACGATCCACATAGAGCCGGCGGACATAATCATTGTCGAAGGCATCCTTATCTTCTGCGACGAAAAGCTTCGCAATCAGATGGACATCAAAGTCTTTGTGGATGCCGACGACGACGACCGCCTGATGCGCATAATCCAGAGGGATCTCGTCGAACGCGGCAAAACAGTGGAGGCCACAATCCACCGCTATTGTGAAACAGTCAAGCCGATGCATCTGCAGTTTATAGCTCCGAGCAAGCGCTATGCAGACATAATTGTCCCTCAAGGTGGTCACAACCAGGTGGCTATCAATGTTTTGTGGTCGGCCATCCGTCGTTATGTCTAAGCTTGGGGCATTAAAGAAAATCTTCAACAAGAGAGAAAAGAGGGTCGGGCTCTACTCGACCCTCGCCTTCCATCTTGTCGTGCTCATAATTCTTCTTGTGTGGTCCATCCATACAATATCCTCTCAGGAATCCTCTTTTGTGCTCGACTTCACCAAGCAGGAGGAACTCGAGAAGGAGCAGCGCGAACTCGAATTCAAGGAGGACATAAGCCACGAGCTGGACAATCTTCTCAAGTCCACGCGTTCCGACGTTCGCAACGTTGCCGTGGATGCCGGAAGCAAGCTTCGCGACGACCGCTTCCGCAATCCTTCGGAAGTTTACGACGAAGCCCGCGAACTCCAGCGCAAACTCGATGCATCGGCCCGAGATGCCGCTGCGCAAAAGGCTGCTGATGAGGCGGTTGACCTCTCGCGCGACAGCCACGGAGACGACGATGACGCTCCCGCCTACAAGGGTCCGTCGGTCATTTCTTATTCTCTCGAAGGCCGCAAGGCCCTGTATCTGCCTGTCCCCGCCTATAAAGGCTATGGCGCAGGAGATGTGCTTGTGGAGATAGAAGTCAATCAGAAAGGGCGTGTGACAGCTGCACGCGTGATGACATCTGCTTCGTCGGGCGACTCCGATTTGTTTGAATTTGCAATAGATGCGGCAAAGCGCTCGCGTTTCAGCGCTTCATCTTTCGCCCCTCATTCCCAGACAGGAACCATTCTCTATCGTTTCCTGGCCCAGTAATTATTTCAGAAATACGAAGAAAACTGCCGCGACCATCAGGCAGAAGGCCACTATGTGGTTCCACGCTATGGGCTGGCCCTTGAAGACCAATGCGACTATGACCGTGAATACGGTGAGGGATATAACCTCCTGAATCACTTTGAGTTGCATAAGATTGAACGGGCCTCCGTTGATGTTCGAACCTATCCTGTTGGCCGGCACCATAAAGAAATATTCCACGAGGGCTATGGCCCAGGAGAGGAGTATCACTATTATAAGAGGTGTCGAAGATGTGATTTTGCCCATTTCGGAGAGCTTGAGCTGACCATACCAGGCGAAGGTCATAAAGATGTTCGAGAAGATGAGAAGGACTATCGTCCAGAAAGCTTGCATATTGTCGGTTTTTGTGGACACAAAATTAACAAAATATAGGTATATTTGTGAAAATATAATCTAAACTTACCGCTGATGAAAAAGTTACTTTCCCTTATAGCGGCTTCCCTGCTGCTTTTCTCCTGCGCGAAGCAGGCCACAGTTCCGGTGTATGTCTGGACCGGCGGCAACCCTGACGACGAAGCCGCCCTCCGACAGAATTTTGAACTCTGGAAATCGCACGGTGTCACCGGTGTTTGCTACGGCCTTGGATGGAACACTGAAGCCATCGCCAAAGTCTCTGCAATGGCTCACGAATACGGTATGGAATATCACGCGTGGGTGGGCTGTGCCACACAAGGCGGCCACGACCGCTCCTGGTACACTGTCAACCGCCTGGGCCAGAATGCTTTGGACAATCCTCCATATGTGCCCTACTACACCACTTTGGACCCTCACAATCCCGATGTCGTGGACTTTCTGGCGACTAAATGCTGCGAAATCGCTGATATCCCCACTGTCGATTATGTCCAGCTCGACTATATACGCTATGCCGACGTGATTCTTGCCAAAGGCCTCTGGAACAAATATGGTCTGGTGATGGACGAGGAATATGCCCCTGCCGATTTCTGCTATTGCGACGACTGCGTGGCAGACTTCAAGGCTCAGACCGGCATCGATATCCGCAAGGTCGAAGACCCTTCAAAGTGTGAGGAGTGGGCTGCATTCCGCTGCCAGAGCGTTACAAAATGCGTAAATGCAATTGCCGAGGCAGTGCACGCAAAGGGCAAGAAGGTCAGCGCAGACGTGTTCCCCGGCCCCGACAGCCACGCCCGCTGGATGGTCCGCCAGCAGTGGGACGAGTGGAACGTGGATGCACTCTTCCCTATGAACTATAACGATTTCTATCTTGAGCCCGCCGAGTGGGTGGGAGAAATTACAAAAGAGGAGACCGCAAGCATCGCCGGCAAGGGCGAGAAACTCTACAGCGGACTTTTCATCTGCCGCGACTGGCGCAACAAAGCCAATATCGCCGACCCCGAAGGCCACGGTCTGAATCCTATGGAACTCGAAGTCGCTGTTAATGGAGCTATGAAAGCCGGGGCAGACGGCATCTGCCTCTTCTCGACAGGTTCGATGACAGACGAACACTGGGAGGCTCTCGACAAAATCATCGGGATTAAATAATATTTTCGGTCTGAAGATATTTGTCTCCTTCCGGAGACAGTGCAAAGAAAAAGGTGGTCGTGCCGTTGGTCACGACTATCTTTTTTGCTTTGAGCACACGGGTGTAGCGGATAACTTGCTCTATTACAGACTGATCTATTTTTACCGAAGGGGCTTTGCATTCCACAAGGATCTGCGGCCGGAGCTGTCTGTCGAAGACCACTATGTCGGCACGGTATTGCCTGCCGTTGTAGGTGAAGGGCCATTCGCTCTGCATAAGGGTCTCGTGGAAGCCGCAGGTGTCTCGCAGCCAGGCGATTACGCTCTGGCGGACGCCTTCTTCGGGAGTCAGCGCAACGTGCTTTCGGCGCAGGGGGTCGTAGATGGTGCTGCCCGTCATAGGCCCATCTCGGCGGCTTTTTTCTCCATAAGGGCGTAGGCCGCATCGAAATCGTTGGGGATGAGACCGTCCAGAATGGCATCCTTGATGTATTCTTTGATGACGGCTATTGGCTTGCTGGGCGGTATGCCGTATTTTTCCATTATTATATCGCCCGTTATGGGATTCTTGAAGTTGCGGACGGCGTCTTTTTCCTCCACTTCCACAAGTTTTTCCTTGACGTGCTCGTATTGGCGGCGGAAGCGCTCCACTTTCTGCTCGTTGGCGGAGGTGATGTCTGCCTTGCAGAGAATCATAAGGTCGTCAACGTCGTCACCGGCGTCGAAGAGGAGGCGGCGCACGGCGGAATCGGTGACAAGGTCGGTGACAAGCGCTATGGGGCGAAGGTGCAGTGCCACAAGCTTTTCCACGTATTTCATATCGTCGCTCTGCGACATCTTGAGGCGGTGGAAGATGCCCTTGACCATTCGGGCCCCCACAAATTCGTGGCCGTGGAAGGTCCAGCCGGTGCCGGGCTCGTAGCGTTTGGTCTGGGCCTTGCCGATGTCGTGCAGGAGGGCGGCCCAGCGCAGCCAGAGGGAATCGCTTGCAGAGGCCACATTGTCAAGCACTTGCAGCGAATGCTTGAAGTTGTCTTTGTGGCCGCGGCCCTCCACTGTCTCCACACCTTTGAGGGCGGAGAGTTCCGGCAGGATGAGGGGCAGGAGGCCGCACTCGTCGAGCATATAGAAGCCGCGCGAAGGGGTGGGGCTCAGCAGTATCTTATTGATTTCCACTGCTATGCGCTCGGCAGAAAGGATTTCGAGGCGGTGGGTGTTGCACCTTATCGAATCTTTCGATTCGGGCACAATTTCGAAGCCCAGCTGGGTGGCGAAGCGGATGGCGCGCAGCATCCGGAGGGGGTCGTCGCTGTAGGTGGTGTCGGGGTCCAGAGGGGTGCGGATGAGGCCCTCGTTGAGGTCGCGGATGCCGCCGAAGGGGTCCACAAGCGCGCCGAAGTCCTCCTTCTGGAGGCTGAAGGCCATTGCGTTGATGGTGAAGTCGCGGCGCTCCTGGTCTTCCTGGAGAGTGCCGTCCTCCACTATGGGCTTGCGCGAAGAGGCGCGGTACGACTCCTTGCGGGCGCCGACGAACTCAACTTCCATGCCCCGGTATTTGAGCTGCGCCGTGCCGAAGTTTTTGTAAACCACGACCCTGGACTTGAGGCGGGCCGCAACTTCGGTGGCGAGGTCTATGCCGCTGCCCTCCACCACGACGTCGATGTCGGTGCAGGGGCGCTGCAGAAAATAGTCGCGCACGTAACCTCCTATTACAAAGGCTCTTACGCCTTTGTCAGAGGCAGCCTCCGCCAAGGTGTCGAATACTTTTCCTTTGAGTGCATCGCGAAACATAGGGCAAAGTTACCAAATTTTTCGTATCTTGCCGAAAATTATGGCATACAAGAATTCGGACATATACGATGCCCCTGTCACTGAGGAGCTTATGGGGCACTACCGCGAGATTCTGCGCCTTCTGGGCGAGGACCCTTCGCGCGAAGGCCTTCTCAAGACCCCCGAGCGCGTGGCCAAGGCAATGCAGTTTCTCTGCAAGGGCTACGAAGAGGACGGCGAGGCCATCCTGCGTTCGGCCATTTTCAAGGAGGAGTACCGCCAGATGGTCGTGGTCAAGGACATCGAGCTCTACTCTATGTGCGAGCACCATATGTTGCCGTTCTACGGCAAGGCGCACGTGGCCTACATCCCCAACGGCTACATCACCGGTCTGAGCAAGATAGCGCGCGTGGTGGAGACCTTCGCCCGCCGCCTGCAGGTGCAGGAGCGCCTGACGGTGCAGATCCGCGACTGCATCCAGCACACTCTCAACCCTTTGGGAGTGGCGGTGGTCATCGAGGCTTCGCATATGTGTATGCAGATCCGTGGTGTACAGAAGCAGAATTCCGTCACCACCACTTCGGCTTTCACCGGCGCTTTCCTCACCGACAGCCGCACCCGCAACGAATTTATGACTCTCATCGGAGCAAAATTGAATTAGGCCTATGAAAATAGTTATAGCAGGAGCAGGAGAGGTCGGATGTCATCTTGCCAAGATGCTCACCGGCAACTATCACGATGTCACCATCATCGACGACCGTGAAGAAAAACTTGCGCAACTTCGCGAGACTATGGATGTGGTCACCGTTACAGGCTATCCCACTTCGGTGGAGACTCTTGCCGCCGCGGGAACTGCCGACGCAGACCTCTTTGTGGCTGTCAATCCCGCCAAAGACCAGAGTGTCAACATAATATGCGCCGTGATGGCCAAGAAGCTGGGAGCCAGGAAAGTCACTGCCCGCATCAACAACGACGAATATCTGCGCAGCGAGAACAAGATTCTCTTCACCGAGATGGGCATCGACCTTATGTTCTATCCGGAGAAGATTGCCGCAGACGAGATTTTCGGACTCCTGAGACAGGGCGGTATGAGCGATTTCATAGACTTCGCCCACGGCAGGCTCCAGATGGTGGCCATACGCCTCAATGAAGGCGCGCCCCTGGTGGACAAGACCCTTCTGGACTATGTCTCCGAGGTCAAACCCCAGTTCAGAATGGTGGCCCTGACCCGCGACGGCGAGACCCTGATTCCGCAGAAAGACACAATCTTCAAGCAGGGAGACCTCCTGTTTGTGATCGCCAAGAAAGAGTCCATTCCCGAAATTATGGCCTATACAGGTCAGGATGAGCTTGATATCAAGCGTCTTACAATATTGGGTGGCGGCTCCATAGGCGAACTTCTCGCCCGCCAGTTCGAATCGAGCGCCGAATTTGTCAAGATAATCGAAAAAGACCGCGACCGCTGCGACTATTTGTCGGAGAAACTCGACCGCACCCTTGTCATCAACGGCGACGGCCGCGATGCGGATCTGCTGGACGAGGAGGACATCAGAAGCTGCGACGCATTTGTGGCGGTGACTCCTTCGTCCGAGACAAATATTCTGGCTTGCGTGGCGGCCCGTGGAATGGGTGTGGCCCGCACCATTGCAGAGGTGGAGAACATAGAGTACATCAAGCTGGCTGAAGCTATGGGAGTCGATGCTGTTGTCAACAAGAAGCTCATCACCGCAGGCCGTATCTTCCGTTTCACCCTCAGCAACAAAGTGCGTACTGTCAAGGTTCTGGGCGGTTCGGACGCCGAGGTTCTCGAATATGTGGTCAATCCATCCAGCCCCATCACCAAGGCTCCTCTTCGCGATTTGCATTTCCCCAAGGATGCAGTCATCGGCGGAGTCATCAGAGGTTCGGAAGCCATTATAGCTGTGGGAGATACGCAGATCCGGCCCTACGATAGGGTGGCTGTCTTCGCTATGCCTTCGGCCCTCAAGCAAATCGAAAAATTCTTTTCTTAAAACATAATTATGGAATACAAATTCAAGGTATCAGGAAAAATGCGCAGTGAGCACGACCTTCTGGGCGACAAGGATGTCCCCGAGGAGGCTCTTTTCGGAGTCCAGACCCTGCGTTGCATCGAAAATTTCAACATAAGCGGCAATCTGCTTTCAGACCATCCGGAGTTCATCAAGGCTTTCGGCTATGTCAAGATGGCGGCAATTCTCGCAAACAACGGTCTCGGACTGGTTTCGGACGAGATTAAAGATGCAGTAGTCGCTGCTTGTCAGGAACTTATAGACGGCAAACACACTGAGCAGTTCCCTATAGATATGATCCAGGGCGGTGCGGGTACATCTATGAATATGAATGCCAACGAGGTGATTGCCAACCGTGCTCTCGAGATTCTCGGTCGTGCACACGGCGACTACAAAGTGATTCACCCCAACGACCATATCAATATGGCTCAGTCCACCAACGATGCTTATCCTACAGCTATGCATCTCGGACTTTATATGTTGCACCAGAATGTTGCAGCTGCCTTGAAGGCTCTTGCCGCATCGTTCCGCTTTAAGCAGGCTGAATTCGCATCGGTCATCAAGATGGGTCGTACCCAGCTTCAGGACGCTGTGCCTATGACTGTGGGTCAGACTTTCGGGGCTTTCGCTACCGCTATTGAGAACGAGTCCAAGAAACTCGATGCCGCAGCTCAGGAATTTCTGGTTGTGAATATGGGTGCCACCGCCATCGGTACAGGTATTACTTCCGAGCCCGGTTACGCAGAGAGTTGTACTGCGTTTTTGGCCAAGGTCACAGGTTGGAACATCACACTTGCTGCCGACCTCATCGAGGCCACCAACGATACATCTTGTATGGTGAACTATTCTTGCGCTCTCAAGCAGATAGCCATCAGAGTGTCAAAGATTTGCAACGACCTTAGGTTGATGGCTTCGGGCCCTCGCACCGGTCTTTCCGAAATCAATCTCGAGCCCAAGCAGCCCGGCAGTTCAATTATGCCCGGCAAGGTCAATCCTGTCATTCCCGAAGTGGCCAACCAGGTGTGCTTCAAGGTTATAGGCAACGATCTGGCTATCACTATGGCTTCCGAGGCGGCTCAGTTGGAACTTAATGTCATGGAGCCTGTTCTTGTAGAGTCTTTGGCAGAGTCTGCAATCTGGATGGCGAATGCCCTGAACACTCTCCGCGTGGAATGTGTCGATACCATCACAGTCAATGCCGAGCGTTGCCGCGCGTATGTTGAGAACAGCATCGGAATCGTCACCGCTATGAAGCCCTACATCGGCTACTCAGCTTGCTCCGAGGTCGCCAAAGAGGCTCTCGTCACCGGTGGCAGCGTCTATCAGCTGGTTCTCGACAAGAAGCTCCTCACCAAAGCCCAGCTCGACAAGATTCTCGACCCCGAGAATATGATCAAGCCCACCGTCGTGGAGCTGTAATCTAAATCGCTCCAGTTCCAGGGGATATGGCCCCTGGCGACGGCGCTTTGCGCCTCCCTCCCACGCCTGACGGCGCGGGCCCCTCCCTCTATTAGCCGAGGGTGGCTAAGTCGCCAGAAACCATATCCCCTTCCACTTCCGCTCTCGTTATAATCCGTCTCCCTATCCCGTCATGCCCGACCTGTTCGGGCATCTCTTATGCGAGGGCGTCGAGGATGGAGGGGTAGGTGGTGGCGAGATGGGCGGGAAGGTCCTGGTCGGAGACCCATTCGACCCTGGTGATGTCTTCTTCCTGTTGGGGCGTGGGGGTGGCGTCACCGGCGTAGGTCATATCGAACCAGTAGGTGTGTTTGAGTACGGGGGTGCCGAAGACTTTGTAGGTGTGATGGGTGATGCTGTGTAACTCGCCGAGGGTCAGACCTTTGAGGCCGGTTTCTTCTTCGACTTCGCGAAGGGCGCATTCTTCGATGGACTCGCCCGGTTCCTGCTTGCCTTTTGGAAGGTCCCAGATGCCGTGTCTGAGTATCATCAGTGTTTCGCCCTTGGAGTTGCGGACTATTCCGCCTCCTGCGTTAATCTGCTGGAACTTAGCGGCGAACTCCTCCGCCACCGCCTCGTCCACTTCTATACATTCTTTGTCAAGGTATACTTTCATAAATTTTGTTTGTAAGACCCCCGAACAGGTCGGGGGTGACGTGCTAATTCCGTCATCTTTATCTACGAGATAGGGATGAAAATGAGGTTCTATCGTGGTTTTGCTCCCTAACTCGCTGCAAAATTATAGTTTTTACTCAATTTTACCTCGAGTTAGGGATAAAAACTGGGTTTTAAAAGCGTTTCAATCCCTAACTCGTTGTATCTTTGTGGAAAAATGTAGAAGTAATGTTTCTTAAGTTTCGCATTTATGCGAAAACACCTATTTAGAGGCATTTATGCCGAAGGT
>R18__coassemble_1891_pt1 | contig 17042 bp, 16 predicted proteins | sample R18__metabat2_high_PE_032 | metagenome-assembled genome bin R18
CTTGAAATTTTTCAGCGGCCTGCACGCCTCTGGTGAGGCGGCAGACGCTGAAAAATTGGTTTGTCTTATTTTGTTTTGCTTTGTTTATTGTTTGCAAAGACGGCAAAAAGTTAGTCGGAAACCGAGCAGACCAGACGGACAGACCGACCGTAGCATCGGACGTTGCTGTACGACGGGTTGACGCTGCTGCCATCGAAGACCAGGTCGCACGCGTAGCCACTGCCGCGAGGAGTAGCCGACCAATAGCTCCCGTAACTGCCCGCAGTGTTCACGAGGGAATCGGAGCGGTAGCCGGCGGGAGGCAGGCAGACAAGACCCGAAGCCTCGGCAGCGGCCCAAGCTGAAGCATCATATGAACTTGCTATCGCCGTTGTATTGCCGTCGGGAGCAATGACAAGACAATTTGCTTTGCCACATACGGTTACACCGTACTTTCTATATGTGACACCGGTACCGCGGGTGGTGATAAGATACTCCCACTCGCTGCTGCTGAGCGTGCTCCAGCCGGAACCTACTTGCGGGCCCCAATCCGAGAAACTGCTTTCGTAAGATGATGTTGTCGGATTGACGGAGTTGGTGGAGTTGTATCCCCAAGTGAAAAGGGAAATCTCGGTGTCTGTTGAAGCGGTCGAACTGGCAGTATTATAGTCGTATTGATTCTCGTAGAAGCCCCAGGTCCAGTCAGTGGTTGAACTTGAAGTTCTCTTTACTCTTAGGTTGCCCTTAGAGAAACGGACTTTCGTGGATGAACTTACGGAGAAGACACCCGGAAGAGAGCCTGCAGGATTATATGTGAGACTCCACTCGGAGGAGATGCTCTGCAAGTCATAAATATTGTTTATTTCCGTATTGCTTGTGCTAGTAGAAGTCTTTGTCGCCCAACTGCCGTCGTTCTTGGTGACTGTGAAGGTGATGTCCTTGAACTGCTTTCCTGCAGGTACTGCAACATACTGGTCACCAGATGCTGAAGGCGTAAGTGTGATTTCCGCCGGCGTGCCGCCGGAGATGGCGATTTTGATGTCCTTCGTGGCATCTGCTTCTGCAGTCGTGATCTTAAGAATCGCAGTGGCGTTCTTGAAGGAAAGAGTGCTGCCGTCGGTGCGCTTGGCGGTGCAGATATTGGCTTTGCCGAAACTGCCGTCCGTCTCTGAAGGGAGATTGATGGCAACGGCATCGCCGCTGATTGAAGAATAAGCCGATGCGGGATAACACGCGTAGATGGTACCGGTCCAACCGTCAGGAAGGGTCACCTCGAACTTTGCGCCGTCTTCGATTATACTGGCTTCCGAAGTCGCGTCTGAGATAGTGGATTTAAGTGTAAAGTCCTTAGTATTTGATCCATTTATGAGTTTCACAACATCGTTCTCCGCCCACTTCGGGGTATTGTTGTCACCAAGGGTTGTCTTGGTGTCGGCGGCGAAGGACGCTACGAGAACGCGTGAAGCGCCTGCTTCATTCTCCGTGTCAAGATTGAGATCTTTCTGGCACGATGCAGCCGCGAGAACTACAAGGGCTGCAAAAAGTATATTGCTTAAAGTCTTTTTCATAATCTTCTTTCGTTTTAAAAGTCAATAACTTACTACGACCACTTCCATTCGCCGTTGTTGTAGCTCTCGTTGCTTCCGGAAGCGCAGAGCACGCCACGGGACTGCATCTCCATTACCTTGACATCCGGCGCAAGGTATTCGCCTTTTGATTTGATTTTTTTCATAAACATATTATTTAAGGGTTAATATTGACATACGGAGAGATGCCCGAACAGGTCGGGCATGACGGAATAGGGCGTCGGAATAGCACGACGCGGTTTAACATCGGGCAGGAACAACGAAATAGGTTTCCGGCCACGGTTTAGGTGCTCAAACGTGGACGGGAGGCAGAAAAAAGACGTGCCGGCCACGGAATAGGCATCAAAACGTGGCCGGAAACATCTTCCGTGCCGGTCAGCCTTGACCGACGCACAACACCCGTCACCCCCGACCTGTTCGGGGGTCTTTTGACTAGCCAGAAATAGTTCTAAACTGCTATAACTTATTGATTTACAGACACTTAAATACCCCCCCTCAAACGAATTACTGAGAGGTCTGCCGTGCGGCGAAGGGCTATTGTGTCTTGAGAAAATTTCATTTCAAGATGCAAAGGTAAGCACTCCGGCGCTTATTTCCAAATAAATTTTTCAAATTTACCCCCCCCGTAAAGCGCTATGTATCAATGCTTTAACACTCCTTCAAGAGATGCCCGAACGGGGTCGGGCATGACGGAATAGGCCGACGATAACAAGCGCCGTCGGGCGCTAGCGGAGGGCGGGCAGGGCCGGCCTTTGCGGGATAGCAAGCCCGGAACGGCGGGGTTTGGGGCGGAGCCCCAGTATAGAAGGTCGGGCGCTAGCGGCAATCTTCTACCGTCCCCACTCCTTGCAGGGCAGAGGGCCCATTTCGAGTTCGAGGACGCCTCCGGCCATAATTGCGGCGTGGCTGATGAGCGGCTCCGACAAGGTCTCGCCGTTCAGCCGCGCCCTCTGAATGTATTTGCACTCTTCGGAAACGCCGCGGGCGCGGACCTCGAAGGTCTTTCCGTTTTCCAGATGTATCTTCGAACTCTCAAAGAGAGGGCTGCCGATGCTGTACTCCGCCTTTCCGGGGCACACGGGGAAGAAGCCCATCGAGGAGAACACCACAAAGGATGTCAGGCCGCCGCCGTCCTCGTCTCCGGGCATTCCCATAAGGTCGTTGCGGAACCAGGTGCGGAGCATCTGGCGCACACGCTTTTGCGTCTTCCACGGCGCACCTGCAAAATTATAGAGATACGGCACGTGGAGCGAAGGTTCGTTGCCCATAGAGAACTGTCCAACAATTCCGCTGTGGTCGGGAAGTTTTGCCCAGAAATCGTATTTGTCCATTCCGAGAGGTTCGGCGAACATACTGTCGAGCGCCGCCACAAACCTTTCTTCCCCACCCATAAGCGAAACCAGATCGGAGACATTGTGCTGCACGTCCCAGCGGTAAACCCAGCCGTTGTTCTCGTCGTAGTATTCCCTTGAGCCCATTCCGCCGGGGAAATTATAATCGAACGGTTCTATGAACCTGCCCCGGCTGTCCTTCGGGTGGAAGAATCCTGTCTCGGGGTTGAACAGATTGCGGTAGTCGAGACTGTGCTCGGCGAAGAACGCCGCATCTTCTTCATTTCCGGCCGCCACGGCCAGAAGAGAGGCAGCCCAGCAGTCGAGGGAAGTTCCGGTGGTGACGGGAATGGGCTGACGCTTTTCAAACCAATGCACATTGGGGTCGGTTTCCTTCTCGCCATCGCGCAGCGCAGGCAGATAGCCGTGCTCCCAGTAGAATTTGTCGAGAAGCCCCTCTTCGGCAGAACTCCACGGAACCACAGTGCGGCCCCTGAGACTGCGCGCGGCCGCCTGCGCCGCCTTCGGCACGTCAATTTCAAGCCCTTTTGCCAAAGCATCCGCAAGCGAAACGATGGTATGGCAGCAGTTCATAGCCCTTCCGGCTCCTGCAAGGCCGGGGAAGCAAGGCAGCCAGCCGTGGGCATTCTCGTCGGACATTCTCAGATACGATGCAAGCACCGCTTCCTCCATCTTGTTATCGACAATCGTACGAAGCGGGTGTGCCGAATGATATGTATCCCAGAGCCAGTCGTCTGTAAAGTAAGGCACTCCCCCGTCCTCGTGGACGCGTCCGTCTTCTCCGCTCCAGTAGCGGCCGTCCTCGCTTATATTGACAGGTCTTTCCAAAGTGCGGTAATACGATGTATAGAATACCGTCAAATCGTCGTCGGTGCCGCCAGAGACCTCGAGCCGCGAAAGCGCTTCGTTCCATATTTTGCGTCCTTCTGCGATAACGGGGTCGATGTCATATCCGTTTATTTCGCGCTCAAGATTGCGCTCCGCCTGCTCAAAGCTTATCAGCGACACTCCGTAGCGTATGCGGACTTTTTGTGAATCAAAGACAAGAGTCACGCTCCTGCCGTCTTCGGAGTTTTCCGTCGACGAGGGTTCCTGCTCTGTCTCAAGATGGACATAGGCCTTTGTCTCCCCACCCATACGGAGCGTACCTTCAACCATGCCGCCTTCGGCCTTGAAAGTACCGCCGGCAGTGCTGAACTTTATCGAAGCAGGTCCTTCCTCGCGGAAATCAAGCTCATAAACCGCGCTCTGATGGGAAGGAGCAAAGCGCGAATGGATTGTCGAGCCGGCAAGCTCAGTTTCGTAGCTATAGGGTGTAACCCGCTCATTGTCAAAGTCCAGCCTCTTGCCCGGAAATTCAATTGTCAACCCCGACTGCGAGCGGTGGCCTGTCACAAGAAGAGGCAGACCGTCAAGCAGTTCCGTAGTATATTCCCGTCTGCAGGGAAAAACCCTCATCATCGAATGAGGAAGCCCCGTCGTGGGATATACGGGCACCAGCATATGGCTGACAAAGCCGATGTTGGTGTTGACATAATCTACAGGTTCTTTTGCGGATTGCGGAGCGCCGCAGGAAATTGCCAGGCAAACTAAGGCTGCACAGATGGCGATGGGATTGATTTTCATAAGATTTCTGAATTCTTGGAACGCAAAATTAATGAAAATTTTGCAGTTTGAAGAATAGTTCCTATATTTGCAGCCCTTTGGGAAAATCCCGAAGATTTTTAACTATTTTTTTTTACAAACAAAATGATCAAACAGTACGAAACCGTTTTCATTGCAACTCCCGTTTTGTCTGATGCTCAGATGAAGGAAGCGGTTGCCAAGTACACCGGCCTTATCACCGACAACGGCGGAAAGGTAGTGTATGAAGAGGATTGGGGTCTCAAGAAGCTGGCTTACCCTATCCAGAAGAAAACCACCGGATTCTATCACCTGATTGAATTCCAGGCAGAGCCCGCATTTATCGCTAATCTCGAAACCCAGTACAAACGCGATGAGCGCATCATCCGTTTCCAGACTGTCTCTATGGACAAAGACGCCATCGCTTATGCAGAACGTCGCCGCGCCAAAATGAGTGCAAAAGCTGCTCCCGCAGCCGAAACAGTCGCTGAATAATTATAGGAGGAAAAACAATGGCACAACACGATGACATCCGCTATCTGAATCCTGTAAACGTAGAGGTAAAGAAAAAGAAATACTGCCGTTTCAAGAAGGCCGGTATCAAATACATTGACTATAAGGACGCCGAATTCCTCAAGAAGTTCCTCAACGAGCAGGGCAAGATTCTTCCCCGCCGCATCACCGGTACTTCACTCAAATTCCAGAAGAAGGTATCTCAGGCCGTAAAGAGAGCAAGACATCTTGCACTTCTTCCTTATGTAACTGACTTACTCAAATAAAGGAGGGTATTATGGAAGTTATTCTTAAAACAGACGTTCAGAATCTTGGTAACAAGGACGATATCGTAACCGTAAAGAACGGCTACGGCGCTAACTGGCTCATCCCTCAGGGTATGGCCATTATGGCTACTCCCACTGCAAAGAAAATCCACGCTGAGAATATGAAGCAGCGCGCTCACAAAGAGGCCGCTCTCCGTTCTGCAGCCGAGGCTCTCGCAGCAAAACTCGAAGGCACTCTCGTCAAACTCACAGCCAAAGTGAGCGAGAAAGGCAAAGTTTTCGGTTCAGTAAACAATATTCAGGTTGCCGAAGCTCTTGCAGCTGCAGGTTTCGAGTGCGACAAGAAAGACATCACCCTCGTAGGCGAGTCTCTCATCAAAGAAGTCGGCACATACCAGGCAGTTGTCAAATGCTACAAAGACATCAAAGCTACAGTCAACGTAGAAGTTGTCGGCGAAGAATAAATCTGACACCATAGAAATAAAAAAAGCGGGCTCGAAAAAGTCCGCTTTTTTATTTTAGTGCAATACAAACTTGCAACAGAGGCCGCAGGAGAAATACTTGCATTCGTAGAATTCTCCAATGACGTTTATGCGGTCTCCCCAAAATGCATAGTTGAATCCGATATTGAACGCGCGGCTGTCGTATTCGGCGCGAAGGTCCAGACCATTGAGAGCCTTGGCCCATAATTTGTCGGATTCGAAATGGAAGCGGTAGTCGGCGCCGGCACCTATGCCGCTGAAAAGGAACTCCGGACGTTCGTTGTACATATAAGCCAGATGGGCTCCGATGGTTCCGAAATTTCCGGTCTCAAAATGCTCGGTCGCGGCGGCAAAGAAGCGTCCGAAATAGCCGTTGCCCGAAGACCAGAATCCCACCACTTTTTTCGATGTCCCCATATCCTCGACTCCTATGGTATGAAGGAAGTCGTTGGCGCCCACAACAATCTGGGGCATATATTTCCAGAACTGCCCTTCTTTTATGATCCTTATTTTAGCCGAGAAACTGCGGTCCTGATTGGCCCATTTGTCGAAATGGTTCTTGCTGCCGCGACGGGTCTTGAGATCTTCTCCCGAGAAAAGAGTGGTGTTGTAGCTGATTTCAAGAAACGGCAGAATGGTGATATCTATATAGTGGTTGAAAGTGCGGTAGTCCCAACGGTCGGGAGTGGCGGCCGGAGCCAGAGTGCCCGCACCGAACATAAAAGTCTTGTCGGCATTCATATCGGCCGTAGGCAGATGCAAAAGGCCGGTGTTGCCGAAGCAGAACTGGGCATTGGCCAGACCCGGGAAAAGGCAGCAAAGCGATATGACAAGCAATATTTTTTTCATCCGACAGACTCGAAAAGGTAAAAAAACTGAAGGTATTCTTCAGAGAAGAACACCTTCAGAATCTATTTGTTTGACTATTTCAAACCTCCGAAAACGTAGGTGATACCTGCTGTAGCGCGGAGAGTGCTCTCTGCAAGCACGCGGTCGCTACCCCAACCGAAGATAGAGGGAGTCACACCATAGCGTGCATCGACATTGATGAGGATCTTGGGGCTTACTTTGAAACCTGCGCCAAGGCCTACGGTTGCACCGACTCTTGCTTTTGCGTTGCCCTCTGTCAATGTGACATCAGTTTTTGCTTTTAAAGTATAGGTGGTATTCCGGGCACCGTCAGCCACATCATAATAGTAGTTCACGGTTTCGGTTTTTGCCACCGAAGATGCAAAGTTGATAGTGGGGCCGGCGAAAAGATAGAGGTTGAAAACGCGGTCCATACGTTTGTCACCGAAGAGATTGATGAGATTGAGAGTTGCGTCTGCATTGATCTCAACAAAGTTTTTGTTGTCGCGGTAATAGCCGGTGGACTGCTCGCCGAGAGACTGCCACAATCCGCCTACCTCTGCTCTCCAACCCCAGACGGGAGTGATGAACTGACCGAACTGAAGGTGAAGATTGGGGTTGACCTTGGCGTTGTCACCACAGACTGTGATGATACCGGCGCCGAAGTTCATATAAAGGTTTTCTCCTTTGCCGCTCTGAGCAAACAGACTTGTGCAAGCAACAAGCGCAAGGAGAGCTGTCATTAATTTTCTCATAAGTAGATACTGTTTAATACTTTAAACTACTATTTGCCAAAGCTTCCGCCACCTGCGTTGTCGCTGTCACCGTGTCCGTGTGAGTCACCGTGAGGATCGCTGTGAGGATCGCTGTGGGGATCGGTGGGAGTCTCTTTGTGCAAATCGTTGAGCTTCTCGATGATCTGGTTGAGAAGGGCGATGATTTCGGCGTCGGATTTCTGACCTGCTTCGATCATATCGACGATTTCCTGGAGCTGAGCTTTGATGTCTTCGTTGTCGGAAGCGATTGCCTCGATAAGGTCGTTGAGTTCAGAAAGGTTTCCTGCTTTGAGTTCAGCCTTGATTTCAGCGAGGAGAGCCTCGATGCTTGTAAGGTCTGTGCCGGGGATTACGATGTCACCGCCGGGAAGAACTTCGCTGTGTTCGAAAACTTCTTTCTCGCAACTTGTGAGGGAGAAAACTCCGATTACTGCTGCAAATGCCAGAACGGCTACTTTGCTGATGATTTTTTTCATAATGTTTTGTTTGATTTAAGATTAATAATTTGTTTATCTATTTTTTAATTATTTCAAGTACGATTGTATGTAGCTTGCGTTGAACAGATTGCGTTTTATGGGAGTGTCGTCGGCAAGGGTCTGGGGGGCATCGTAGTATTTGCGCTCGTTGTTGCCGTTGTACGTCAATCCGGTGCTGAGGCCGGTGTCGATGCGGGGTACTTTCTTGTATCGTTTGTAACGGTAGGGAGGCAGCGAAACATAGACGCGGAAGCCTCCGTTGGCAGGAATTGTGCTTGAAAATGCTTTTTCGAAATAGACTCCCACCGAGCAATATTTGAAATGGCGGAAGACATCGGCTCTGACCGCGACTTCTTTCTCGAGATATTCGGCGATGCGGAGCTGGCACTGGAGATTGAACCTTGACCAGTAGTAGTCGGGGCCGACAGACCACACGGGAGTGGAGTTGCCGTTATAGACAAATTTGCTGAAATCAAGGAAACCGCCGATTCCGACATAGGCAAAACTTCCGTTGACAGTCCAGTGGCGCTCGTCGAGAGGGAAAGACACATTGCACTGTGCGCCGTAGGTCCGGCTGTCGAAAACGCCGAGACGGACATCGCCCCAGCCGTCGAAAGGAAGCCTGAATGCCTGCTGGAGGGTGATGTAGCCGGGACGGATGTTCTGATATTCACCTTCGTAGCCGTCGTTGACAATGGGGAAAATGACCTGGGCGGTGAATTTGGCTCCTTTCCAGAGCGAGACCTCGACTGCGGGGCTCAGTTCAAAAAGGACTTGATATATCTGGTTTATGATATAGTTCTTGAGATAGAGCTGCGGATAGACATTGATATCGACATCTCCGAAAGTGGACTGGCTCACAGGAGCTTTCTTGACAAGACTCCAGGCATTGTCATAGCCTTTGTTGACAGCCCTCCAGCTGTTGATGTCGATCTCTTCCGAGTCGAGGCCGGACTCGAGTTTCATAGCCACCTTGGGGATGCCGAGTTCGGTGATGACCAGAACACATTCGCGGGAGTTGTCTATGCCGCCTGCCGATTGGATTGTGCGGAGAGCCTCGCTTATTCCAGCGGGCTGCAGGCGATAGACATTGTTCTCCAGAGCATACACTACGCGGGCGGAGTCTTCGGAGAAACGGAGATTCTCGAAGCCCTTGGCGGCAAGCGCAGAAATCACTTTATCCTCCTGAGCTTCAGCAGAATAGAGCGAAGGTACGACCCCAAATGCGAGGAGCGCAGCCATCAAAACGCGTATGTATTTTACTCTTACAGACATTTACACAAAATCTGACCTGCAAAGATAGAAATTATTATATAATAAAAAAAATTTATTTATCCAAATTAATTTTCATCATCATCTTCCTCATCTTCTTCGTCATCAACTTCAGCCGTCGAAGTCCAGGTCTGGCTATAGGCCACGATCTCGCCGGAATTGGACGAAAGAAGATAAAGTATAACTGAACCTTTCTGCCCGTCGGAACCCTCAGCGGGGATCAGGGCGCATAATTCCTCATCGTCAATGTCATAACAAGCCTGGGCGAAGTCGGCATAAGCCTGGTTGCAGGCATCCGTATATGTAGCATAGTAGGACGGCTGAGTCTGGAAATATTTATAGGAGAGAATGAATGCCTTGACAGGGGCCATAAGGGTCGTGTCGCTCACGTTGGTGGTGTACACAGTGCTGAATGTATAATTCGCTTCTGTCTCGGTACAGGAAGCAAGTGAAACGAGCGCTGCGGCAACGGCAGCGAATGAAATCAGAATTTTTTTCATAATTTATTGAATGTTAACTTTTTACCACTTAAGAAAAATTTCAGGACTATGCTGTGGGGGTAGTATCCGGCATTGTTGCGTTCCTCTTCGAAGGGCGAAGGTTCCTCGTCTTTCTTCATCTTGCGGTAGTCCCTGTGGGCACTGCATACAGCCTTGAAGAACTGCCACTTGCCGGTAAGAAGATATACGGCGGCAGAAGCGGCATCGAGAAGCCTGCGCACAAATATTCTGCGAGATCTGATGTTCTCCGGAAGATTCTTGTAGAGCATCAGCAGATTGTTGCGATAGTTGAAGTAGAGCTTGCGGGGGGAATTGTTCGGAAGAGTTCCGCCTCCCAGATGCCACACAACTGAAGACGGCACGCACCACACCTGGAATCCCAGAAGTTTGGCCCTCCAGCAGAAATCTATCTCCTCCATATGGGCGAAGAAACTCTCGTCCAGACCGCCCAGATGATGATAGAGCGAGCTTCGCACCACAAGGCAGGCGCCTGTGGCCCAGAAGCACTCCACAGGTTTGTCGTACTGCCCGCGGTCTTCTTCCAGATTTGAAAGGATCCGGCCCCGGCAGAACGGATAGCCATAGCGGTCTATGAAGCCGCCTGCCGCACCTGCATATTCAAAGCTGTCGCGGGAGGCAATCGAAAGAATCTTGGGCTGGCATATCCCGACTTCGGGATGCTCGTCCATAAAGTTTGTCAGAGGCCCGAGCCACCCTTGAGACACTTCTATGTCGGAATTCAGGAGCACGTAGTAGTCTGCATCGATCTCGCGCAGGGCACGGTTGTACCCGCCCGTAAAGCCGTAGTTCCTGTCGAAGCTTATGGTTCGGATATCGGGATAACTATCTGACAGCCAAGCCAAAGAGTCGTCTGCAGAACCATTGTCGGCAACAACGATGAACGCCCCCTCGTCGCGGGTGCGTTCAACCAGAGTCGGAAGGTATCTGCGGAGCATCGCCGCACCGTTCCAGTTCAGTATGACTATCGCCGTATCCATAATAGCCCGCAAAGGTAGCAAAAAACTCCGATGGCGGCAAAAATCTCTAACGCGAAAGACGCGATTTGAGCTTTTCAATCTCCGCCTCGAAGCCGTTGTGCTTGAGCACGAAGCTTTCGATGTAAACCATAGCGCATTCTGCAAGATAGTAGGCGCAGGTCTGGACCGTGAGGGCCTGGATGCAGCCCTGCACTGTAGAGAGGTCGCCCCCGGCAGTATTCAGGTTGATGAACGCACGGCAGGCAAATGTGGAAGGGAAAAGATAGCTCAATGCTTTCCACACCGGCGGGAATGCAGTCTCGGGCCAGCTGAATCCGGTCAGGAACATCACTATGGGCGATATGAACAAAAGCAGGACGATGACGGTCTCGCGTCTGTCGATGAATGTGCTCCAGAACTGACAGAAGAACACGCAGTCTGTGACGAAGAAGAGCAGCAGCACCATAATGTCGGCCCAGCTGCCTCTCTGCGGAAATCCGAAGAGTGCGGGCACAATGAAGGCTATGTACATCGCTATGCCCATATATGGCAGCCAGTAGGCGGCGCCTCGGCCAAGTATTATACGTCCCATTCCGCGGCCTCTGAGGTTTCCGACCGAAAGGGCGAAGGAATGCTTCTCCTCGCGCATAGTGCCGGCCCTCATAGTGGTACCGTAGAACATAGACTGCTGGACTACCAGCAGCAGCGCTGCCGATATGAAGAATATGGTGTAGGAGAACGCCTTGTTCCAGGGGTTGTTCTCTTCGTAGGGAATCGGAGCGACCAGCTGCGAAATCTCCTCGCCTGTAAAACCGGCGGCTTCGTACCTTTCTATCTCGACCTGATGAATCTCGTCGAGCATCACGAACGACGAGCCCATAAGCAGGTTCTTGTAGTACAGAAAACTGCTCATATCGGCATAGATGCTCACTTTTGCAGTCTCGTTGGCGGCAATCTTGTCGCCGAAGTCGGGAGCGAAATAGATTATTCCGTTCACTTCCCTCTCCTGCATCAGCTTGCGGGCCTCCTCCATATCTATGCATCGGGCAGCAATCTCCACCTCGCGGGTTGCATCCACTTTCTGTATGAAGCGGCGCGACGCGCTGCAGTCCGCCATATCCACAACAGCGACGGGAGTGTCGTGGATTACACCATTATAATATATTACATTATACAGCAGGGGATATCCCATTCCGCCGACAAAGAAAATGAGAAGTACGCCTCCGTCGGTGAAGAGCCCCTTGATTTCCTGGACAAACAAGCTCCAGAAATCCTTGAACCAGTTTTTGACAAATCCAGCCATCAGTTTTTCGCGTAATCGAGGTTGACGTATGCCCTGCCGAGTCTCGGAATGAGGAAGATAGGGATAACAAGGAAAATCAGCAGATGAATTATTTCGGGATACCATCCGGCAAAGCCGCTGGCGAAAAGGCCTTCCTGCACAAAGAACTGATAGTAGTGCCTGAGCGGGAACATCTCCGCAAAGCCCTGGATGGCGGGAATCATCGATTCCACGGGCAGCGAGAACCCCGACATCGAGAAACTCATCACGCAGTAGAGAGCGGAGATGCTCAGCGCAAAGCGGCAGACCGGTATCAGGCTGATGATAATCAGCGCCACGGCCTCGCTTGCGAGCACCAGCAGGGTGACGGCGAGCAGCATCCACCAGAAGCTCCCCGCAAAAGGGAACCCCATCCAGATGTAGAGCAGTCCGACCATTCCCCAGCCCAGCAGCGAAAAGAGGGCTGTATAGACCGCCAGCTTCCCGGCAAGGGCAGTGACTATGCTGCCTCCCGCTGTTTCGAGAAGGTGGTGCGAAGTGCTGTATTTGAGCTCCGCACCGAGCGAATAGACCAGAATCAGCACCACCGACATTGCAAGAACGCCGGGCAGCAGACCGTTAAGCAGATAGACGCCGTAGTTCGTGGTGGGGTTGCCGATCTGGTGGGTGTCGAGGTCCACAGCGCGGAGCAGCCCGCCTATCGAGTGCTCGTTCACGCCTTTGGCGCGGAGCACTTCTCTCTGCACTGCGCCGGAGGTGAGGTTTATCATCGTAAGGATGTCCTTGTAGGCGAGGGCCCCGCCCACAAAGTACAGTCCGTTGACATAGAAGGTGAACTTCGGACGACGGTTTGCCTGCACGTCGGCGTACATATTCTCGGGGAGCACGCAGATGGATGTGATGCGGCCTTTCTGCATATCCGCGCGCGCTTCGGCATAGGTGGAGTACTGCACCACCTCGCCGAGCTGTGTGGCGTCAAGCTGCCTTATGAAGTTGCGCGTCAGCGACGAATTGTCGTAGTCCACCACGCCTATCGGGAGGTCGGAGGGCATTCCGGCGCCGAAGAAAGTGGCGAAGAAGATTGTGCTGACCACAAGCGGAATTATGGACCCTATCAGATAGACGGGCCTTCTGCGCCAGAGTCTGAATTCGCGCCGCGCTACAGCCTTTATATTGCCTTTGCGAGTCATTATTTCACAAGGACTGACATTCCGGGTCTGAGACCTTCGACTTCACTGTCGGGGACTGCGCGAACTTCGAAAGTCTTGGCGTCGTACTGACCGATTTCCTTTGTGGCCTTCCAGGTTGCATAAGATTCTCTGACAGCAAGATAGTTGACAGTGGCGGAAACTTCCTTGCCATCGAGCGCGGGAACTGTGAGACGGAGTTTGTCGCCGCTCTTCATCGAGTGCAGATAGTCTTCACGGATGTTGAAGGTGAACCAGACGTCTCCAAGGTCTGTGACTGTCATTATAGGAGCGCCCTGGCCCACAAGTTCGCCGTGGTGAGGATAGATTGCGCTGACAACGCCATCGACAGGAGCGGTCAGATAGAGCTCTGAAAGATAGCCTTCAACCTCCATAAGAGCGCCTTCAGCCTGTTTCACGAGAGCTGCGGCGGCTTCCTTGTCTTCCACACGCGCACCCTTTACAGCCATATCGTACTGACTTTTGGCAGCTTCTGTCTGAGCCTTGGAAGCTTCGTATTTTGCTTCAATCTCGTCATATTTCTGAGCCGCTACCACTCCCTCTTCATAAAGGTTCTTCACCCTTTCGTAGGATTTCTTGAGCACGGTTTCCTGAATGAGAGCTGTCTGCCAGAGCTGGTATGCGCCGGCAATCTGCTCGCTGCGCGCGCCGTTGCGGGCTTTCTTGTTCTGCGCTGCAGCTGCGTCGGTCATTGCCTGGACCTGCTGCAGTTTTGCACGCACCTCGGGAGAGTCTATATATACGAGAGTGTCGCCTGCGTGGACAAAGTCGCCTTCCTTGACATAGAGTTTCTCGATACGTCCGGGGACTTTGCCCGAAACCCTGTATTCTGTGGCCTCTGCCTCGCCCTGTATTGTCATAGGCTTGGGCTTTGCAACGAAATATCCTGCTATACCTATTATTGCTATTATGCCGATAAGGGCCACGAGGCCTATTACCAAATTATAATTCTGCTTTTTCATAGTTCGTTTCCTTCTGCTTTATTAATGTTGGTTGCTATCATTCTGAGTTCTATGCCGGCATCGACATAGGAACTGTGGGCGCTGAGCCAGGCCGTCTGGGCCTCCATCGCGGTGGATGCGGGAATTACGCCTTCTGTGAATCCGAGAGTAGCCTTGCGGAGATTCTCCTCGGCGCTTTCGAGATTGGCGCGCGCAATGTCGAGGGTCTTGGAAGCCTCGTCCCACTGACATCTGAGCTGGCTGACCTGCAGATTAACCATATTGACGGCATCGTCATACTTGAGCTGATAGAGACTTGCTTCTGCCTTGGCTTTCTTTGTTTTCTGCAAAGCTTCAGTGGCGTGGAATATAGGAATGTTCACCACGACACCGGCATTCCAGGTTCCGCCCCAGGTGTTGCTGTATCCGTTCTTGGAATTGGGGTTGGTATAGAGATAGTTGGCGGTGATGGCGATTGTGGGGAGCATATCCGCGCGGGCCACCGACACCTTCTTCTGATATATCTGTTTGGCGAGTTCGAGCTGTCTGAGTTCCGGACGTACACCGCATATATCGTCGATCGATTTGGGAGCCGCCAATGTCGGAACTTCGATTTCTTCGGTTCCTTCGTCCTGAAGAATTATCTGAGAATCTATGGGGAGCCCTATCTGCTTGCACAGAAGCATTTTGGCGAGCTTCAAGCCGTTGTCCGACCTTGTCTGGAGCTGTGCTGCCTCGTTTGCCTTCACTTTGACCGACAGAATATCAGCATCTGTCGCAAGTCCTTCTTTCTTGGCTTTTTCGGCATCCGAGAGAAGTTTCTGCAGAAGTTCCAGATAGTTGTCGGCCAGCTTCTTCTTTGCCGCAATCGAAACCACCTGCCAGTAGGAATTGTCCACTTCGACTACGGTCTCGCGGTACTGCTGGTCGTAGCGGGACGCCGCGAGCTGCTCGGCCAGACGGGCTATCTTGTTGGATGCCACTATCTTGCCGCCGGCGAACACGGGTTGCTGAAGAGTCGCCATACCGCCGCCGATGTTTTCTATGTTGAAATGCAGGGCGTCGTCAATCTGGGTACCCAGCGCATTGAGCGAAGTTGAAATGTCGGTTGTCGAGAGCATCCCGAGGACAGTCTGCCACATAGGACTTTGCATATACTCGGCGGCAAGCTGGGGATTGGTCTGGATCATAGTGGTGAGCTCCTGCATCTTGCCGGAGAGTCCAGCCTGCGCGATTGTTCCGGCGTTGGTGAGCTGAGCCGACTGCTCGTCGCTCACAAGCGAGATGTTGTCGCCATTGTGGAAGTAGGCTCCCTTGACGCTGATGTTGGGGAAATAATTGGCAGTGGCGATTTTTCGGTCGTACTCCGCCATCTGCTGCTTGACCCGCTCCTGCTTGAGAGCATTGTTGCCCTCGACCGCCATCTGACGGCACTGTTCCAGCGAGAGAACCTGCTGGGCGCTGCCCGCCACAGATGCGCATACAAGCGCTAAAGTTGTGATAATCAGTAATTTTTTCATACTATCTTTCGTATTCATTGTCTGAATTCGGACGGCAAATATATATATTTCCAGCCATTGTTATTCTTTTTTTTACTTCTATCACAAGCTTGGCTGTGGCAATCGTCGTCGGGCTACTTCTTGATATTGGGCTCTTCTAGGCCGTAGCCTTTCTTGCGGTCTTCAATCTTGAGAAGGATGCTGAAGATGAAGGCAAGAACTCCGAAGCTGGAGAAAACTATCATAGGTACAAGATAGGCACCGGTGGACTGGCGGAGTGCGCCGATGAGCATCGGGACAAAGCACAGACCGACGTTCTGAACCCAGAAGATGAGGCAGTAGGCGCTGCCGAGAATCTTCTCGTCGATGATCTTGGGGACTGAAGGCCAGAGGGCTGCGGGAACCAGCGAGAACGATACGCCGAGAGTGACGATAAGCGTGAGTGCCAGCCATTTGTAAGGGAACAGAGGAAGCAGGAATGCAAAGCTCAAGTGGCAGGCAATCATAATGACTGAGCCGACCATAAGCATAGTCGCGCCTTTGCCCTTGCGGTCCAGGAAGAAACCCAGGGACGGAGTGAGGCACATTGCCAGAATCGGGAAGCAGCTGAAGAGCCGGGCTGCCGAAGCGGCGTCGATCAGAAGAGTCTCCTCGAGGAAGTTTGTGGCGTAGCGCTGGAAGGGGAAGATTGCGCTGTAGTAAAGAACGCAAAGCAGAGCCACAATCCAGAACATCTTGCTCTTGAAGATTGCTCCGAGGTCGCTCAGGTGGAATTCCTCGTCGGAAGAGTCAACACCCGTCTCAAGTCCCTTAGCAGTAAGCTGCTCGTCGAACTTGCGGTCGAGAACACCGAAGATTATGAAATTGATGAGACCTATGCAGAGCAGCGCGCCGCAGAATCCCAAGGGAGCCACAACCGAACCTCCGACCTTTGAGGAGATGATGGGGGCAATCCACATCACTGCGAAAACGCCGAGGCGGGCGATAGCCATCTCGAGACCCATTGCCAGAGCCATCTCCTTGCCCTTGAACCATTTGGCCAAGATCTTGGAAACGTTTGTGCCTTCCATCTCGCAGCCACAGCCGAAAATCATAAAGCCGAGCGACGCCATCTTGGCGCTTGCGGGCATTGCGACCCACCAGGTGTTGAGCCACGCGGCGAAAGCGGTGCCGGCGAACCAGTCGCTTATGCCTATAAACTTAATGGCTGCGCCGAATACCATAAGACCGGCAGAGAGAACGCCCGAGAAGCGTACGCCGAGCTTGTCGAGAATGACTCCCGCTATGATGAGGAAACCGCATACATTAAGTATATACTCCGAAGCGGCATATTTGCCGAAGACTTCGCTGTTCCATCCGAGTGAACTTTCTACCAACGATTTGAGCGGGGACATCACGTCCACGAACATATAGGCGAAGAACATCATCAACGCCACCAGAATGAGCACCGACCATCTTGCG
>R18__coassemble_1912_pt1 | contig 16735 bp, 11 predicted proteins | sample R18__metabat2_high_PE_032 | metagenome-assembled genome bin R18
AGTTCGTTGAGAACGCCTCTCATCTGGCTTGTGTTGTTGGAGTGCTCGGTCTCGGGCATCACGCTGTCGGGAACCACGCCGTATTTCTCGGCGACATCCCAGAAGAGGTTCCAGACTCCGCCGTCGCTGACGGGAGCGCCGAAGAAGTGCGCAACATCACGGTCTGTCATAGGGCGGTCGGCGGTGGCAATCACATTCTCGAGGAAGAGATTGGCCTTCTCGAACTGGTCCCAGAAGAAGCAGAAGTTGTGTGAGAAGTCGAACTCCTTGAGGTCGAACTGTTTGATGACACCGGGGCGAAGGACGTTCATCGATGTGAACATCCAGCAGCGGCCGGAGCTCAGCTGGTTGGTTATGCCTTTGACATTAACCCTGTATTTGAAGTTGTGGTCGATGGCGTTGGCTACGTCATAGTCCATTACGTGGCCCTTGATGTTCTTGTCGCCCACCAGGGCGTTGTGGATGGCCTTTGTGGGAGAGTCCTGGACGTAACTTTCCTGGATGGCTTTGAGTTCTTTGTCTCCAATTGTCTGGGCTCCAGCGCTATAGACTACTGTGAGCGCAGCTGCGATAAGTAAGATTCGTTTCATAATATCTAGCGGTTTTTCATTTCTTCTTCCACGTCTTTGACCGTGATGGGGAGGCGGCGCGAGCCGAGAAGCCTTGCTCCACCGACTGTGATGAGAAGGTCGTCTTCCAGACGTATGCCTCCGAAATCGTAGTAACTTTCGAGCTTGTCGAAATTGATGTACTGTTTGTTATGGCCTTCCTTCTTCCACTGCTCTATGAGGGCGGGGATGAAATATATGCCGGGTTCGTCGGTTATGACGTTGCCGGGTTTGAGGCGGCGGGCCATTCTTAAGGAACCCAGGCCGAGCTGCTTCGCGCGTGTCTGGTCGTCGTCGTAGCCAACGAGATTTTCGCCGTAGTTTTCCATATCGTGGACGTCGAGACCCATATTGTGGCCAAGGCCGTGGGGCATAAAGAGGCCCTGGACTCCGGCTTCGACCATCTCGTCAACGTCGCCGTGCACGAGGCCGAGATTGCTCAGGCCCTTGACTATGATTTTGGATGCTCCCAGATGGATGTCGCGATATGTGACTCCGGGGCGGGCATTTTCGAGGGCGAACTGGTTGGCGGTGGAGACTATCGTGTAGATATCTGCCTGTTTCTGAGTGAATTTGCCGCCTGTTGGCATGGTACGTGTGTTGTCGGAGCAGTAGTGCGAAGAGATCTCGCAGCCGGCGTCAACCAGCAGGAGCTTGCCGTCTTCGATTATTGCTTCGTGGCCGTGGTTATGCATAGTCTCGCCGTGCTGGCTGAGGATTGTGGTGAAGCTCACCATCGGGCCTCCGGCGGCTGCCACGCTTTCCATTATGGCTACAACTTCCTGCTCCTTCATTCCGAGCTGCATACTCTTTAGGGCTGCCATATGCATTGCGTAGCCCAGGTTGCAGGCCTTGTCGATTTCCTCTATTTCGCAGGGTTCCTTGACTAGGCGCATTGCGACTATGGCGCGGATGAGTTTCTCGCTTGCGGCGGTCTTCTGCGCTTCGAAGGGGATGCCGAGGACTTCGTGGAGATAAATCTGGTTGTCGTGGCGGTACTGGGGGAGGAAATGGATTTTGCGGCCTTTGGCGGCTGCATCCTTGAGGACTGTCTCGAGTTGTGCTGTCGGGGCGGTCTTGGTTACTCCTACTTCAGCGGCCTGGTCGGCTACGGACGGCTGGGGGCCCATCCAGATAATGTCGTCGATGTCGACGTCGTTGCCGAAGATTGTCGCCTCGCCCGAATCGATGTCCAGAGCTCCGGCAAAACCGGGCTGGTCTATGCCGAAAAAGTAGAGGAATGTGCTGTCCTGACGGAACTTATAGGTGTTGTCGGGATAGTTGCAAGGGGCTTCGTTATTGCCCGGCATCAGTATGATGCCTTCGTCCATCGAGGCCACCAGCCTCTCGCGACGGGATTGGTATATTTCTTTTGTAAACATAGTCTATTACTCTTTAGATGCCCGAACGGGGTCGGGCATGACGGTTCAGTTAGTTTTCTAAAGTTAGCAATAACAAGCGCCGTCGGGCGCTAGCGGAAGCTGAGCAGGGTTGGCCTGCGGAATAGCAAAGCTGTAGCGGCGGGGTTTGGGGCAGCGCCCCAGTATCAAAGTGGCTAAGTCGGCTGAAACCTTATTACCTTCCATTTTCGCTCTCGTAATTATTCGTTTTTCTGATTTATTCGTCACCCCCGACCGACACTCTTGATCCGTCACCCCCGACCTGTTCGGGGGTCTCGTCGTATTCCAGCCCGAACGTCGTGCCTTTCTCTGTCGCCGGGACGCCGCGGGTCATCCAGACGGGGGCGGGGGCGCCTTTGAGGAAGTGGTCGAAGAACTGCGAGAGCCTGATGCTGAGGTCCTTGCGGTTGCGGCGCTCCTTGAGGTTGTGCGCCTCGTCGTTGTACTGCAGCATCCAGGCCTGCTTGCCGCAGCGGCGAAGTCCGTTGAAGAACTCTATGCCCTGCCACCAGGGCACTGCTCCGTCGGCGTCGTTGTGCATAATCAGCACGGGGGTCGTGACGTTGGGCACGTGGAAGAGGGGCGAATTCTCCACATAGAGGTCGAAGCCGTCCCAGAGGGTCTTGCCTATGCGGCTCTGGCCCTGCTCATACTGTCCAGTGCGGGCCACTCCGCTCTCCCAGCGTATGCCGCCGTAGGCACTTGTCATGTTGCTCACAGGCGCGCCTGCACCCGCCGCCTTGAATCGTCCGGTCCGGGTGATGATGTAGGCCACCTGGTAGCCTCCCCAGCTCTGGCCCTGGATGGCCATGTTGTCGCCGTCGACCCAGGGGTACTCGCAGAGCATGTCGCAGCCGGGCATCAGGTAGTCCATACAGCTCTTGCCGGGATGTCCGTCCTTGTAGCGGATGTCGGGGATGAAGACGAGATATCCGTTGCTGGTGAAATAAGGGAAATTGACAGTCGAAGCGCTCGGGGCGGGAGTCCACGCGCGGTAGAGTTCGTCGCTGTAACGCTCATAGAAATAGACCATTACGGGATATTTCTTCTCCGGGTCGAAATCCTCGGGCTTGAAGAGCAGGCCATCGGCGGGAGTGCCGTCGGCTGCCTTCCAGTGCACCATCTCGACCGTGCCCCAGTTGTAGTCGCGCTGCTGGGGATTGATGTCGGAGAGTTGCGTCTGAGTCTTGAAACTGTCTTTGGTCTGCCAGAGATTGGTACCCTCTTCGTAATTGCCTCTGGTATAGAGGGCTACGGGCTTCTTGCCTCCCGATACGGAGATGCTTGCATAAGTGTAGGGGCCTTCGGCAAGATTCTCGACCTTCGCATTTTTCTTGGTTATGTCGAGCCTTGCGTAGCCGGTCTTTTTGCTCACGCGGTTGAAAGTCTTGAAATATGCGGGTTTGCCGGTCTTGATCTGACCTCTCGATTTGTCTCCGCTTATGTTATATACTCCTGATTCATAGGTATATACAGTCTCTGAGGGGCGGCCGTCGGTGATTTTGCGGGGAGCCTTTGCACCCGAAGGGTCTATCTGCCAGATGTCGTAGCGGTCCTTGAGCCATACATACGAGCTGTTGTCAGCCCACTGCGCAGGACCATAGGCGCCGGGGAGCGACGGATGGTCGTCTTCTTCGTTGTAGAATGCCACGCCGAGGCCGTCGGTGACATTACGTTTCTCTCCTGTCGTACAGTCAAATATGTACCAGGCGGACTCTTTCTCGTTGTAGGCCGCAGCCCATCTGCCATCGGGCGATACCGACTGCATTCCATAAGGAGCAGCCTTCTCTATAAGTTTGCGGCTGCCGTCTTCGAGATTGATGAGCCAGATGTCTGCACAGGCTGCGTAACTCCACTGAGTCTGAATGCGATAGGGTTTGTTGCTTGTGGCCAGAATGGTCTTATGATTGTTGAATTCGCCGATTCGGACTTCGGGAATCTGCTCGTCGGCCAACTGCACGAAACCGCTGCCGTCATAGTTAATCTTTGCAAGATAAGTGCGCTCTTTCTCTTTTTCAAGACGTTTCTTCTGTATGGGCTGGATATAGTCTTCGTTCCAGACCCAGATGTCGAGTTTGGCCTGTTCGAATTCCACGAGAGTCGTGTCTTTCTCGCGAGGGATGGGACGCGTGCCGAAAGTGAGATATCCGTCGTGGAATTCCACGCGGGCTTTCTGTCCTATCTCCCACCCTTCCTTGAGAGCGTCTGCCTTATGCTCCATAAGTTTGGTGAGACTGCCTGCGCTGTAGAGATACATATCGAGATGCTTCTCTGCATCCTTGTCGGCGGTGTCGAGTTGGGCGAAGAAGACAAGTTTGTCGGCCTCGTCGCTAAACTGGGGGCTGTCGAAGGCAGACTTCTTTTCGCCCTTGAGGATTTCAGTGCTGACTTGTGTCTTCGGGTCGTAGAGATAGATTCCCGGAGTGGTGATGCTGTCTTTCTTGCCCGGCTTTACGGTATATGCCAGCAGGCCGCCTTCGCGGGAGAAAGCATATTTATCGACACAGGCTATAGAGTCGGTGGCCAAAGTCTTGATATTCAGCACTATAAGAGTATCGCAATCTTTGGCGTCCTTCTGGAATGCAACATAGTCGCCCAGGATTGTCGGAATTTTCACTCCTTTGACTGTCGGGAATTTTGCCACCGCGCCGGAAGCGAGATCCATCACGGCGAGGCTGTCCTTGGGCATCTCCTCTTTCTTTTTCTTCTTTATCTTGGCCTCTCGGGTTTCCTGGAAGAAAGGAGCCACAGTAAAGACTGCCTTCGAGGCGTCGGCGCTGATTGTGGCCTGACCCTTGACCCTGTCTGCCGTCCACTCCTTGCCGGTAGATATATTGTAGAGGTGGAGCAGATTGTCCCCCTCCTGCGGAGCGACAGTGTATTTGGCCCACTGGCCTCCGTCCTGGATTGTGGGGCCCGATATGGATTTCCATCCGTCATAGACCGAATGGTCCAGCGGTGGTTTCTGCGCCGACGCGGTGAGTGTCACCGCCAGGACAGTCAAAGTTGTGAAGATTCTTTTCATCAGTTTACATCCAATTCTATTTCAAGCACTTCGGAGTATTCCGGCAGGGCATATTCGAGGATTGCGCATATCGTGTGATGTCCGCTCGTAAGGACTATGTCGCCGTCGCTCAGTTCTCCGTCGTAAGTCCACGTCACCTGCTGCGGCTTGCTCCAGCCGTAGGAGATGGTCTTGTCGAAAGTCTGTCCGGCGGAGTAGCTCTCTGCGCAGTCTATGTATGCGGCGTTGATGGTGGAGATGTAGGTTGCTTGCGCGTCTTCGTTGCCGACCACCGTATATGGATTACCACTGCTATCTTTGAACAACGGAACAATTCTTTCGCCGAATTTTATGTCGACAGTTGTATAACCCATTTGCACGTTGGCGGTGATGTAATATGGTTGAAGTAATGCCGACTGATGCTGGTACCAGGTGTTAGGAGCTATGATTTCTCCATTATGTTTCTGTATGGCAAGTCGGGAATAATAAGGATTTGTTGTGGCTTTAGTTCCAGTATTCGTAAAAGAAATTGTGAAATATGTGTCCTTGGTTATTCTCTTCGTATCTTGATAGAACTGAAGACCATTATCGAGAAGTTTGAATATTACAGTGTCCAGAGCAGGCGCAGCGCTGCCGGTTTTGTTCGGAGCAAGGCCGATATATGTCTTCTGATCTTCAGAATATGCGCTGCCGTCGTTGCCGCCGATGCCCTGACCTTCGCTCTGGAAAATGTCTATCGCGAAATATCCGTTGTAGTGGCCGCTCCAGCCCCAGTTGATGCTGAAGTAGTTGTATTTGGCATAGCCGTCAACTATGAAGGAATGTCCTGCACCCTTGGTGTCCCATCCGGCATAAAGCAAAGGACGGTTCGCATCAATCTCAGCCCTGAGTTTCGAGCACCACTCCTCTGTGGAGTAGTCGTCGCGGTCAACCAACAGAGAGTTGGTGTATTTGAAATGGGTGGCAAGAACAGTTCCCATAGTCGAGGGAGATGAGCCGGTACCTCCTGTGCTGGCGAGGCCATACTCCGCCTTCTGGGCCTTCCCGAGGTCGGCCATCAGCTGTGCCACAGCAGCCGCCTGTTCGGAGGTATACGACGAATAGCTATTGGGCATATTGTCCCAGTTGTAACTGTGCTGTGACAAATCGACTGCTGCAATAGTGCCGATTGAGGATACACTATATGCCTCTGTTGAACCAACGCCCACATCCGGCCACTTATGATACTTCATCATAATCGCCATTGCGGTCTGGCCGCAACCGGTGACTGTATGTTCTGAACCAATTGTAGGCGTTTCGTTGTAGTAAGGAGCGGCCTGGTCCCAAAGTGCAGTTTCAAGTTGCTTTATGGGAGTGAAATCCTTGGCGTTAATCGAGGGCACGCCGGCCTTGGTCTGGAGTTGCGGATGGTTTCTGACGTAATTGACCTTGCGCTGCATATATTCCATCCAGTACGCAACGTTGGGCGGCAATTGTTCGCCTTCGGCAAAGGAGAATTTGTCGGAGTAGCCCAGAACGGGCATAGTGGCGTCGTCTCCGGAGACTATCACGAAACCTTCTCCGTCGGAGTCGTTGAACACATAGAACTCGGGGTTGTCCTTGTCGAGATTCTTGATTTTAACCTCCTTGAGCGCGGGGGCTTTGGTGGCGCCGCCAAGAAGACCGGCCGCGATTTTTCTGGCCTTGTCTGCAGGAACCGTGTCTGCCTTGGCCGCATTGAAGCATCCTGAAAAAACAATCAGCAATGCTGATACTATGATGGTCAGTCTTCTCATAACTCTGTGTATTTAACTATGAAACCAAGGTTGCCTTTTCTCAGATAGTAGAGGTCGCCGTCGTGGTAGAGGACCTCCGCGTTTTCGTAGATCCCGCTATATGTGGTATAGTCCGAAGCAGCGCCGGTATGTTTGTAAGGAGCATAAATCTCCAGAGTCTTGTGCGTGGCGTTGGAACCCGGTATCATCGTGAAAGCCATAAACTTGCCGCTGAAGGGATTGCCGATTCTGAACTCGCAGAGTTCGGGCCTTATGAAGCGCGAAATCTGGTCGCCGGCCGCATACTGGAAGATTGCCGTGGCAGTGTTGTCCGAGAAACTGTACAGGCCATATTCTGTCTGGCTGAGGAATGCCGAGTTCGGAAAGTCACTGCCGGCGGACAGTCGCATTATGTATGGAGTATTGGGGGTATCGAACTTCACACCGGGGGTCGTGGAGTAAGAATATACCTTGCCATCGGATGTTACAAGATTGATTGTAAGGGCCTTGTCCTTCCAGTCGCAGGGGATTGCCATCATATAGGCGTTAATTTGTGTGGAGCCGTTCACCTCAAAATTGTCAAGGGCAAGGGAAAGTTTATTGCCCGAGCGGGTAGTGGTCAGTGCCGGACTGTCCGCTGTCAAATCGACGGTTGCCTCCAGAGGAATTATATCTTCTGTAGCACATATATCGATACGAGTATATGTCCCCGAGGGAGGAGTCACCTGGAAACCGAGGCAGATGCAAAGGCGGGTGAAACTGAAGTTCACAGCGCTGCTTTCTGTGGTCGTGGCCTTGGAATAGAGGCAGTCGTAGCCGTCGTGCACCCTTGTATTGTTTGTCTGCTGGTTCTGACCTTCAACACTGTACTTAACGGCCGTCTTGTCCAGATACATATCGTCTATGAAAGGATAGAAGCTTGTGTACTGGGTCGAAGGCTTGAGTTTCCATCCGCCTCCGTCGAAGGTGACGTTTTCGCTTCCGCCAATGCCGGTGAAGTATATCAGGCTTCCCGAACCGGGAATTATTCCGATTGTGTCGGTCGCAGACCACACCAGCTTGCTTCCATCGTAGTAAGTCTTGGTGTCGGCATTTTCTGTCACTGCAGTGTTGAAATCGGGAAGGGCGAACACTACCTGCCCGTCCTTGAGCACTTCAACATCCTCAGGGGGTGTCACGTCGCTGACGCAACTTTGCAGCAGCAGCGCCAGTGCCGCAAGACTGCAGATTTTCAATGTTTTTTTCATAGATGTAATGTTTTTGCTAATCATACACGGGTTCATTTTCCTGGGGCAGATTCCCATATGTTTGACTATCTTGCATAATAGCCATAGGGGTACGCAAACGGACCTCCTTTGAGGTCGGTGCTGAATAATTCTGTTTCTTCTCCATAATTGTATGTTTTTAGTTGTTATTTTTCGCAGCGGGTGTCGCAATAGATGCATCTCGTGGAGCCGTCGGAGGCTTTGCGGAAGAGATGGGGGGCTCCTTCGGCCACCGATATGCATTTTATGTTGCGGCAGCGCATCATATTGTCTTCAAAATATTCGGGATGCTCGGGCATTGTGTGAGAAGGGTCGTCCTTCCACTTCAAGAGACTGTAGATGAGGGCCATACGCACGAACTTGCCGTTTCCGACCTGCCGGAAATATGCGGCGCGGGGGTCGGCGTCCACCTCGGGTTTGATTTCGTTGACCCTGGGCAGAGGGTGGAGTATGGCCATCTTCTCCTTGGCGCCCTTGAGTTTTTCGCAGTCGAGCACGAAACTGTCCTTGACCCTGTCGAATTCTTCCTCGTCGAGGAAGCGTTCTTTCTGGACGCGGGTCATATAGAGGACGTCGAGTTCTCCTATGACTTCTTCGATGGTGTGCACCTCGCGGTAGTTGACTCCTTGAGCGTCACACACATCGCGCTTGATGTAGCTCGGGAGCTTGAGCTCGTCGGGGGCTATCAGTATGACTTTGATTCCTTGGTAGCGGCTGAGGGCCTTGATGAGCGAATGGACTGTGCGGCCGAATTTGAGGTCGCCGCAGAAGCCTATCGTGATGCCGTCTATGTGGCCGAGTTCGCGCTTGATTGTCAGAAGGTCGGTGAGAGTCTGCGTGGGATGGGCGTGGGAGCCGTCTCCGGCATTGATAATCGGCACGCTCGAAACTTTGGAGGCCACAAGCGGAGCACCCTCCAGATGGTGGCGCATCGCAATGACGTCGCAGAAATTCTCTACAACCCGGACTGTGTCGGCCACGGTCTCGCCCTTGCTCACCGAAGTGTTCTTGGCGTCGGAAAATCCGAGGACATTGCCGCCAAGCTCCATCATTGCAGACGTGAAACTCAGGCGGGTACGGGTCGAGGGCTCGTAGAAGAGAGTTGCAAGTTTGTGATACTTGAGGACTTCGCGATATTTTTCGCGGTCCGCTATGATTTGCTCTGCAAGAGAGACTATTTCGTCGGTCTCCTGCTTGGTGAGGTCGGTGGGGTCGATGAGATGTTTCATTTTGTTTTATCCATTTATCCAGGATTCGTCGGAAGGATTGTTGCGGAATGCTATGATGCGCTCTTTCCACTCGGGAGCTATGCGGCCTTCTTCGACCGCCACCTCTACGAGTGCATCGAGATTGCTCAGGGAGTAGTTTGTGACACCGGCTGCTGCGAGCCTTTCGAGGCCTTTCTTCATACCATAAGTGAAGATGCTCACGACGCCGAGGACTTCGGCTCCTTCTTCACGCAGGGCCTCGACTACATCTATGACGCTGCCGCCTGTGGAGATAAGATCCTCAATCACAACGACTTTGTCGCCTTTACTGAGCTTGCCCTCGATGCGGTTGCCGCGGCCGTGGTCCTTGGCCGAACCTCTGACGTAGCCCATAGGCATACCCAGAATTGCAGCGGCGATTGCTGCGTGGGCTATGCCGGCAGTGCTGGTTCCCATAAGAACCTCGGCCTCAGGGAATTTCTCCTTGACCTTGTCGGCGATGGCCTGCTCGACAATTGTCCGCGCCGAGGGAGCCGACAAAATCAGACGGTTGTCGCAATAGATAGGGCTCTTAATGCCGCTAGCCCAAGTGAACGGCTCCTCGGGCCGCAAAAACACCGCCCCGATGCTCAAAAGCTGAGATGCAATAGTTTTTTCCATAATCCTACAAAGTTAGGAAAAATCTCTCAAATTGTGAACATAACTTTCGTACACTACGCGACCCTAGCCGCGTCTGCCCAAAAAAGACCCCCGAACGGGCATCTCGGGCTGGAATAGCTATGATTTACGGGCCGATGGGGGTGTCTTGGCGTGGGGTCCGCCCGCTTTCGCTATGGTTCTCGGGCCAAAGTAGGCTCTGGAGCGTCACTTCGGCCCGTATTCGACAAGGTTCTCGGGCCGATACCCCGACAAAGGCTACCCATCCGCCCGTAAACCCCGTCAGATTCAGTCCAACCCGTCGTGGGTGCCGGGCCAGAGCGTCGGACAAGGGCGTCGGACTGGATGGTCGCTCGGGGTGTGACGGAACCGAACCGTCACGCCCGACCCAGTCACTCCACGTCATGCCCGACCTGTTCGGGCATCTTTTATACTAGAGCTCTGCCACAAACCCCGCCGCTACGGGCTTGTTATCCCGCACATAATCCGTTCAGTTTGACTTTCAAAGTTACACAATTCTACTGACAAGGTCACCAAATCTTTTTGAGGTCCTGCGGTTTTATGTGAAGAAGACGGCCGAGCTGCTTGAGGTCGGCACCGTGAGATCTGCGAACTTCGCGACACAAGTCAAGACGCTGGGAGACAGTCAATAGCGATAGATTTGCATCGCCCAGTGAGTTTTGTGCAGTAGCCGAGAGAATCTGCAGCATATCCACATCGGGAAGAGATATGTCGGCACCGTACATCTCCTGATTGATCTTGTCTTCGTTCTTTTTGCTGATTTCGTACATAAAATTGTAAATGTTTCCGAATGCTTGCTCAGCTACTTTCCAATTGACATACGACCCTGGATAGATAAGCCCTTCGTCGCTGACGAGCCAGTCTTTCGGAATCTGAATCTTGGTCGAAAATTTTTTGCGCTGTTTGTAGATGGTCATATCTCCGACAGGACGCATCGGGCCATATTGAGTTCTGACTATATCATCCTCTGTTGTCTGTCTGTTTCCTCCGGAGAACATCAGCGGGCCCGAACCCCAGAGGTACGATGTGGGGAGGAATCCCATTCCGGCGACAAGCGGATTGCGGAGTACATAGCAGATTTTTTCGGCGAGAACCTCGCGATTTGGAATCATCCAACAGTCGTATTCCCAGATTTTGTCTTTTCTGTCGGGCGCATAATTGCCAAGCCAGATTTCAGTAAGTCGCTTGTACTGAGCCATAAAGGCCATACAATCTTCGTAAGTTCCGTGAAGGATGAAATGGACGTGATTGTCCATCAGGACAAATGCGATGACTATGACCGATGGATTCGTGAGAGTACACAGGGCGACTCTGTTCATCCCTGCGATGAATTGCTGTCGGCTGGCGAACAGCAGATCTGCTTCCAATCCTTTGGTTGCAGCGTGATAGTGATGTTTGTTTCCCATAATGTCAAAGCCGGACCGCTTTAAGTTTGGGATAATCAGAAGTGAGAACTGCCTCGCGCAATCTTTCGACCTCAAGCTCCCGCCACCAACGGCTCAGCGTTGACAAAGATAGTGAAACTTTTTGGCGAACGCAAATTTTATCATAAAAAAGCCCTGCCCCAAACCACGTCATGCCCGACCATGTTCGGGCATCTATCATAAGACGGATTTGGAAATAGTGGAAAAGTAATTTATCTTTGCGGTGACGTTAAAACGTTACTATATGGATTCTATTCTGATATATCACGGGTCGGAGAAAGTGGTGATTCCTCAGTTCGGGGAGGGGAAGGTTCATAACGATTATGGACAGGGATTTTATTGCACAGAGCATATCGAGATGGCTAAGGAGTGGGCTTGCGCCGGCAACAAGGAGGGGTATGTCAACCAATATTCTCTGGACACCGACGGCCTGAGCATACTTAATCTCAACTCAGACGGATTGAACATTCTTAACTGGCTGGCCATATTGCTGGAAAACAGACGCTTCGCGATTGCCGAAGGCCTGCCCTTAGCAGCCGTAAACTACATACTCGACAACTTCCTTCCCGACTATAAAGGCTTCGACGTAATAAGAGGTTACCGCGCCGACGATTCGTATTTCGCCTATGCTTCCGATTTTGTTAACAACACTCTGTCTCTCAGGAAGTTGAAGAAGGCTATGATGCTGGGCGCTCTTGGGGAACAGATTGTACTCAAGAGCCGGGAGGCGTTCGACAGAGTGACTCCTCTTTTGACAACTCCGGTCGAACGTTCCATATACTATTCAAAATATGCTCAGAGAGATTCTCGGGCACGGGCAGACTACAAACTCCTGGCATCAGAACCTCTTGAGGCAGACGACATATTCATTCTGGACATAATAAGGGAGGGTATCAAAGATGGAGATGCACGCCTATAGCGAAGATCTGCTTCCGCGCGCAATGCGCAATCTGGCAGTTATGATGGATTGCGGTGTCAATATGTACGGCATTGAGCCCGAGATGTTTTACCTCAGATTTCTCAGCAGCGGGGTCGCCGACGGACTGGGCAGAGGCAATCCCAAATACGCCATAGGGCTTTCGGGCATCGAACTGGCAGATGAAGTCATCGCCCTCACCGGCGGGAAGATAATGTCGAACACACCATCGACGTACTCTGTCACGCCGGAATTCTGGGCCGGATGGTCGCTCGCTTACTATCAATGGAAAACAGGATACACGTTTGCATTCCTGCAAAGAAACGGGCTGGATATTAACACGGTTCTGGACCTGTACCATCCGCTTCACGAGGCCGGACTCGAAAAATTCGCAGACACCGCCGACCACTTGATTAGCGAACATCGCAGGCAATCCGTAAGCCCCATCAAAGCCGCCAGAGAACGCATCGGCCTGACCCAGAAGGACTTGTCAAAAATCTCCAGCGTCTCGCTACGTATGATCCGTGCCTACGAACAAGGCTCCCAAGACATCTCCTCAGCTAATTTCTCCACAGTCCTTCGCCTGATGCGGACTCTCAATCTTACGCTAAACGATTTGGCCTGACTTATATACTGTGGCCCTGCCCCAAACCCCGCCGCTCCAGCTTCGCTATCCACCAAGGCCAACCCTGCCCGGCTTCCGCTAGCGCCCGACGGCGCTTGGTATCGTCATACGAACAAGAGACCCCCGAACAGGTCGGGGGTGACGGGATTGGTGGTTGGCCGGGGGTGACGGAAGTGTTTGTCTCACAAGCACGTCTTGCTCGACCGACACACAAGGCACGCCAAACCATGGTGACACTCACGTCCGTCATGCCAGAACGACCATCAAAGTCCGTCATGTCCGACCCTGTTCGGCATCTCGGGCAGGATATGTCGGATATTCCGGGCCAATGGGGGTCGATTGGGGTGGGGTCCGCCCGGTTTCGCTATGGTTTGCGGGCCAAAGTCGGCTCTGGAGGGTCACTTTGGCCCGTAATCGATGGGTTTCTCGGGCCGATACCCCCAGAAAGATTACCCATCGGCCCGTGAAACACGTCATATTCTGTCCGACCGACACTAATAGCACGTCAGGCCTGTATGGAACATTCTGAAATTTTCCTTAAATTCGCGTCTATGATGAAACGACTGCTGATTACTATATTATCGTTGTGCTGCTGGGCGGCGGCATCTGAAACATTTGCCCAGGACACTGACACGCTCTACGAGCAATTCGTCTCTCCCGGCAGGGAGTATGCGCCGAGGGTGTGGTGGCATTGGATGAACGGGAACGTCACCCGCGAGGGAATACGCAAGGACCTGGAGTGGATGGACCGCTCGGGAATCGGCGGATTCCATCAGTTCAATTGCCGGCTAAAACCGGAGGATGTGATTGTGGACCGGAGGGTTGAACTCTTCTCGAAGGAGTGGGACGCAATGTTCGCTTATGCATTGGATGTGGCCGATTCTCTGGGACTTGAAGTCAGTGTGGCGGCGTCTCCCGGGTGGAGTATCACGGGAGGTCCATGGGTGAGTATGGATGATGCTCAGAAAAAACTTACATGGCAGCAGATAGAGGTGGAGGGTCCCAAGCGTCTTAACACAACTCTGCCTGAGCCATATGAGTTCAGCGGCCCGTTCCAGGACACACCCCAATGGCCGAAGGAGATCTATAAATATAAATGGTACAGAGACATAGCGGTGGTGGCGGTCCAAATAGATGGAATGTCGCCCGAAGACACCGTCGCGAAGTGGAAGAACAAGGCAGGCTTCGAGATAGACCGCACAGTCTCAGCACACAATCCTCCGACAACAGCCGTCCGGGCCGCCTCAGAAGTCATAGACATAACGAAATACTGCAAAGACGGCATCCTGAACTGGAAGGCTCCGCGAGGCCGTTGGAGAATCTATCGCTTCGGTTGCAATCTGTTGGGGCGCCACAACGGCCCGGTGGAGGAGGCGGGAGTGGGCCTGGAGGCCGACAAACTCAGCGCCGAGGCGATGGAGAGATATTTCAGAAACTACCTCGGCATACTCGAGCGCGCGAGCGGCGGCAGGCTCGGCACCACCGTAAAATATCTTATGATAGACAGTTACGAGGCCGGTAAGGCCACCTGGACCCCCGACCTTCCCCGGCAGTTCCGCTCCCGCCGCGGATATGACCTCATCCCCTGGCTCCCTGTGCTGACGGGATGCGTGGTCGGTAGCGCCCGGCAGAGCGACGATTTTCTTTATGACTGGCGGCGGACTCTGGGCGAGCTGATTTGCGAAAACCATTATGATCTGGCAAGCGAAATAGCCGCCCAATATGGGATGAAGGTCCACGCCGAATCGCACGAAGCGGCCCAGGCCTTCATAGGCGACGGTCTGAGGGCCAAACGCGGCGTCGCGGTGCCGATGGGAGCCATCTGGGTGAATTTTGCGAACGGCTGGGAATCGTCCAACCCCGTGGCGGAAGCGGACATCCACGAATCGGCCTCGGCGGCCCACATCTACGGCGGCAACATCTGCGCGGCGGAAAGTTTCTCTGTCAACAGCAGGCCCACGGTCAAAGGCCATTTCCCTGCATATCAGTGCCATCCGGGCAATCTCAAACCCATCGCCGACGCGGCGCTCTCCGAAGGCCTCAACCGTTTCGTGATGCACTGCTCGCCCCACTGCCCGGTGGATGACAGCATCCCCGGGCTCGGGCTCGGGTCCTTCGGAAACTGGTTCAACAGGAACGAAACCTGGGCTGAGCAGGCGCGCCCCTGGCACGACTATCTCGCGCGCTGCTGCTTTATGCTCCAGCAGGGCGAGGCCGTCAAGGACATCGCTTATTTCTACGGGGAGGACACCAATGCGACAGCACGTTTCAACGACTCGCGGGTGCCTGTTCCGCAGGGGTACGACTTCGACTTTGTGAATGCGGATGCGCTGATGGATGCCCTGACCGTCCAGGGCGGCCGCCTTGTTTCCACTGCTTCGGGAATGTCATACAGTCTGCTTGTGATAGACTGCAACGCCGAGATCCGGGACCCCGCGCTGCAGGAGCGTGTCAGGCAGTTCGAGGGGCAGGGCCTCCCCGTGCTCGACGGCCGCTCTATGAGCGAAGAGCAGCTGCGTGGCGCCGCGCGTGCGATGCTTGCCGCGAGAGGAATCCCCGCCGACTTCGAGATTCTGCGCGGAGGCGAAGGCCACGACATACGCTTTGCACATCGTTCGACCGCGGATTGCGATATATATTGGATAGCCAACATAAGCCGTGAGGGGTGTTCGTTGGATTTGCGGCTCAGAAGCAGTGGCTTGAGCACCGGCCTTTGGAATCCCGAACGCGTCACCAGACGTGAACTGCCGATGAGCCGCCGCGGCGATGGATCAGTCGCTATCGACAGTCTCGTTCTCGAACCCTACGGATCACGATTTATAGTCTTGTCAAGAGCCTCATCATCAGACAGTTACCCTGCCATAGAAACGGCAGCCACGACACGCCATCAGATAGAAATCTCCGGCCCGTGGAATGTAGAGTTCCAGCAGGGGCGCGGGGCACCGTCTGGCGTAATAGTGATGGATACTCTCGCGTGCCTTTCGGAGAACTCCGAGCCCGGCATCAAGTACTTCTCAGGAACAGCCGCCTATAGCTGCACATTCACGCTCGGAGAGATTTCCTCTTCGGCGGTCACTATCGACCTGGGCGAAGTCCACGACCTGACCAGACTTTTCGTCAACGGCAAAGAAATCGCCACAAGATGGCACGCCCCCTTCACCTTCGAACTGGCCCCCGACATCCTGCATAAGGGTGAGAATGAATTGAGGATAGAGGTCACCAACGTCTGGGCCAACAGAATGATAGGCGACGCCGCCCTGCCAGGGAGCGAACGCATAACCTACACCCCCTGGCAATTCTACACTCCCGACACCCCCCTCCTTCCCTCCGGCCTCCTCGGCCCGGTAGCGATACAGTGGCGCTAGCCAATGAGACCCCCGAACAGGTCGGGGGTGACCTATAATACTGGGGCTCCGCCCCAAGCCCCGCCGCTCCAGCTTTGCTATCCCACAAGCCAACCCTGCCCAGCTTCCGCTAGCGCCCGACGGCGCTTGATATCGTCATGCACGACCGACACACAAGCACGTCATGCCCGACCTGTTCGGGCATCTCGGGCAGGATACGTCGGGAATTACGGGCCGATGGGGGTCTCTTGAGGTGGGATCCGCCCGGTTTCACTATGGTTTGCGGGCCAAAGTAGGCTCTGGAGGGTCGCTTTGGCCCGTAATAGATGGGTTTCTCGGGCCGATACCCCCTGGACGATTACCCATCGGCCCGTAAAACCCGTCAGATTAGGGCCGACCAGTCGTGAATATCCTTTCTAGCCGACGAATTCCCCGAGGCAGCGGCGGTAGGCTTTGACGGGGTCGGGGGCGGCGGTGATGGGGCGGCCGACTACTATGAAGTCGGAGCC
>R18__coassemble_1932_pt1 | contig 16523 bp, 17 predicted proteins | sample R18__metabat2_high_PE_032 | metagenome-assembled genome bin R18
ATGTCTACAGAAAGCACTGTAACTCCTCTTTGGTGGGCAAAACAGAAATAATCTGTAGATTATTATAATTTTGAGGGCCGGCGGCATCCGTCGGCTCTCTTTTTTTGCTAACTTCGCGGTTATGAAACGTTTACTTACTTTTGCATTCTTTCTGGCTACATTTTCTATTCCGGCCGGAGCACAAGGATATATCTTCCTTTTCGAGGAATTTCAGGACGCTGTCTTCGATATGAATGCCGGAGCAGACATCAAGGCGTCGTTCAATTTCGACACCAAGGGCCAGAAACTCTATTACTATAGAGGTGAAGACCTTATGGAGATGACAAACACGTTCCGCATAGACACTGTCTTTGCCGACGGACGCAAATTCGTCTGGAAAGGCGACAAATTCTGCGAATACATTCCCAACGACAACGGCGGCATCTGGATAAACTGGAAGTTCCGCGATTCCTTTGTGGGCAAGTCGGGCGCTATGGGGCTCACAACCCAGGGCAAGGTGGAAGTGATGTACGTCCCCGGGCTCAATTCCCGCTATTCCTACGAGAACATCGGCAAATTCAGCGACCTCACGGACGTCTGGGTCACCAAGAACGAGAATACCTATTTCTTTATGAAGGACGGAGCAGACTATCATTTCCGCAACATCGGCGAACTATACAAGGCCTTCCCCGACAAGTCCTCCGACATCAAGGCCTTTATGAAGAAGAACAAACTGAAAGGCACCAACGCCAGCGAAGCCCTTAAAATCATTGATTTCATTTATTCGCTATGAAATGGCTTTTTAAAACCTGCCGGGGCATCTTGGTGGCGATAATGTTGGTCGTCGCTTCGTGTACGCCGAAAAATGTGTTCGTGTCGGACGAGTTGCCGGAGATTTATCCTGATTATATAGGAGTTACGGTGCCTTCGTCGATGCAGTCTCTGCCGTTCCAAATGGTGGACGGACGAAAGTTCAAGGCCGATGAAAAGAGAGTCGGCGACACCCTTTGGATAAGCGTAACTGCCTGGAACAAAGGCTCGAAGGTGGCCACTCAATATGCTCCGTTCTTCATTGCCTTTTCCCACGACCCAATAGACCCATACATCTCGTACCGCCTCATAGAGCCGGGCTACGAAAACTGGCACGATATGGGAATCTACCAACGCGAACTCGCTTCATTCGACGAATCGCCGGTAGTGACCAATCAAGTCAACAATCGAGGCTGCGTCAATTGCCATAACTACGACAGCGGCAATCCCGACAGATTCCTCTTCCACGCCCGTGGAGCCGGCGGAGGCACTGTCTTTGTCGATGGAGACTCCGTCAAACTGGTGAATCTCACCAAAGTGGGAGCAATGATGCAGGGAGTCTATCCCGCCTGGCATCCTGACGGCCGCTACGTGGTGTTCTCTTCCAACAAGACTTTCCAGTCGTTCTCTGTTGCCGGCACCCAGCCCATAGAGGTTTTCGACGCATATTCCGACCTTATCGTGATGGATCTCGAGAGTGGCGAGACTTCTCTTGTGCCGGGCGCGGCTGATGCTCACCGGCTCGAAACCTTCCCCGGCTGGAGCCCCGAAGGCGACAAACTTTACTATTGCTCCGCTGCGGGAGATACTGTCAACTGCGAGGAGCGCGCTTCCATTCACTACAAACTTATGTCGCTCAATTTCAAGGATGGTGAATTTGTTGGCGAGCCTTGTGAAGTCTTGGGCGGCGACGATTTTTCCGTCTCGTTTCCAAGGGTTTACGGCGACAAACTCATTTATACAAAGTCAGCCTACGGCACATTCCCAATCTGGCATCGCGAGGCAGACCTCTGGATGCTCGATTTGACCACCGGAGGCAATCATCCTTTGACCGAGCTCAACAGCGAAGACACCGAAAGCTATCACAGTTGGTCGTCCGAGGGCAAATGGATTGTCTTCAGCAGCCGCCGCGACGATGGCCGCTACACAAGGCTCTATCTGGCTCATTACAAGGGCGATGGCCATTTCGACAAGCCTTTTATGCTGCCACAACGCAAACCGGAGTACAACCAGTATCGCTATCAGTCATACAACATCCCCGAATTTATGAGAGGAAAAGTGGCCGACAGGAGCGCCAAGTACAAAAAACTTTTTGAGCAATGAGAAAATTCATACTACCATCCATAGTCTTTGTGGCGGTTGCTCTGGTGACCTATTACTTCCAGTCTTTCACTCTGATAAGGCAGGAGGGGATGGGTCTTTTTCTCAATACTCCCGACTACTACAGAGACCTTTTTTTCGACAGTTTTCCCATAATAACCCTCATAAGCAATTTTATCGTCCAGTTTTATGCTGACCATAGGGTAGGGGCTCTCATAGTGGCTTTGACAATCACTCTTATCTATCTGCTTGTCAGAGCTTTGATGCGAAGATTCGGCTTGAGGTACGAGGCTCCCGCGGCTCTCTGCGCGGGCGTGGCCTGGTTCTTTGTGGCCAAAGCCCACACTCCTGCTCTTGGAATCGGCATCTTGCTCTCTCTCACTGCGTTATGGCTTGTATCCCTGCTTTTTGAGCGAAGAACTCCGAAGGATGCCGTTGCTCCCAAATGGGATATCGCCGCTTCTGCAGGTCTTCTGGCGGCCGCCGGAATTGCCATATGGCTCAACCCCACTGTCCGCGACACCGAAAAATGGGGCAAGATCGAGTATGCCGCAGTCCAGGGCAACTGGAGCTATCTCCTGAAGATTGTCACCCCGGAGGAGGCCGAGAAAGACTATAACAAGGTTCCGTATGCTCTGCTTGCACTCAATGCGCAGGGCCTTATGGCCAACAAGATGGGCGACTATCCAGTCTTCGAGGATTTCGGCATTGACTATGGCACTGAGGTGTCGTTCCAGCGGAGTCTTTTCGACGCGGTGCTATACAGCGCTATGGACTGTCCCAACGAGGCCATTCACAGGCTCCATCAGGCAGGAGATTTCCTTCCACACTGCACCAGCTTCAGAACCCTCAGAATGCTCGTCAAGGAGAACTACAAACTCGGTGATTCTCTGATGGTTGTGAAGTATTGCGACATTCTGGAGCGCAGCACCGCCCACAAGGAATTCGTGCAGTACTTCCGCGAGAACCCCTGCACGCAGCGAAATCCTTCGACTCTCGAAGAGCGTCAAAGCATCCCGCTTGTAATCAAGAACGACTACCGCGAAACCCTCCTCCAGCTGGGTCGAGCCGACATAGCCTCCAAAATGGCAATGGAACGCTACTACTGCTACCACCAATTGGACCGGTACTTCAAGGAGAATAAATAATTTTTACTATATTTGCGAGTTAAACCAGAATTTAAAAGTACTCGCAAATAATGGCAAATATTCTTAAGAAACTTTTCGGTTCGAAGGCGGAGAGGGACTACAACAGTCTCAAGCCCACTTTGAATCTGGTGCTTAAAGCATACGAACGTATAGACAAACTTTCTGACGACGAGCTTCGCGCCGAGTCGGCGGCTCTGCGTGAGCAGATCAAGGCTTATGTATCTGACGAAGAAGAGAAGGTCGCGCAGATCAAGGAGAAGCTCTCCGACCCCGAACTCGAGGTCAAGCAGAAGGAAAGTCTTGCTACAGAGCTCGATACACTGACCAAAACCATAGACGACAAGCTCGAGGAGATTCTCGAAAAGGTGCTTCCCGACGCATTCGCAATAGTCAAATCCACAGCCCGCAGGCTCAAGGAAAATCCCGTCATCAAGGTCAAGGCCACGGATTTCGACCGCGACCTTTCCACAAACCACGATTTTGTCACCATAGACGGCGACTACGCCCTCTGGCGCAACTCCTGGATGGCGGGCGGCAACCTCATCACCTGGGATATGGTGCACTACGACGTGCAGTTCATCGGCGGCATAGTGCTTAACCGCAGCCGCAAGAGTCAGGTCCGCAAACCGGGCGAACGCGACCGCGAAGGCTGCGTGGCCGAGATGGCAACCGGTGAGGGAAAGACCCTCGTGGCAACTCTCCCCGTTTTCCTTAACGCATTGGCAGGCAAGGGTGTGCACGTAGTCACAGTCAACGACTATCTTTCAAAACGAGACTCCGAGTGGATGGGCCCTCTCTATATGTTCCACGGCCTTAGCGTGGACTGCATAGACAAGCATCAGCCCAACTCCGAAGCCCGCAAGAAGGCCTACCGCGCCGACATCACCTTCGGAACCAACAACGAATTCGGTTTCGACTATCTGCGCGACAATATGGCTATCAACCCGGGCGACCTTGTCCAGCGCAAGCATCATTACGCAATCGTCGATGAGGTTGACTCCGTGCTGATCGACGACGCCCGTACACCTCTGATTATATCGGGTCCTGTGGAGAAAGCCGGCGACCAGACTTTCATTGAATACAAACCCTATGTAGAGCGTCTCTACAATGCCCAGAAAACCATTGTAAACCAGACACTTCTGGAGGCCAAGAAGCTTATTGCCGCAGGCGAGATAGCAGACAAGGGCGAGATTCTCCTTCTGAGAGCCCACAAAGGCCTGCCCAAATACCAGCCCCTCATCAAATACTTGAGCGAACCCGGCATCAAGAAGATTCTCGAAGACGCCGACAGCAAGATAATCAAGGCGGCATTTTCAGACAAGGACATCGAGCAGCGAATCATCACCAACGAACTTTATTTCGTAATCGACGAGCAGCAGCGCACGGTAGAACTCACCGACAAGGGTAACGATGTTCTGGCTCAGGCAGTTGGCGATGCAGACTTCTTCCTTATGCCCCGTCTCGGCGACGAAGTCGCGAAGATAGACCAGAGCGAACTTCCCGACGAAGAGAAAAAGCGCAAGAAAGACGAACTTTACGCCAACTATTCTCTCAAGGCAGAGCGTATGCACACCGTGGACCAGCTCCTCAAGGCCTACGCAATGTTCTCGAAAGACGTTGACTATGTGATAATTGACAACAAAGTCAAGATTGTGGACGAAGGCACGGGCCGTATTATGGAGGGCCGCCGCTGGAGCGACGGTCTGCACCAGGCAGTCGAGGCCAAGGAAAACGTGAAGGTCGAGGCCGCAACCCAGACCTTCGCAACCATCACTCTCCAGAACTATTTCCGTATGTATCACAAACTTGCGGGTATGACCGGTACGGCAGAAACAGAGGCCGGCGAGTTCTGGAACATCTACAAGCTGGATGTCATCACCATCCCGACCAACAAGCCGGTGCAGCGCATCGACCACGACGACCTCATCTACAAGACCAAGAAGGGCAAGTACAACGCAGTGATTGCCAAGGTCCAGGAATATATCTCGCAGGGCCGTCCGGTGCTTGTGGGTACAACTTCGGTGGAGATTTCCGAACTGCTGAGCCGTATGCTCAAGATCCGCGGCATCAAGCACCAGGTGCTCAACGCCAAGGAGCACGCACGTGAGGCCGAGGTGGTTGCGCACGCAGGCGAGGCCGGCAATGTCACAATCGCAACCAATATGGCAGGCCGTGGAACGGATATCAAGCTCACCGACGAAGTCAAGGCCGCAGGCGGACTTGCAATCGTGGGTACTGAGCGCCACGAGAGCCGCCGTGTGGACCGTCAGCTGCGAGGCCGAAGCGGACGTCAGGGCGACCCCGGAAGCTCGATCTTCTATGTGTCGCTGGAAGACGACCTTATGCGTATCTTCGGCGACCGTATGACCAACGTCGTGGACAAGCTCGGAATGGACGAAAACGAGGCTCTTCAAGCATCAATGCTTTCCAATGCCATCGAGCGCGCACAGCGCAAGGTCGAGGAGAACAACTTCGGCATCCGTAAGCGACTCGTTGATTATGACGACGTTATGAACTCCCAGAGAGAAGTTGTTTACGCAAAACGCCGCAGCGCCCTCACCGGCGAACGCATCGACGTCGATGTGCTCAATATGGTGACAGACTACTGCGAAATTTTCGTGGATGGCAACAAAGATCTCTCTTACGAAGAATTCTGCGACTCTCTGATGCAGACTCTCTCCATCAAACCCGAGTTTGACGAGCAGTTCTTCGAAAGCGCCAAGAAAGACAAACTTGCGGATTCGCTTGTGGAAGAGATACTTGCAGCCCAGCAACGCAAGTTCGACACCCTTATCGAGCAAGCCTGGCCGATTATAAAGATTGTTTACGAGACCAAGCGTATGTTCTACCAGAACATCGCCATTCCAGTTACAGACGGCAAGAAGGTCTATACCGTGCTTGTAGATCTCAGAAGGGCTTACGAAAGCCACGGCAAAGAAATCATCCGTGCTGTAGAGAAAGCTGTAACCCTCAGAGTGATAGATAATTACTGGAAGGAACATCTCCGCGAGATGGACGACCTCAAACAGTCTGTCCAAAACGCCGCCTACGAGCAGAAAGACCCTATCCTCATCTACAAGGGCGAGAGCTTCAACCTCTTCATCACGATGCTCGAGAACTTGAGCAAGGACGTTCTGGCGTTCCTCCTTCGCGCACAGGTCTATCTGCGCCAGGAGCAGGAGCCCGAAAAAGTGGTGTCGGAGGCCCAGGAGAAGCACCAGGATATGAGCCGTATGCAGATGAGCCGCTCCGACCTTCTGACTGGCAGCGCCGAGCCCAAGAGCAACGCGCCTGTCCACGTCGAGAAGAAGGTGGGCCGCAACGACCCCTGCCCCTGCGGAAGCGGAAAGAAATACAAGAACTGCCACGGCGCAGCCGGAATGTAAAATTAGCGGTAGAATGAAGTACGACATTATTATAATAGGTGCAGGCCCCGGAGGATATGTCGCTGCGATCCGCGCGGCGCAGTTGGGGCTTTCCGTGGCCGTGGTGGAACGCGAAGCGCTCGGCGGAGTCTGTCTGAATTGGGGTTGCATCCCCACCAAAGCCCTGCTCAAAAGCGCTCAGGCTCTGCACTATGCGCAGCGCGGAGTGGAATTCGGCTTTTCCTGCTCTGCTCCGGAGGTTGACATCGCCAAGGTCGTGGAGCGCAGCCGCGGTGTGGCCTCGCAGATGAGCAAGGGCATCGAGTACCTCTTCAAGAAGAACGGCGTCACGGTCATCCCAGGAACTGCGCGAGTAAGTGCCCCCGGCTGCGTGAGTGTCACGGCTACAGACGGTTCCTGCGCAAAATATGAGGCAGGAAGCATCATTCTTGCCACCGGTTCGCGCGCAGCTTCTCTGCCTTTTGCGCCTGTGGACGGCGTCAAAATCTGGAGCTATCGCGAGGCTCTTGTGCCTTCGTCGCTGCCTTCCACCCTTGCGGTGATAGGATCGGGCGCCATAGGAACTGAGCTTGCATTCTTCTATCAGTCTATGGGAGTGCAGGTTACACTCATTGAATATCTCGACCGCATTGTCCCTCTAGAGGACGACGACGTTTCGGCGCAGCTGAGCCGTTCGCTTCGCAAGGCCGGAATGAAGATAATGACTTCAGCCGCAGTCCGGAGCGTGGACACTTCCGGAGAAGGATGTGTTCTGACTGTTGCAACAAAGAAAGGGGAGGAGACCCTGACTGTTGACCGAGTGCTTTCTGCAACAGGTGTGCGCCCCAACACCGAAGGCCTTGGGCTTGAAGAACTTGGCGTTGAGATGGTTAAGGGTAAAGTGGTTGTTGACGGCTCCTACAAATCTTCTGTCGATGGCATATATGCCATAGGCGACATAATTGCGACGCCCGCTTTGGCTCACGTTGCTTCGGCCGAGGCTGTGCGCTGCGTCGAATCCATCGCCGCTCTGACTCCCGAGCCGGTGCGCTACGATTTTGTTCCTTCCTGCATATACACTTCTCCCGAGGCAGCTTCCTGCGGAATCACAGAGCGCGCCGCCAAAGAGAAAGGCATTGACTACAAAGTAGGCAAATTCCCGTTCACGGCCTCCGGCAGAGCCACTGCCGCCGGCTCGCGCGACGGATTTGTAAAAATTCTGTCTGATGCAGCTTCCGGCAAAGTCATCGGCGTACATATGGTCGGCGACAATGTCTCGGAAATGATCGGAGGTATGGTCGTGGCCTGCTCCAAAGGCCTGACCGCTAAGGAACTGTCTTCGCAGATATTTCCGCATCCCACTATGAGCGAGGCAATTGCCGAGGCTTGCCTTGCAACTTCCAACGAAGCTCTTCACATTTAAATATCACCCTGTTATGTCAAGCAAAATAAAAGATCAAGGTGTCGGTTCGGGTGTGGCGGACATCAACAAAGTCACCCGTATCTCCGGCGGTTCGGAATTCCGTGGCGGAATTCTGATGTCAGATTCCGATATCCGTATTGACGGAACCTTCTATGGAACAATAATAACAAAAGCAAAACTTATTCTTGGCGAAAAAGCATTCGTAAAGGGCGACGTGGTCTGTCTCAATGCGGACATTTTCGGCGCTATGGACGGCAATATCACTGTAGGTGAGGTGCTTTCCTTCAAGAAGACCTGCGTTTTCAGCGGCGCCATCAAAGTCCAGCACCTGTGCGTGGAGTCCGGCGCCAAATTCGACGGCACCTCGCAAATCATTACAGGCGAAGAATACGCGCAGGCTTCAAACGAGATGTCTGAAGCCTGCCAAAAGCAAAATGCCGCGCAGGAAACCCTCTAGCGGATACGCCTTTTGATGTTATAGCGGTTTCTGTCCTGACTGTTTCTCGAAATGAGTTCGGCCAGAAATCCTGTCAGGAACAACTGAGCCCCTATCACTACGGCCACCAGCGCCAGATAGAATAGGGGCTGGTCTGTTACAGCTCGGTAGAGAGAGCCGTGGGCCTGATAGACGAGTTTCTTGATTATCAGCCAGATGGCTATTACAGCGCCGACAATGAACATTACTGTGCCGGAACCTCCGAAAAGATACATAGGCTTCTTTCCGAATTTCTGGAGGAACCAGATTGAGAGCAGATCGAGGAATCCGTGGACAAAACGGTCGATTCCGAATTTGCTCTTGCCGTATTTGCGGGCCTGATGGTGAACGACTTTCTCTCCGATTTTGCCGAAACCGGCGTTCTTTGCCAGATAGGGGATGAAGCGGTGCATCTCGCCATAGACTTCGATGTTCTTTACGACTTCGTTCTTGTAGGCTTTGAGGCCGCAGTTCATATCGTGAAGCTTGATGCCCGTGACCTTGCGGGCGGTGGCGTTGTAGAGCTTCGAGGGTATGTTCTTGGTTGCGACATTGTCGTAACGTTTTTTCTTCCAGCCGGATACGAGGTCGTAGCCTTCTTCTTTGATCATCCGCATCATCTCGGGAATCTCTTCGGGATTGTCCTGAAGGTCGGCGTCCATTGTGACGACTATGTCGCCTTTGGCAGCCTCGAAACCGCAGTAGAGGGCGGCGGACTTGCCGTAGTTGCGGCGGAATCCTATGGCGCGGATTTCGGGATGGCTTTCGGAAAGTTCCTGAATTTTCTGCCAGGAGCAGTCGGTGCTGCCATCGTCAATCATAATTACTTCATATTCAAGATTTTGCGGCTTGAGAGCCCGGCCTATCCAGTCTATGAGTTCGCCGAGAGATTCTTCTTCGTTGAAGAGGGAGATTACTATAGAGAGATCCATAATTGTTGTCGGTGGGGGATTAAATGTCGTCGTCTTCGTCGTTATTCTGCGTCATTTCCGCTTCTGTGAAGACGGAAGTGCCCTTTGAGGTTCCGTTCTTGAGGATTGCGCTGATTATCGAGCCGAAAACTGTGCACCATACAAGCTGGAAAATGCTTTGGATCTGGGCATAATCGTCTTCGAGCGCAATAAATTGGTCGATGATATCCTGTGTGACGCCGGGAGTGCTTGCCAAAATTGATTCTGCTTTCTCCAAGACTTCTACAATCTGTTCGGGGACAAGATATTTGTACATTACGAAAGTGTATGCGGCGATTATGACTGCCGAGCAAAGGCTGGTGGCAAAGCCGAAGCCGTAGGTGGACTCGCCCTCGTGGGCTTCGCCCCATTTCTTCATAAAGAACCTCAGGAGCCAGATTGTGCCTGCGAGTTTGACAAGCCATATCAATGCATTGACAAGTGTATTTTCTGAAAGACAAGTCGTTACTGTTGTGAGTATTACAGTGACAAGTGCCAGGAGTGCGCCTTCTTTGGCTGCAACGCTCCATTTGGAGCTCTCGGGAGAGATGTTGAAAGTCATTTATATTCGTTTTTAAACGTTTAGAAATGCAAAGATATGAATTTTATGTTTATCTTTGCCGCTTACAAAAATAAATCCGGCTTTTGTATGCCGGCAAAACATTAAACAATATGATAAAGATTACATTTCCCGACGGCGCGGTAAAAGAGTACGAAAACGGTATCACCGCCTATCAGATTGCAGAAAGCATCAGCCCGAGGTTGGCTGCCGATGTTTTGTCTTCATCGGTCAACGGCAAAGTATGGGATCTGAACCGTCCCATCAATGAGGACAGCTCATTGAAACTTCACAAATGGGAAGACCGCGAGGCCAAGGCCACTTTCTGGCACTCATCCTCCCATCTTATGGCACAGGCTCTCGAGAGCCTTTACCCGGGCATCAAATTCGGTATCGGCCCGTCAATCGAAAACGGATTTTATTACGACGTGGACCTGGGCGACAAGCAGCTCGTCGAGGCAGACCTCAAGGCAATCGAGGACAAAATGCTCGAATTCGCCCGCACCAAAGAACCTTTTGTACGTACAGACGTCTCGAAGGAAGAAGCCCTCAAGACCTTCACCGAGAAGGGCGACCAGTACAAGTGCGAGCTTATCCGCGACCTTGAAGACGGCACCATATCTTTCTATACAAACGGCTCGTTCACAGACCTTTGCCGCGGACCTCACCTTCGCGACACATCAGCCATCAAGGCTGTCAAGCTCACATCCATAGCAGGCGCATACTGGAGAGGCAACGAAAAGAACAAGCAGCTCACCCGCATCTACGGCATCACCTTCCCCAAGAAGAGTATGCTCGACGAATATCTTGTAATGCTAGAGGAAGCCAAGAAGCGCGACCACCGCAAGATCGGCAAGGAGATGGAACTTTTCACTTTCTCCACAAAGGTCGGAATGGGACTTCCCTTGTGGCTTCCCAAAGGCACCGACCTTCGAATGAGGCTCGAAAACTTCCTCCGCAGGGTTCAGCGCAGCTACGGTTATGTGCAGGTCATCACTCCTCACATCGGACAGAAAGACCTTTATGTGACTTCGGGCCACTGGGCTAAGTACGGTGCGGATTCGTTCCGTCCCATCAGCACTCCGCAGGAAGGCGAGGAATACCTCCTCAAACCTATGAACTGCCCCCACCACTGCGAAATCTACCGCTCGAAACCCCGCTCATACAAGGATCTTCCACTTCGCCTGGCTGAGTTCGGAACAGTCTATCGCTATGAGCAAAGCGGTGAGCTTCACGGACTTACACGCGTCCGCAGCTTCACTCAGGACGACGCCCACCTCTTCTGCCGCCCCGACCAGATCAAGGAAGAATTCTGCAAGGTCATCGACATCGTGCTCTATATATTCAAGATTCTCAAGTTCGACAAATACACCGCTCAGATTTCGCTGCGCGACCCCGAGAACAAGACTAAATATATAGGTACTGACGAAAACTGGGCAAAAGCTGAGTCTGCAATCGTAGAGGCTGCTGCAGAAAAAGGCCTTCCCACAGTAGTAGAACTGGGCGAGGCCGCATTCTACGGTCCCAAACTCGACTTTATGGTCAAGGATGCCCTCGGACGCAGCTGGCAGCTCGGCACCATCCAGGTGGACTACAACCTTCCCGAGCGCTTCGAACTCGAATATACCGGCTCGGACGACAAGAAACATCGTCCCGTGATGATTCACCGCGCACCCTTCGGTTCGCTCGAGCGCTTTGTCGCAGTCCTTCTCGAGCATACTGCCGGAAAACTCCCTCTCTGGCTCACGCCCGACCAGGCTATCATCCTGCCTGTCAGCGAAAAATACAACGATTTTGCAAAAAAAGTTTGTAATTTGCTGAATAATTGCGAAATTCGCGCGTTTATTGACGACAGGAACGAAACTATCGGAAAACGCATCCGCGAGAACGAGCTCAAACATATGCCCTACATTCTCGTGGTTGGAGAAAAAGAGGCCGCAACCGACTCTGTAGCAGTAAGAAAGCAGGGCGGCGCAGACCTCGGCACAATGAAGATAGAAGAGTTCGCAAACTTTATACAACAAGAAATAAATAAAGAACTTGAACAGTAACTACAGACCCCCGAAACCGAGACCTCAGGCTCCACGCCTCCCGGATCAGAGACTTCCCCAGAACCGCAAGGACAAGGAGGAAGGTCTTCGCATTAACGAACGAATCACGGCTCCCAAAGTCCGTGTAGTAGGCGACAACGTTGCCGAGCAGGGCATTTATCCCATCTCACAGGCACGCCGGATGGCCGAAGAACTCGAGCTCGACCTTGTGGAGATTTCTCCAAACGCCGATCCCCCGGTTTGCAAGATCATCGACTATCAGAAGTTTGTCTATCAGCAGAAAAAGAAGGCCAAAGAGCAGAAAGCCAATGCCTCCAAGGTGGTAATCAAAGAAATCCGCTTCGGGCCGCAGACAGACGAGCACGATTTCCAGTTCAAGCTCAACCACGCCAAGAGCTTCCTCCAGGAGGGCTCCAAGGTCAAGGCCTATGTCTTCTTCCGCGGCCGTTCCATCCTCTTCTCCGAGCAGGGCGAGAAACTCCTTCTGCGTTTTGCTGTGGAGCTCGAAGAATACGGCAAGGCCGAGCAGCTTCCCAAGCTCGAAGGCAAGAAGATGCTTATGATGATAGCCCCCGTAAAGAAAAAGTAAAACCTTTTAACTAACACTAATAATTATTAATTATGCCAAAATTGAAGACCAACACCGGTTCAAAGAAGCGCTTCACGCTCACCGGCTCGGGTAAAATCAAGAGAAAACACGCTTACAAGAGCCACATTCTCACCAAGAAAACTAAAAAGCAGAAAAGAAACCTCACTCACGTGGCAATGATCGCCAAGGTCGATGTCAAGAGAGTAAAAGCTTTGTTAGTTAAGTAAAAATCAATTGTTTAACCGGATGTTCAGCCGGCAAGTCCCTTCAAAGGGCGCTGACTTCCAAAAACCAAATCAATTATGCCAAGATCGGTAAATAGCGTAGCTTCAAGAGCACGCCGTAAAAAGATTCTCAAAGAAACCCGCGGTAATTTCCTTTCAAGGAAAAATGTCTGGACCGTTGCGAAGAACACCTACGAGAAAGGTTTGACATACGCATACCGCGACCGCAAGAACAAAAAACACAATTTCCGTTCCCTCTGGATCACCCGTATCAATGCCGCTGCACGCCAGCACGGTATGAACTACTCGCAGTTTATGGGCAAGCTCGCTCAGCAGAACGTAGGTCTCAACCGCAAAGTTCTCGCTGACCTCGCTATGAACAATCCTCAGGCTTTCGAGGCTATTGTAAATTCTGTAAAATAGTTTTTAGCTGCTGCCTTGTCATTCAAAGAGCTATATAGGAACAAATGGGTACGCTTCGGCTTTTGGAGCGTGCTGTACCTTTTGTGGATAGTGTGGGTCGGCAACTGGTGGTGGATCCTCGGAATCGCCGCCATCTACGAACTCGCTGTTTCCCAGAAGCTCAAGGCTTGGATTTACAAAGGAGAAAAAGGTGAAAAGCGCTCACGCAGCGCCTGGCTCGGCTGGCTCGACGCAATTATTTTTGCAGTCACAGTCGTAAGCTTCATCAACATCTTCTTCTTCCAGGCCTTCAAGATTCCTTCCTCCTCGATGGAAAGCTCGCTGATGACAGGCGACTATCTGTTTGTAAGCAAGACCGCCTACGGCCCCAAACTTCCACAGACACCCATCTCAATGCCCTTTGTCCACAACACTTTCCCGATTTCGCACAAGGAAAGCTACTCCAAGGCCCTGCAGTTCGACTATCGCCGCATAGCAGGCCGGGGGAGTGTCGAGAGAGACGACTATGTCGTGTTCTCGTTCCCCGACGGAGACACAGTTCTGACAAAGGCTCCTGCAGAAGACTACTACACACACGTCCGTATGACTTCGCGAGACTACGCAATCAAGACCTTCGGTCCCATAGTAGTCCGCCCGGTCGATAAAAAAGACCATTATGTCAAGCGTTGTGTGGCAGTTGCCGGAGACTCATTGAAAGTTGTTGATGGTCAGGTGTTTGTAAATGGCGAGCCCCAGGCTTCGTATCCCGGAATCCAGAACACTTACCGTGTCGAAACAGACGGTTCCCAGATCAATCCTCTGGTGATGAAGAATCTCGGAATCAACACTGCCGAGACCCGGTTCAACGCTTCGCTTCCCGGATATCCCTATATGCCTCTTACAGAAAGTCAACTTGAAAAAATATCTTCGCTGGCCAATGTGGCTTCTGTCACCGGCAATTTTGAAAAGTATGGTTCCAATTTCTCCGACTCCGAGCTTCTGCTTTTCCCTTTTGTGGAAACTCACTGGACAAGAGACAATTACGGCCCGCTCTGGATTCCCGCCAAGGGTGCCACAGTGGAGCTCACAGCGGACAATATGCCTTTCTATCGCCGCATAATCGAGGTGTACGAATCCAATACCCTCGAGGAAACACCCGAAGGTGAATTCATCATAAACGGTGAGAAGACCTCTTCCTACACCTTCAAGATGGACTACTACTTTATGATGGGTGACAACCGCCACAATTCGCTCGACTCCCGCTACTGGGGTTTCGTTCCCGAAGACCATATAGTAGGCAAACCCGCCGTCATATGGTGGTCTGCCGACCCTTCGGCTAAATTCCCCGGCAACATCCGTTGGCGCAGGCTGTTGAAGATTTTGTAATTCAGGCTGTTAAAATTTGGAATTTTGGATAAATTTTGAGATATTTGCAGCCCATTTTGAAAATAATATAAAAGTAAACATACAATGGCACGAGTTTGTCAAGTCACAGGTAAGAAAAGGATCATCGGAAACAACGTTTCCCACTCCAAAAGACGCACTAAGCGCGAATTCGCTCCCAACCTCAAGAACAAGAGATTCTGGTCTGAGGAAGAGCAAAGGTTCATCACTCTCAAGGTTTCCTGCAAAGGTATGAAGACCATCTACAAAAACGGTCTTGCAGCTACCCTCAAGAAATCAAAAGAGGCTGGTTTAATCAACATCGTTTAAATTTACTACTATGGCAAAAAAAGGTAACAGAGTACAGGTAATTCTCGAATGCACAGAGCAGAGAGAAAGCGGTGTTCCCGGTATCTCAAGATACATAACCACCAAGAACAAAAAGAATACTCCCGAGCGTATGGAACTCAAGAAGTACAATCCCTACCTCAAGAAGTACACTATCCACAAAGAAATCAAATAACTTCTAACTTTATTATACTATGGCAAAGAAAGCGGTTGCAACATTCAGCGGCGACAAATCAGCCCTCAGAAACGTTGTAAAGTGCATCAAGATGGTCAAATCCGATCGCACAGGAGCTTATATGTTCCAGGAAGAGTTTGTACCTACCGACGAAGTGGCAGATTACTTCAAGAAATAATAAAGTAGGTTAACAGCAAATGAAAATCCCGTAGCGAGAGCTGCGGGATTTTTTTTCGTGAGCCACTCACCAGGATCGAACTGGCGACCTGCGCGTTACGAATGCGCTGCTCTACCGACTGAGCTAAAGTGGCTTTCTGAATTTCAAGATGCAAAGATAGTCAAAATTTATCGATTGTCAAGTCTGAGGACTCGAATGCCGTTTATTATTTTTGAGGATACGGTGTATTCTGCGAGCGATTTTTCCTCGATCACTACTTTCTTTTTGGAAGACGAGGCGTGGATGAAGCTCAGTGTGCCGTCAGGTTTGTGATATGCGAGCACTACGTGGGTGATGTCGAGGCCTTCGATGTTGCAGCTCAGGCACAGGATGTCGCCGTCGAAGATTTTCGAAGCGTTTGCATCTATCTGAGATTTAGGGAGATAGAAGTATTTGCCGATTTCGAGGGTCTTTTCGGTGAGTCTTATGTCCTTTAGGAGCGATGGGTTTTCCTTGAGTTGTCTGTAGGAACCCGGGTGGGTGGACATAAAGAAGAAATGCTGGGCGAGGGGAGTGCCTCCGATTTCGTGGCTGATTTCGTGGAAGACTCCGCTGCGGGAGCCCTGGGATATCCATTCGGAGGTATAGTGCAGGCGCGAGGTGTAGCCATCTACTTTTCCATTGCGGTAGCGCAGATTCTTAAGGTTTTCTATGTATTTGTCGAAAGTGGGATTTGCGTCTTTGGAGGTCAGAGACATCGCCAGGCACATCTCCACGAACAATATGCAGTCGGTTTCGCGGGTGTTGACCGTCAGTTTTTCGGTGTCGTATTTGTCGAGGGTTCCGGAAACATAGGGGGTTCCAAGGAAATGTTTTGCGACCTTGACGATGGTTTCGTTCATCGGCAAATCTGCGTCGCCCTCCAGCAGCTGCATCACCGCCTCAAAGTTCTCCACGTCCTTTTCCTCGTATCTCACATCATTTTTCTCCACTCCATACCCTGAAAAGCATAATAACAACAATGTTACAAATAGCACTAACTTCTTCATATATAGTTAATTATAAATAATCTTACTTAAACGCTCCCGTTCCAGAGGGCAAAGGTCCGGCGGAACTTCGCTCACTACGTTCGCTCCGGCCCCTCCCATTGTCTCCTTCGTCATTT
>R18__coassemble_1933_pt1 | contig 16475 bp, 13 predicted proteins | sample R18__metabat2_high_PE_032 | metagenome-assembled genome bin R18
TTAGTTCGCGGCCCTCTCAAGGCTGAAACACGGGTTCGATTCCCGTTAGCGCTACAAAACCAATCCTGCTGACCCGCACTTTCCGCGCAGCAGGTTTTTTTGTTTGAGATCTATGGTCATTCTTATCACAGGCATATCTTCGGGCTTCGGCCTCGAAATGGCAAAACAACTTTCGGCAGACGGCCACACCGTCTATGGCACCGTCCGCCGCGATGTCGAACAGCTTCCTGGAATCCACTATCTGAAGGCAGACGTTCTGCGCGCGGAAGACGCCGTGTCTGCCGTGGAGAGCGTGGTGGCTGCGGAAGGCCGCATCGACGTCCTCATAAACAACGCCGGAATGGGCATCGGAGGCCCGGTGGAGTTCAACACCGAAGAGGAAATCAAGCTTCAGATGGACACCAACTTTATGGGCCAGGTACGCTTCATCAAGGCCGTGCTGCCCCATATGCGGCGTCAGCGCTCCGGCCGGCTCATCTGCTTCTCGTCGCTCGGTGGCCGGATGGGACTCCCGCTCCAGGGCTACTACTGCGCCTCGAAGTTCGCTATCGAAGGCCTTTGCGAGGCCCTGCGTATGGAAGTGAGCTGCCACGGCATCGACGTCGTCGTGGTGGAGCCCGGCGATTTCGCCACCGGCTTCACAGCCGCCCGCCGCAAGGATTCCGTCAGCGCCGAGGCTCTGGAGGCCTATCCGTACATCCCCGTCACTATGGCCTGCCTCGAAGGCGAAGAGACCGGCGGCCTGACTCCCGACGTCCTTGCCCGCAAAATCTCGAAAATCGTGAGCTGCCGCCATCCCCGCTGCCGCTACATCATCAGCGACCCCGTCCAGCGGCTTTCCGTCCCTGTCAAGAACCTCCTCCCCGACGGCCTCTACAGCAAAGTTATGCGGCTTTACTACAAACTTAAGTAGTGTCGGGATTCCCCCCCCTCCCGCGACGATGGGCCACGATGAATGGCTTCCGAACGCGTATTTCGAGTGTTGTCTGCGCCCAAGCCTCGATTTCAGGGGGTTGGGCGCAGGCCGGGCTACTTAAACTATCGCCAAACGCAGTCTGCCGTGGCCCATCGCCGCGGAAATAATATTCAGGCCTTCGATATTCCGGAAAGCCGACGCAAATGTGAAATTGGATGAGAGCGGAAGTGGAAGGGAATATGGCTCCGAGCGACTTAGCCACCCTCGGCTAATAGAGGGAGGGGCCCGCTCCGAAGGAGTGGGAGGGACGGCGAAGCCGGTCGCTCGGAGTTATATTCCCTGGAACTGGAGCGATATAAGAACGACGTTTACAGATTGACCACCAGTGTGGCGTTGACGCAGTGGATGTCGATGGGGAGGTCGTCGTTTCCGATGTTGAAGAAGCCGTAGCGGTAGCCGGCCGAGAGAACGAACCTCTCGGCGATGGAGAAACCTACATTGCCGCAGGCGAAAAGATTCCATCTCTGGGCAAGGCCGTCGTCGTAAAGGTTGTAAGCGGTGCCTTCTGTGTAGCGCAGGACATTGTTGTGCGCCGTCATTGTCGAGGCCAGTCCCAAACTGCCTGTCGGACCTATGTCGATGTGCATTTTGGTCTTGCCCATAGGTATTTTGATCCCGAAGGTTATAGGGAGTTCGAGCGAATGTTCCACAATTGAAGCATCGTCCTTCTGCAGATTGTAGTAGGCGACAGTGCTGTTGCTGAATGAGCATTTGTATGCGAGGCCGGCTCTCAGGACAAACAACTTGCCGAGATTGGCGTAGGCCTGACCTCCGGCGGTGATTCCCATAAAGGGGCTGCACACTTCGTCGTCGGTGTTGTATCGGAACTGATAGTCGTAGGCCACCAAGGGATTGAATCTTACTTGAAGCTTGGGCTTCTGAGATTCATCGTCGTCGTACTGGGCGAATGCTGAAAGCGATGCTGTAAGGAGCAATGCTGTAAAAAGTATCTTGAGATTTTTCATACGAGGGGCAAAGATAGTAAATATTATGCCAAAATATGTTCAGCCAGAAGAGAAATGGGATTAAGTACCTTGCGGCCTGTGCAAAGTTCTATCTGCCAGCGGCAGGTCTCGCAGTCTGTGACAACGATATCGGGATCGGCGGCCTCGATGTCGGCAAAAAGCCGCGAACCCATCGCCTTTGAGTTCTTGCGATTTTCGGGCTTGAAGCCGTAAGTCCCCGCCACGCCGCAGCAGTTCTGCTCGGGGACCGTCAGCTCCAGACCGGGTATAAGTTTCAGCAGTTCAATGGAATAGACCGCCCATCCGAGGCGCGACATATGGCAGGCGGTGTGGTACGCCACCTTGAGAGGCCGGTCGGCAGCTCTGAATCCAAGAGCCCGCCCCGCCTCCAGAGCTTCATAAATGAATTTTGTGGCCATCACGATAGAATCTCGCACCGAAGAATTGTCTATATCCAGAACCTCGGGATATTCGTCTCTCATTGTGAGTGTGCAGGTGCTGCTTGTCGTAAGAACCGGGCGTCCGGCGGCGACAAAAGGAGTCATAGCCGCAATATTCGCAAGAGCACTACGACGCGCAAGAGATTCAAAACCGTTGGACATCAGAGCCACGCCGCAGCATCTTTCGCCTTCGAGAAGCTCTACGCCATATCCGAGAGCATTCATAACACGCACAAAATCACGACCTTGCCCGGGATTGTTGTAGTTCACGTAGCAGCCGTGGAAATATGCCACCTTGTCGGCAAAAGAACCCTGCAGAGGCAGTGCTTCGCGCCGGAACCATTTCTCGAAAGTCTCGTGGGAATAGCGAGGCCCGCCGTGAGGCATCAAAACCGAAGCCGCCAAATTCGCAACAGGAGCAAATGCCGAAGCAACAGGCCCCACAAAATCAGTGTCGGCCATAGCCAGGTTGCGCAGCACGTGGGGGCTCGTCTTTTCGTATTTGAGGCGAGCCTTCAGAACAAGGTCGCCGATGCGCACGTCCGACGGACACGCCACTTCGCATCGTTTGCAGTTGAGACAATATTTGAGGGCATTGTCGAAAAACAAAGGATCCTTGAGGCGGTATCGCTCCTCGTCGGGGCCGGCCTGTTTGGGCCCCGGATACGGAGTGACCACACCTGCAAGCGGACACCAGTCGCTGCAAAGCGAGCATTTCATACATTTCTCGAAAGTGTCGTCCAACTTCATAGCTTGCTTACTATTGATCCTATGGGATAAAGATTCGCAGCGGGAGCGCCGCCACGAAGGGCGCAACCCGAAGCATCGAGTCTTACGCCAAACTTCATAAAAGGCTGTAAGCCAAAGAAATCCGGGCTCAACCAGTCGCCACGGCAAGGCGCGCAATCCACGTCCAGGCCGAAAATCGGTTCGTAAATATGAGTCATATCGGCAGCAAGCCCGCCGCTGAAGAAGCTGCCTGTGGCCAGAAAGAACTCATCCGCCTCGAAGCGCGTGGAAGAGCCGTGATTGCGGGTCGAGACCGAAAGCAGTCTGCCGTCAGGCCCGAACTCGCCCGAAACCACTGAATCTCCGAAAAAGAGCTCTCCGCCAAGCCGGCGGAACTCCCGGCAAGCCGCACGGTAGTCGTAGGTCTCGTCGCGAAGACTCCGGCTGCTCTCGCCCCGGGCAATGGCAAGACAGCTCTTGCCGCCGGAAAGCAACTGCATTCCCCGCTCCAGGCCGCTGTGGCCGCCGCCTATTATTATTGCATCGAACTTCATTTCTCAGATTCAGAGTTATAAATCCATTGCATAATCTGAGCCTCGCGGAGAGTGTCGCCCCAGGCCACCGGCGCGATTCCTTTCCACCTCTCCTGCAGGAACTTGTCCAAAGATTTGTCGGGCAGAAGGCCGGCGGCGCGGCGGGCGCAGAGCTGACCCTGGCAGGTGCCCATCCCAAGGCGGGTGCGGCGGCGCAAAGTGTCGAGGTCGCGCACGTCCAAGGTTTCCACGGCCTTGCGTATTTCTTCTTCCGTGACGTTCTCGCATTCGCAGACAAGTTTGCCGGCGAAAGAAGTGCGGCGGACAATCGGCACCGGAAGCACTCGCGAAGCGGTGGTGCAACGCGCGGACACACCCAACGCAGAGCACACGAAATCTGTAACTTTCTCTGCCATAAGGCGATATGTTGCCATCTTGCCGCCCGTTATTGTCACAAACCCTTCGATGCCATCGCGCCGTGAATGGTCGAGCAGCACGATTCCGCGGCTGAGGGTGCGTCCGGAAGCGTCGCCGTCTGCGGCCACAAGAGGCCTGACGCCGCAGTACGCCCTAAGTATGCGTGTGGAAGCCAAAGCGGGCGAGAGCTTCGCCCCCTCGCGCAGCAGCAGTTCCACTTCCCCGGCTGTGGGGCGGATGTCATCGATTTCCTCCATCGGCACCCTTGTGGAGGTGGTGCCGATTATGGTCACGGATTCGCCGGGCACCAGAATATCGGCGTCTGAAGGCTTGCGGCAGCGGTTGATGACCATATTGTTGACTCTGTGGCCAAAGACCAGCAGCGAGCCCTTCGCGGGGTACATATTTATCTGTGCGCCGGCCATTCCCGCAATCCGGGCTCCCCAGATTCCGGCGGCGTTGACCACCATCCGCGCGTATTTGGCAAAGCTCTCTCCGGTGGCGGTGTCGCGCAGATTGACGCCCACAATGCGGCTGCGGTTCTTGATGAAGCCCGTCACCTCGGTGAAGGTGAGCACCCGGGCTCCGTGGGCTTTGGCGTCCACGATGTTGGAGAACGCCAGGCGGAACGGGTCGACAGAGGCGTCGGGAACCCGCACTGCACCTATGAGCGAAGGATTGGCCGAGGGCTCGAGCCGCAGCGCTTCTTGGGGGTCCAGCACTTCTGCTGAAATTCCGGCCGCGCAGCAGGCCTCGACAAAGCGGGCCTGGTATTCGAGTCCGTCTTCAGGCAGGGAAATGAACAGCCCTCCGCGGTCTTCCACGCAGTGCGGAGCTATCTTCTTGAGTATCAAGTTCTCTTTGATACATTCACGGGCGGATTCGCTGTCTCCGACAGCATACCTGGCCCCGCTGTGAAGCAAGCCGTGGTTGCGGCCCGATGCGCCGTTTGTGATGTCTCCTTTTTCGACCAGAAGGGTCTTGAGACCTCGCAGGGCGCAGTCGCGGGCAGTGCCGGCGCCGGTGACTCCTCCACCTATTATTATTACATCGTATTCATCGCGGGAGCGTATCTCCGTCGAGGAAATATTGTGCATTTCCCCTTCGAGATATTTGACTGCGCGTATATCGGCGGCAGACCGGTAACTTTCGCAAACCGCTTTGGCATCATAGCCCGGACGGGGATAGACCCACACTTCGAACTCCTGAAGCAAGCGCCTGCCCTCGTGCCATTTTTCTATCGCGCCGATATTGTCGCCTCCGACAACCAGCACAAATTCTTTATCGGGCTCGCTGCCTCGCAGATAGCGCAATGTGTTTATGGTATAATACGGCTTTGTAAGCCCGAACTCGACGTCGGAGACCTCAGCTTTGACATCGCTCGCGGCCACTGTTTTTCTGACGGCTTCGAGCCTCCGGCGGGCGGAATCCTCAAGCCCCTCCTTGAAAGGACTTTCGGGCGACACCACAATCCGCACTTCGGTCTCTGGAAAATGAGCGTTGATATGCCGCACGATGGCAAGATGCCCTTCGTGCAGAGGATTGAACGACCCCATCAGCAGCGCCACTTTTCTATGACGGACTTCAGACATCTACTGGGATATGAAGCCTCCTATGACCCTGTCGGCTTCGGCAAGACAGCTTTCAAGGTCGTTGTTTACAAGCACATAGTCGAAATCGCCGGCATAGCGCATCTCTTCTTCGGCTTTGGCCAGACGCATCTCTATGGCCTCGGGAGAATCTGTGCCGCGACCCTCGAGCCTGCGCCGGAGTTCTTCCAGCGAAGGGGCCTGCACAAAGACAGAAAGGGCTTTGTCGCCGAAATATTTCTTGAGATTGATGCCTCCCTTGACATCCACGTCAAAAAGAATTACCTTGCCTTCGCCCCAGAGTCTGGCGACCTCGGACTTGAGAGTGCCGTACTGACAGCCGGGATAGACCTGCTCGTGTTCGACGAATTCGCCTGCGGCAACCCTTCGGTTGAACTCTTCGTCGGATATGAAATTGTAGTCCACGCCGTCGATCTCGCCGCCGCGGGGAGCGCGGGATGCGGCGGAAACCGAAAAGCCGAAACAATCGTATTTTTCCTTCAAATGATGCACCACGGTGGTCTTGCCCGAGCCCGAAGGCGCACTGAAAATTATAACCTTTTCTTGCATAAGTACAAAATTAGCAAAACTTAAGCAAAGTTTGACTATATTTGCGTGATATTTGAATTTTCGTTATAACACAAACAATATGGTATCTTACAAAGAAATCGGTTTGGTAAACACCCGCGAGATGTTTGCCAAGGCAGTGAAAGGCGGATATGCCATCCCTGCATTCAACTTCAACAACATGGAACAGCTCCAGGCCATCATCCAGGCATCAGCTGAAACCAAATCACCCGTCATCCTCCAGGTTTCAAAGGGCGCGCGCAACTATGCAAACCAGACTCTTCTGCGCTATATGGCAGAAGGCGCTGTAGAGTACGCCAAAGAACTCGGTTGGGAGAATCCCCAGATTGTCCTCCACCTCGACCACGGCGACACTTTCGAGACTTGCAAGAGCTGTGTCGATATGGGCTTCTCATCGGTTATGATCGACGGTTCTTCTCTCCCCTACGAAGAGAACATCGCTGTAACAAAGAAAGTTGTGGAGTACGCACACCAGTTCGACGTCACTGTCGAGGCTGAGCTCGGCGTTCTCGCAGGCGTAGAAGACGAAGTCGCTTCAGAAGAGTCCCACTACACCAAACCCGAAGAGGTCGTCGACTTTGCAACCCGCACCGGCTGCGACTCCCTCGCCATCTCAATCGGAACCTCACACGGCGCATACAAGTTCAAACCCGAACAGTGCACCCGCGACCCCAAGACCGGCAAACTCGTTCCCCCTCCATTGGCATTCGACGTTCTCGAAGGCGTAGAGGCTCAGCTTCCCGGCTTCCCCATCGTTCTCCACGGCTCATCTTCAGTTCCCCAGGAGTACGTTGACATCATCAACACCCACGGCGGCAAACTTCCCGATGCAGTAGGTATTCCCGAAGAGCAGCTCCGCAAGGCAGCAAAGAGCGCAGTCTGCAAGATCAACATCGACTCAGACTCACGCCTCGCAATGACCGCAGCTGTCCGCAAGGTCTTCGTTGAAAAACCCGGCGAATTCGACCCTCGCAAATATCTCGGCCCCGCTCGCGACGAGATGAAGAAACTCTATATGGAGAAAATCAAGAATGTCCTCGGCAGCGACGGCAAAGCCTGCTAATCCCTGACGACATATTTCTAAAAAAATTCCCGGCCACGGTTTCACACTCGAAACGCGGCCGGGATTTTTATGCAAACAAAGTATAGTGTATCAGTTTTTTATCTAACTTTGCATCAGAAAGAACTCACGGATAATCCTTTTTATCCGTGAACACATAAAATTTGGACTACATCTTTTTACGCTTGGACATCAAAACTTGGCGGTTTTAATTTAAAGGATCCTGACGCGTAACAAGACAAGGTCCGGACTCACGTCTGGACATAATCTTGTTATGGATCCTTGGGCTCCGCCAAGTCCCCGATGTTCGGACAGGATTATGTTCAGGCTTTTTCTTACGAATCCACCTTTGCAATAATCTCCCTTGCTTTCTCGAACGAAGGATATCTCTGGCGGATTTCGTGGACACCGAAGCGTTTGAACGCTATGGCGACAATCGAAATCACTCCTATAAGCGCAGCAAACTCATAAAGATTCTTGATGCTCATAAGAAGCGCCTGATTGCTCACGGTTGACATTGCCTCCTGCGTGGAAATCCAGGCAAGATATGCTCCACGTGTCTGGGAACCCATAGCCGCAAGGTTGATGTTCATCTCGTACTGAAGCATATGGCCGAAGAAAGCCGCTCCGATGGCCGAGCCGCAGCCGATTCGGGCAAAACCCAGGAAGGTCAAGGCTTCGAACCTGTACTCCAGAGGAATCAAGGCCTCCACGAAAGTAGTGAGCGTTATGAAGAGCATAACGTGGCCTACTCCGTAGAAGAAGTTAGGAATCACAAGATTCTCCAGAGTGGTGTCGGGACTTGTCAGATATGCCATAGATGCCTGATACATAGTCAGAAACAGCATCGAGAGTATAGCCAGCTTGCGGAAATCTATCTGAAGCTTCTCTATGGCGTAGGTACTGAACCATCCGCCGACCAGAATGCCGACAAAGACGCTCCATCGCAGGCCGCGCGCGCCGAATGCGCTCACGCCCAGATAGCTGTGCACAAAAGTGGATTGAAGCACACTCTCCGTGGACATTATGATTGCAGCTACAAAGTAGAGCAGCACTATCATCCACAATGTCCTGTTTGTAAAGACAGGAGCAGGCAGAAAGGCGTGACGGCTGTGGAGCATCTTGTGCACTGCAAGGGCGAGAGCAACAACTCCGAAAAGCACTGCAACCCAGGTCTTTGGAGAATTGAACCAGTCGTTCACCCCGCCATAGACCGCTATGTAAGCCACACTCAGAAGGAAAGTCGTCCAGAGAGTTATGTCCAGGAACCTGATGTTATGAAGCGGCTGCATAGGCATAGCCCTGAAATTCTTCATACCGAAGAATGCGAAGGCCGCAAGCGTCAGCAGGGCGCTGATTGAGCACAGATTCACGAATCTCCACGGAAATTGCTCGAGCACGGCGCTCTGCACTATTCCCGAAAGCTCGATCGAGCCGAAAACTATGCAGAACACTATGGTCAGGAACGGCGCGAAATTGTAGTGTGGAGAGACCTTGAGCATAATCGACGAGAAGCACTCGAAGGAGCCCCAGAGTTTGAGCATACCGAAAACAACGCTCAGACCCACAAGCACTGCGACATTCTGAGTATTGATGCAGACTATGCTTATAAGAGCCATTCCGATGCAGACCGTAAGCAGAATCTGACGAGTCATAAAGCGGAACTTGAGACGGAACAGCAGAGGGAACATCATAGTCACCCCTATCATTCCGGCGAAGCCGCACATAAGCACGTCCTGGGAAGTCAGACCCGTCGAACTCGAAATCTCGGTCGCCATACCCATAAAGACGGCGTCCGACATCTGGAAGACAATCGGGAAGAGAAGTATGAGATAGAACCGCAACTTCTCGGGAACCCGCTCCCTGAACATCGGGAGCGAGAACTTCACCTCATATTTGGCGTTACCTTCCAATTTATTTCCTTGTTACTTTGCACTCGGCGTTGAATCCGTCGCGCAGGAGCGCCATATCTTCCGCCTTGTTGTCTTTGGAGAATGCGATGTTGACGGGAACCCTCTGCTCGACTTTCACGAAATTGCCTGTGGAGTTGTCCTGGGGCACAAGGCTGAACTGCGCGCCTGTTGCGGCGGAAATGGATTCGACATAGCCTTTGAACTCCACGCCGGGCACTGCATCGACCTTGATGACGACCTTGTCCCCTACTGCAACGTTCTTGAGCTGTTTCTCGCGATAGTTGGCAAGCACCCAGATGGAACCCTCGTCAACGAGGTTGAGAAGTATCCTGCCTGGCTGGACAAGTTCGCCCACCTGGACGTCGCGTCTGCCGGTATAGCCGTCGCAGGGCGCTGTAATGACCGTGTAGGAAAGATTGAGACGCGCCAGATTGAGGGCCGCCTCGGCAACTGCAAGACCTGCCTCCGTCTGGTCGAGACGCGAACCGAGCTCGCCGACTCCGAGTTTGACGGACTGCTGCTGACCTTTCATCATCTCGTAGCGTGCTTTGAGCGCATTGTACTGAGTCTCAACGCATTCGAACTGCTGACGGGTTACCGCTCCCTTTTCATACAGGTTCTTGAAACGGACATAATTGGCCTGGGCATTATCCAGATTGACTTTGACTTCTTCTATTGCCGCGCCGGTCACTCCGACATTGTTCTTTGTGGTCTTGATGGTCTTGCCCATAGCTTCCTTGCCGGCGAGGGCGTTGGCGTAAGCCGCCTCGGCCTGTGCAAGAGCGAGCTTGAACTCGGAATCCTCGATAATCACAAGAGTGTCGCCCTTGCAGACGTGTGAGAATTCGGTATATCTGATTTCTTTGATGAATCCGGGTACTTTGCTTGTCAGAGCAACTTTGTTTTGACGCACCTGCGCATTGTCTGTGAATGACGAACTGCTCAAAAAGAAGAATCTCGATCCGACCCAGAAGACGCCTCCGACTATAAATGCCAGAACCAATGCGTCAACTAACAGTTTTTTTGATTTTTCTTTATTATCCATAATTATATTTTTCCGCAAATGTATAACAGTTTATAATAGTTGTAGATGACGTCCATACGGGCGTTGACCAGCTGACTCTCGCTGTCGAGAACCCTCGAAGTGGCATCCAGAAGGTCTGTCACGAGGGCGAGGTCGGATTCGTATTGGGAGCGAACCACATCGAAGCTCTCGTGGGCAAGCTCCACGCTCTTGGCCTTGGTTTCCAACACTGCCAGAGCATTCTCGTAGCTTATGTAGGAAGCGTTGGCTCCGACCTCTATCTGCCGCGAAGCGTTCTCAAGGTCGTAGAAAGACTGCTGCGAGGCTATGCGTTTCTGACGTATCTTCTTGCCTGTCTTGTAGAGGTTGTCGAGGTCGTAAGAAAGCCCGATTCCGACTGTCATAAAGTTGAAATTCTTGTCGAGGCTGCCGAAGCCCGCCATCTTGCCCGAAATGAAAGTGGTGATGTCGGGGCCGTTGAGATTGTCGGCGGCATAAAGTGCGATCTTGGGATAGCGCTCCGAGCGGGCGATGTCTATCTCCTTGAGGCTCAGCTTGTGCGCAAGTTCCGCACTGCGCACGCCTATCGAAGATTCAAGGGCATTGCTGCGCCAGTGGCTGCCATCTTCGACCGAAGACTCGTCCAGGTCTTCGACCTGGGGCTCGATACGGACATCGAGAGTATAGCCCAGAGCGGCTGCAAGCTGGCTCTGTTGGATGCGCAACGCGCCGTCGAGCTGGATACGGGTCTGCTTGAGGCCCTGAAGCTGGAGCTCGAAACGGGTGATGTCGTTCTTGAGGACAGTGCCGTTGGAGTAGCGCTCCTTCATATCGTCTATGACCTGGCCCACGACTTCGATATTGGAGTCAATGACTTTCAGAAGATTTTGTATCTTCTTGATTTCAAGACTGTTGCCAACAATCAGAAAGCGGACGTCCTGACGTTTGCCCTCGGCGGAGAGAGCGGCCAGCTGAGATGCAAGTTCGCAGGCCTCAACGCCGTTCTTGATGGCGCCTCCGGCAAAAACCACCTGCGAGACAGCCACGGCGAAATTGTTTCCGAAACCGGGGATTTCCTCATTTACAGCATTGGTGAAATTACGGTCGAAGCTATACCCAAGACCATTGTAACCCACTGATGCAGAAATGTTTACATTTGGCAGATAGGCGTTTTTCGCAACCTCTACCCCCACCTGCGATGCGGCCTTTGCAGATTCGGCAGCCTGTATTGAGGCGTTGAGCGAATCTGCGGCGGCAAACATCTCGGCGAGAGTCATCTGCCTAAAGTCCTGCGCTGCCAGCGGGCAAACGGCCCCTGCTGCAAATATGCACAGGATTGCAGCAATTAAATTGTGTTTTATCATATATTCTGACGGCTACCTTAATGTAGCTCCGAATCTCTTCTCAAAGTTCCCTAGAAGTTTTCTGATGATGGCCTCGACGGCTTGATCGGTCAGAGTCTTCTCGAGATCCTGGAGCACGAAGCTAATGGCGTATTGCTTCTTGCCCGGAAGAATCTTCGGTCCACGGTAAACGTCGAACAGGCTGACTTGTTTCAAAATATTTTTTTCTGTCTGGAAAGCGCATTTGCGAAGCTCGGCGAAGCTGACTGTTTCGTCAACAAGGAGAGCAAGGTCGCGCTTTACCTCGGGATATTTGGGGAGCTCGCTGTAGCGGACTTTGTCTCGGCGGACAAGTTCAAAGAGAACCGGCCAGCAGATTTCGGCCACAAACACGGGCTGCTTGATATCGAACGATTTGGCCCAGGCGGGATTGACGGTTCCGGCCACGGCGAAAGTTTTGTTCTGGAGTTTGTACTCGAGACCCTCGGAGAACATATCGGAAGGTGCTTCTTCTGCCTGGAGGTCGTAGAGATTTGCTCCGAAGCGTTTGAGAAGAAGTTCGAGATAGCCCTTGAGGGAGAAATAGTTGGAAGCGCCGGTCTCGTTGCGCCACGATTTGCCGCCCTGACCGGTGACCACAAGGCAGAGCCTCAGGGCTTCCTTGTAGCTCTTGAGATTGGAGATAGGATTCTCGTCTCCCTCCTTGGGGCAGAAGCTGTAGCAGTTGCCTATCTCGAAGAGTTTGAGGTCGCTGTTCTGATGGTTGATGTTGCGGGCGACAACCTCGAGAGCGCCGGGGATAAGGGTCTGGCGCATCACATTGAGGTCCTGGCTGAGAGGATTGACAACGCGTACGCAGGAAGCCTCGGGATAGGTCGAAAGCTTGCTGTAGTATTCGCTCTTCGAGAGGGAGTTGTTCATAATCTCCACAAATCCGCGGTCGGCGAAGAAGTCCGAAACGGTCTTGCGCACGACTTCGGGGTCGGGATGCTGCGAACTTCCGATGGACATCCTCATCGAAGAAGGAAGTTCGATGTTGTTGTAGCCGTAGATGCGCAGAACCTCCTCGACGACATCGCATTCGCGGGTGACATCCACGCGATATGAAGGCACTGCGACGCGGCAGCCTGTGGTGCTCTCGCCTGTAATCTCGAATTCGAGGCTCTTGAGTATGGATTTGATCTTCTCTGAGCCTATCTCCTTGCCGATGAGGCGGTGCATACGGTCATAGTCGAGCTCGACCTCGGCTTTGGCAATCTCTGTGGGATAGAATTCCTGAACCTTGCCAACGACCTCACCGCCGGCGATTTCCTGAACCAGAAGGGCTGCACGGCGTGCGGCGGTCTGAGTTGCAAGAGGGTCGATGCCGCGCTCGTAGCGGAACGATGCATCGGTCTTGATTGTGTGGCGCTTGGAGGTCTTGCGCACCGTGACGGGATTGAAATATGCAGCTTCGATGAAGATTTCGGTGGTGCTTTCGGTGACTCCGCTGTCTTCTCCGCCGAAAACTCCGGCAATGCACATAGGTTCTTCGGTATTGCAGATGACCAGGTCTTTGTCCGAGAGAGTGTGCTCCACTCCGTCCAGGGTCTTGAACTTGCAGCCTTCGTCCGCGCGGCGCACGACCACCTTGCGGCCCTTGATCTTGGCGGCGTCAAAGGCATGGAGCGGATGGCCCATTTCGTTGAGAACGAAATTGGTGATGTCCACAATGTTGTTGATGGGGCGCTGGCCTATGGCCTGGAGGCGCTCCTTGAGCCAGTCGGGCGAAGGGCCCACCTTGACGTTCTTCATTGTGATGCCGATGTAGCGCGGAGCAAGGTCCGGAGCCTGCACCTCGACCGGAATGGCAGCGCCCTCGCCCTCCTTGAACGAATCCACGCTCGGGAGAGTGTATGCGCAGGGGATGCCGTTTGTCTTGCAATATGCGTAGAGGTCGCGGGCCACGCCGATGTGGCTTGCGCCGTCAACTCTGTTGGGGGTGAGGCCTATTTCGAAGACGGTGTCTTCCGCGAGCTTAAGGTAGTCCTTGGCGGGGGTACCGACCTTGGCTTCGGGCTCCAGCACCATAATTCCGGCGTGGTCGGTGCCGATGCCGAGCTCGTCTTCGGCGCAAATCATACCGAAGCTCTCCACTCCGCGGATTTTGGATTTCTTGATTTTGAAGGAGCCGCCGTCTTCCGTGGGGAGTTCGGTGCCGATTGTGGCCAGAAGGACTTTTTGTCCTGCAGCCACGTTAGGAGCGCCGCAGACAACCTGCAGAAGCTCGCTTTCGCCCACATCCAGTTTTGTGACGTGGAGGTGGTCTGAATCGGGATGTGCCTCACATTCAACAACTTCTGCAACTATCACACCTGCGAGTCCGCCGGGAATCTGCTCCACGGTCTCGGTGTGCTCCACCTCGAGGCCGGTAGATGTTATTATGCGTGAAACCTCTTCGGCCGAAAGGTCGAATTTAAGATAATCCTTGAGCCAATTGAGTGAAATTGTCATTTTCTTGCTATATGAATAATGATTCTACAAATTCTTTCTTGTCGAAGATCTTGAGGTCTTCTATCTTTTCGCCGACTCCGATGAACTTGATCGGAATCTTGAACTGGTCGCTTATGCCGATGACCACTCCGCCTTTGGCGCTGCCGTCGAGTTTGGTGACGGCCAGGGCAGTGATATTGGTGGCTTTAGAGAACTCGCGGGCCTGGATGAAACCGTTCTGGCCGGTGGAGCCGTCGATGACGAGCAGAACCTCGTGCGGAGCGTCGGGAACCACCTTGCTCATAACGTTCTTGATTTTGGTGAGCTCGTTCATCAGATTTATCTTGTTGTGCAGACGGCCGGCGGTATCGACTATGACGACGTCGGCGTCTTTGGCCACTGCGCTCTTGACGGAGTCGTACGCCACACTTGCGGGGTCCGAGCCCATCTCCTGCTTGACTATGTCCACCCCTGCCCTTTCGGCCCAGACCACAAGCTGATCGACTGCGGCTGCGCGGAAGGTGTCGGCGGCGCCCAGAACCACTTTCTTGCCCCGGCTTCGGAGTTGAGATGCAAGTTTGCCTATCGTGGTGGTCTTGCCAACGCCGTTGACTCCCACAACCATAATGACATAGGGTTTCTTGGAGAAATCGAAGGGTTCGCTGCTTTTGCCGTCTGCGGCGGCCTCCAGAAGCTGCTCGATCTCCTCGCAGAGATAGGTGTTGACCTCCTCGGGATTGATGTATTTGTCTCTGGCCACACGGGCTTCCAGACGTTCTATGATGTTTTGAGTGGTATCTACTCCGAGGTCGGATGCAATCAGAGCTTCCTCTATTGAGTCCAGGACATCGTCGTCGATGATGCTCTTGCCGGCGACGGCATAGGAGAGCTTCTCGAAAAGCGAACGCTTGGTCTTTTCGAGGCCGGCGTCGAGAGCCGACTCTTCTTTCTTTTTACCCCAATTGAAAAGTCCCATTATATCTTGCGGGGTTTGATTTTACGGAAACGGAGTTTGATGACTCCCCAGAATGCTTCGCCGAAGATGCTTGAGGACATCTTGCTGGTGCCTTCCTTGCGGTCTTCGAAGATTATGGGGACTTCGGCTATCTTGAAGCCGAGCCTATAGGCATTGTATTTCATCTCTATCTGGAAGCCGTATCCGCGCATACGGATGCGGTCGAAGTCTATGGTTTCCAAGACTTTGCGGGAGTAGCACTTGAAGCCCGCGGTGGTGTCGTAAACTTTCATTCCGAGGACCGTGCGGACATAGGCCGATGCATAATAAGACATTATGACGCGGCCGATGGGCCAGTTGATGACGCTGATGCCGTTGCAGTAGCGCGAGCCTATGGCGAGGTCTGCCTTGCCGCCTGCACACGCTTCGTAGAGACGGGGAACGTCTGCAGGTTTGTGCGAAAAGTCGGCGTCCATCTCGAAGATATAGTCGTAGCCATTCTCGAGCGCCCATTTGAAACCGGTCATATAGGCGGTGCCGAGGCCTTGTTTGCCGCTGCGCTCAATCAGATGGAGCACTCCTTCAAACTCTTCGGCCCGCAGACCCTTGACAATGGCGGCTGTGCCGTCGGGCGAGCCGTCGTCTATGACAAGGATGTGATAGTCGCCACCCTGCGCGCGCACGGCGCGGATGATCTTCTCGATGTTTTCCTTTTCGTTGTAGGTAGGAATGATTATTACTTTCTTGTCCATAATATCTCGCGATATATCGGGCAAAGATAGTAATTATTTTTGAATACCGGAGGCAAGGTCGAGCAGTTCGGCGGTGATTTTTTGCTGGCGGGCCTTGTTGTATTCGAGGGTGAGTTCGTCGAGGAGGTCCTGGGCATTGTCCGACGCAGTCTGCATTGCAATCGTGCGGGCGGCGTGTTCGGCGGCGGCGGAGTCGAGAATCGCAGCGTAGAGCTTGAGTTTCAGAACTTTGGGGAGAAGTTCACGGGCGATTTCCTCCCTGCCCGGCTCGAGTAAGAAATATTCTTCGGGAGATGCGCCGGTGCCATTGTCGGAGGCGGCGTTTTCGAAAGGAAGATATTGCTCGACAACGGGTAGCTGCTTTGAAGTGTTTACGAAATGATTGTAAACCAACACAATACGGGAGAATTTCCCGGCAGCGAAGGCTTCGCAGAGTTCGTCGGCCAAGCTTGCCGCTTCAGCATACGACGGATGGCCTATGAGACCGCTGAAATCCCGAGGAGATTCGTATCCCGACTTTTTCATCGCCTCGGCCATCTTGCGTCCGATGCTATAGACCACCGCACCACCGTCCGTCACGACCGACTGCACCTTCCTGATGACATTCGCATTGAACGACCCGCAGAGCGACGAATTCGAAGCAATCGCCACCACCGCTACGGGGAGATGCCCTCCCCCTGCCTCTACGTCACCCCCTACCCCGATTACCACGTCATGCC
>R18__coassemble_1943_pt1 | contig 16367 bp, 10 predicted proteins | sample R18__metabat2_high_PE_032 | metagenome-assembled genome bin R18
CCGCCCGTGACCATATACATTGCCAGCAGATCGTCGGCGGTGTACTGCGGATTGTAATCCTCCATTATGCGCGAGAGGGTGGCCGTAGTGAAGGGCTTTATCTTGAATCTAGCCGTGGCTCTGCCATAGAGGGGCTCATCCTTGTCATCGAAAATCTTCTTCATTTTCGAGTAGATGGACCCGCAAATGACAAGATTCAGCATACTGCCTTCCTTATTGGAGTCCCATACATCCTGGATATCCGAGAATATTCCGTCGCCCGCCACCTTGAAGTTCTGGAATTCGTCGAGGACAAGAGTGAAATTGCGTCTCTTTGAAATGCCCATTATTGCGGCGAAAAGTCGCTTGAAAGACGTGAAATCGCCCAGATCCTCCCCGAGAGCGTCCCGCACTATCTCCACCAGCTCGCCGCAGAGGAGGTTCTCGCTCTTGCGCCCCACGAAGAAGTACAGGAACGGAATCTCTGTAAACGACCTCTTGACAAGCGTTGTCTTGCCGATACGCCTGCGCCCAGTCATTACTATCATCTGCGCGCTCCCGGCGGAAAGCGCCTCATATTTCTTCAATGCGACCATTTCGGCCTCTCTGTCATAGAATTTCATCTGTCCTATTTTTATTGCAACCGCGATTACAGTAATATTTGTTGCAAAGATATAAAATATCTGCAATCACTTCACAATTTTTGCAGAATTATAATCCTGCTACAGGCAGGGTCCGGGGGTCGGGCCCATTTCGAGAACCAGTGAACCTCCCTTGAGAAGTTCTGCGGCGGGGAAGCGGAAATCATTGAGCGGCTTACCGTTAAGGACGGCCGACTGCACGTATTTGTTCACGGCGGACACTCCGTGGGCCTCAATGGTGAATTTGTCGCCTCTGCCATACCGTCCTCCAAGGTCGATTTCAACCTTTTCGTAGAGGGGGCTTGCTATCTCGTAGAAAGGCTCGGCGCTGCATCCTCCGTCGGTCTGGAACAAGCCTATGGCGGCCATTACAAACCACGCGCTCATCTGGCCCTGGTCCTCATCGCCAAGGTATGCATTGCCCGGGCCGTACCCATAGTATCTTTCAAGAATTGAACGGCTCCATTTCTGGGTCAGGTGCGGATACCCTGCATAATTGAAGAGAAATGCAAAATGCATTGACTGCTGATTGCCTTGGACAACGGGATACAGGCCGTATTCCTCGTTTGGAGCGTTGTATCTGAAGGGCTCGCTCTTTTCGAAGCCCCAGTTCAGCCTTCTTACAAATTCCTCGCGTCCTATGAGCTCGGCCAGCCCTGCGACATTCTGCGGTACGAAATAGGTCAGCTGCCATCCGTTACCCTCGGTGTAACCTCCGGTTTCTTTGGAGTTGAGAGGGTCGAAACCTGCAATGAACCTGCCGTCCGAAGTGCGCAGATGTGCATAGCCATCTTCGGGACAGATTGCATTGCGCCACCACTCTCCGCGCTCGGAGAATGTCCTGAAAGTCTTTTCATCGCCCAGAGATTTGGCAAGCTGCGCCACGCACCAGTCATCGTATGAATATTCGAGCGAATTGGAGAATGTGCCCTTGTCGTGTGGAACGTAGTGATATCTGAGATAAGGCACAAGGTCTCTGTTGCCGGCAAATCCGCCCGCAACCTGCCCGGCCGGAGTTGTCTGCATCTTTACCACAGCCTCGAGAAGCTTCGATGAATCATAGTCCCTTATTCCCATCTGCCAGGCACTGACCATCTGCGGAATTTCGTGCTCTCCGACCATCACGGGAACGTATTCCATTCCGGCGGGGCCCTTGGCAAGCCAGCCGCAGGCATCGTAAAGCGCAAGTTGCGACTTCACCCACCTTGAAGACCATTCAGGGGTGAAAAGATTCCAGAACTGGTTGAGGTTCCAGAACGTGTTCCAGAAAGCATCACATCCAAGTGCGCGTTCGTCCTCACTGTCAAGATGGTGCACGGTCTCGTCGGGAGCCACCCAGTCTCCGCCTATATCGCTCCAGGTGTTGCGGCACATCGCTCTGTACATATTTGTGTAGAAGCGTGTTTTTTCCATACGGTCGTCGGTTGTGATGACAGCTCTTCCCAGAATGTCGTTCCAGACTTCGATCTGCGCGGCTGCTACAGCGTCGATGTCCCAGCCGAAAGGTTCTGAGATTTCTTTTTCGAGATTCTCAGCGGCATTGGCAATGCTCACCAGAGATATTCCGACACGTATTTGCACGGTAGGGTTTGCATCGGTGTCGAATTCCACGAAGAGTCCGGCGTCTTGCAGGTTCTTTGCATTTATTTCGATTGCGTCGCTGACGCGGTCTTCCTGCCAGCTTCCGCCTTTGACTATGCTTTGGTCGAATTCCATCACAAAGTGAAGGGTATAGTCCTGGTCGCAATCGTCGCTCCAGACCTCGGGTCTTGGTGTCAGTTGATGTATCGAGCCTTCAATTCGACTGTCAGAGACTTGTCTGACATTGACCTCCGGCAGTTCGTAGCAGTATTCTGCAGGAATGTGAAAATCTATCATCACCCTTCCGTCGGAGCCCTTGGGGAAGGTGTATTTGTGAAATCCACATCTGGTTGTTGCTGAAAGCATTACATCGATATCTGTATCTGTCAGATGCACTTTGTAGTATCCTATCGGAGCATTTTCGCTGAGACAGTCCATTCTCGACCTGTAGCCCGATTCCGGAGCGAACTCGCCTCCCGGCCTTGTATGGAGTTCGCCGCTTGTGGGCATAAGCCCCAGACCCGCCATTGTCCATTCGTGGATATGGCTGAAGCAGCCTATGCTTTCCAGTACCGAGTCGTAGCCTCCCTGCCAGCATTCTCTCTGGTTGTCAGGGCTGAGCTTGACCATACTCATCGGCATCCAGGGGCCGGGAGCTATCATCCAGCGCGAGTGGGCCGTGCCTATGCGCGTGTCCACATATTCGGCGGGTGTGATGGTCCTGCAGGGGGTCCTTTTTATGTTTCCTTTGTAGATTTCTTTGCCGTCAGAGAGAATCGTCACCTTTGATTTCCGGGCAGACTTCACAGATTTCATCGGTACTTCATAGATGTGGCGACGGGTGTCTTCTGTGGTTTTGCTGAATATTGTCTTCGAGCCGAGCTTCACCTCCAGCTGTGTTCCGGGAGAGAGTGTCTCCACATCGACAAGAACGGGTTGGGTATCGGCATCTATTTGATAATCTGCAACTTTAACGTCTCTGATAAAAACATTTTCTATCTTCTGAAGCCGGGCCTTGCGGTCGGACAAAAGTTCCAGATTGTCAAAAACAATCCAGGAGCCCTCGGATATCGTGAGCTTTATCTCGTTTCCGCCGCTGCGAATCACTCCCTTCCCGAAGTCGAAACGTACCTGCGAGGGAGCGGAATTTCCTTTTATGGGGATGCTCCCGCTTTGCACGCCATTGACAATGTATTTGAGCACGCAGCCCTCCGGTGCACATTCGAGCAGGTTTATGACTAGTGAATACGAGTCTTCGGCCCCGACACCGTCCAGAGAAAACAGGATGTTGTCCCATTGGGCGCGATAGCCGGAAGCCCACATCGATCCGGCCCATTCGTCTTCTATGCCGGGAAGGATATACGGGAATTTTTCAGATTCGGCATCGTGACCTACAATGAAGTAACCGTCCTCGAAGCCGAAATCGTTCTCGATAAACTTATTGTATCCGTCCGGGGCGAGAGCAAATTCTGCCGATGAGCCGTCTTCAAGGCCGATCTGCCAGATTTTATATTCAGCGGCGTTTTCACTGCCCGCGCAGGAAATCAATTGGATGGCAGCCGCAAGTGCTGCAAATGAACAGAGAATCTTGTGCATATTAAAGGTTTTTAGATTAGAAGGACTCATCGCCTAAAGTATGTGACATCGACAAGCAGCAGCACGGCAATTCCGGCGATGCCTGTCAGCTCCTTGCTCCCGTATGTTGCAACATACCCGCACCGCCGGGCGCTCTGAGGAGCGCCATCCTTACCTTCGGCATAAATCCTCTAAATAGGTGTTTTCGCATATGCGAAACCTAAGTTACTTTACAATTGACCCTTCGTAACTTTCGAGAGGTCCGGCGGCGGGGGAGTCGGAGCGGCGGTTGCCGAGGAAATCGGCATTTATGACAAAGGGCGAGCCGTCGGCGTTTTCGTAGGGGAGTCTGGACATAGCTGCGCGACCGAGTTTCTCGCTGCAGACGCTCTTGCATCGGGGAATATTCGCGGTGGGGAAAGAGAGACTGAATTTGCCGTCCTTCTCCTCGACCTTGACTTCGACCTTTCCGCAGAAAACGTTGCCTTCTTCGGCGATGTTGGCCACTTCTTTGGCTTTGTAGTCGGAGAGCCCGTAGACTCTGTCTTCATTGCCCTGGTCAGCGAATATGTTGTTATGGAAGCGGTTGTTCCCGACCTCTATCTTGAACACGCCACGGATTTCTGTGGAATGGGGCTCGTGGTAGGGTATGTGCCTGTCCTGGGGGCTCACAGTGACAGCTCCTCCGAAGAAGTTGTGGAGGTATGCGCCGCTCTCGGAACAGTCCCAGAGCGACTCTTCTGAAAGCAGGATGTTGTTTTCGAAGACGAACGGTCCGTGATCCACTTCATAGAACATGTCGAGCTGGTTGTTGTACATGAGATTGCGCGAAACTCGCGAGCCCTGGGCCATCCAGTCGAACCAGAGGCCCCATTTGCTGTCGTGCAGGACATTGTCGTGAACCTGCACGTCTATGGCTGCGTGGAACTTGATGGCTGCGATTTCGGCTCCGTTGAACTGGCGTTTCACCCAGATGTGGTGGATGTTGTTGCCGTAAACCTGGCTGAATGCCGGGCCGAGGCTTCCGCAGATGCCGGTCTGCTCGCAGTAGGATATCTCGTTGTTTCTGATTATGTGCGAGCCGACTCTGTCCTTGCTCCAACCGGCTTTGAGTGCGGCGAAGATGGTCTCGATATACCAGGGGCAACCGTCGATAGACGGGTCGAGTGTCCATAAGTTGTGGCCGGAGGAGGCCTCTTTTCCAAGAGAAATGCCGTTGCAGCGTGAATTGCTGATGACATTGTCCTCGATGATCCATCCCTTGCACCAGTGGGTGGCGACCATACCTATCTGCTCGGCAGTGGGAGCACCCCACTGAGTGGCTGCCTGACTGATATGGAAACCTTTGATTGTGATGTAGTTGAGACCTTCTCTGGTGGGGTAGAAGCAGGTCGGTCTGACGGCCACTTCGACGAGTTCCTTGCGGGGGTCGGCATCGCCGAAATCAGCGTAAATTACGGTATTGTCGGCACCGACCTCGGCGAACCATTTCAGGCGGGAACCTTCAGGGTCTCTGTAGGATTCCACGGGCTGCTTGGAATAGACTTCGTCCTTGCTCGCCACCTCGTAGAGGGACACGTCGTTGAGATATACTTCGGCTGTATGATGGTCTCGTTCGTAGTTGTCGAACCAGTCGCCCCAGATGAGTTCGTTGAAGGGGTTGTGGCCTCCGAAAAAGCTGTTGGGAAGGGTAACGATCCATATTCCGCTCTTGTCTTTTTTCCACCCGGTGACTATTTCGGAACCTTTGATTTCCACTTTCTCGCCTTCAGCCGCCTGATAGACGATTCTTGTGTTTTCATCGATGCCTCCGTAAAGGGGATTCACCCATTCGCGGTATGTTCCGGCGTGGACTGTCACGGTGTCGCCTGGAAGTGCTTTCTGGGCCGCTGCGTTGATGGTACGAAGGGGATTGATGGCGCTGCCGTCGGCCACGTCACTGCCCGTGACACTGACGTGATATGTGCGTCCGAATGAGGATGCCGAAAGACATAAACAGATGATGGTCAGACTGATGAACAGATGTTTCTCCATAGGTATCGAGATTTTGATTATCCACAAAGATAATAAAAACAGACCAAACATCAACCCTGCCGGCCCGAAGATGGGGGTGGTGTGGAAAAATTGTGCGTTAAGAAAATCTTTGATTGTTTGCGGCCGAAGCGGTTAATTGCTATATTTGCGGTATGAAAAGCGAAAGACGCGTTGGCACTGTTTCCAGGGGGATACGGTGTCCGATAATAAGGCAGGGCGACAATCTTGCACAAATTGTTACCGAAAGCGTTCTCGAAGCGGCCTCTTCCGAGGGGTTCAGTCTTCGCGACCGTGACGTGGTAGCCGTAACCGAATCTGTAGTCGCAAGAGCCCAGGGCAATTATGCATCGATCGATGCCATTGCAGCCGATGTAAAGTCCAAAGTCCAATCATCAACAGTAGGAGTCATCTTCCCGATTCTCAGCCGCAACCGTTTTGCCATCTGCCTCAGGGGCATAGCCAAAGGCTGCAGCAAGATTGTGCTGATGCTGTCCTATCCTTCAGACGAGGTGGGCAACGCCCTTGTGAGCATCGACGCTCTCGACCAGGCGGGGGTCAATCCTTACTCCGACGTGCTCTCCCTGGAGAGATACAGAGAACTTTTCGGATACTCCAAGCACGAATTCACCGGAGTGGACTATGTCGAATATTATTCAAATCTCATAAAGGAATGCGGAGCCGAGGTTGAGGTTGTCTTTGCCAACAGACCTCAGACTATCCTCAAATATACAGACTCCGTCATAACTTGCGACATCCACACACGCGCGCGTACAAAACGCATACTCAAGGCAGCCGGAGCCAAAGTTGTGCTGGGTCTCGACGACATACTCACCTCATCCATCAACGGCGAGGGCTTCAACGCAAACTATGGCCTTCTGGGTTCCAACAAGGCTACGGAAGATACAGTAAAACTCTTCCCGAGAGACTGTCGCCAACTGGTGGTTGATATCCAGAGCCGTCTTCTCGAAGCCACAGGCAAACATATTGAAGTGATGGTCTATGGCGACGGCGCATTCAAGGACCCTCAGGGCAAAATCTGGGAACTTGCAGACCCTGTGGTCTCGCCCGCTCACACAGACGGCCTCCACGGCACTCCCAATGAGTTGAAGCTCAAATATTTGGCGGACAATGACTTCGCCAACCTCTCCGGCGCAGAATTAAGAGACGCCATCTCGCGAAGCATCAAGGCCAAGGACAGCAACCTCAAGGGCAATATGGCTTCGGAGGGTACGACTCCGCGCCAACTTACCGACCTGATAGGTTCGCTGTGCGACCTCACCAGCGGCTCGGGCGACAAAGGCACTCCCATAGTGCTCGTACAAGGATATTTTGATAATTATACCTCAAACTAATATACTATGAAACTCCTCTACACAGGCAAAACCAAAAACGTTTACGCTCTTGAAAACGGAAACTGTCTGCTCAAGTTCAAGGACGACTGCACCGGAAAGGACGGTGTCTTTGATCCGGGCGAGAATTCGGTAGGTCTCACAATCGAAGGTGTCGGCGACGTCAACCTCCGTATGTCAATCTATTTCTTTGAGAAAATCAACGCTGCTGGCATCCGCACACACTATGTGAGCGCTTCGCTCAAGGACACCACAATGGAGGTGCTCCCCGCAAAGGTTTTTGGTCACGGTCTGGAAGTCATCTGCCGCCACAAGGCAGTAGGAAGTTTCATACGCCGCTACGGCGAATATATCGAAGAAGGCGCCGATCTTCCCGCATATGTCGAGATGACCTTCAAGAATGACGAGAAGGGCGACCCTCTGGTAACCAAAGACGCACTGGTGGCTCTAGGAGTTATGACAGCCGAGCAATACGATGCAATAAAGGCTCAGACTCAGCAGATAACACAGATTGTAGCAGACGACCTCGCCTCCAAAGGCCTTGTCCTTTACGACATCAAGTTCGAATTTGGCTACGACCCCGACGGCAATGTGATGCTGATTGACGAAATCGCATCCGGCAATATGAGGGTTTACAAAGACGGCAAGTACATCGACCCTATGACTCTCTCAAAACTTTTCTTCAAATAGGGGAGGTCCGAAAGATGAAAATAAGCGTTATAATGGGCTCGACAAGTGACCTTGAGGTTATGTCGGCCGCTTTCGCCGTTTTCGATGACTTCGGCGTTGAATATGAAAAACGCGTCATAAGCGCTCATAGGGCTCCCAGACTTCTGGCGGAATATGCAAGTTCAGCGAGGGAGCGCGGCATCGACGTCATAATAGCCGGCGCCGGCGGAGCCGCTCATCTGGCGGGAGTTACGGCCGCCTACACGACTATTCCCGTAATAGGTGTGCCGATTAACGGCAAGGCCTTCGGCGGAATGGACGCACTCCTTGCAACAGTTCAGATGCCTTCAGGAATACCCGTAGCCACTGTAGCAGTCAATGGGGCCAAAAATGCAGCGCTCCTAGCTCTAGAAATGCTCTCGATAAGCCATCCCGAAATAGCCGAGGCTCTTGAGAGATTCCGACAAAAACAGACTTCAGCAATAGAGAACACCATAATCTAAATGAATCAAATCCGAATTTTTGTAGAAAAAAATCCCGGATTCAGAGTTGAGGCCGAGAGCTTGCGCAGCGAGCTTGTCGAAAGCCTCTCGCTCCCTATTCGTGATTTGCGATATATCAATGTCTATGACCTTGAGGGCTTCAGCCAGGAACTTTTGGAAAAATGCAGTTACGGCATCTTTGGCGAGACTGTAACCGACACTGTCACAACCGTTTGGAACGGCGGCGACGACAGCGTCCAAAAGAGGCTTCTCGAAGGACGTAAATTCATAGCCGTGGAATACATCCCCGGTCAGTTCGACCAGAGGGCGTCTTCGGCAGTGGACTGTGTCCATCTGATTGACCCTCACGCCAATGTCAAGGTCCGCAGCTCCAAGCTCATAATAGTCGATGACGATGCATCGGAGGAAACTCTCGAGGCCATCAAACACTATTATATAAATGCTGTCGAGGCCCGCGAGAAAGATTTGAGCAAGCTGACCCTTGTGGAGAATGCCGATGTCAAGCCTATGGCTTCGCTCGAAGGCTTCATCCAAATGCCTGAAACAGAGTATCCTGCGTTCCGCGCCCAGTGGGGTCTTGCGATGAACGAAGACGACCTTAGAGAGGTGAGAAAATATTTCGAGAAGGAAGGCCGCGACCCTTCGGAGACGGAATTAAGAATCCTCGATACTTATTGGAGCGACCACTGCCGTCACACCACTTTTACTACCGAACTTACTGAGATAAAGATAGATGACTCTTTCATAAAAGAAGAGATTGAGTCTGAACTGGGGGCTTTCCACGACATTCGCAAGGAACTTGGCCGCGAAGGCAAGAGCCTGTGTCTGATGGAGTTGGCAACTATAGGCGCGCGTTACCTCAAGAGCAAGGGCTTGCTCGACGATATGGAGGTCAGCGAGGAAAACAATGCGTGCAGCATTTTTGTGGACGTCGATGTCGATGGGGCTCAGGAGAAATGGCTTCTCCAGTTCAAGAACGAAACTCACAATCATCCCACAGAAATCGAGCCTTTCGGAGGCGCGGCAACTTGTCTTGGCGGAGCAATCCGCGATCCTCTTTCGGGCCGCGCTTATGTATATCAGGCAATGCGCGTGACCGGTGCTGCCGATATCAATAAGCCTGTAAGTCAGACAATTGCGGGCAAGCTTCCGCAGAAGGTCATAAGCCGCAAGGCGGCCGCCGGATATTCAAGTTATGGCAACCAGATTGGTCTTGCCACCACCCACGTGCGCGAGATTTATGATGAAGGTTATACCGCAAAGCGCCTTGAAGTGGGCGCGGTGGTAGGAGCCGTGAAAGCGGCAAGTGTGCGCCGTGAGAGCCCCGCGCCGGGAGATGTGATTCTGCTGCTGGGTGGTCGCACGGGCCGCGACGGCATCGGAGGCGCCACGGGGTCGTCGAAGGAGCACACCGAGGCGTCGCTCGAGACCTGCGGCAGCGAGGTGCAGAAGGGCAACGCGCCGGAGGAGCGCAAGATTCAGCGCCTCTTCCGCCGCAGCGAGGTCACGCGCCTTATCAAGAAATCCAACGACTTCGGCGCCGGCGGAGTCAGCGTGGCAATCGGCGAACTTGCGCCGGGCCTCGACATTCACCTGGACCGCGTGCCCACGAAGTACAGCGGCCTGAACCCCACCGAGCTTTCGATAAGCGAGAGCCAGGAGCGTATGGCAGTGGTCGTTGAGGCCGCGGACCGCGCCGAGTTCGAAGGGTACTGCGCCGAGGAAAACATAGAAGTCAACTGCGTGGCTGAGGTCACTGGTCGCGGGCGGATGCGCATTTTCAGCGGGGAGACGGCGGTGGCCGACCTTTCGCGCGAGTTCATCGACAGCGCCGGCGCCCGCCACTTTGCCACCGCCACCATCGCCGCCGTCCCCTCCGCCGCCGGCAACCCTTTCGTACAAAACGCGAGTGACTCGCGTCTGTACGAAATGCTGGCATCGGAGAACGTGGCTTCGCAGAAGGGGCTGGTGGAGATGTTCGACTCCACAATCGGCCGCAGCACCGTGCTGATGCCCTACGGCGGCCACACGCAGACCACCGAAACGCAGGTTTCGGTCCAGAAACTTCCGGTGGACGGCTTCACCGACACCGCCAGCGCAATGGCATTCGGCTACAACCCCGACCTCGCAAAGTGGAGCCCCTACCACGGCGCCGCTTACGCAGTGGTCGAGGCGTGCTCCAAAATAGTGGCCTGCGGCGGCGACTGGAGCCGCATGCGCTTCTCCTACCAGGAGTATTTCGAGCGCATGACCGCCGACCCGCACAGCTGGGGCAAACCGCTCTCCGCGCTGCTGGGCGCTCTCAAGATGCAGACCGCCTTCGGCCTTCCGTCCATCGGCGGCAAGGACTCGATGAGCGGCACATTCGAGCACATCAGCGTGCCCCCGACCCTCATCGCCTTCGGCATCACCACCGTCAAGGCTTCGAAGGTCATTTCGCCGGAGTTCAAGGCGGCGGGCAGCAAGATATATTTGATAAAGCATACTCCTCTGAAGAACTATATGCCTGACGTCGAGGGACTTAAGCGTGGGTGGAACTACGTTCTGGGCAAGATCGCAGACGGCTCCGTGGTTTCGGCTTGGGCCTGCACTTTCGGCGGCGTGGCTGAAGGCCTTGCCAAGATGAGTTTCGGCAACGCTTTGGGAGTTCGCGTTGAGGTCGCCCCCGAGGAACTTTATTCTTTGAATTATGGTTCTCTGATAGTCGAAAGCCAGTGCGCGCTCGAAGAAGGTGTGTATCTTGGCGAAGTCACTGACGGGTCATTTGTTATAAACGGCGAGGTTTACGACCGCGAGAAGATGCTCGCCGCCTGGTCCGGCCGCTATGCCGGGGTTTATCCTGTGCCGGAGGTGCTCGAGGACGAGACACCCTCGACCACTCCCGTCGCCTACACCGAAATTCGTACAGACGCGAGTGACTCGCGTAGTGTACGAAAACCGCTAGTCTATCTGCCGGTGTTCCCGGGGACTAACTGCGACTATGATACGGCGAAGGCGTTCAGGGTGGCGGGGGCACGGACGGAGTTCGGGGTGTTCCGCAATCTCACGGGCGACGACGTCCTGCAGTCCATCGACCGTATGGCTGAGGCAATAGGCCGTTGCAACATCCTGGCGCTCTGCGGCGGCTTCTCTTCGGGCGACGAACCCGACGGAAGCGGCAAATTCATAGCCAATGTCCTCAATAACAAGAAGATAACTGCTGCGGTGCACGCGCTTTTGGACCGCGGCGGACTGATCCTTGGCATCTGCAACGGATTCCAGGCACTCGTCAAGAGCGGACTCCTCCCTTACGGTCGCCTCGGAATGGTGACCAAGGATTCTCCCACGCTTTTCCGCAACGACATCTCGCGCCACGTCTCGCAGATGGTGACAACCGAAGTCTGCACGACCAAATCTCCCTGGCTCGCTGGCCTCAGAATCGGTGACAAACACGCAATTGCAGTCAGCCACGGCGAAGGCAAATTCGTTGTCAATCCCGAGTTGGCGGCTCAGCTTTTCGCAAACGGCCAGGTGGCCTTCCGCTACGCCGACGGCACCAACCCCAACGGCTCGAGCTACGGCATCGAGGGCATCATAAGCCCTGACGGTCAGATACTTGGCAAGATGGGCCACAGCGAGCGCTACGAACCGGGCCTGATGCGCAACATCCCCGGCAATCTCGCCCAGCCAATATTCCAGAACGCAGTGAATTATTTCAAGAAATAACCCCTCCCTATGGAAAAGAAAGAGATAATTTTCGACGGCAAGGAAAAAAGAATCTTCGCGACCGACTCTCCCGACGAAGTCATAATCCATTTCAAGGATATGACAACTGCCTTCGGCGGCATCAAGAGAGCTTCGCTCAAGGATAAAGGCATCTGCAACAGCCGCATCTGCGCCATAGTCTTCAAGGCACTTGAAGATGCCGGCATCAAGACCCACTTCATCTCCGAGGTGGGGCCCAGGGAAATCCTCTGCCGCAAGGTGGAGCTCATCCCCCTTCAGATAATTGTCCGCAACCGCCTGGCCGGCACCACCGCCGACCTTCTGGGCGTGGAAAACGGCACCCGCATAGCCAACACGGTCTATGAACTGCGCTACAACAACGACGCGCTCTCCGACCCTATGATAAACGAGCATCACGCTGTGGCTCTGGGACTTGTGACTTACGAAGAGGCGGAGCGGCTGCACGCTGTGGCTGCCCGGGTCAACGAAGTCCTGAAAGCTCTCTACGCTAAGGCCGGCATAGAACTCGTGGATTTCAAGATGGAATGCGGCCGCCTCGCCGACGGCTCTCTCGTCGTCTCCGACGAAATCAGCCCCGACAACTCCCGCCTCTGGGACATCGCCACAGGCGAGATTCTGGACAAGGACCGTTTCCGTCACGATATGAGTGACGTCTGCATATCATACAAAAAAGTAATGACAAGACTCGAGCAAATATGAGTGTCTTTGGAGTATATGGCGTAGCAAACGCCTCACAGATAGTATATTACGGCCTTCACGCATTGCAGCATCGCGGCCAGGAGGCAGCCGGCATCGTCACTTTTGACGAAGAAGGCAATTCTTACAGGCACAGGGGCCTCGGGCTCATAAGCGATGTGTTCAATACTTCCAACATCGCCGCACTTCACGGCCATATCGGCATAGGCAGCGTCCGTTATGCCAACATAAAGAAAGGCGGTTCGGGCAATATAGCCCCGCTTCTTTTCCAGCATCATACGGGAGATTTTGCGATAGCTTCCGACGGATGTCTCATCAATTCAGACCAGTTGATGGAGTTTCTCGAGAACAAGGGAAGCCTCTTCCAGAGCCGCTCCGACAGCGAAATTCTGGCTCATCTCATCAAGAAGGACAACGCCAAGGACCGTATCCACAGGCTCATAGAAGCTTTCAATATGATGGAGGGCGGCTTCGCCTTTGTTGTGATGACCAAAAACCGCATCTATGCCTGCCGCGACAAATATGGAATCAAGCCCCTGGTTGTGGGCCGTCTCGGCGACGGATGGGTGGTCTCCAGCGAAAGCTGCTCGTTCGACCTTATAGGCGCAACGCTGGTGCGTGATGTCGAGCCGGGAGAGATAATCTCCATTGACCATCACGGAATTCGCTCCAGCCGCTACTCCAAATTCCAAAAGCACAAACTCTGCTCTATGGAGTATATCTATTATGCCCGTCCGGATTCAGATATCGACGGATGCAACGTGCATTCGTATCGCCGCGAATCGGGCAGAAGACTCTGCCGCGAATGCCCCGCAGATGCAGACATAGTAGTAGGCGTTCCCGATTCAAGCCTCAGTGCAGCAATGGGTTACGCCGACGAGAGCGGTCTTCCTTACGAAATGGGCCTCATCAAGAACAAATATGTAGGCCGTACCTTCATCCAGCCTTCGCAGGATATGCGCGAGAGGGGAGTCAAACTCAAACTTTCGGCAATCCGAAGCGTCGTGGGCGGCAAAAGAATAGTTCTTGTAGATGACTCCATAGTTCGAGGCACTACATCTATAAAGATTATAAAACTTCTACGCGAAGCGGGAGCCACCGAAGTGCACGTCAGGATTGCCAGCCCTATGATGAAACATCCTTGTTTCTACGGAGTTGACACTTCGACTTACGAAGAACTTCTCTGCGCTTACCGCAATCTCGATGAGGCTTGCAAGGCCATCGGAGCGGATTCGCTCGGGTATTTGAGTCCTGAGTCCACGGTTGCTTCCTGTCCGGGACGCAGCGAGCTTTGCCTTGCCTGCTTCACGGGCGAATATCCCACATCACTTTACGATCACGAAAAATCAGAATAACCACACATAGTTATGGCACAAAGTTACGAAAACGCGGGAGTCAATCTCGAAGCAGGCTACGAAGTCGTCAGCCGCATAAAGAAACACGTTGCATCTACAGTCCGCCCCGGCTCGATGGGCGGCATCGGAAGCTTTGGAGGAATGTTTGACCTCGCATCGCTGGGCTATCAGCAGCCGGTGCTTGTCAGCGGAACCGATGGAGTCGGCACTAAGCTCAAGATTGCATTTGCTATGGACAAACATGATACAGTTGGAATAGACGCTGTAGCAATGTGTGTGAACGATGTGCTGGCGCAGGGAGCCGAGCCGCTGTTCTTCCTTGATTATGTGGCAGTTGGCCATAATGAGCCGGCTAAAGTCGAGGCTATAGTTGCGGGAGTTGCAGAAGGATGCCGCCAGGCAGGATGCGCTCTTGTGGGCGGCGAAACTGCCGAGATGCCCGGAATGTACGAGGGAGGGGAGTACGATATTGCGGGATTCACTACGGGAGTTGTGGAGAAATCGCGCATAATCGATGGCTCGAAAGTCAAGGCGGGCGATGTGCTGGTGGGCATTGCTTCGAGCGGTGTGCATTCAAATGGTTTCAGTCTTGTGCGAAAGATAGTTGCAGATGCCGGGCTGTCGTTCTTCGATGAGATTTCGGAGCTTGGCGGCAGACGTCTTGGCGATGTGCTTCTGACTCCTACGCGTATCTATGTAAAGCAGGTTCTGGATGTCATTCATAAGCTTGATGTTCACGGAGTTGCACATATTACGGGCGGTGGATTTGACGAGAATATCCCTCGCGTATTGCACGCCGGACAGGGGCTTGAAATCACTGAAGGCTCATGGGAGATTCTCCCCATTTTTGCCTGCCTCGAGAAATGGGGCGGCGTTCCTCATCGCGAGATGTTCAATATCTTCAATATGGGTATCGGAATGGTTCTCGTCCTCGACGCCTCTGACGCTTCCGAGGCCATAAAGATTCTTGAATCGCACGGCGAAAAAGCGTCAATTATTGGCAAAGTAACAGATAGAGAAGGAGTTGTGATAAAATGAAAAACTTAGCAGTATTTGCCAGCGGGTCGGGGACGAACTTTGAGGCTATAGCGCAGGCCTGTGCGGACGGCAGGCTCGACGCCCGCGTTGTGCTTATGGTATGCGACAAACCGGGCGCGGCGGCAATAGCCCGTGCGGAGCGTTTCGGCATCGAGACTTTCGTGTTCTCGCCCAAAGAATATCCCTCGAAAGAGGCCTTCGAAACCCAAATCGCAGAACTCCTGGACGAGCGCGGCGTTGACCTCGTCTGCCTTGCCGGCTATATGAGAATCATCGGTTCGGTGCTTCTCGCGCGCTATGGCGGACGCATCATCAACATCCATCCATCGCTTCTTCCCGCATTTCGTGGCGCCCACGCTGTGGAGCAGGCCGTAGAATATGGCGTAAAAGTCTATGGCATAACAATCCATTGGGTCGACGAGACTCTCGACGGCGGCCGCATCATAGCCCAGCGGGCCTTCGAATACGACGGCTCCGACCCCGAGGAAGTCCATCGCATAGGCCAAAAGATTGAACATCAATTATATATCGAAACAATATCCAAATTACTTTGAGGCATTTATGCCGATGGTAAGTCCTTCCCCCGAGGGGAAGGATTTAGGATGGGGGACACGTTAAAAGCGAATGTGCGGTGGATAAAAGTTTTGCAAGACACCGTAATATTCGAAGTAGTAATAATAATTTTCTTGCAAAACTTGTGAGTTATGAGAGCATTAGTTAGTGTTAGCGACAAGACAGGCTTGGTTGAATTCGTTCAGGGCCTTGTAAATCTAGGTTGGGAAATCATCGCCACCGGCGGAACCCAGAAACTTCTTGAAAGCAAGGGAGTTAAAACAATAGGCATAAGCGAGGTCACCGGATTTCCGGAGATCTGCGACGGCCGCGTCAAGACCCTTCACCCGAAGGTCCACGGAGGCATCCTCGGCCGCAGAGACGTCCCCGAGCATATGGCAACCCTCAAGGAGAACGGCATCGAGACAATCGAACTCGTATGCGTCAATCTCTATCCTTTCCGCGAGACAATCGCCAAAGAGGGAGTCACAATGGAAGATGCAATCGAGAACATCGACATCGGAGGCCCTTCGATGGTGCGCAGCGCCGCCAAGAACTGGAAAGATGTTACAATAGTCTGTGACCCGGCTGATTACGGAAAAGTTCTGGACGAAATCGCCCGCGACGGCTTCACATCCGACGACACCCGTCTGAAACTTTCGGCCAAGG
>R18__coassemble_1970_pt1 | contig 16057 bp, 14 predicted proteins | sample R18__metabat2_high_PE_032 | metagenome-assembled genome bin R18
CGGAAGAAGACCCTACCTTCACAGTCCAGTCCAACAATGAAACAGGTCAGACCATCATCAGCGGAATGGGCGAGCTTCACCTCGACATCATCGTGGACCGTTTGCGTCGCGAATTCGGTGTTGAAATCAATCAGGGTGCACCTCAGGTCAACTACCGCGAGGCCATCACCAAGAGCGTTCAGCACCGCGAGGTATTCAAGAAGCAGACAGGCGGTCGTGGTAAATTTGCCGATATAGTGGTCGAAATCGGCCCTGCAGACGAAGGAGTCAGCGGACTTCAGTTCATTGACGAAGTCAAGGGTGGCAATGTCCCCCGCGAATTCATCCCCTGCGTCGAAAAGGGTTTCAAAGCAGCGATGGCAAACGGTGTCCTTGCAGGCTACGAGCTCACCGCGATGAAGGTCCGCCTTCTCGACGGAAGCTACCACCCTGTGGATTCCGACGCCCTTTCGTTCGAAATATGCGCCCGTCAGGCGTTCCGCAAAGCCCTCACCAAATGCGGTCCGGTGCTTATGGAACCGATAATGTCGCTCGACGTTGTCACGCCCGAGGAGTATATGGGAGACGTTGTGGGCGACCTCAACCGCCGCCGCGGCCAGATTGTCGATATGGACTCAAAAGGCAATGCCAGAATCGTCAAGGCAAAAGTTCCCCTCGCAGAGCAGTTCGGCTATGTCACCGTGCTGCGTACCCTCTCGTCGGGCCGCGCCACAAGTTCGATGGAGTTCTCGCACTACGCCGAGGTTCCTTCCAACATTGCGCGCGAAGTCATTGACAAACAGGGAGGACGATCAATGTTCTTTGACGAAGAATTCGTATAATTATTAAAATTACTATAATGAGCCAAAAAATCAGAATTAAACTTAAATCTTTCGATCATGCTCTCGTAGACAAGTCTGCAGACAAGATCGTCAAGACTGTAAAGGCTACAGGCGCTGTTGTAAGCGGACCCATTCCTCTTCCTACAGACCAGAAAATCTTTACTGTCAACCGCTCGACTTTCGTGAACAAGAAAGCCCGCGAACAGTTCGAACTTAATTCTTTCCGCCGTCTTCTCGACATCTACAGCTCAACTCCCAAGACTGTCGATGCACTTATGAAGCTCGAGCTTCCCAGCGGCGTGGAAGTCGAAATCAAAGTTTGATAGAAAATTTTGCTAATCTGAGGGCAAAGTACTAACTTTGCCTTCAGTTAAAAAGCACCGTCGGGCGCTAGCGGAAGCTGGGCAGGGTTAGCCCTGTGGAATAGCAAAGCTGGAGCGGCGGGGTTTGGGGCAGGGCCCCAGTATAATAGGTCCCATAGCTCAGTTGGTTAGAGCATCTGACTCATAATCAGGGGGTCGCAGGATCATGCCCTGCAGGGACCACGGAGAGAATCTTCCAAGGATTCTCTCTTTTTTGTCTTTTGGTCCTCAAATTCCGGGGGTGAACAGATGGTTGCAGGTGATCTCGCTATGGACAATTCCGGAGTTGATACCATTTATCAATCCGTAAGGTGTGACGAAAGTGAATACGGGTGTCTGTTGTATGCCTTCCTCTTCCATAAATGTCATTCTGCGCTCTCGCAGTTGAGCGGCGTAATCCTTTGTAATCGTGTAACGGCTTTCAGCAAATTTCATTTCTACGAGGTGAATCATTTTGTCTGCACGCTTGATAACAAGGTCAATCTGTGCACCACGTTTTTCTTCTCCTTTTTTTGCTACATAACGCCATGCGGATGATTCTGTGGCGACACCTGATATTCCGAGACCGTTTTTTATCTGCCCAAGATGGCGAAGGCACAACTGTTCAAACGAGAAGCCTTGCCAGGACTGAACACTTCTGTCCGTAAAGTGATGCAACCAATAGTTGTCGTCCTTTGAGTTGTTGCCTTGAACGAATTTGTAGTAGAAAATTGTATAGAAATCGCAAAGTCTATATAGTGTAAGTTTGCTTTTGTTCGAGAATTGGGAGTACCTAACGATAAAATCACACCGTTCCAGGTTGTCAAGCATCTTCGTCAGTCCACCGCCAGTGTATCCTGTCGCGTCTTCTATTTCCGAGCGAATAAAGCCTTCACGTTTTCCGGAGAGAAATTTCACGATTGCAATATAACGATCCGCCTTGTTGAACAAAGCATTATAAAGTTCGCCGAATTCGTCCGATAGGTCTGCTCCCCTGCGGAATATAAGATTGTCCACATTTTGCGGCAGGCTCAAATCCGGTCGAAGAAGGCTTAAATAATATGGTATGCCGCCGAAAATCATATAACATTGCAATATCTGGTAGTTGTCCCAGTCGAATCCGTGAGCATTCAGATAGTCCCGGCATTCATTCAGGTAAAACGGCCGGAGATATATTCGGCGAGTAACCCTATTATGAAGCCCTCCCTGATCATCTTCAATCTTTTCTTTCATCCAGTTTGTGGCACTGCCGCATGCTATAAACACTATGTCATCACGATTCTGGACCCAATTTGCCCAGAAAAACTCCAGTTCGCTGACAAAATCGCTGCCGTGCGAGTCCATCCACGGCATTTCATCGAAAAATATTATTTTACGTGAGTCTCCACATTTTTCGAGAAAGGATTCGAGGGCAAGGAAGGCATCATGCCAACAGTGTATTTCGGGGATAGTATCTCCTGGAAAATACCGGCCTAGTGCCTCTTTGAAATTGCGAAGTTGAACTGCTTTTGACTTTTTATGCGCACCCACATAATGAAAGCTGTAGCAATCGCTAAAAAAGTATCTTACCAGAAATGTTTTGCCTACCCGTCGTCTTCCGTATAATGTTACGAATTCTGATTTTTTTGATCCTAGCGCCAATTTGAGTTCATTCATTTCGCTCTCTCTTCCAATTAGTTTTTCCATAGTATTCTGTCTTTATGTGGCAAATTTAGGGAGATTTGGACAAAAATCAAACGAATTTTGTCCAAATCGTATTAAAAACTTCACTTTTGGACATTTTTGACGAAGTAGCCGCCGGTTTTCTTGGCGCCTCGGTGCTCTATGAGGCCTTTCTCTGTCAAGATAACGATGTGTCGGCTCAAGGTTGCTGCACAGCGCCCGGGACCTTAAATTAAAAAATTTTGTATATGGACAGAAAATGTGTAACTTTATAGGTTGAAATGGAAATTTTATTCACAACAACTTATATTCAAACACATTATGAGCTCCAACATGTCTAGAAGGTCTTTTCTCAAGACCGGAACTGCAGCAGCAGTAGGATTGGCAGTGGCATCTCCCAAGGATTTGCTGGCCAACACAACACCCGTCGCATCTGCGGCGCCCGCACCCCTCAATCGCAAACTCAAAATCCTCGGCGTAGGTATCGGCGGACGTGGTTCGGCTGACCTCCGCGAGATGGAGACAGAAGAAATCATCGGTCTTTGCGACGTTGACTGGAAGTATGCAAAAGAAGTCTTCGACCGCTACCCCAACGCAAAACGCTACAAAGACTACCGCGTGATGTTCAAAGAGATGCTCGACGAGGCTGACGCAGTTATGGTCGCTACAGCAGACCACACCCACGCTGTCATAGCTGCCGAGGCTATCGCAGCCGGCAAGCACGTTTATGTTGAGAAACCTCTGACACACTCAGTATATGAGACCCGCCTCCTGACCAAACTCGCTGCAAAATACAATGTTGCAACCCAGATGGGTAACCAGGGCGCATCGGAAGAAGGCGTAAGGGCAACCTGCTCGTGGATCTGGAACGGCGAAATCGGCGAAGTCACCAAAGTCGAGGCTTTCACCGACCGTCCTATCTGGCCCCAGGGTCTGAACCGCCCCACAAGAGTTGACAAGATTCCCAAGACTCTGGACTGGGACAACTTCATCGGCCCTGCTCAGTATCGTCCCTACAACTCAATCTACCACCCCTGGAACTTCCGCGGCTGGTGGGATTTCGGAACAGGCGCTCTCGGCGATATGGCTTGCCACATCCTGCAGCCCGTTGTCCAGGCCCTCAACCTCAAGTATCCCACAAAGGTTCAGGGAAGCTCAACCCTCCTTCTCTCCGACTGCTGCCCTACAGCGCAGGTGGTCAAATATGTGTTCCCCGCACGCGACAATATGCCCAAGGTTGCAATGCCCGAGGTTGAAGTCACCTGGTACGACGGCGGTCTCAAGCCCAACCGTCCCGAAGGCCTTCCCGCAGGAGTCGAGCTCAACTACGACGGCGGCTGCGTCATTTTCCACGGCACAAAAGACACCCTCATCTGCGGCTGCTACGGTCGTAACCCCTATCTTGTATCGGGCCGCAAACCTGCTGTCGGAAATGAACTCCGTCAGGTCAAGGTTTCACACCAGCAGGACTGGATCCGCGCCTGCAAGGAAGATGCCTCGGTGCGCGTGAAGACCAATTCGGACTTCAGCCTCGCAGGCCCTCTCAACGAAATGGTTGTTATGGGTGTGCTCGCAGTGCGTCTCCAGAGCCTCAACCGCGAACTCGAATGGGACGGCGAGAACATGCGCTTCACCAACATCCCCGCAGACGCTACAATCAAGAGCGTAATCGAGGACGGCTTCACAATCGAGGACGGTCACCCTACATTCGACAAGACCTGGACAGAAGAAGTCAACGCCCAGGCATTTGCCGAAGAACTCATCAAACATCATTATCGTGAGGGCTGGAGCCTTCCCGAAATGCCCAGATAACAACTAAAACGCATATAAATCAATGAAAAAATCAATCTTTCTGATTGCAACACTCGCAATAGCAGTTTGTATGACATCCTGTGGAAACAAAAAGGCTGCTGATTCGGCAGTTCCCGCTTATACTGTAGTCAACGCAGAGCAGGTGGATCTCTCGGAGTTCCCTGTTGACGCAGACGGATACTATGTAATTTTCGACGGCTCTTCTTTCAAGGGCTGGAGAGGCTACGGCAAGGACCACGTTCCTTCAAAATGGGTCATCGAGGACGGCTGCCTCAAGTTCAACGGCACCGGCGGCGGTGAAGCCCAGGAAGGCGACGGCGGCGACATCATCTTCACTCACAAGTTCAAAAACTTCAAGCTCGAATTCGAATGGAAGGTCGAGAAGGCTTCGAACTCCGGCGTATTCGTTCTCGCTCAGGAAGTTACAACCAAGAACGACAAAGGCGAAGACCAGTACGAGCCCATCTACATCTCGAGCCCCGAGTATCAGATTCTCGACAATGCCAACCACCCCGACTCATTCCTCGGAGTTGACGGCAACCGCAAGAGCGCATCGCTCTACGATATGATTCCTGCAAAGCCCCAGAACCAGAACCCTTACGGCGAATGGAACACAGGCGGAATCATGGTATTCCAGGGCACTGTAGTCCACAGCCAGAATGGCGAGAATGTAGTTGAATATCACCTCTGGACTCCCCGCTGGACAGAAATGCTCCAGGCAAGCAAGTTCAGCCAGGAAGCTTGGCCTTTGGCATTCGAACTTCTCAATAATTGCGGCGGCGAGAACCACGAAGGTTACATCGGATTCCAGGATCACGGTGATGTCGTGTACTATCGCAACATCCGCGTAAAACTTTTCGAATAGTATGAAAAAAGCGATATTCATCATGGCTTCACTTCTGGCCCTCGTATCGTGCGGCAACAAGGAAGAGAAGAAGGAGTTCGGCATCCAGCTCTACTCCATCCGCGAACTCATAGGTTCGGCCGAACTTTATCAGCAGAATCAGGCTGAGGTACTGCCCAAGATTGCAGAACTCGGATTCACATATGTCGAGGCTGCAAACTTCGACGGCCACAACTTCTACGGAGTTGCTCCCGAGCAGTTCAAGGCAGACGTCGAGGCAGCAGGCCTGAAGGTTATGTCCTCACACACCGGTCACAACTTGAGCGACGCAGAGCTCGCAGCAAAAGACTTCTCGGCTTCGCTGGATTGGTGGAAGGCAGCCATTCCCGCTCACAAAGCTGCAGGAATGAAATATATTGTGATTCCTGCCTTCGATTGTCCCAACAATCTTGAGGATCTCAAGACATATTGCGACTATTTCAACGAAGTAGGCAAACTTTGCGCTGCAGAAGGCCTCAAGTTCGGATATCACAGCCACAGCTTCGAGTTCAACAAGATCGGCGACACCGTCATCTACGACTTTATGGTCGAGAACACCGATCCCAAATATGTATTCTTCCAGATGGACGTTTACTGGGCAGTGTACGGACGCGTGAGCCCCGTGGCTTATTTCAAGAAATATCCCGGCCGCTTCGAACTTCTCCATATCAAAGACTATCAGGAAGTCGGACAGAGCGGTATGGTCGGTTTCGACGCAATCTTCAACAACTTCGATGTCGCCGGCACCAAAGGCTACATCGTTGAGATGGAAGGTTCGGGCGTTGGAAGCATACTCGAGACCTGCCGCATCAGCGCAGACTATCTCAAGAATGCTCCTTTCGTGAAGTAAGGATTAACGACATTATTACGTATAGGGTAGCTGTCAGTGATGGCTACCCTATTTTTTTGCGATTTTTGAAAATATGTCGTAAATTGCGAGGTTATGGCTAGAAAACGCAGAATTTACGACGAGGATTGGCGGTACAATGTAATCCATTGGCTGACAAATACTTATATCCATCATTCGTTCAGAAGGATGGTGTGCAGGGGCCTTGAAAATGTGCCCAAGGACGGGGCTGTCATCATTGCACCCAACCATTGCAACACGTTGATGGACCCCTTTGCCATCCTCGGAACCCTGCCGGGCAAACTTGTGTTTGTGGCACGTGCAGACATATTTGCGACCAAATTCTCGGGCATCCTCAATTTTCTGAAGATGCTTCCCATCAACCGCCGCCGCGACGGAATCAGGAATATGGTCAAGACAGACGACACAATCAAAAAGTCAATAGAAGTACTCAACAATTCCACTCCTTTCTGCATCTTACCGGAGGGCACGCACCGCACTATGCACAGCCTGATGCCGATAGGCAAGGGCATTGCCCGCATTTCCACGGGTGCAGTCGAAGAGTGCGCAGGCAAGAAGGTATATATCGTGCCTGTAGGGCTCGAATACGGCGATTATTTCCGCTACAGGTCCACGCTTGTGGTGGAGTACGACAAACCCATCGAGGTGAATGCCCTGATTGAGAGTATGAAGGACGAAACTCCTTTGGCTCTCAACAACAAAATCAGGTCTTTGACAGGAGAGGGAATCAAGCGGAACATAGTCTATATCCCTGACGATGAGAACTATGACGCCAAATGGGAACTTTGCAAAATCTACAGTTCGCAGGTCCGCGAGACCAAGGCGCTGGAGCGCCGCGAGGCAAACCGGGAAGCCGCCGCAAAGCTCGAAAAGCTGTGCGCTGAGCGTCCCGAAGATGCTGCAGGGCTCTTTGAGCGCGCGCTGAATTACAAACAGGCGCGCCGGAAGGCTCGGATAAGCGCTCACGTTGCCGGCACCCGGTGCAAAGGGCTCAAGGCTGTCCTCGGCACCCTTCTGCTCGCGGTTCTGGCTCCTCTGGAGGCCGCGTGGGCACTTGCAAGCTGCATCCCGGTGGCCCTTGCGGAGTTCATCTGCTGGAAGGGCGCCGACAGAGCCTTCAACAACTCCCTGCGCTGCGCCACATTCGAGTTCGTCTGGAGTCTGGTGCTGGCGGTCTGGGCTGTGGTGCTGCTGGTCAACCTTCCGCTTTGGGCGGCTGTCCCTGCGGTGCTGGCGCTGGTTCCCGCGCCCTTTATGGTCTATGACTATGTCGAAGGCTGGCGCAGGGTCACATCCCTTTGGAGCTGCCTGTGGCACAAGAAAATATGCAGAGAGCACGATGCCCTGCTGAGTGAAATGAACGATTTGTAAAAAGCAATATATGAAGAAAGTATTGAAAGCTCTTTTCATTGTCCTGACGGCTTTGCTTCTGCAGAGCTGCCACGACGAATATCAGGAGCGGATAGATTCGTTGAACGAACGTCTGGATGCTTTGGAAGAGGCCTGTGCGACCATCAACGTGAACATAGTCTCGCTTCAGGTCCTTGCAAATGCCATAAATCAGAACGACCTTATCACAGGAGTCACTGAAGTCCTGAGCGGAGGCAAGGTTGTGGGTTACAAAATAAATTTTGCCGAAAACCAGCCCATCACAATCTATGACGGCATCAGCGGTTCCATACCATATATAGGCCTCAGACAGGACGGCCAGAATCTGTATTGGACAATCAAATATGGAGACGGCGATGTCACCGATCTCAAGGATTCTTCGGGCAACAAAGTCAAGGCCGTATCCAAGTTGCCTTATCTGAAGATGTCGGGAGGCTACTGGTGGGTGTCGTTCGACAGCGGAGCCACATACGAGCAGATCGGCAAGGCCACCGGCGACAACGCGGATTCTATGGTGAAGTCGGTGGATGCTTCCAACACAAATTATGTGATCTTCAATATGGCCGACGGCACATCGCTGAAAGTGCCTAAAAAATCGGCGTTCGACTCTCTTTCCTCCGAACTGGACCAAATCAGCGCCCAGGTCAAGGCCGTAAAGACCTTTCTTGATGCCGACCTGGCCAAGCAGGTCTATGTCATAAAATGCGAAGCCATACTCGACGGCGCAGACAGCATAGGAACACATATTGAACTTTCCAACGGCCAGGCTTGTGATATCAAGGACTGGCAAGGTGAGATTATTCCCGTGATCCGTGCCGAGAAAGACACTCTCGACGGCCTGTTCTATTGGGTATGCCAATATGGAAACGAGCCCTATAGCTGGATACTCGATGCGGACGGCGGCAGGATATGCGCAAGTGTGGGAGAAAAGACCATCCCTGTGCCGGGCGTGCAGATGAAACAGTCCGACGGCAATTTCTATTGGACTGTGGCGGTCGGCGACACCACTTATTTCCTTACAGACAGCAAAGGAAAGGAATTAGCCGCGACGGCCGGGATGTCGTTTGCCGCAGACAGCGTTCAGTACAGTGCATTCAAATCGGTCACAGACGGTACAGACTATCTTGTAGTGGTTCTTGCCGACGGCACCGAAATAAAACTGCCACACCAATATTCCGTGCAGTACTACCTCAAATCGACAGGCGCGGAAATCACCGGGTCTTCGTTTACGATGACCACCCTAAAAGACACTCTGGTGTTCAATCCGGTCGGCGGCACCCTCAAGGATGTGGTCACCATTGCCGAAGGAAACATTTCGGTCAAGGCATCACTCGACGGAGGCTATATAGCGCTTCAAAAAATTCTTACCGAAACAGCGGCCGTCACGGTCATAGCCACATTCGCCGAAACAAATTCCACCAACACCCGTATCAGAAGATTTGAGGTCGCTCCGGTCAACCCTCAATAGGACAAGTACTATGAAAAAGAGAATAATTTTGATTTTTTCCGTCGCCGCGCTTGTTTTGAGCGGCTGTCACGATGAGATTGAGAACAGCCTCAATGTACTTGAACGCCGTGTAAGCAGTCTTGAGAGCGCAGTTGAACAACTCAACAGCAATGTGTCTGCCATAAGCTCCATTATCGATAAGATAGAAGACTACGATTTTGTGAAGAAAGTGGAGACCAACAAGGATTCCGACGGCAATGTACTCGGATACACAATCTATTTCACCCACAGTTCTCCGATAACCATCTACAATGGTTCCAGCGCTGAAACCCCGACTGTCGGAGTAAAGCTGAATTCAGACGGAATCTACTACTGGACAGTTAAATATCCATCCACCGACACTGAGTATCTCAGGGCAACGGACGGCTCGCTTGTGGCCGCCACTTCAATCACTCCCATCTTTGCAATCGAGGACGGCAAATGGAAGATATCCTACGACGACGGCCTCACCTGGAAGACGGGTTACGAAGGCTATGAATTCGGAGATGCCACAGGAGGAACTCCCGCTTCGTGTTTCTCGTCGATAGTGGACAGCACCGACTATATAATATTCACCCTCATAGACTCGACATCGGTCAAGATTCCTTCCTGGAGCGCCTACGAGCAACTTCAGAAAGACATCGAATCTGCCAACAAGAACTATGAGTCGTTGTTTGAAATATACAAGGCGTTCGCTTCCAAGGATTATATCAAGAGTCTGACTCCGATTGTCAGCGGTTCCGATACCATAGGATACGAAATGACTTTCTCAAAGAGCGGTACTGCCAGCTTCTATAACGGAGAAGTCACCAACAGGCCCGAGATAAGCGCCAAGCAGGACCCTGACAACCCCTCCGACACCGCTTACTACTGGTGTATCAGATATTATGGAGAGGAGTCCGCCCAATGGCTCAAGTACTCCGGACAAAGATTCCGCGCCGACGCTGCCGACCCCGTTGTCCCGGTGCTGGCCATAGACAAGAACTCCGACGACCCTTCCGATCCGCTGTACTACTGGATGATTTCGTACAACGGCGGCACATCGTTCAGATATCTGACTTATAACAACAGCAAGGTCCAGGCAAGTGTCCAGGGAGGATCCGCCACAGATTCCATATCCGTGACGAATGACTATGTATATATAAGGTATGGCTCGGATGAATATTGCATAACGAGATATCAGGATTTCGAAGTCTCGTTCAAGATAGGCGATGCCGCTGTGGCCGACACTCTCAAGATGGTGGCGTCAGACACGGTCAAGCTGGTCTGCAGCATCAGCGGAGGCACTTCCGATTTCTCGATTCTGCCTGTTGCTTCAGACAATTTCAAGGCTTATGAAGGTCCGGGAACGGAGGCGGAGCGTACAATCACCGTGACATCTCCCGCAACCTTCACCTCCGGCACGAGCTCTCTGGCAATAATAGTCTCGGACGGCAAGGGAAGGATGAAGACCTATTCCAAAACAATCAAATACGGTAGCAGATAGAGCATTATGAGGAAAACACTATATACAATCGCATCGTTGGCATTGGCATTTGTGATGCTGACAAGCTGCCACAATGAACTTGAGGCCGATATAGCCGAGCTCCAGAGCAGAGTGTCTGAAATCGAGGAGCTGGTGTCATCTCTCAACAGCAGCTGCAAAGCCCTCTCCGAGCTGGTGAACGCAATCGACAACAATGACCATATAAAGGACATACAGGATAATGGAGACGGTACATACAAAATAACTTTTGTCAGTGGCAACTCCATTGATCTGCGCAGCGGCGCAGACGGTGAAAAACCTGTGATAGGCGTCAAATACGATGAAGATGCCGGAAACTACTACTGGACAATCCAGCAGGGGGAGAAAGGCACGGTGCAGTGGCTTTACGATTCCACCGGAAAGAGAGTGAGAGCCAATTCCATAACACCGCGTTTCAAGGTCGAGAACAACACCTGGTACTATACATTCTCGGATGCGGCATATCAGTCTGAAACCGGATGGTCGGTGCTTGCATCTCCCACAGTCGGAGAAGACGGCTCGGCCATATTCAAGAGCGTGGTTCCGAGCAAGGACGGAATGTATCTCACAATAGAGCTTGTCGATGGCACGGTGTTCCAGATTGTAACGCAGAAACTCTACGACACCTACACCGCCAAGTGCGACACAATCAACGCCAACATAGCGGCCTACAAGGAGATAATCCAAAGTGTCGATTCGAACATATTTGTCGTGTCTGTCACCAAAATTGACGACGATTCGGGGACCGGTTACGACATTTTGCTTGAGAGCGGCAAGACCCTGACAATCCGTGACGGCAAGGACTGTGACGAGTTTGTCTATCTCGCTGCAAAGCTCGATCTGGCGGACTGGGAAGAATACTGGGCCTACAGCCTCACAAAAGACGGCGACAGGAATTTCATCTACTATGAGGATCAGAAACTTCCCATAGCGGCCGACAACGACATTCCGATCTTCGGATTCACCGATTCCGCCGGAGTCATGTATTTTACAGTGTCTTATGGACTCGGCTCACCCGAGATGCTCCGCGACTCTCTGGGCAATGCCGTACGTGCATATCCTGTGAAGTTTTTCGACAGCGTGACCGCAGCAGGCGACACCATAAAACTCAAACTCACTTCTTTCAACGGCGAGGAGGGCAAGACTGTCAATCTGTGCCGCGCGTTCGACTGGACTCCGGTGCTTTATCTGAAGGATACAAAGACAGGTGCAGATGCCGGCAAAGTCGCCGCAGATGAACAACGCCAACTGTTGGCATACGTCGATTCGATACCCGCCCGGGTCGCTTCGTTCTCCTATGACCTTACGGCAGTCGCTCTGGATTCGGCCTATGTTGTCAGTGTCGAAAATCCCGGGACGAAGATTACGGGCAGAGCCGCCGGAGCCAAGCAGGGCTACTCTCATAAAGTGACTTTCAAGACAAGTGCCGACGCGGCGGCAGGCAGCAAAGTAAGAGTGGCCGTCTTCCTCACCTGGGACGACAGCCACACGATTATGAAGGTCTCGGAATTCGAGGTTAAGTAGCTGTTACTGCTGACGTTTGGCCATACGTTTCTGGCGGGCCTTGCGCTCGCGGCCGTATGTTGTCTTGAGGTATCTGGCCCATTGATCTTCCGTGAAGAAACTCTGGTAGGACCTGTCTATCTCTTCCATCCATTTGTCCGAAACTGCCTGATAGGCTTCGGAGTTGGCGACGCCTCCTGCGCGAAGAGCGGAGAGCTCGTCCATCAACTTGGGGATGTCGTACTGGAGGGTGGAGTCCACATAGTAGAGCTGGACTTCGTCAAACTCTATGTATTTGCAGAGGTAGTCGAGATGGGAGTTGATGATCTCTTCGGGAGTGGGGTCCTGTTCCTGGGCGTATGCGGCAGGCGACAATGCTATCATCGATGCCACTATTGTGAAAAAGAACTTGTTGTGCATAGCTTATTGAATTGGCTGTTGAATGACTGTGATTTTCTTGCGGATGGTTTCGCTCTTGACTATGACATTGGCCGAGCGTTCGGCATCGGTCCCGTTGTCTTCGACCTTGATGTAAGCTTCGCCGGGGCCTTCCCACCACGATGGACCTGTCTCCAACCATTCCTGGGCGGAGTCTTCGAGCTCGGCCTGCCAGATTACATTGGCCGAGACGGCAACTGTTGCGGAATCGGCGGCGGCGGTGAAAACAAGGGTGTCGGCACCGAGCGAGAGCTCCGGAAGCACGTATTTCTCGCAGGATGTGAACTGCAGCGCGAGGGCTGCGGCCACAACGAGTGGAACGGTAATTGTAAAAAACTTTTTCATCCTTTGTTTAGAGGGTGCTAAGTTATGAAAAAAACGAATATATTTGCAAAATGAAATTGACAAGAATCATTCCGGTGGCTTTTGCGGCAGTCTCAATCCTGCTCTCTTCGTGCAGCGAGGAGGCCACCCCCAAGACATATTTCGACATATATTCCCAGGAACTTCCGTTTGACGGCGGCACTGCCGATGTCACGGTCTATTCCAACGGCAGCTGGGAGGTCACCAGCGTTTCGGACGACCTTACAGTCTCGCCCACAAGCGGATACGGCGACACCAAAATCACAGCTACAGTCCCTGCAAACGACCAGATCACAACAAAATCCTTTCATTTCTCGGTCAAGACAACAATAGGCACTGCCTACAGAACAAGCAAGACGGTATTCACAGTCGGCGCCCAACCGTTTGTAGTTTGTGAGGAAGATTCCCTCGAGGTTCCCGCAGAAGGAGGAAAGGTTTGGTTTACTGTAAATTCCAATTATCCCTGGGAGGTTTCTTCCATAACTGCTTCGGCAGGGGGCACGGAAGGTGTGACTGTGGATCCTTCGGAGTGGGAGCGCAATACCACTTCCGTCGAGGTTTTTGTTCCGGCCAATACAAGCGGCGTCGTCCGCACCTTGTTTATCGAACTCAAGATAGCCGACTATCCCGACCGCAATGAAATTCTGATTGTGAATCAGCCCGCATAGGCCAGGGCCGCGACGCTTACGGCGAATTTTTCGCAAAGAGCGCAAGCACATTCCCCGAGAGTGGCTCCTGTAGTAAGAGTATCATCCACAAGCAATATATGGCAGGTCCCCAGACCGGCCATTTTTTTTGCCTCATTCTCCCGAAGGCGGAAGGCTCCGCTCACGTTACGGGCTTTCTCTTCTGTGGCAAGGCGCGCCTGCGAGCGGGTGTAGCGTCTGCGGACAAGCAGATTGCCGGTGTAGGGAAGGCCCATTGCGGCCGCGATGCCTCTGGCAATCACTTCGGCCTGGTTGTAGCCGCGTTTGAAACGGCGCAGAGGGTGCAGGGGGACTGAGGTCACTGCATCAATACTGCCGAATCTTCCGCTGCCGGCAAGATGCCTGCCGAGTATGAAACCGAGCCTGTAGCCCAGCAGGCGGCCGCCTCCATATTTTATGCTGTGCATAATGTGGTTGTACGGGGCGCCGTGGTGGAAGAAAAAGAGGCAGGCGGCGGCCTTCACGGACGCTTTCTCACGGAGCTTTTCGAATGCGGGATTTTCGTCCCAGTCCCAGAAATAAGTGAGCGGGATGTCAGAAAAACACTCCGGGCAGATGTCCTCCTCGTCGATGTCCAGACCTCTTTCGCACACGCAGCACCTGCGGGGCCAGAAGAGGTCCCGAAGTCCCTTCAAAGAATCTCTCAAAAAGGCTTCCATAGCTCCGGCAAGTTAGCCCCGAAGGGGCAAATATGCAAGAATGAGGCATCAATAGTTAGTAAAAGGCCCCTTAAGTTTACATTTTTTTGAAAAATTTGTATCTTTACGGATTGCATATGTTCGATTTTATAGACATAACATTCGTGGATATTCTCGACATCGCTTTGGTGGCGGGGCTCATCTATTGGATAATAAACATAGTAAGGGGGACTTCGGCAACCAAGATTTTTGTCGGTGTCCTCAGCTTGTACATAATCTGGATTGTGGCGCGCGCCCTCGAGATGAAGCTGCTGTCGTTTCTGCTTGGACAGCTGCTGGGAGTCGGAGTCATTGCGCTCATCATAATCTTCCAGCCGGAGATAAGGCGGTTTCTCCTTAAATTCGGCTCCAGAAGTTCATCGGCGTTCCACTCCCGTGTGGCCAAAAGATTCTTCAAGGGTTCGGTGTCCGGCAAGATGATAGACTCATCGATGGAGGAACTCACAAGTGCCTGCCACAGAATGGGTGAGACCAAGACAGGTGCATTGATAGTACTTCGCGGCAGCGAGTCGCTGGAGTCTTACATACAGACAGGCGATATCGTAATGGCAAATATAAACCGGAGGCTCATAGAGAACATATTTTTCAAGAATACTCCTCTTCACGACGGCGCAATGATAATGGATGCCACACATATAGTGTCGGCACGCTGCACTCTCCCCATAACAGACCGCGATGACATTCCTCCGCGCTACGGTATGCGGCACAGGGCCGCGATAGGAATGAGCGAAGCCACAGACGCTGCGGTGATTGTGGTTTCGGAAGAGACCGGCGAGATAAGTTTCGTGAAAGACGGCAAACTCCAGACGATGAACTCCATTGTAGAACTGCGTCTGGCAATAGAAGAATTTTACGCGTAGAGGATGTTTCTGGAACAGAAAATAGGATTTGACAAGATTCGCGGCCAGGTGGCCGGAAAATGTTCCACCGAATATGCCGCCCGCAAAGTGGAGAGCGAACAGATTTCGAGGGACCGCGACGAAATAATGATGCGTCTGATGCTGACCGACGAGATGCGTCTCATCTGTATGTTCGAGGACTCCTTCCCCAGCGGCGGATATCTCGATACAAAGCCTTTCCTTTTGCCTCTTCAGGCAGAAAACACTTCGATAGATCTGAAATCGTTGAGGAGTCTTCGCACGAGTCTCGACACTTTGAGACGGATACTTTCATTCTTCCGCGAGTGCAAGGACGACCTTTACCCTATGCTTCGCCGTATCTCCTCATCCATAGTGTATTATCCCGAGGTCAGCCGTCATATCGAGAATATTCTGGACAAGACGGGGGAAGTGCGCGACACTGCTTCTGATGCCTTGGCCGAGATTCGCCGGACTCTCCGTTCAAAAGAAGGGTCGGTGTCGCGAAAGATTTCCGCCATTTTGAAAAGCGCTCAGTCTGAGGGGATTATAGAGGGAGACGCCGAAGCGTCGGTGCGCGACGGACATATTGTGATACCTGTTGCGGCGGCCAACAAGAAGAAGATACAGGGAGTTGTGTATGATGAATCGGCCAGCGGCAAGACTGCTTTCATCGAGCCTCTCGAGGTCATAGAACTCAACAACCAGATCCGCGAACTGCAGTT
>R18__coassemble_1989_pt1 | contig 15866 bp, 11 predicted proteins | sample R18__metabat2_high_PE_032 | metagenome-assembled genome bin R18
CTCGAACTCGCGACCTCCGGCGTGACAGGCCGGCATTCTAACCAGGCTGAACTACCGCACCGTTTCGTTTTGGGATTGCAAAGGTATCAACTTTTTTTGAATCGCCAAAATTATTTTCACTTTTTTTTGGAAGAACTACAAAACTTTCAACGGCGCGCCGCAGAGAAGCATAAGCAGATAGATGAGCCCGGAGACCACTATGACTGCGGGAATCGTTATGACCCAGGCCCATACGATGTTTTTGGCGGTCATCCATTTGATTGTCTTGACTCCTTTGGTGAGTCCGGTACCGATGATGGCTCCGGTGACTGTGTGGGTTGTCGAAACAGGGATTCCGAGGATAGCGGTTGTTATCAATGTTGCCGAACCCGATATTTCTGCGCAGAAACCTGTCAGGGGAGTGATCTTGGCCAGGCCGCTGCCGAGGGTCTTGATGACCTTCCATCCACCGATGATAGTTCCCAGAGCAATCAGCAGATAGGAGACTATCATAAGCCAATAGGGCACGAACTGGGCCTCGTCCACATTATATAGCAATTGCAGCAGGGCATTGTCGGGAGCCTGGGCCAGAGCGGTGGCCAGCAATATGGCTATGACACCCATAGTCTTCTGGCCGTCGTTCAAGCCGAAACTGAACGAGAAAACTGCCGACGACAGAAGCTGCAAACGTCTCAAAACCTTGTCGGTCGGAGCCGGATGTGCGCCTGTGATCTTGAAAATCCACATAAAGAAGCATCTCATAAAGAAGCCCAGAACCATTCCGATAAGAGGCGAAAGCACAATGAACAGCAGAATCTGACCGATGCCGCTGCCCACAAGATATTCAGACCCATAGCCGAACCATACGGGGCCGATGAGTCCGCCGATAAGGGCGTGCGAGGCCGAAATGGGAAGTCCCATATTGGTGCATATCCAAATCCAGAGAACAGAACCTATCAAAGCCGCCAGAATCACATACTGGTCTATGCAGACCTCCTCGACGATGCCCTTTCCCATAGTCTTGGCCACACTGGGCTCTATAAAGAAAAAGGTGAGGCACGAGACGAAAATCCAGAATCCCGCCCAATAGACCGCGCGCTTGGGGCTCAGGGCCTTGGTGGCCACCACCGACGCGATGGCGTTGGCGGCGTCGTTCATTCCGTTGGTGAAATTGAACGCCAGAGCAATGATGGCCGCTATTATAACTACAACAGTCATAGCGATTTAGCCCATTTTGACAGCTATGCTGCGGATTGTGTTGGAAACTGCTTTGGCAATGTCGGAAGTGTCCTCGAGGGCCTGGGCGATGTTTTTCTTCTTTACAAGCTCGATGGCGTCGGCCTCCATTGCGAAGAGGTTGCTCATATACGATTCGAAGATATCATCCACTGTGTGCTCGTTCTCCTTTATCATATCGCAAAGGTCGTCGATGCCCTTTATGTCATTTCTCATATCCTCGAATTTATGAGTAAGAGCCAGGAACAATTCGGCATCGCGCAGGATGTATTCGGCAATCTCGATGAGCTTGCGGCTGGAATTCTTTGGCTGATAGATTGATATCTTCTTGGCGGCGTCGCGGATGCTGTCCAGGAAGGTGTCGAGATCCTCTGCGAGGCGATGGATGTCGTCGCGGTCGAAGGGAGTGACGTAGGCATTCATAAGCTCGTCCACAATCTTGTCGGTGATGCGGTCGCCGGCGGTCTCGTAGTCCTTGATGCGGTGCGAGAGGATGTGGCGTTCGTCGGGGTCGGACTCTTTGGCTATTTCAACAAGTGCGGAAGCCGCCTTGACGATGTTTTCGGCCGACTGGATGTAGAGAGGGAAGAATCTTTTTTCCTTGACCACAAAGAGCTGGAGGATTTTGTCGAATTTCATAGTATGGCTATATTTATTTGTTTTCGGTTTCGGGAATCTTGGCGACGGCATCCAGAGAAACCTTCATTGTGGCAGTGCCTATGGAATGGAGTCTGACTGCGATGCATTTGTCGCCGCGCACGTCCACCAGCTCGCACTCGAGCCCTTCGAGAGGCCCGCTCACGACTTTGACGTGGTCGCCGGGCACAAGAACTTCGGAGGCGATGGACACAGGCTCTTCGGTCTGGGTCACCATCCTTATGAAGACATCCATCTGGCCGTCGGGAATAATCACGGGATTGAACGGCCCGCCTTTGGACATAAAGCGCGAAAGCCCCGGAACATCGCCCGGGAGGCTGCGCCTGCGCAGTTCTGTCGTATGTATGAAAATCATCCGGGGGATGACAAGCTTGCTCATCCTCTTGAGGCGGTCGCTCCATTTGCGGACGACAATCTGCTCGGGAAGAAAATATTCGATTCCGAGAGAGCCGAGGCACTCTCCGACCTTGCGTTCACGGCACGACAGCGTGAAACCCACAAACCAGCGATTCTCTAGATTCATATAGAGTGCGAAAATAGCAAATTTTTGACTATATTTGCAAAATTTAAATCAAACTACTCAAAATGGCAGAAAACAAATTGCTCGAAAAACTCGGCGAACTCAAGGAAAAATTCAATTCGATAGGATCTCAACTTGCTGATCCCGAGGTTATTGCGGATATGAAGAAATATGTCCAGCTCAATAAGGACTACAAGGAACTCGAGCCCATAATCCAGGCAGGGAACCGCTACAGCAAGATGCTTTCCGACCTTGCCGGAGCCAAGGACATCCTCCTTAACGAGAAGGACGAAGACCTCCGCGAGATGGCCAAGGAAGAAGCTGCGCAGCTCGAGGAGCAGATTCCCGCTATGGAAGAGGAAATCAAGATACTCCTCATCCCCGCAGACCCCCAGGACAGCAAGAACGCAATCCTTGAAATCCGTGGCGGCGCAGGCGGCGATGAAGCCGCAATCTTCGCCGGCGACCTTTATAGAATGTACGTCAAGTATTTCGAACGCAAAGGCTGGAAATGCGAAGTCACCAATGTCTCCGAAGGAGCCGCAGGCGGCTACAAGGAAATCGTCTGCAAGGTCACGGGCGAAAAGGTCTATGGCACACTCAAATACGAAAGCGGCGTGCACCGCGTCCAGAGGGTCCCGCAGACCGAGACCCAGGGCCGCGTCCACACCTCCGCGGCTTCGGTTGCAGTGCTTCCCGAGGCGGACGAGTTCGACGTCGAAATCGATATGAAGGACGTCCGCAAGGACACCTTCTGCTCTTCGGGCCCCGGCGGACAGGGCGTCAACACCACCTATTCCGCAATCCGCCTCACCCACATCCCTTCGGGCATAGTGGTGCAGTGTCAGGACGAGCGCTCGCAGCTCAAGAACCTCGACAAGGCGATGCAGGAACTCCGCACCCGCCTCTACAACCTCGAGTACGAAAAATATCTCAACGACATCACCGCCAAGCGCAAGACTATGGTCTCCACCGGCGACCGCAGCGCCAAGATCCGCACCTACAACTACCCCCAGTCGCGTATGACCGACCACCGCATAGGCTACACTATGTACAACCTTCCGGTCTTTATGGACGGCGACATCCAGGAGGTCATAGACCAGCTCCAGATTGCCGAGAACGCCGAAAGGCTCAAGGCCGCAGGCGAATAATCCGCCGCAGGCGCAACGATGAGCCCTCTGAGGAAGATACTCAACATTGTTCTGCTCGTGATAGTCCTTATCCCGACAGGCGTTGTCGTTGGCCTGCAATTTCCTATAGTACAGACATTTGTCTGCAACAAAGCCGCAGGCCTGCTGTCCCGGAGGCTCGACGGAGACGTCAGCGTGGGCAAAGTCTATCTGTCCTTCCCCAACAGCTTCATTCTCAAGGATATAGTGGTGCACCAAGGAAACGAAGGCGACTCTCTGGCCTATGTCGGCAAACTGCTTGTGCACGCAAGCGTGACTTCCGCCTTCACCGACGACGCCCATATCCACCGCATCAGCATAGAAAACGGCTTTGCAAGGCTCGAGAAGCTGGACGACCTTCTGGCCCCTATGAAGAGCCTCAAAAAGAAACCCGAACCGGTCGCCGCCGTGGAGAAAGACAGCGTGCCAATCTACAAAAGCGTAACCCTCGACCGCCTGACAATCAAGAATATGTCGCTCAGCACCCTGAGCAAGAAGCCCCCGAAGAAAGTCATAGACTGGAACGCCAAGCCCCACAGGGTCAACTGGCGAAAGCTCGGCCTCACCGACATAAATGCGGACATCAGACACATAGTCTGGGCAGACTCCCTGACTGCGCACGTCGAGGACTTGCGGATCAGGGAATCCCGCGGATGGGTCATAGAAGAATTCAACGCCGACATAGCCCTTTCGCAGCATTGCCTCCACGTGGACAATCTCCACTACCGCGACGATTGCTCGGACCTCACAGCCCGCCGCGCCTATTTCGACTACGAGCAGATGTCCGACATAGGCCAGTTCGCCAAAAAAGGCGTGGCAATGGACATCGACCTCGACAATACATTCCTGGATATGAGGTCGTTGCGATATTTCGGGGGAGGGGAGCACCTCAGACTCAGAGCCTATCTTTCGGGCCGTGTCACCGGCTCTGTCGGACGCATCAGCACAGACAATCTCCGCATACAGTCTGAGACCCGCCGGACCAATCTTTCGCTGAAAGCCCACATAGTAGGCCTTCCCATCGGCAAGGAAACTATGGCCGGCGCCAAGCTCGATATCTCGACCGATATGCCCGACATAGCCCGTATGGCCTCGCAGCTGACAAAGAAACCCAACTTCGACAGGTCGAAGACAGCCCGTCTGGCTCCCGGCGAAAAAATCCGTTTCAAGGGCTCTCTCGACGGACTTTTCACTGACTTTGTGGCACACGGCGGCATATCCACCACTTCGGCGGGAGGCGCCGACATAGACATAGTGTTCCAGACCGACAAGGAGAGAGGCAATCTTCTTGAAGGATATCTCAGCACAGAGTCTCTCGACCTCGGAAAGATTGCCTCGGGCGGAGACGGCAAACTCGGCACACTCACGTGCGACGGAGTGCTCAGTATGCTGACAGGCCGCGCTCTCAATGTCAATCTCGATGAGTTCAACATATCTCATTTCGGACTGGGAGACAACAGTTTCGAGAATATCTCCATAACCGGCAACATAGGAAAGGAAAATTCAGCCATCAGGGTCGTAAGCGACGACGACTGGCTGAAATTCTCTCTCGGAGCCTCGGCCGAAAAGCTCTCCTTGAAAGATATGGCTCTGGAAGTCGATGTGGATTCGCTCAAATTCCACGATTCTGCCGCCGTTCACGACATCGGCCCGATTCATATATCGTCCGCATCGCGCCCCGACGGAAGTTTCGTCAATATGCAATCCCGCTTCGCGGATCTGGATTTCGAAAGTTCGACAGACCTCAAGGAATTCATAGACCGTGTCAAGGCAGGCCGCTATAGCGCAACCCGGGCACGGCTGGACATCGAGACAGGGCATCTCCAGCCCCTTCTGGATGTCTTCGCGCCCGATTTCTTCGTGGAGCCCGGCACCCATATCACCTATAGTGCAGCACCCGACAGCACCGGCCGCGGCCACATAAGTTCCGAACTTCTGGCCATAGGAAACAAATTCTTCAAAGGCCTTGCGGCCGACATCGCGATAGACACTCTCGACAACGTCGGCATCGAACTTCGCGCCGACACCCTCCAGGCAGGCAATGCCATTGCCGGACGCAACGACATAAACCTGCGGATTCTCAGCGCAGACGTCCCCGGATTGAAAGCCGAAATAGCCGACTCCCATTTCAATATCGGCGATGTGGAATGGACTCTCGCGGCAAGGACTCTTGCCGTTGCCGACGGAGACATCTCCCTCGACAGCCTGAGAGTTTCGCACGAAAATCATTTCATAGCAATCGACGGCACTTTGGGCAAGGACGAGGAAGACACCCTCGACATCAAGCTGCACGACCTGAGGCTGGAGCTTTTCAACTCACTGTTTGCCAGGAAGATGGACCTTCACGGTTCTATGGGCGGATATGGCAGGATCTACGGCATTCTCGGCCCCGACAAGGGCCTTATAGCCGACATAGCCGGCGACTCTCTCGGCATCGAGAACCGCCTTTTCGGCGACTTGAGCCTCAAGACGGCCTGGAATCCGGAGCGCAACTGGCTCGATGTCTCGCTCGAGAACACTCTGCACGGCAAAAAGCGTCTGGCGGTGGACGGATGCTACGCCCCCGGCGGCCATATGGACATAAATGCGGCGCTCGACAGCCTCAATCCGGGCTTTGTGGAGCCGCTGCTGAGCAGCGTGGTTGGCGACCTTGACGGCTCGATTTCGGGCCGCATCCACATCGCAGGGCAGAAAGACAGCCTCAGGCTCGAAAGCGCCGGCTGCTTTATGGAAGGGCTCGGATTCAAGCTCCTCTTCACACAGGTGCCCTACACCCTTACAGGCCCGTTCTCCCTGGACGGCGGCGGGCTGCACCTCGACGGCATAGTGCTTCGGGACCCCGCGGAAGGCGTCGGCACCCTCAGCGGAGGCGTGCTGTGGGACAATTTCAAGAACACCCGCGTGGCGCTCGGCATCTCCGTCAGGGACATCCTTGCGCTCAACACCCGCCTCTCGGACAACGAACAGTTCTACGGCAAAGCCTTCGCCACCGGCAACCTCCGCCTCTCCACCAAGCCTTCCGGAGGGCTGGCGCTCGACATCGAAGCCTCCACCGGCCGCGGCACCTCCGTCCACATCCCGCTCTCTTCCAAAGGCAAGGAGCAGGTCTCGACCCTCAGGTTCATAGGCGGAGACAGACCCGCCATCAGTTCTTACGACTCCCTGAGGTTCAGACAGATACAGTTCGTTTCCAAGGCGGCCGGAAAGGGCGTGGAAGTCAATCTTGGGATTGAAGCCACCCGCGATGCCGAAATCCAGGTGGAAGTCAACCGCTCCACCGGCGATATACTCAAGGCCCGCGGAGACGGCCGCATCTCCCTCAAGGCAGGAGGCGGCGCAGACAATAAATTTGATATTCGCGGCGACTATATTGTCAACTCCGGAAGCTACAAATTCACTCTCGTCGGAGGCATAGTCTCCAAGGAATTCTCCATCGAACCCGGCGGCACAATCGCTATGACAGGCGATGTGATGCAGTCCGAGGTCGATATGGTGGCCAAATATTCCACAAAAGCATCCATCTCCACCCTCATCCAGGACACCACCGCCTCGGGCTCGCGCCGCACGGTCAACTGCGGCATAGGCATAAGCGGGATGCTGTCCAACCCCGAGCTTGCATTCTCGATAGACATCCCCGACCTCGATCCCTCCACTGCCGGAAAGGTCGAAAGCGCGCTCAACAACGAGGAAAAACGTATGAAGCAGGTGCTCGCGGTGCTCCTCTCCGGAAGTTTCATCCCCGAGGAGGACGGCGGCATAGTCAACAGCACCACAGTGCTTTACTCCAATGTGTCGGAGATAATGGCCAATCAGTTCAACAACATATTCCACCAGCTCGACATCCCTCTCGACTTCGGTTTCAACTACCAACCCACCGAGTCGGGCTCCGACCTTTTCGACGTTGCCGTCTCCACCCAGCTCTTCAACAACCGTGTGCGTATCAACGGCAACATCGGCAACCGCCAGGACGCCTCCACCAACAAGAGCGACATAGTGGGAGATGTCGATGTGGAGATAAAGCTTCTGGCCAACGGCAAACTCCTGCTCAACCTCTTCTCGCATTCGGCCGACCAATACACCAACTATCTGGACCAGTCCCAGCGCAACGGATTGGGCTTTGTCTATCAGGAGGAATTCGACACTGTGCAGGAACTATGGCGCAAGATATTCTGGAGCAGGAAACGCCGCGAGGCGGAAGAATTGAAGAAACAAGATGAAACAAGGTAAACTGTATCTGATTCCCACGCCTCTGGGAGACTATCCTCCCGAGCAGGTGCTGCCATCTCCCACGCTCGAAGCGCTTCGCGGAGTGACTCTGTTTTTTGTGGAGGAAGTGCGCACGGCGCGCCGTTTCCTCTCTGCCGCAGGCCTCAAAGGCCATATCGAAGAGCTTGAGTTTCACGAGATTAACGAGCACTCCTCGCCGGAGGCAATCGAGTCTTTGGGGGCGCTCCTGGGCTCGCGAGATGCTGTGCTGATGTCCGAGGCAGGCCTGCCCGCAGTGGCCGATCCCGGTGCACAGCTTGTGGCTATGGCCCATCGCCTGGATGTGGAAGTGGTGCCTTTCGTCGGGCCTTCGTCGCTTATGATGGCGCTTATGTCTTCGGGGATGAACGGGCAGAAGTTTGCCTTTACGGGCTATCTGCCGGTCAAGCCCGATGCCCGTCGTTCTGCTTTGGTGGAACTGGAGAAGATTTCTGCGCGACTCTCTCAGAGTCAGATAATTATCGAGACTCCTTATAGGAATGATTCTCTTTTCGGCGATATGCTTTCTGCACTTCGCCCTTCCACCCGCGTCTGCATCGCGGCCGACATCACTCTGCCTTCGCAGTTCATACGTACCCGCACTGTCGGCGAGTGGCGCCGCTCGCGGCCCGAAATAGGCAAACGCCCCTGTGTATTTGTTGTAATGGCCTGATTATGAAAGAATTCGATATAGCATTTCCTTTTCAGCACACTCCTTCCTCCGACGAACTTGTTTCGGCGGCTTCGCGCGCTATGGGCATAGCCAAGGCCAAAGTGGCTTGTGCCCGTATCATTCGTCGTTCGCTTGATTTGCGGGGAGATATACAGTATAGATACAGGGTTCAGGCCTGCGTGGTCGGGGAAACTCTCGAAGAATATCATCTGCCTGATTATAAGAATGTTAGCGCATCAGAGCCCTGCGTAGTCATAGGCGGCGGGCCTGCGGGAATGTTCGCGGCCTTGAGGCTCCTGATGGAGGGCGTCAAACCCGTCGTGCTTGAGAGGGGCAAGGATGTTCACGCCCGCAAAATAGACATCGCTTCCCTGAATCAGCAAGGCGTAGTTGACGGCGAGTCCAACTATTGCTTCGGCGAAGGCGGAGCCGGAACTTTTTCCGACGGAAAACTTTTTACTCGTTCCAACAAGCGCGGCGACATCCGCGAGGTTCTGCATCAACTTGTTGCATTCGGTGCCGACCCTTCCATCCTTGTCGATGCCCATCCCCACATCGGAAGCGACCGTCTGCCGGCAATAGTCGAGAAGATCCGCTCCTGCATTCTCGAGCACGGCGGAGAATATCATTTTGGGGAGAAAGTTGTTGATTTACAGCCTGTTCTGGATTCCCGTGGCGGGCGTTCGTGGAGAGTTGTCTGCGCCGGCGGCGCATCTTACGAGGCTCGTAGCGTGATTCTGGCCACTGGCCACTCAGCCCGCGAAATTTACAAATTGTTCGACACCAAAGGCTGGGCGCTGGAAGCCAAGGGTTTCGCCCTCGGAGTGCGCGCCGAGCATCAGCAGTCGCTCATCAACAAGATTCAGTATCACGGAAAATATCAGCCGTGGATGCCCGCAGCCGAATATTCTCTGGTGGAGCAGGTGGACGGCAAGGGAGTCTTCAGTTTCTGTATGTGTCCGGGCGGCATACTCGTGCCTTCCGTGACAGGTCCGGGAGAGGTCGTGCTCAACGGAATGTCGTCGTCGCGGCGTAACTCACAGTGGGCGAATTCCGGAATTGTGTGCGCAGTGGACCCTTCGGATGTGCCTGAATACGACAAGTACGGAGCATTCGGACTGTTGGAATTTCAGAGTTCCGTGGAAAGGGCGATGTACGACTTTTCGGGGTCATTGAAGGCCCCCGCCCAGAGGATGATGGATTTCTGCAGGCGCAAGGATTCCTCGTCTCTGCCCCGCAGTTCCTATCAGCCGGGAGTTGTGCCAGCACCGCTGCATACTCTGCTGCCGCCGTTCGTCTATGAGCGTATGCGTCAGTCGTTTGTGCTCTTCAACAAGAAGATGTGGGGCTACTACACCAACGACGCGCTGCTGCTCGGCACCGAATCGAGAACATCGTCCCCGGTGCGCATTGTGCGTGAGCCTGAGACGATGTGTGCTGTGGGGCTGCCGGGCCTCTATCCTTGCGGAGAGGGTGCCGGCTATGCCGGAGGAATAGTCTCCAGCGCTGTGGACGGGATACTAGTTGCAGCCGCCGCTGCAGCCGCCTCCGCAAGATGAGCAGTTGCCGCTGCACTGCGCTCTTTCGCCGTGGAGACCTTCTGAAAGTTCCTTTTCCGTGGCTTCGCGGACTGACACTATCTCGCCCGAGAAATTGAGGGTCTTGCCTGCAAGTTCGTGGTTGAAGTCCATCTTGATGGACATTTCGCCTATTTCCACAATCTTGCCCTGGATTATTCCGCCTTGCTGGGTCATCATCGGGAGGGTGCGTCCGACTACGAGAAGGTCTTTGCGGACTTTGCCGTTTTCCTCGAAGATGCTGATGGGGAGTTCAACAATGGCGTTGGGGTCGGAGACTCCGTAGCCTTCTTCGGGAGTGAGGGTGAACTCGAATTTGTCGCCCACAGTCTTGCCTTTTACGTTGGCTTCGAATTTGGGAAGAAGATATCCCATTCCGAAGATGAATTCAAGAGGATTTTCGTTTGTCGTGCTGTCCTTGACCTCGCCGTCAACCACGAGTGTGTAGGAGAGGGCCACTACCTTGTTGTTGTCTATTGTCATTTCAATCTTGGGTTTTGGTTTGTTCAAATGCTTGATTCATAATGTTTTTATACAATCTTTGATTGTAAATTCTAGTCACTGCGCTCCTGCCGCCTTCGGCAATCTTGCGCCCCTCCGAATCGGAATTGTCTATGAGCGACCAGTAGTCGCAGATCGGCATATAGACTTTCTTGAAATTGTCTATTCCCTGTTCGTAGCGTCTTTCTATTGTGGCTTCGGGGACGCTGTGCCCTCCGGCGGCGGCTCTTTTGGCGACACGTTTGATGGCCAGCTGCGGACTGCGGAGCCAAAAATACAATATTGTGACGACGTATCCAAGTTTTTGGGCATCGACTATCACTTTTGCGAAACTCCTTGCTGCAAGAGTGGTCTCCACTGCGAAGTCTTCGCCTCTGGCCAGCAGTTCGCCGACTCTCTCCATAAAAAGACGTCCGGCTCGTATGGCTTCGCGCGAAGGGTCCTGAGGCGAGAGTTTCTCGGCTATCTCGTCGGCATTGACATACTCGTCCAGATTGAGCTGGTCGGGCAGCACGGTGTAGGAAGCGGTGGTCTTTCCCGCTCCGTTGCATCCGGCTATTATGAAGAGTCTCGGCATATCAGGCCGCTAAGATACTCACGAAAACTGATTTTACAGGCAAAAATTCTCATTTTCCGCGAAAAAATTTCAGAAATAGCGGAAATGTCACTAACTTTACGCGTTAATCGTGAAAAAATAATTAACACTAATATATGAAAAAGATTCTTTTAGCACTTGTGGGTGGAGCAATGCTCTCACTGTCAGCGTGTTCATACGTTGACCCGCATCAGCAGATGCTTGCCGGGTTCGGTAAGGAAAAACAGACGGAAGTCAAAGCCGAAGTCTCATTCGCCAAAGACGAATATCAGCAGCCTGTGGTTTCTTCAGACGCCGGCATCACAACCGTCGAATTCACAGTAAACGCAGCCTGGAGCGCAGCTCTTGCTCCCGAATCCGACACCAAAGCCGAGGCCTCCTATCCCGACTGGATTTCTTTCGAACCCCAAAGCGGCAAGGCCGGCGTGGTCACTATGTCCATCAATACCACTGCCAATGAGGACTACGATTCCCGCACGGCTCAGATTGTCATTACCGCAGGCTCCGAGAAAGAAACCATAACAGTCACTCAGGCCCAGCTCGACGCAATGATTGTCGCCGACAAGAATTTTGAGCTTGGGGCAGACAGCGATGAATTCACAGTTTGTGTCCTGTCCAACGTCGAAGACGTCGAATACACCATTCTCGACGGCGCGTCGCAGTGGCTCAAGGAAGCTCCCCGGACCAAGGGTCTTGTCGAGAAAGGCTATAATTTCAGCGTTGCCGCCAACGACGGCGCCTACCGCTCTGCCAAGATTGTCTTCTCCAGCTCCACTTCCGGCGATGTCGATACCGTCAAGGTCGCTCAGATGGACGGCAACAACTACCTTTGCTTCACCGCAGTGGAAGACGGATTCAAGGCTGCTCTCAAGAGGAGCTCAACCTTAGTTTCCGCCGAAATTCTCTACTCTACGGACAAAATCTCCTGGAGCGAAGCCGGCTTTGAAGGTTCAGACCTCACTTTCTTCTTCCCCGAGGAAGCTCTCAAAGCAGGAGAATCAGTGTACATCAAGACAAAGGCAGAACGTCACCTCGACGACGGGAACCACTACCTGTCCTTCGACGCGACTTCCAAATTCGATGTCAGCGGCAACCTTATGTATTTTGTCGATCCTACCGGCGAGTCCAAAGAGGTGGGCGATTACGAATTCAGATATCTGTTCGCCAACTGTGCGAATCTTGTCAGTGCGGCAGACCTTAAACTTCCCGCCACCACTTTGGCCTTCAGATGCTATGAATCTATGTTCAGCATATGCAGCAATTTAACATCACCCCCCGAGCTTCCCGCTACAACCTTGGCAGACTTTTGTTATGCCGCTATGTTCGTAGGCTGCAGCAATTTGGCTTCGGCACCAGAACTGCCTGCAACCACTTTGGCTTGGAATTGTTATTATCAGATGTTCCAAGGATGCAAAGCATTGACAGGGGTTGTTGAGCTGCCGGCGACAAATCTTGTAGAGAGTTGTTATGAATATATGTTCTCCGGCTGCACAAATCTCGACGGAGTCGCCGTCAACTTTGTTGATTGGAATGCTGACGGCCATTCGACCGAATATTGGATGGAAGGCGTCAAAGCTTCGGGCGAGTTCATAATCAATAACGATGACTTGGACATTAACGTCATAAGAGGCGACAATACTATTCCGGCCGGTTGGGATGTCTATGGCGGTGCCCGCGGTCCTGTATGTGTGAAAGCGGGAGACGATCTTCAGGAAGCAATCGACAGAGCAGTCTCCGAAGTCCGCGTTCAAGGTGGCGCCACTTTCGCCGGCGGAATCAATATTTATGATTCCAACAAGAACAAGAAACTCTCGGGCGGCTGGAATGCCGACTTTACCGAGCAGAGTATGGACAATCTGTCTGTCATCGACGGAGATGGATCCACATACGGCATCTTCTGCGCAGCCGACAGCGACGACGAACCTTTGCAGGGCTCGTTCGAGGTTTCGTATTTCGAATTTACAAAGTGCGTAGGCAATAAAGGAGCCGGTATCCACCTCTGCGGCGGTCCTCTCACGGTCCATCATTGCTATTTCCACGGCAACGACGGTGAGAAGGGCGCAGCTATCGGAACACGCGAGGGGACATACTCCAGCGAAGAGTATATCTACAACAACATTTTCGAAGCCAACACTGCTGACGGCCACGGCGCAGTCCTCGGACTCGGCAACGGTGTAAGCACGTCAGACTTCGTAAAGGCAACTGTAGTAAGCAACCTCTTCATCAACAACCGTTCTGAAAAATTCGACGGATATACCAGCCTCTTCATCTGCTATAAAAACGCCGAACTCAACTTCATCAACAACACAGTTGTAGGCAACTTCAACTACCGCGATGGAAACGATTCTTACCCGGGAATGATATTCCGTGAAAACACCCGCAACCTTCTTGCCAACAACGTCATTGTTGGTAACCTCATTTCTGACAACGTTAGACCTGCAGTTGAAGAATCCCATCCAGTCTTCATCGATTTCGGCGGTTCTCGCTCAGTTTTCGTGAATAATGTTTATCAAGGCAACACATATTTGAATAGTCAGAATGTGACATTTGATGACAACAAGTGGATTTCTGCCGGATTGAGCTACAGCGCATACCTCTCCAACGACTATCAGCCTCAGGGCGCAGCCATCGGTCTGGGTACGCTCTCCACATTCACTCCTGCATTCAGCGACGGCTCGAGTGCTTCAGTAAGTGTGCAGGAAATCCTCGAAAAGTTCCCCTACGACCTGGCAGGCAACCCCCGCGTAGTCGGTGGCAAGGTAGATGCCGGCTGCTACCAGACCAGGTAATCAACCAAGCACACATAAATTCCACGTCATACCCGACCTGCTGGGGTATGACGTGTTTTTTTACGCAGTTCTTGTGCGTCGTTTTACCCCGTCATGCCCGACCTGGTCGGGCATCTTCCGCGGCGATGGGCCACGGTATGGCAGGTCTGGTGTATCTCTGGCGGAGGCAGTCTGCGCCCAACCCCCGATTTTGACCCCTTGGGCACAACGGACTGTGGATATACGCCGCCAGAAGCCATCTACCGTGGCCCACCCCCGCGGAAATTCCTCTGCGAGATGCCCGAACAAGTCGGACATGACGTGGCGGTGAGCAAAAGGGGCTGTTCTGCTCACGGGACCGACTATTTCACCCACAACCGACGATAACAAGCGCCGTCGGGCGCTAGCGGAGGGCGGGCAGGGTCAGAACTCCAACTTGAGCATCTCGCCGGGGGAGAGGGTGAGGGCGACGGTGTGGCGGCGGACTTTGAGGGTGCATTTGTAGTGCTCGCCTTCGTCGTCAACTGTGTAAACCTTCGCGGTGCTACCCTTGCAGGAGACTCCTTCGGGAACGGTCCAGACAAGATTGGCGCAACCTTCTTTGCTGAAGGCCACTACGATGTTGTCGCCGGCCCATTGGACGGGAACGAAGAAGTTGCCTTCGCCGGCCATCTTGACGCCGTCCTTGTACATCGAGAAGTTGCCGTCGGACCAGGTGGTGCGGACTCCGTCGGAAAATAGCGCCTCGCAATAGTCTTCGCCCGGACCCTCGATGTAGGCCACGGGAGTAAGCCGGTTAAGGTAGAGATGTGGCAGAGACCATTCGCAGAAGCCCTTCTTGAAATTTTCGAAGCGCTGTTTCATTGTGCCTTCTTCACGGAATGCAGACTCGGGATTGACGTGATGTCCGAATACTCGCGACATAGGGTTGCCGCTGTTGGTGCCGGGCATATCCCAAGGGTAATGGGTTATGTAATGATGGTCGCCGCTTCTGTGCCATACGGCCGTCATATAACCATAGAAGGTTTCTTCCGGACAATACTCGCTGGTGACGTCTATCCCCTTGCTGTCCAGATACTTGATGACATTGAGCTGGGCCTCGACTTCTTCCCGGGACGATATCTTGTGATAGGGGCTGATGGGCGAGATGAACCTTATGTCCACCTCGTCTCCTTCAACCACCGGAATGGGGTTGCGCGAATGGAATGCGTCGATGTGGATAGTACCCGACTGGGCGATTGGGAAAAGCTTGCAGAGACTGTCGAGACGTGCCCGGGCGTTGCCGGTGGCCCAGTCGCGGGCGTAGCTCACGCAGTAACCATAGTCGGAAAAAATGTATTCTCCGTCTTCGTAGCGTGCCAGGACATCGTCCTTGACGTATTTGTCGAAGAGAGGGCTGTCGTCGTAGCAGTCATACATATTTATATGGAAGCTTATGGAAGTATTGTATTTGCGGGCCTCCTCCATAAGATTCAAGATGCTCTGATATGCCGAAGAGTCGCCGGGAGCCTTGATGGCTTCGTTGCACTCGAAGAATGCGGGATATTTGGAGTCGTGGCCGTTGTATTGCCATCCGACAAGATAGAAAACCTTCGGGAGGCCGAGGGTGATGGCGTCCATTGCCTTGATGGCTTCAAGAGCTTCGGCGCAGTTCATATAGACTGTCTGCTTGCCGTTGTCGCGGAGCTTGTAGCGCTGGTCGTAGTGGGCCTGGCTCAGGAAAAACTTGCCCATCAGGGTCTTGGAATAGTCGTAGCGCGGAGTGACCTGCCACTCGAAGTCTTTGTGATGGAAATATTGGGTGTCGGCGGGAGCCGCGGCGCCTAGGGCCTGTCCCTGGGCCTCGAAGCCCATAAGGCCGCACAAAATGATGATAGATAAAATAATACGTTTCATAACTCAAGTTTCGCAAGTTGTAATTATTTGATATTTCGAGCGTTACGGTG
>R18__coassemble_1996_pt1 | contig 15816 bp, 18 predicted proteins | sample R18__metabat2_high_PE_032 | metagenome-assembled genome bin R18
TAGAGCACAGCACTTTTAATGCTGGGGTCTTGGGTTCGAGCCCCAAGCGGATCACTGGGACAACGTAAAGTTGTCCCTTTTTTTATTGCTCCCGTCATGCCCGACCCTCCCGCAACGTCATGCCCGACCTGTTCGGGCATCTTTTGACGAATTATTCTCAGTCTATCCCAAGGATTTCCGGAAAACTTTCACTAAATTTACGCATTTATACAGAACCCTTCCGCGCCACCCATTGGGACAGGCGGCCGCGAAGCGCGGTTTGAGCCGAGACTCCCGTCCTGCCCGACCGCTCCCGCCCCGTCACGCCCGACCTGGTCGGGCGGCTGGCTAGCGAAAAAACATTCACTTTATTTGTGAATTATTTAAATTGATTCTATCTTTGCATTTGAGTTATGAAGGTGAAATTTGAGAAGGAATATTTGAGAGAATTGTTTGAGGAAGGCAAATGCTCGGACAAGCGTCATCGTTATCAGCCTCAAGTGGTGCATAAGTACGTAATGAGGGTTGTAACTTTGCAAAATGCTCCGAATATTCAATCTCTATTCCCTCTCAATTCACTGCATTATGAGGTCTTGACCGGAGATAAATCCGGGATATCCTCAATACGCATCGACCAAAAGTATCGTCTGGAATTCAGAGTGGAGGAATTTCTGGACCAGGAAAGCATACTGACAATATGCAAATTAGAAGATATAACTAACCATTATGATTGAAATGACACAGCAAAGCACACCGTTTGTCTCAATTCATCCGGGAGAAATCATCAAGGAGGAGATTGAATGCCGAGGTATTTCGCAGAGGAAACTATCTGACATAATGGCAATACAATATACTATGCTCAACGAGATTCTCAATGGCAAGAGAACTCTCTCAATAGAGACAGCTCTTATGTTTGAGGCCGCATTGGGCATAAGCGCCGAAATGCTGATAGGCATCCAGGCTGCTTACAGCCTTCAGAATGCCAGAAAGAGCCCGTCGCTGCTTGACCGCTTCGAGCAAATCCGCAGCTCCTACGCCGCCGCAATGTTGTAGGTGCGCATCGGACTTCGACCGCTCCCGCCCCGTCCTGCCCGACCACGCCCGCCCAGTCCTGCCCGATCTGTTCGGGCATCTGGACGGCAAAAATTTGCAAGTATAAAAAAGAGTACTTACCTTTGTACTTAAATAAGTACGCAAAATGAGAACAGCCAATTATACCGATTTTCGAAAGAACCTCAAAACTGAAATGGACAGGGTTTTGGAAGATGGTGATGCACTGGTAGTCGAACGCGGCTACAACAAGGGGGTAGTGCTCATATCCTTGGAAGAATACAATTCCATTGTTGAGACAGAATACATAATGTCCAATCCGCAGGTGGTGGCCGACATCGAGCGCAGCCGCAAAGAATTTGAAGAAGGTAAATTTGTAGAGTTGGATCTGGAGAAGTTGGACGTATGAAAATTTTACTTTCGCAAACCGCACAGTCGCATTATCTGTTTTGGAAAAACGCCAATACTGACATAGCCAGGCGTATAGACCGTTTGCTGCTTGACATCTCCGAGCATCCCTTCACCGGCATAGGAAAGCCGGAAATGCTGAGGGGTAACCTCGCCGGCATAATGTCCCGCCGCATCAACCACGAACACCGTCTGCTCTACGAAGTTCGCGGCTCCGAGGTGCACGTGCTGGTCTTGTCTATGAAGTATCATTATAAAGTTTGATTCCCGTCCTGCCCGACCATCACGCGCCGTCATGCCGGATCTCCTAGCCCCGTCATGCCCGACCTGTTAGGGTATCTGGCAGACGAAAATGAAGTAATATGATTTTCATCCTTCTAGGCATGACACAGACACTCCGAAATCAACATCCTCAGGGATGAAGGCCTGATTTTGGACGGTCATCCCTAAGAATACGCTTTAAATGTGTGCAGAACGAAGGTCCTCGAGGATGAAAAAAAGATTACAACGTCTGGATAAACCCCACTCGGCCCGTCCTGCCCGACCTGTTCGGGCATCTGGTCAAGGCTGATGGTTGCTGGGAAGGAATGTTGATTTGGATAGACGCGACTGACTCGCGTAATGTAATATATGGACGACAAATTGCAGACGATTCAGATTGAGAAGGACTTCGCCTATGTGGATTCCTTGATTGCGGCGCATACCAATGCGGCTGTGGCCAAGGTCAATGCCGAAGTGTTGCAGACTTATTGGGAAGTAGGAGAATTCGTGTCCGGCAGAATCAAGGAGTCGAACTCGGGCGACCACGTTGTGAGCGAACTCGCGGATTACCAACTGACGCAGCAACTCCAGATAAGCGGCTTTGTCCAGTCTCAAACAGCTCAGATAGCCTCCAGTCCAATTGTGCAGATGCCGTCTGCACAATTTCAGCCTGCTCCTCAAATCCTTTTCCTTACATCGTTTTCCAATCACCTCGAGATTCTTGGCAGATGCAGTGAATTGGAGGAAAGAGTCTTCTACATCCTCTACAGCGCCCATCAGAAACTCTCCTGCCAGCAGCTTCGCCGTTGCATCGTCAATCAGACGTTCGAAGCACTGATGAGCAAGGAGAAGCAGATGACCCCTGCTCTGCTCGAAGAATACCCCGGAGCCGAATATATGCTAAAGGACAGAGTCCTTCTCGATTTCCTGGGCCTGAAAGCCAAACATACCGAGCCCCAGCTTCACTCCTCGCTCCTGCAGCATATGAAGCAGTTCATTCTTGAACTCGGCAAGGACTTCATCTTCATAGACGACGAGTACACTGTTAAGGTGGGAGGCAAAGACAAGCGCATAGATCTACTTTTCTTCCACAGGGCTTTGCAGTGCCTTGTGGCTGTAGAACTCAAGGCCGTTGACTTCGAAGCGGAATTTGTAAGCAAGATGGATATGTATCTTGAGGCTCTGGACCGCGACCACAAACGTCCCAACGAAAATCCTTCAGTCGGCATTATCCTCTGCCCTTCGGTAGACAAGGCCGAGGTTGAATACAGTCTCTGCCGTTCGATGAGTCCCACGATGGTGGCGGAATACCGGCGTATCCTTGTCCCCCGTGAAGTGATGAAACGCTCTCTTTCGGAATACTGCGAGTATCTGAAACAGGAGTTTGACGAAGATATCAAATAAAAAGAAACTGATCCTCCCAGTCCCGTCATGCCCGACCTGTTAGGATATCTGAAAAAATAATAAAGATATGACTATAATAGATTCTCAAATAGAACTGTCAGAACTCAGTGCAATGGCTGAAAAACTGAACGGTGAGATGGTGAAAGCTGTGGCAGACGTGCGTCTTGGCATTCTGGCTGTCGATGCGGAATTGCATTCTGACCTTGAGAGGGAACTGCTTTGCCAAGGTTCGATGCAGGAAGATTTGTGGGGCTTCAATATTTATCCTGAATGTGCCGGAGAAGATGACTTTATTGAGTATGATTCTCTGATTAACATTCGTCCGAGTCAAGGCAATCGTAGTCGGTCGGTGGAAGACGTTCATGTGCAGAAGTCAATCGTGGATCTTGTAAATAAAAAAGTGAGATTATGAACGCTGATCGTTGGGCAAGTCTCTCATTCATAGAGCAGATGGCCAATATTGGCAGCGAAGTTGGCCGCACCGCGAAGTGGGTGGCCAAGGGCAAGCCGCAAATGGCCGAAGGTGCATTTGTCAGGGCTTTGGACCTGCTGGACCTCACGATAGCCTATGGCCGCGCCGGACAGCCGAACCGCGACTCGATGCTCAAGGAGCTGTGCCGCTGTCGCGAGTGCTTCTGCGACGCATATATGCGCAGCGACGCCCAGGACCTCGCCGGGCTGGACCGGTACTTCGGAGTGTTTGCGATGGCTTATGCCCGACATTGATCCCACGCCCTGCCCGACCACGCCCGCCCCGTCCTGCCCGACCTGTTCGGGCATCTGAAAACAGAATAATTACAATATGGATAACATGAACGCGAAGAACTACATTATTATCAATTCTGACAAAATATCTGCGGAATTGGATTTGATAAGTTTCGAGGATGGAGGATGCAAGATAATGTATTCTCCAGCTCTCGATCTTACGGGCTATGGCAAAACCTTGAAAGAAGCCAAAGAGTCGCTTAAAATAAGTCTAGGCGAGTATTTTCGTTACGCCATTTCGAACAACACACTGGAAGAAGACTTGAAAATGCATGGCTGGAAGAGAAGAAGCTCCGAGCAGAAAGTGATTGTTTCACCGTCATTCGTGGCTATAATGCGGCGTAACGAAAATCTGCGCAACATTGTAAACGAATTCGCATTCCAGAAAAAGACATACGATTTGAACGTGGCGATAGCATAGTGGGCGAGATATGGGCAGATTGAGCAATGTCAGCGTAGCTGACTGGAAAGAGTTTTTAAGGTATTGTGGCTTGAACTTGCTGAGAATCAACGGCGACCACGACATTTGGTCGAAAGACGGCCTGCTACGCCCGGTTGTGTTTCAGTCTAGGATAACGCCGGTTCCTGAATTTGTGATTTTGAATAATTTGCGGACAATGAAAGTGACGCGGAAAGTCTTGGAGGAATTTCTGCAGAACAAATAGGCACAATAGTTCCTTGCACGTTATGTCCGCCACTTCCGCCCCGTCCTGCTGACCCTCTCGCCCGTCATGCCCGACCTGTTCGGGCATCTGGCAGACGAAAATGAAGAATATGATTTTCATCCTTCCTGGCATGCCACAGACGCTCCGAAATTAACATCCTCAGGGATGAATGCCTGATTTTGGACGGTCATCCCTAAGAATACGGTTTAAGCGTGTGCAGAACGAAGGTTCTCGAGGATGAAAAAAAGATTACAACGTCTGGATAAACCAAACTTGGCCCGTCATGACAGACTAACCTCCAGCCCGTCCTGCCCGAACCCTCCCTTCCCGTCATGCCCGACCTGTTCGGGCATCTGAAATGGTTTCCAGCGGGACGAAATAGAAGACAGTGAAGTTTACTTGTACAAGCTAAAAATGCCATGAATAAATACGATTATATGATAGTAGGCTCCGGCCTGTTCGGATCGACATCCGCATGGAATGTGCGGCAGGCGGGCAAAACATGCCTCGTGATAGACAAGCGCCCGCACCTGGGCGGAAATGTCTATTGTGAGAACATAGAGGGGATTAATGTACACAAGTACGGCGCTCACATCTTTCATACCAACAACAAGGAGGTTTGGGACTTCGTGAACTCCATCGTGCCGTTCAATCGCTATACTAACTGTCCAGTTGCGAACTATAAGGGCGAACTTTATAATTTGCCCTTCAATATGAACACTTTTCATCAGATGTGGGGTGTCACCACGCCTAAAGAGGCGATGTTAAAAATCGAACAACAGCGACAGGAAATAAAAGTTGAACCAAGCAATCTTGAGGAGCAGGCCATAAAACTCGTTGGTCGTGATATATACGAGAAACTTGTTAAGGAGTACACGGAGAAGCAGTGGGGCCGCGACTGCAAGGAACTTCCCGCTTTTATAATCAAGCGTCTCCCTGTGAGGTTTGTCTATGACAACAACTACTTCAACGATGCTTATCAAGGTATCCCCGTAGGTGGCTATAACAAGTTGATAGAAGGCCTGCTTGAGGGAGTTGAGTGTAAAGTGAAAACAGATTTCTTCAAGTCCGACTACCGCGACTGGCGAAAATATGCAGATAATCTTGTTTACACCGGCCCGATAGATGAATATTTCGATTACCGTTACGGAAAACTCGATTGGCGTACCGTCACCTTCAAGACCCGCACCGAGGATACGCCCAACTACCAAGGCAACGCTGTAGTCAATTATACCAGCCACGAGCAGCCTTACACACGCGTCATCGAGCACAAACACTTCGAGATGTTCGGACAAGCAGTCTATGATTGCCCAAGAACTGTGGTATCAGAAGAGTATTCTACTGAATATAAAGAAGGTATGGAACCATTCTATACTGTCAATGACGAGAGAAATAACGCCCTGTACGCAAAGTACAAAGCCCTTGCCGACAACGAGCAGAATGTAATCTTCGGTGGCCGTCTCGCAGAGTATAAATATTATGATATGGCTCCGATAGTGGAGAAAGTGATCTCGTTGTGGAGAATATAGCATAGAAAATATGGCATCACTGAAACTTAACGCGTTTTACAATACAGCTTTAAATGTACTTAAGGTAATCTTTCCTCTGATTACCGCTCCGTATGTTTCGCGTGTATTGACTCCGGACGGACTTGGGCTGGCCAATTTTTCGTTTATGTATGCCAGTTATTTCTCGATGTTTGCAGCATTGGGAATTCCGACATATGGTATTAGAGAAGTTGCCAAATTGCGTGATGATAGAGAGTCTTTGACGCGGTTGATGTCTGAACTCATATCAATACTGTTGATTACCACTTTTATTGCGTCAACCATTTACATTATAACAGTATTTTCAGTAGATAAACTGAGTTCTGATGCGTTGATATACATATTTGCCGGTCTAGGCTTATACCTTACACCTTTAGGTATAGACTGGTACTATTCCGGTTTGGAGAAGTTTGGATATATTACATTGCGCTCGCTGATTATAAAGGTTTTAAGTATCATATGTTTGTTTCTTTTCGTCAAAAGCAGGCAGGATGTAATAATATATGTTATTATAAATGTGGCCAGTAGTGTTTTGAGCAACGTCTGGAACTATGGCAAATTGTTGTCCTCCGGCATAAAGCCTTCTTTTGTTACAAAAGGACTCAAAAAGCATTTCAAGCCTGTGCTAATTCTTTTTGCCTCTGCAGTTGCAGTTTCCATATACACTGTGCTAGACACTATCATGCTCGGTTTTATGAAGGGTAATTCTGAGGTTGCGTACTATAACTGCGCTTCAAACATATCAAAGATGATTCTGGCTGTATTGACCAGTTTGTCGGCAGTTACAATGCCGAGGATTGCATTCTATGCAAAAGCAAAAGCGTTGGATGAAATCAGTGAACTGAGCAACAAATCGTTTTCTTTCGTGTCTTTTCTTGCGATTCCCGCCGCTTTCGGGTTGTGCTGTATAGCACCTGTATTCGCACCTCTGTTTTACGGAGATCAATACGGAGGGGTGGTTCTGCCTCTGCAAATAATGAGTTTCGTTATTCTTGCAATAGGCCTTAATAACTTAAGTGGTATCCAATTGCTTATTGGAATGGGTGAAGATAAACTGTTTTTAAAGTCTATAATAGCCGGAGCGGTGACAAATCTGATATTGAATATCATCTTGATTCCAAGATATGGAGCAGCAGGGGCCTCCTTTTCATCAGTTTTAGCTGAAAGCTTGATTCTGGTTATCACTATGATTCTGGTGCGCAAAAAGTTACATATAATGATAAACAAGTGGGTTGATTGTGCTAAGTCTCTCTTGGTCTCATTACTTTTTGTTCCTTTATTTATGATCGAGAGGCAATGGTGCGATGGATGGCTGCTTGTTGCAGTGTTTGTAATCAGCGGTTTCGTGTTATATATGGTTGCAGAACTTGCTATACGGAATTCGGCATATGCAATGTTCAAGAATGCTATTCGTAACTCATTGATAAAAAACGGAATAATAAAAGATGCTTAATAAACTCAAAGATATTGTAAGGCCATTTGTGCCGCGGATTATTCTGTACGAAATAGGAGAGTTGAAGGCGGCTGGAAGGCGATATGGTATATCATTTTTGGCCGCTTGTCTCAAAATTAAGCATGTATGGCCTGCGGCTGGATTGCGGGCTGAAGATTGCTATGTAGTGCAATTCAAAAAGATGCTCAAAAGGATGAAGCCGAGGATAATCGAAGGATTTTTCTATCCATACGACCCGTATCTTGTCAGACTGATTCCTGAAGGGAAAACGATCCTTGCAAGCATAACGGCAGATTTCAGTGTGATATTGCGTTCTGACTTAAGGATACTTAAAAATCAGTTTGATGAATGCTCTGACAGGAAGTTCGCTGCCCGTCAAGTGTTGATGATTAGTTTGATAGAGAAGTTTATGTACATGCATAGAAAAGAAATTAAATATAGAAATATGCTGTACGAAAAGCCTTCTTCTCTCGAAGAAGCGGTGCAGAAGCTCTTGTTTTATGATGGCCTTTTCTGGCAGGTCAATCATCGTCATATAGGTTTGGGTAGACTTGATGTTGTACTCAATGAGTATTTCTCCAATGCTGAAGAAGACAAGGGGATAATCTTGAGGCTTTGCAGAGTATTGGGCTATGATACGAAATCCAAGAGCATGTCCTTACCTGGAGATACTGGACAATACATATTGCTAGGAGGATGTGATAAAGAGGGCAATTGCGTCGAAACATCTCTTACTATGTGTTTCCTTGAAGTTTTTACTGACAATAAATTCATCGATCCCAAATTGATATTGAGAGTTGGCGGAAACACTTCGGACGAGATTTGGGATAAGGCTGTGGATTGTATTCTTAAGGGCAGTGGCTCACCTTTGTTAATGAACGAAGTACCTATTATGAAGGAGATGGCCGAATTCGGATATAGGCCGGAGGATGTCTGGCAAGTCGGAACATCTGCTTGTTGGGAGCCCCTCATTATTGGAAAGTCTTTCGACCAGAATAATCCTTTTTCAAGTGTGGTCGCTCTTGAGCCGGTCAATAATCTTATAATGAATTTCGAAAAATGGCCTACTTCTGATTTTGAGGAGTTTATCACCTCCTACAAAATTTTGCTGAAAAAATCTTTTAGTAAGGCCATTAGAGATATTGATTTTGACTGCTCTCCGTTGTTTACATTGTTTTTTGATGATTGTCTGGCGAAAGAACGCGATTTTGCAAAAGGAGGTGCTAGATATGCGTATCACGGGATGCAGGTGGTGGGGCTGCCTAACGCCGTAAATGCTTTGATGGCTATCAAGGATATTGTTTACGGCGGGAAACTATATTCATTGGAGGCCTGTAGAAATGCTTTGATGGCTGATTTTAACGGCTTTGAAGATTTACGTAATTTGATTTTGCGGTCTGACAGGAAGTTTGGAAATTCTGATGAGGAAGTTGTAAACTTGACCAACGAATTGATTCTGTTGGTTAATGATATTGTTTCCGGACTTTCTTGCAATGGCGATAAAGTAAAGGTAGGGTTTTCGTCTCCTTCGTATATATCTTGTGGCGAAACGCTTTCTGCCTCAATGGACGGGAGGTTGGACGGTGAGCCGTTGGCTGTTCATATATCTCCAATTTCGGCTGATGTGGACTTGTTCGAGATTCTGGACTTTGCGGCAGAATTAGATTATGGAGTCTGTGGATTGAACGGCAATGTGGTGGATTTTACAATACCGCATGCCTATCAGGCGAACCCTCGCAAATTGGCGTGTTTGCTCAAGGACGCGTGTAGCCGCGGAATATTTGAGATGCAGTTCAATGTTCTTGACAAGGAGACATTGATTGATGCCAAGTTGCACCCGGAAAAACATCAGGATTTGATTGTGAGAGTCTGGGGATTCAGTGCATATTTCAATGAACTCCCAGAGGAGTATAAAGATAACCTGATTAATAGAGTCTCTTTATATAGTGCTTAAGATCACCAACATACAGAGAGGCTGTGTTTACGATGGCCCTGGGATACGCACAACTGTCTTCTTGCATGGTTGCGGTTTTCGCTGCCCGTGGTGCTGCAATCCGGAGACTCAGTTGCCTAATTGTGGTAAAGAGATTTCTAAAGAAGAACTTATCGAGAAACTAGTTAAGGATAAACACCTATTTGAGATATCCGGAGGAGGCGTTACATTCTCGGGCGGAGAGCCGCTTCTGTCGGCTAAATTTATGATTCCGGTGGTCGAAACACTAAATGGCTTGAATATAAGCGTTTGGATAGAAACGGCTTTGGCCTATGAACAGCACAATGATTATATAGAACTTTTGAAGGAAAAGGCAGACGGATTTATATTGGATCTCAAACTGCAAAAAGAGACTCATTTGTTTGATGAGTGCTATATACAGCGGTTGAAAGAATTTATAGATACGACGAGAGAGAAGTCGATTGCCTACCGACTTGTTTTTGTCGATTCAATTATGGGCGAGAGAGAAAAGATTACAAGCATCTTGAAAAAACTTGGCGTAGCATCAATAGAACTGATCAAATGCCACAACCTTGCTGAGAGAAAATACTTGAACCACGGTCTGATTCCTCTGGGGGATTACACTCCTGATGTGCTTGCTTTTGAACAATTCGTGTCGTTCCTCGGTCATAATAATATTTTATGTAAACCATTAGCACTATAGCGCTCTGACAAATATAAATTCTCTTATGAAAAAAATACTGACAATTGTCATTCCTACATACAATATGGAGAAGTATCTGGACAGGTGCCTCTCGAGTTTGATAATTTCGCCGGAGCTGATGAAATCTGTCGAGGTACTTGTCGTTAATGATGGCTCCACTGATAATAGCAGCACTATAGCACACAGTTATGAGGATAGATATCCGTTGACATTCCGCGTTATTGACAAGACAAATGGACATTATGGCAGTTGCGTCAATCGAGGTGTTGCCGAAGGTAAAGGAAAGTATATCAAGGTACTTGATGCTGATGATCTTTTTGATACAATCAACTTCGAAAATTTTGTTAGGTTTTTGCTAGACACTGATGTGGATTGTATAATAACAGACTTTGTACAGATAAATGAGAAACTTGTCCCTTTCAAAAAAGTCTCCTGGCCATTTAAACCTAAGATCATTTTCGGTATAGAAGAAATTACCGGGAAAACTATATTCATGCATGCGGTATGTTACAGACTGGAAAATTTACGAAAAGTAAATTATAAGCAATCCGAAGGCATATCATATTCGGATGTTGAATTTGTTTATCTGCCTATTGCTGTATCGAAAAGATTAATCTACTATCCCACTGTGGTGTATAAATATTTGATCGGACGTCAAGATCAAAGTGTCAGTTCAAAAGTAATCGAGAGAAACTTTGGTAATATTGTCAAAGTTTCTGACTCCATCCTTGATACATACATAATGGCTTCAAAAATGCCTGAATTGAACAAAGAGTTCTTATATATCTGCCTGTTGCAACGGATGACAGGAATGTACGCCGACTATATAATAAATTATAAAAGCAATGCGTGTCAAGCCGAGGTGGTAAATTTGGATAAGAAAATAGAGAATCAACTACCTGATGTATATTTTTACTTGAATTCAGTAGTTGTTCCTGATTATTATTTTCGATACCGTTACATTTATAATTGGAGGAAAGATTATTCCAAAGAAAAGTTTGCGGTTTACTGGGTCAGATTCTGGGTTAAGGCCAAAAGGAAAGTCAGAGTCAGAAAATTTGTGCGTGATATTATCCGAATTGTAGTCGGACGGCCTCTTTAATATTCTCTCCGCTCTGTAGCCGGGTTCCTTCTTGACGTGCATTTGAGCACATCTGACCGTACTGTTCAGGGGTTATGGAGTCTATTGCTGAGGATATTCCGTATAACGAGTCTACCACAAGGCCAAGATTCTTCCGCTTGACAAAATCTGCTACGGCCGAACCTGTCGGGACTATCAATGGCAGACCGGCGCAGAGATAGAGTGAAGCCTTGTGAGGGGAATTATATTTCAAGTATCTTCCAAGAGGACCACTGCAGCAGTCTGGAGAGTCTCCGTCCCAAACAAGCCCCCAACTGCCTTCAATCGCTGATACGTCATCTGACTTGAAAAAACCGCGATACGAGAAGAACTCCTTGAGATTTTCCACCTTCTTTCCATATAGGTTTATCTGTACCTCGGGATTTTCAAGCGTCTTCAAGAATTCGCTTTTCTCCAGATTCCCGGCGAAAACAACTTCCTTTGATAATATCCTTTCCATTGTGGATGGTTTCTCTACATTGTAGTCGAATAGCCCAAGCAATGTTATTTTGTTCTTGTAGCCATGCTCTTCAAGATATGACTTCATCTCTTGCGAATGAGCGATTAGATGGCCAAAGCTGTTCAGACAATTTATTTCATCAGGGACAGCACTCCAGTTTTCTGCTCGAAGCGAAGCAATGTCGTGTATCAGCACTGTTGTATGGCATTTTTTTGCCTTGAGTATTTTCAGAAGAATCCGGTTCATTATCCTGATGGCATCATGCAGAGAGTCGTAGGGATGCTGAAATACTATATAGGATTCTCTTTTTATAAAGAACGACAGATAGATAGGATACAAAATTATAAGCGGCAGTCGTAGAATTCGGTTATACAGCATATAGCGATTGTGTATGACTGTGTATCCTTCTTCCTCGAGAAAATGGCAGATGTCCGACGGCGCCTTTTGCCCGGCATTAAAGAGGGACGCACGTGTGTCGCAGTTTATGAGATATTTTGATTGAGTGGGTGTCGCCATAATTTTATTTGTCCAATGCCGACTTGTAAAGTTCTAAGTATCCTTGATAACATTTCTCCCAAGAAAATCTACAACTGTTGGTAACTCCCTCCTGAATGACAGAATCCCTAATTTGCTTATTTTTAAGAAGATTCAATTTCTTGATGAGAAGGTCCTTGTCGGATTCATCAAGAAGCAGTGGAGTGTTACCTATTATTTCAGGGATTGACGATGCTTTGAGGGCTATGACCGGGCATCCTGCCTTTTGGGCTTCAATTACAGGCAGGCCGAAGCCCTCATATAGAGAGGGGTATACCAAAGCATATGCAAAGTTGTAAAGTATATTCAATTCTTGCTCTGAGACCCTGCCTGCGTAATGATATTTTCCTTTGATTTGAGACAACTCACTTGTCTCAGACGCTGTTAGTTGGCTGCCTGTCAAAATGAGGTTGATGTCGTATTCTTTAAGGGCATCAACAAGCAGCCGAAAATTCTTATACCCGTCTCTGGCGCCGACAAACAAAATGTATTCACCTGGATTAAAAGGGTATAGCCATTCCTCCGGCTTATCAATGGGTTTGAACGTATCAGACACCCCATTGTAGATGACTTTAACTTTGTTTTTCGGAAAGTTTGGAAAGAATTTAAAGAAATCTTTGCGGGTGTTCTCGGATATGCAGGCTATTGCATCTGAATGTCTGATGGCGTGATGCTTGATCCACCGGTCTTCTAGCGCAGCCAGACCTTTCATATACAATTCATTCGTGAAATCGTGCACTGTTGTGACATTGATGGCTCTTTTGCCGGCACTAATTCTGTAATATGAAGAGTGAAAAATGAAAGGTTCTTTGCTTCTGTAAAATACGGGAAGGTATTTCAGTTCCTTTTTATATTTCTTTTTTGCCGGTATTATGTTTGTCGGGTTGATATCCAGCAATTCGCGCATAATATTGTCGTTAGGCGTGAAATCAATAAATTTGGCTTCAGGATGATCCCTCAGAACTCTTTTTAGAAGTTCGTACCAGACCACGGAAATTCCTCCGGATTTCTGGCTTGCAAAGATTATATTGTCAAACAGGAGTTTCATTTCTTTCTACAACGCCTTATAAACCTTCGCCACCACCGCAAACAGCGGCCGTGAGATAAACCCGGGCAAAACTTTTTTTGCGAAGCGGACCATCCGTTTGTGGCGGAGGATCCGCTTTTTTTCTGCGGCGATGTCGATGCCGCGGGACTCGATTATAGAGTACATTTCTTTTGCGGACTCGATTTCGTGGTCGTGGGTAGTGCCGCCGCGCATTTCTACTCGGGCTATGGTGCGGTCGAGATGCTCGAAGCGGCGGCCTTCGATATGAAAGTGCGAAAGCTGTTCGAAATCAGCGGCGTAGCGGTAGCGCAAATCAAAGGGGTGGGTGCGAATGACATCGAGCTTTACAAATGTGGCCTGATGCGAAATTGCCATTTTGTGGCCTATGGCCGCTTCTGTGGGGTTAACAGTGTATGTGCCGTGCTCCCATACCTGCTCGGAGGCGCCGAAAATCACTTCGGCTTCGGGGTGCAAGGCGGCAAAAGCTGCGACATCGGCCAGAACGCTGTCGTCTGCAAAAACGTCGTCGGCGTTCATAAATATTATGTAATCGCCTGTGGCAGCGGCGATTCCTTTGTTCATACCGTCATAAATTCCACGGTCGCGCTCGCTGACAAAATAGTCAATCCTGTCGGCATACCTGCCGATGATTTCCTGAGCACCGTCGGTGCTTCCACCGTCAATGATGAGGTACTCGACATTGTCATAGGTCTGCCCGATCACAGACTTTATTGTCTTCTCGATACAGTCCCTTGTGTTGAACGAGACTGTGACTACTGATATTTTGGGCTGCTCTGCCATACAAATTATTATAATTTTAGGCAAAGGTATAAAATTTGAATCAATGCGGCAATTCATAATTTTATAGTATTTATTATAATAACAAAAATTATAATTACCTTTGCGCCAAAAGAAGGCGATTATGAATCACGACGTTACAAATCCGTTTATAATATCGGGGAAATATGTCTCGGAAGAGTATTTCTGCGACCGGGAGGCTGAGACCAGGGAACTTGTCAGTAACATTCAGAACTGGCGAAACAGTGTGTTGGTCTCGCCTCGAAGGATGGGGAAATCGGGGCTCATAGAGCACGTGCTTTCAAGAGGCGCGATTGCCGGAGAATATGAGACCTTCTATGTGGATATCTATGCCACCTCGTCGTTGGAGGACCTTTCCCTTATGCTTGGCAAGGCCATTTCCAGAAAGCTGCGCTCCAAAGGAAGCAGGTTGCTGGACTCCTTCGTATCGCTTGTGACTTCCGTCAAGGCCACATTGAGCGCCGACCCTGTCACTGGCGCGCCTTCCGTGGATTTAACATTGGGCGAAGGCAACCCTCCTGCAAAGACTTTGGAGCAGATTTTCGCATTTATGGAATCCTCCTCCAAGCCCTGTGTGCTTGCGATAGACGAGTTCCAGCAGATTGCGGAGTACCCCGATGGCAAGAAGGTGATTGCAATGCTCAGGACTCTTGTGCAAGAGTGCAGGCAGACCCGTTTCATCTTTGCGGGCAGCAATCGCCGAATGATGGGCAAAATCTTCAATTCGCCCTCCGAGCCCTTTTTTATGAGTTGCTCTCCTGTTCCGCTGGAGGCAATCAGCAAGGAAGCCTACCGCGAATTTGCCTTGGCGCATTTCCGTAAGGCCGGGAAGGAGATTGCGACGGACTGCTTCGATGCCGTATATGACAGGTTCGAGGGCCATACATGGTATGTGCAGTATGTGCTCAACCGCCTTTATGAGATGACATCCTGCGGTGAAACCGCAGAAAAGGGTATGATTGGTGAGGCGCTCGACTATATCCTCGGCGTGTACAACGTCACCTTCCAGAATATGTTGGCGCATTATTCTGACCGCCAAAAGGCCCTTCTTGCCGCTGTCGCACGCGAAGGGCGGGTGCAGGGCATATTGTCAGGAGGCTTCATCTCCGCCCACCGCCTTCAGTCGTCAAGTTCCGTGCAGGGAGCACTGAGGCCGCTGCTTGAGGATGAGACTATTGTCAAAGACGGCGATGAATACTATATTGGCAATCGGTTTTTCTCTATTTGGATGGGGAGAAGGTGAGTTTACACTTGCGCGATTTCCGAGAATCTTCGCCATTCTTGAAAAAAATCTTTCATTTTGGCGAACTTTCTCCGCTGGTGTGACACCGATTTATCAGTTGTAGAAAATCATGTTTCTCTTATCTGAGTTTGTGCTCGCAGACACTGTTTTCTGATACTGTATTTTTGGCGGAACGTATTTAATAACTGGCTGTTTCCGCCAAAAATAAATCTCCTTGTCAAGGCAGTTTCTCTATCCTGCATTCGTGCTTTTTCCCGACTTTGTCATAACTAATCCCCACCAGCAGCATTTCGCCTGAGTATTCGGCGACTTTGGCGGGGTAATTCTTGCGGCGGATCTGGTCCAGAGCGGAATCGGCCGACGGCCCGCATTTGAGTTCGAGCAGCAGGGCGGGGGAGTGGAC
>R18__coassemble_2003_pt1 | contig 15745 bp, 13 predicted proteins | sample R18__metabat2_high_PE_032 | metagenome-assembled genome bin R18
ACGGCTCGGCCGAAGAAGCTCTCGAGCAGATAGACCGTCAGCAGTACGCCCTGCCATACGAGGCCGACTCGCGCAGGCTCCACAAGATAGGCATAAGCATCAGCAGCTCCAGCCGCACAGTGGAAGAGTGGGTAGAGCGATAACGGCAATATTCGTACAGACTGTAGCTGAAGGTCTATTCCACAAGCGACTCGGCCCAGCGGGGGAGTTCGGGGACAAGTTGCTGCTTGAGCTTTCCGTCGCGGAAGACCATCAGGAGTTTGGCTTCGGCGTTGTGCTCGGAATTGTCCATTATGTAGCTCACATCGGCCAGTTTGATGAGGGCTCTGGCGTTGAGCAGCGCCTCCATATATCTCGAGATTATGGTCTTCAGGGGAATGGAATGGCCTCCCTTCATCATACGTATGGCTACTCGGGAGGCATTGACGGTCGGGGAATACGTACATACAAATATATGTATGATGTGGTATCCCGCCATCTTGGCTCTCTTTATGAAATCCAGCTTGTAAACTCCCGAAACAGTCTCGAAGGCAAGGTCCTTCATCTCGGCAAGGCAGGCCTCGCGCTCCTGCTCGCAATAAATTCCCGATTTCTTGATGGCCTCGTCGTCGTTCCAGCCGCCGTAGAGGTTCTGGGCTACAAAATCCTGGTTCTGATAGATCATACCCTTGAGCCACCCGTGCTTTGCAAGCTTGGTCATTATGGAAGTCTTGCCGGCGCCGTTGGGTCCTGCCATAATGATGAGTTTCGGGCGCTTTTCCATTTTGGGCCTCTCGACATCCAGAGCAGTGATATGTGTGGTTTCGATATGGGTGAAATAGTCGTCCAGAGTTTCGTTGTTGGATCTGCTGGCGAACGAGGCGGTTTCATTCAATATGGACTGGAATTCGTTCCAGGGAAGTTCGTCGAGATTGCGCAGCTGCGGTTCCTTGGCGTCTATTTCCTTCCGCTTGGGTACTATATTTTTTCTTGTGGTCATAACTTGTAAAATTCAAAGTTTGTAATGCAAGTTAACAAAAACATCCCAAGAAGGCAAACAATGTAAAAAATTATTGAGTAAATTTGTGGTTGGACAAATCATAAACAAACCACATAATGAACAAATATCCCAAAATCGGCATAAGGCCGACGATTGACGGGCGCCAGGGCGGTGTCCGCGAAGCACTTGAAGACAAGACAATGGCTCTTGCCCACGCAGTAGCAGACCTCATCAGCAGCAACCTTCGCAACGGCGACGGCTCTCCCGTGGAGTGCGTCATCGCCGACAGCACCATCGGCCGCGTGGCGGAGTCCGCAGCCTGCCAGGACAAATTTGAGCGCGAAGGCGTCGGCGCCACCATCAGCGTCACTTCCTGCTGGTGCTACGGCTCCGAAACTATGGATATGAACCCCCACTGGCCCAAGGCAGTATGGGGCTTCAACGGCACCGAGCGTCCGGGCGCCGTTTACCTTGCAGCCGTCCTCGCAGCCCACGCACAGAAAGGCCTCCCCGCTTTCGGCATCTACGGCCACGACGTCCAGGACCTTCAGGACAACAGCATTCCCGCAGACGTGGCCGAGAAGATTTTGAGATGGGCCAAAGCCGCCCAGGCAGTTGCCACAATGCGCGGCAAGAGCTACCTCAGCCTTGGCAACACCTGTATGGGCATCGCCGGCTCCATAGTCAACGCCGACTTCCTGCAGAACTATCTCGGAATGCGCACAGAATATGTATCGCTCGTCGAGATTCTCCGCCGTGTGGACCGCGGAATCTTCGATCACGAAGAGTTCGCCAAAGCTATGGAATGGGTCGAGAAATACTGCAAACCCCAGGAAGGCCACGACTACAACGAAGACCGCGCCCTCTTCCCCGGCACCCCTATGACCGACTTCAACGGCAAGGGCAAGGGCAAGAACCGCGCTGAAAAAGATGCCGACTGGGAATTCACAGTCAAGAATATGATGATTATCCGCGACCTTATGGAGGGTAACCCACGCCTTCGCGAGATGGGCTACAAAGAGGAAGCTCTCGGCCACAACGCCATCGCAGCCGGGGTCCAGGGCCAGAGGCAGTGGACAGACTACAAACCCAACTTCGACTTCCCCGAGTCGCTTATGTGCTCTTCGTTCGACTGGAACGGCATACGCGAAGCCAAAATTCTGGCCACCGAGAACGACTTCTGCAACGGAATGTCGATGCTCCTGGGCCACCTTCTCACAGGCAAGGGCGTGATGTTCAGCGATGTACGCACATACTGGAGCCCCGAAGCAGTCAAACGCGTCACCGGCAAGGCTCCCGAAGGCCTCGCAGCAGGCGGATTCATACACTTGATTAACTCAGGCGCGACTACTCTCGATGCAACTGGAGCAATGTCAGACGCCGACGGCAAGCCCACAATCAAAGCACCTTGGGAGATGACTCCCGCCGATGCAGAAGCTTGCCTCGCAGCCACCAACTGGATGCCCGCAGACCGCGACTACTTCCGTGGCGGCGGCTATTCCGCACACTTCGTCAGCCGCGGCGGAATGCCTATGACTATGATGCGTCTCAATATGGTTCAGGGCTTGGGTCCCGTCTTCCAGATTGCAGAAGGCTGGACTGCCGAACTTCCCAAGGAGCAGCACGATATCCTCGACAAACGTACCGACCCGACTTGGCCTACAACCTGGTTCGTTCCCCGCTTGGACCCTTCGAAGGATGCCTTCAAGGATGTATATAGCGTGATGAACAACTGGGGAGCCAACCACGGAGCCATCGCCTACGGCCACATCGGAGCAGACCTCATCACTCTTTGCTCGATGCTCCGCATCCCCGTATGTATGCACAACGTTCCCGAAGCAGACATCTTCCGTCCCGCAGCCTGGAACGCCTTCGGAATGGACAAGGAAGGCGCCGACTACCGCGCTTGCGCCGCCTTCGGAGCGCTGTACAAATAGCCCGTCAGCCCTATACAAAAAGTTCCCGGCCACGTTTTGGGTATAAAACCGTGGCCGGGAATTGTTTTTTTCGCTTGCCGGCCACGTTTTAGGGGTTAAACCGTGGCCGGGAATTTTTGGGCGCTAATTGGTTGTGCGAGAGCGGCGGATGCCGTAGATGGTGACGGCGGCAAAGCAGATCAGAGGCAGGACGAAGCTGACGTTTACGGCGGGGTGGCCGAGGATGGTGCCGCAATCGATGATGGCTCCCTGGAGAGGAGGAAGAATCGAGCCTCCTACGATTGCCATCACGAGGAACGAAGCGCCGAGCGTGCTGTCTTCTGCCGAGACATTCTCAAGAGAAATTCCGTAGATTGTGGGGAACATCAAACTCATAAATGCGCTGACGGCCACAAGGCAGATGAGACCCGGCATACCCACGAAACAGATTGCTCCAAGAGTGCACAACCCGGCGCATATACCGAAGATGGCCAGAAGTTTCCGCGAGTTGACATATTTCATCAGATATGTGGCTATAAACCTGAAGCACAGGAACATACCCATTGCCATGATGTTGTATTTCTGAGCGGTTGCCTTGTCGATTCCGAGATTGTCGGCATATTGGATAATGAATGTCCAGGTCATAATCTGCGCGCCCACATAGAACATCTGCGCCAGGACTCCTTCGCGGTAAGCGACATTGTGCCACAGATTGCCCAAGGTCTTCTTGACACTCATACCCTCCTTGTCGCCGGCGGTGTTGGGCATACGGGTCAGCAAAATGATGATGAACACGATTAAAACGACTACTCCGAGAGCCACATATGCATTGCGGATCTGTGCAAGGTCGTGAACGCGGATGGAAGCCTTCTCCGCCTCGGAAAGCGAACCGAAGATAATCTGTCCTGCGGCGTCGCGCTTGTCGGAAATGAGAGAAGGAAGCACAACCCACGAAGCCACAGCCATTCCGGTGAGCGAGCCCATAGGATTGAATGCCTGGGCGAGGTTCAGTCGTCTGGTGGAGTTTTCTTTGGCGCCTAGTGAGAGGATGAAAGGGTTGGCGGTAGTCTCGAGAAATGCCAGACCGAAGGTCAGGATATAGAGCGAGAAGCAGAAAAACATAAAACTCTGCTGAGCCGCCGCCGGAATGAACAGGAATGCTCCGATGGCATAAAGGATGAGGCCCAGAAGAATGCCGCTCTTGTAGCTGTATTTACGGATAAAGAGAGCTGCCGGCACTGCCATAGTGGCATATCCGCCGTAGAAAGCGAACTGAATCAGAGATGCTTTGGCTGCGGAAAGTTCCATAACTGTCTGGAACGCAGCCACCATAGGGTTGGTGATGTCGTTGGCGAATCCCCAGAGCGCAAAGAGCGATGTGATGAGGATGAAGGGAACGAGATAGTGTTTTTCTACCAGTTTCATAGTTTATATTGTTTGATTGTTTCTTATTGGATGATAGCGCAATATGGATTCCTGCCATTTGGCCGAATCAATATGCGTATAGATTTCTGTGGTGAGTATGCTTTCGTGGCCGAGCATCTGCTGGACGACACGCAAATCGGCGCCGTTCTCCACAAGATGGGTGGCGAAACTGTGGCGGAAGGTATGGGGAGAAATCTCCTTCGAAATTCCGGCCACGGCAGCCTGCGATTTGATGAGATTGAATACCGAGACGCGCGAGAGTCCCCGCCCGAACTTGTTGAGAAACAGCAAATCCTCGCATTCGCGGGCAACCGGCCCCAGGCGTCGCACATCTTCATACAATCTTATGGCCTTGGCTGCAGGTTCTCCAAGAGGCACCAGTCTCTGCTTCGACCCCTTGCCGAAAATCCGTACGAATCCTTCGGACAAGTATATATCAGATATCTTGAGCCCTACAAGTTCACTCACGCGAAGCCCGCAGGAATACAGTACCTCCAGAATGCACCTGTCTCTATGTCCGTGGGGTGTGGACAGATCGACAGACTCAAGGATGGAGACAACTTCATCGACAGAGAGCACAGTCGGCAGATAGGGATTGATTTTGGGGGACGCCACACGGTCGCAGGGGTTGGAGGACAACAGCCCTTCGGCGTCCAGAAAACGATAAAGTGCTTTGAGAGAGCTGATTACACGAGCCTGCGAGCGTTTTGTCATAGCAGAGACCTTCTGCCTCTCCTCCAAAAATCCTGATATATCTTCCGGCGAAGCATCGGAAGGAGCCACGCCGGAAGCCTTAAGATGCTCAAAATAATGTCTGCAATCTGTGAGATAGCCCGCGACGGTGTTGTCCGACATAGACCTCTCGAGCTTGAGGTAGCTCTTGAAATCCATCAGGGTATTGTCGTATATGTCGTACTCGCGCCTTGCCATAATCATTTGTCACAAGAAGACGGACAGAAGCCCGAAAGACCGCACGACGAACATTTTGGGGAACGGGCGGTGCACACATATCGTCCGTGAAGAATCAGCCAGTGATGGGCGCGGGGTCTTAAATCCTCAGGGATATTCTTCTCCAGTTCACGTTCCACGGCCAAAGGAGTCTTGCCGGAAGAAAGCCCCAGCCGATGGGCCACGCGAAACACGTGGGTGTCAACTGCTATCACAGGAGCATTATAGACAATGGAGGCCACAACTGCCGCAGTCTTGTGCCCGACGCCGGGCAGGGATACCAGCGAATCTATGTCCGAAGGAATCTCACCTCCGAAATCAGAGACGACCTTGCGGGCCATCCCGCAAAGATGCTCAGCCTTGCTGTTGGGATAAGATATGGAGTGTATCAGATCAAAGACATCTGAAGGAGATGCCTCTGCCAAAGCCTCCACAGTGGGATATTTCTCAAAGAGAGCGGGAGTGGTGAGATTCACACGACGGTCGGTGCACTGCGCAGACAAGATAACTGCCACAATAAGCTCGTAGGGCGACCCGAAGTGGAGTTCGCTCTCGGCCACAGGCATATTGTCATCGAACCAGCGTATTACTTGCAGATACCGTTTTCGCATACGATGGTACGGGCGGGGTAGTCTCTCATAAGTACTTGATTGTGAGTAATCATCAGCACTGCTGTGCCGGAAATGTTGATTCGCAGCAGTAGTTCCATAATGTCGCGGGCGGTGTTCTCGTCGAGATTGCCCGTGGGCTCGTCGGCAAGAATCAGCGAAGGGTCGTTGAGAAGGGCCCGCGCTATGGCCGCGCGCTGCTGTTCGCCTCCCGAAAGCTGATGGGGCATCTTGTGACCCTTGGTCTGGAGGCCGACGAGTTTGAGACATTTCGCAATGCGCGAAGAAATCTCCCCGGAATCCTTCCATCCGGTGGAACGCAGCACAAAACGGAGGTTCTCCTCGACGCTGCGGTCCATAAGGAGCTGAAAGTCCTGGAACACAACGCCTATGGAACGTCTCAGATAGGGAATCTGACTCTTGCGGAGCTCGGCCAGATTGAACTTTCCCACTCTTGCGGCGCCGTCCTCCAGAGGATTTTCGCCGATGATGGTGCGGATTATGGATGTCTTGCCGCTTCCGACCTTGCCGGTGAGATAGACAAATTCGCCGGGCATCAGAGAGAAATTGAAGTTCTCAACTACAACCATCTCGCCGTTGGTGATGTCGGCGTGGGAGAATTCTATGACAGGTCGTGTGCTCATCAAAAATCCACTTCTACGGCAGAGCCATTATAATTCACTGTAGCATAACGAGTTCCAGAAGGCGTAACCAGACGTACGTTGAATGTACGCGTAGTCAAAGCGCCGTCGTAAGAGCCAGAAGGAGCCGAGACAGAAAGCTTGTGCGAAGCATCGTCCCAAGAGAATGTAATCATCTGATAGAGACCCTTTTCGTAATCGTAGTTGGTGCCTTCGTCCTCGTAGAGGGTGAACGCCCCGTCGCGTCCGGCATAGACATACAGATCTATGACATCTGCGGGTTTTTCCGAAGCATACTGCATATCGGGTCCGAAAGGGATTATGGCACCTGCAGGAACATACAAAGGAATCTGCGAATAAGGTGCGTCAACTGTGGCTGAAACTCCTCCCTTGCGGTGCGCTCCTGTATAGAAATCGTACCAGCCGCCCTCGCAGACAGGGAAATAGACAGAGCGCGAACGCGCACCGTAAGCATATACAGGCGAGACCATTATGGAAGGGCCGAACATATATTGGTCGCTGACACCGAGAGCTGCCGCATCGCCGCCGAAGTCCATTGCCAGACCTCTCATTATAGTATAGTCGTTGAAATATGTCATACCGGCCAGAGAGTAGATGTAGGGCATCAGGCGGTAGCGCAGCTTGTCGTAGTAAAGTATTGAATTATAGGCTTCGTGGCCGCGCGGAGCTATATTGAATATTTCGCGGTAGGGATATTGGCCGTGGGCGCGGAAGAGCGGGCTGAAGGCTCCGAACTGATACCAGCGGGCATTGAGCTCCCGCCACTCCTTGAGGTCTTCGTTCTCCTCGCCGGTGGCGTTGAACTTGTCGAAAGCCGCAGGATAGCGGTCCTCCACGCAGAAGCCTCCGATGTCGTGGGTCCAGTAAGGGATGCCCGACATCGAGAAGTTGATGCCGGCTGTGATCTGCGCCTTGAGGTCTTCCCAGCGCGATGCTATGTCGCCGCTCCAGATGGCGGTGGAGTAGCGCTGCAGACCTGCAAATCCGGAGCGGGTGAGGAGGAACACGCGCTGATTGGGCGCTTCGCCCCTCTGCCCCTCATAGATTGCCTGGGCGTTCATAAGGCCGTAGGCATTCAAAAATTCGGTGGAGGAGCCGAGAGCCGTGGGGTTGCACAGCGCCTTCCAGTAGTCCATTTCCACGCAGTCGCGGATATTGGGCTCGGAAGCGTCCATCCACCACGCATCCACCTTCAGCGGGAAGAGGTGCTCCGACATCTGCTTCCAGAAGAGCCGGCGCGCATCCGCGCTGTACGCATCGTAAAAGCTGCCTATGTAGCCGGGGCCCACCCAGTCGCGGATGCTGTCTGCCACCGCCCTGCGGTACATCCAACCCTGAGCGTCGAATTCCTTGAAATGCTCGGTGGTCATATAGAATTTGGGCCAGACGGAGAGCATAAAGTGGCCGTTCATATCGTGGACATCACGGATCATCTTGGCGGGCTCGGGATAGCGTTCGGGGTCGAATTCGTGGCTTCCCCAGTCGTCCTCCCTCCAGTAGAACCAGTCCTGGATGATATTGTCCACCGGGATCTGCTCGTCGCGGAAGCGTTTGAGGGTTCCGACCACTTCGTCCTGGGTCTTGTAGCGCTCGCGGCACTGCCAGAAGCCCATAGCCCAGCGGGGCATTATCTGCGATTTGCCGGTGACGGTGCGGTAGCCGCTGACCACTTCGTCGAGGTTGCCTCCTGCAACAAAGTAGTAGTCAATCTGTTTGCCCGCTTCGCTCCAGAACGATATGGTGCCTTCCTCATCTGCGGGACGCGGCGAGAGGACGCGCACCGAGCAGTACGAGACATCGCCGTCGGGCCGCCACTCAATGCGGAAGGGAGTGCGTTTGCCGGCCTCCAGGTTGCAGGCGAATTTGTAAGTATTGGGGTTCCAGGCCGTGCGCCATCTTTCGGGGACCACAAGTTCGCCGTCCACATAGACCTTCATATATCCTGCATAGTAGAGCATAAACTTGAAAAGGCCGCTCTCCGAAGGCTCGATTGCGCCTTCGTAGGTCACCTGGGCGCCCTTGAGGGGGAAGTCTGGCATAAATTCGGCGTTGGCCTGTGCGTTCTCGAAGAAGAGGAAAGGCTCGCTGCGGACAAGTTTGTCGGCGCCTCTCGAGGGGTCGGGAACGTAAGTGCCTGTCAGTCCGCCTTCTGCCCCTGCCACGTCATACACTTTGAAGACCTGGTTGAGCTGGCTGTAGTCGCGGGCGTCTCCCCAGCGGCTCATAGAATAGTTGTCCCAAAGGATACCGTAGTTGTGGGAAGAAACCACGAACGGATTGGTGACTTTTGTATTGTACTGTATGAGAAGTTCGTTCTTGTCTTTGTAGTCGAATTCGTCGCTCTGGTGCTGGCCCAGACCGTAAAATGCCTCATCCTCAGCGCTTTCCCACATCTGACGGAAGCCTCCGCACTCGAAGTTCCTGCCGCGCTCGGCGAGAATGACATTGCCTTCAATGTCGGTGAAGGTCACTTTGCCCGTAGAAGGGTCAACCTTTGCGCGGAGGGCGCCAGTGGAGAGGACAACCGTTCCATCGGAGTCCTGGTCCACCGTCCAGAACTTTTCTTCGGGATATTCATAGGCGGTGATGAGGCTGGCATCCTTGGAGAATCGGCCTTCTGACGCCGAGACGCGGATTACGTTGTCGGTGATGGGTTCCAGGCGGACATCGCCCACGACTATGCCGTGCTTGGTGTTGCGATAGTTGCCGCAAGCGGCCAGTGTCAAAATTGCCAATGATGCGACTATAAAGAATCGTAAATTTCTCATATTCTGTGTTTTAATAATTATCTGACTAGCGTGCGCCGCCTCCGAATCCGCCGCCGCTGAAGCCTCCGCCTCCGCCGAACGACGAAAATCCGCCGTGGCCGGAAACAGAGCTGTGCGTCTGGCTGTATTTCACTTGAGCGGCAACTATTCCGCTGCCCATAGTGTTGGAAATATAGAGAAGGTGATGCATCACCAGAGGGTCGTAGCCCATAACTTCTTCGAACTGTTTGGGATTGATGTCCTTGAGCTGCTGAGCAACCTTGTCGGCTATGCCGTATAGCGAGGCAAATACAAGATAGTCCTGCCAGAGGGCGACCTCCGGGACAGAACGCTCTTTAGAGAGGGTGAAGTCCTTGAGGAAGTTCTTGAGACCCACGACTTTGCGGGCTTCGGCCTGACCTTCGGGCGTCAGCTTGCTGCTTTGCGAATAGCCTCCACGGCTGATGGCGCGGTCGCAGTCCACATCCACGGAGTCGCACCATTTTGAGACTTTCTTGGCGTTGCGGCGCGACCATTTCGAGAATTCCTTGTTCTGGAGAATCTCGTCGGAGCCGCTGGCCTGCTTCAACATATCGAAGAGGTCGCGCTCGGGGTCGCTGAGCGAATCGAGTTTGTCGGGTTTGCCGAAACTTATCTCGATGCGGCCTTTTGCGTCTGTGGCGGCTATGAGCTGGCCGTTATAAATCATACGGAGAATCATAGCTCCGGCAATGTTGCCGAATCCGGCCGCCTTGCTGCCTATTTTTGAGAGTACATATCTGGATGCCAGCAAGTTGCCTCCGAAGGGAATGTCCCTTGCGTAGCCTATTTCCTTGAGTTTGTCAACGCCGAAAAGATTGCGGTTGCGACAGCGGGTATGGACATACAGGCCCAGACATACGAAGGCCAGGCCTATCAGACAAATGACGAACGTGACGATCGCCGTTATCAGTTCTTCCCTTTCGGCATCGAGATAGTCCTGATAGGAGCTGCCTTCGAAAGCCTCGCTCAGTTTGTCTTCGAACTCTCCTTCCACTGCGAGAGCCGGGGCGAAGATGCCCTTGTCGAAGCGGGCCAGAATTATCACAGACTCGGCGTCGGAAGCGAATGCTTCGAGAGTCTCGGCCACGATTTTACCATCCTTGAAGTCGATGCGGCCGTTGTAGCCGAACGCCCAGATGGCGCAATTGGTAGAGTCGAGAGAGGCCCCCGGATACGAAATTTCTACGCGGGCGTGCCGCGGCCTGGGGCTGATTCCGGGCGTAACAAACTGTATATGAAGGAAATCGTAGTCGTCCATAGCCTGCACCATATTTGTCATAGTGTAGGAGACGTTGTAGATGTGGGTGCCGTACGAGCCGAGGCCCCAGCAAAGTTCGTAGCCGCCGTGGGTCGGGACCATTCCGCAGCATCCGGCTTTGTCCTCGAACGATGCATCGACGTCCCATACGCCTGTGTTGCGATATGCCACGCCGCTTTCGTCGCTGACTGCAAAATCCTTTATGTCAATGCCTTGCAGATTGTAGCGCGGAAGATACCATTCTGTGCCGTGCGAGATTGTGACGTTCCAGACTTCATCTATGCGGGCTGCTCCGTCGGGCGAGAGAACTACGCTTATGTCTATGTCGTGAACACCATCGGTGGCAGCCCCGCAAGTGAGCGAGACTGCCACGGCTATGATGGACAGGAGCAAATGAGCTTTGCGGCCCATAACGCTATATTTTCATTGAGGGCATAGAGTCCTTGCCGACGTTCTCGACAAGATACTCCTTCGCCGCGAAGCCGAGCATACCGGCCACGATGGAGCTGGGGAACTGGCGGACGATGCGGTTGAACGATGTGACGGCGTCGTTGAAGACCATACGGCTCATACGGACCTGGTTTTCGTAGGTGTTGATGCTGTCCATTGTCTTGACATAGGTCTCGCTGGCCTTGAGCTGTGGATACTGCTCGCCCACTGCCATAATGTGGGTCATAGCGTCGGTGATGAGATTTTCCTGGGCGTTGGCTTCGGCGGACGATGCGCTGCCGGTGATGGCGCGGCGCTGCGCGATTATGTCCTTGAGAGTCTTGTACTCAAATTCGGAGTACGATTTTGTCATATCGGCCAGAGCCGTCAAAGCGTCCCAGCGGCTTGCCTGCTGCACGCCGATCTGGCTCAATGAGTTCTTGCAGATTTCGTCCTTCGACACCAGATTTCTCTGCACCCCGATGAACCAAACCACCAACAACGCCACAATGGCTACAATAATTATTACTGTCATAAGTCTTTATTTTTAGTTTATATTAATCGCTACGTTCCAGAGGGCAAAGGTCCGGCGGAACTCCGCTCACTGCGTTCGCTCCGGCCCCTCCCTTATATACTGGGGCTCTGCCCCAAACCCCGCCGCTCCAGCTTTGCTATCCCGCAAGGCTCAACCCTGCTCAGCTTCCGCTAGCGCCCGACGGCGCTTGCTATCGTCATGCCCGGCAGTCTAACTAGCCCGTCATGCCCGACCTGTTCGGGCATCTCTTACTCCCACTCGATGGTTGCGGGGGGTTTGGGGGAGATGTCGTAAACTACGCGGTTGACTCCTTCGACCTGGGAGATTATGGATGTGGCCACTTTCTGGAGGAACTCGAAGGGGAGGTCGATGACCTCGGCGGTGACTGCATCAACGGAGTTCACAGCCCTGAGGGCAATGACGTTGTCGTAGGTGCGGCGGCCGTCTGTGACGCCGGTGCTGCGGACGGGGAGGAGGACTGCTCCTGCCTGCCAGATCTTTTCGTAAAGCCCGGCTTCGCACAGGGCGTCTGTATAAATTGCATCTGCTTCCTGCAGAATCTTGATGCGCTCGGGGGTGACTTCTTCGAGGCAGCGGACTCCGAGGCCGGGACCGGGGAAGGGGTGGCGGCTCAGGAAGTGAGGGTCGAGGCCCAGCTCGGCGCCGACTTCGCGCACTTCAAATTTATATAGGTATTTGAGGGGCTCGACGAGGCCGAAATGGAGGTCTTCGGGAAGGCCGCCGACATTGTGGTGGCTCTTGATTGTGCCTTTGTCGGACTGCGACTCGGCGATGTCGGGCCAGATGGTGCCCTGGCCAAGCCATTTGGCGTCCTTGACCTTGCGGGCTTCGTCTGCGAAGACGTCTATGAACATCTTGCCGATGGCCTTGCGCTTGAGCTCGGGGTCGGTGACTCCTTTGAGCACGCCAAAGAAACGGTCTGCGGCGCGGACGCCCACAACATTGAGACCCATTCCTTCGTAATGCTTCAGGACATCCTCGAATTCATTCTTTCTGAGCAATCCGTGATCTACGAAAAGGCACACCAGATTGTGGCCTATCGCCCTGTCTATCAGGAGCGCCGTTACAGTCGAATCGACTCCGCCCGAAAGGCCGAGCACCACGGTGTCGTCTCCGACAGTATTCTTGATTTCAGCTATCGCGTCTGCGACAAACTGCTTTGCATTCAATTTTTCTCCGTTGTACATAGTTTTTCTTTGTTTAACAAATCGTAAAGTTAGTAAATTTCCCGATTTATAGGTCATTCTTTGCAATATTATTTATAATTTTGCGGCGCAAAAATTACAGTCAATGCAGAACATCAGGAACATAGCCATCATCGCGCACGTGGACCACGGCAAGACGACTCTCGTGGACAGAATGATTTATCAGGCACAGGTAGCCAAAAAAGAAGATTCCGGCAACCTCATCCTCGACAACAACGACCTTGAGCGCGAAAGAGGCATCACCATCCTTTCCAAGAACGTGTCAGTGCCTTATAAAGGCTACAAAATCAACATCATAGACACTCCCGGCCACGCCGATTTCGGAGGCGAGGTCGAGCGCGTGCTCAATATGGCCGACGGCGTGCTGCTGCTCGTGGACGCCTTCGAAGGCACTATGCCCCAGACCCGTTTCGTGCTTCAGAAAGCCATCGAGATGGGCAAGAAGCCCATCGTTGTCATCAACAAGGTTGACAAGCTCAACTGCCGTCCCGACGAGGTCAACGAAGAAGTCTTCGACCTGATGTTCGCCCTCAGCGCCACAGAAGACCAGCTCGATTTCAAGACAGTCTATGGCAGCGCCAAGCAGGGCTGGATGTCGCTCGACTGGCGAAAACCCACCACCGACCTCACTCCTCTTCTCGACACAATCATCGAAGAGATTCCCGCTCCCGTAGTCAAAGAGGGAACTCCCCAGATGCTGATTTCATCTCTCGAATACTCTCCTTACGTGGGCCGTATAGCAGTGGGCCGCATCACCCGCGGTTCGCTCAAGGCCGGAATGCCGGTGTCGCTGTGCAAACGCTACGACATCGTGGAGAAGCAGAAAGTCAAGGACCTTATGGTCTTCGAAGGCCTCGAGAAGAAGAAAGCCGCCGAGGTTCAGTGCGGCGACATCTGTGCAGTGGTCGGAATCGACGGCTTCGAGATTGGCGACACCATAGCCGACATCGAGAATCCGGAGGCCCTGCCTCCCATCGCAGTCGATGAGCCCACAATGAGTATGGTCTTCACGATCAACGACTCCCCGTTCTTCGGCCGCGAGGGCAAGTTCGTGACTTCCAGACATTTGAAGGAGCGTCTGGAGCGTGAACTCGAGAAAAACCTCGCTCTTCGCGTCAAGCCCGGCCTCAATGCGGATTCATTCGTGGTCTATGGCCGAGGCGTGCTGCACCTTTCCATCCTGATAGAAACAATGCGCCGCGAAGGCTTCGAACTCCAGGTGGGCCAGCCCCGCGTTCTGGACAAGACCATCAACGGCCAGCGCTGTGAACCTATAGAATATCTCACAATCGATGTTCCCGAAGAATTTGTCGGCCGCGCCATCGAACTGACCACCCGCCGCAAGGGAGCCCTCATCCATATGGAAACCCGCGGCGACCGCACCCATCTCGATTTCGAGATTCCTTCGCGCGGACTTATGGGACTGCGCAGCAACCTTCTGACAGCCACCCAGGGCGAATCCATCGTGGCCCATCGCCTCAAGGGCTACGAACCCTACAAGGGCGACATCGAGAAGCGCACCAACGGCTCTCTGGTGGCTCACGAATCGGGCCTTTCGGTGGCCTACGCTATGGACAAGCTTCAGGACCGCGGACGTTTCTTCATCGAGCCCGGCGAGGATGTTTATGCAGGTCAGGTCGTGGGCGAGCACATCCGCGACTTCGACCTCGCCATCAACATCTGCAAGACCAAGAAGCTCACCAACGTGCGCGCAGCCGGCACAGACGAGAAAGTGATACTCCCTCCCGCAATAAAGTTCAGTCTCGAAGAAGCTCTTGAATATATTCAGGAAGACGAACTTGTGGAGGTAACCCCCACGCAGATGCGTATGCGCAAGATTATTCTCGACGAAACACAGCGCAAGCGCGCATCGAGAGACTGACAAGCTCTCCCTGCTTGAATAATATTTTTTATTTGTAAAAATAAATTACTATATTTGCAGCCCATTTTGCAGACACAAGGATGGCAGAAAGTATCAACATACCTCTTCGCGGCCTCAAACAAGGCGAACATTCCTTCAGGTTTGTGATTGGAAAAGAGTTCTTTCAAGGTTTTGAATGCAGCCAGATCAAGGACGCCGATTGCACAGTCAAAGTATTTGTGGTGCGTCACCGGACTCTCCTTACAATCAATTGTGAGATAGTGGGTTATGTGATTACAGAGTGCGACCGTTGTCTTGACGATCTGACGCAGAAAGTGGATGTTGAGCGCTCGCTCACAGTCGGGTTCGGAAGTGTGGATCTCGAAAGTGGCGACTCCGACGAAGATGTACTTGTCATCGACCCCACCGAGTCCGAGGTTTGCCTCGACCAGTTCGTTTATGACTACATCTGTCTCAGTCTCCCGCTGGTCAAGGTTCATCCCGAAGGCGGTTGCAATCCCGAGATGCTCAAATATCTGAGTGATTCGCGTGGCGGCAGAGCCGTGTCGCAGAGTTCAGATTCCCCTTTCTCAAACCTTAAAGACATTATTGACAACAAAAACAATTAAAAATATTTTACAATGGCACATCCTAAACGAAAAATCTCAAAGCAGCGCAGAGATAAAAGAAGAACCCACGATAAAGCCATCGTTCCTCAGCTCGCTACTTGCCCCAACTGCGGCGCTACAGTAATGTATCATCACGTATGCCCTGAGTGCGGTTACTATCGCGGACGTCAGATCATCGACAAGACAGTCGCATAAGTTCTGAAAAATCCCTTACAAATGCCGGGCGATGACTTTCTCCCGGCATTTTGTTGAAGAGCCCCTGTAGTTCAACGGATAGAACGGAAGTTTCCTAAACTTTAGATGGCAGTTCGATTCTGCCCGGGGGTACTATAATACTGGGGCTCCGCCCCAAACCCCGCCGCTCCGGGCTTGCTATTCCGCAGGCCAACCCTGCCCGCCCTCCGCTAGCGCCCGACGGCGCTTATTAAAAAGCCAGCCCGAAGGCCGGCTTTTCTCGTACAATTCCGTCATGTCCGACCT
>R18__coassemble_2013_pt1 | contig 15568 bp, 12 predicted proteins | sample R18__metabat2_high_PE_032 | metagenome-assembled genome bin R18
CCTCCCGCGGCTACGACCTCGACATCGACGCCTACCTCTCCTTCCTCGAGACCGCTCTCCAATAGAAAGAAAAAAACTGAGAGCCCGGTCGGGGCCCTCAGTCTTGTATAAGTCAGTAAATCTGTTTACATCATTCCGCCCATTCCGGGGTTCATAGGCATCGCGGGAGTTTCTTCCTTGATGTCTGCAAGAGCGCACTCGGTGGTGAGGAACATTCCTGCAACTGAAGCGGCGTTCTGGAGAGCTACGCGGACAACCTTGGTAGGGTCGATGACACCTGTCGAGAGAAGGTTCTCGAATTTGTCTGTGCGTGCGTTGTAACCGAAGTCGCCTTTGCCTTCCTTGACTTTCTGGACAATGACACTGCCCTCTTTGCCTGCGTTGGCAGCGATGGTGCGGATAGGCTCCTCGATGGCGCGGGCAACGATGTTGATACCGGTTGTCTCGTCTTCGTTGTCGCCTTTGACACCTGCCAGAGCTGCGGTTGCACGTACAAGTGCCACACCGCCGCCGGGGATGATGCCTTCTTCGACTGCTGCGCGGGTTGCGTTCAAGGCATCCTCAACGCGGTCTTTCTTTTCTTTCATCTCGACCTCTGAAGCTGCGCCCACATAGAGGACTGCTACGCCGCCTGCGAGTTTGCCGAGTCTCTCCTGGAGTTTCTCGCGGTCGTAATCGCTTGTGGTTGAGGCAATCTGCTTGCGAATCTGGTTTGCGCGGTCGGTGATGGCGTCTTTGTCGCCGTTGCCGTTGACAACTGTAGTGTTGTCTTTGCTTATGACCACTTTCTCTGCGCTGCCGAGCATATCGGGAGTTGCATTCTCGAGGGTGAAGCCTCTTTCTTCGGAGATTACGATACCTCCTGTAAGGGTTGCAATGTCCTGAAGCATCTCTTTGCGGCGGTCGCCAAAGCCGGGAGCTTTGACTGCTGCAATCTTGATGGTGCCGCGGAGTTTGTTCACTACGAGAGTTGTAAGTGCTTCGCCATCAACGTCTTCTGCAATGATAAGGAGGCTGCGGCCATCTCTTGCTATGGGCTCGAGAACAGGCATAAGGTCTTTCATTGTAGAAATCTTCTTGTCGGTGATGAGGATGCCGGGCTGCTCGAGAACTGCCTCCATCTTGTCGGGGTTGGTCATAAAGTATGCTGAGATGTAGCCTCTGTCGAACTGCATACCTTCGACGACCTTGACTTCTGTGTCAGTGCCTTTGGCTTCTTCAACGGTGATGACGCCGTCTTTCTTGACCTTGCTCATTGCGTCGGCGATGAGTTTGCCGATATAGTTGTCGTTGTTTGCGGAGATTGTTCCGACCTGCTCGATCTTGGAGTAGTCGTCGCCGACTGCCTGGCTCTGTGCCTGGAGGTCTTCTACAACTGCGCTGACTGCTTTGTCGATACCGCGCTTGAGGTCCATAGGGTTGGCGCCTGCCGCGACGTTCTTGAGACCCACGTTGATGATGGCCTGGGCGAGGACTGTAGCGGTTGTTGTGCCGTCACCTGCCTGGTCGTTGGTCTTGGCTGCAACTTCCTTGACCATCTGGGCTCCCATATCCTGGAAACGGTCTTCGAGTTCGATGGCTTTAGCTACGGTTACACCGTCCTTGGTCACCTGGGGAGCACCGAACTTCTTGTCAATCACAACATTGCGACCTTTGGGGCCGAGAGTTGTCTTTACTGCGTTTGCAAGTGCGTCTGCACCTTCCTTCATAAGGTTGCGCGCGTCAACATTGAATTTTATCTCTTTTGCCATAATTGTTTTCTCCTTTAGTTAAGAACTGCCACTACGTCGCTCTGACGCATAATCAAATAGTTTTTGCCTTCGACTGTGATTTCGGTGCCGGCATATTTTCCATAGAGGACTGTGTCACCGACTTTGAGTTCCATAGGTTCGTCTTTCTTGCCCGAGCCTACTGCGATAACTTTGCCTTGCTGGGGTTTTTCCTTTGCGGTATCAGGAATATACAATCCGCTAGCTGTCTTTGTTTCAGCTTCTTTTGCCTCGATGAGGACTCTGTCTGCCAATGGTTTGACTGTCATAGTAATTATATTTTAGAGTTTTTTGTTTACTTTTGTGTCTGTGGTTTTGCGCTGACGACCGGAAAATATGGCAAAATTGATACCAACAGACAGATATATGACAAAATGTCACGTCATAATTATGGCGGCGATCTGCGTCGGGCTTCTGAGCGGATGTCGTGGCAGGTCTGCCTCGTCCGACGAGAAGCCTTTGGCCTATTATGCCTTCCAAAATCGGATAGAACAGCAGAAGAAACTCCTCTACGACCCCAATTCCCCGTATCGCGACGAAGATGCGTATATTCCTGTGCTTGAGGAGATTATATCTTCGCCTTATGCAGATTCGCTCCAGAAGGCCCGCGCCGCGCGCGAACTTCCATTGGCCCGGCTCAACAGAGTCGGCTCGCCGGCCACAGACTTTGAATTCACCCTCAGGAACGGCAGGTCACAAAGGCTGTCGGAAGTCTCCACAGACAAAGACTACATATTATTGATGTTCAGCAATCCCGGATGCGCCGACTGCTCACGGGTCACGCAAATCATCAGCGAGTTGCAGAATGTCTTGGTAATCAATATTTTCCCAGACGACGACCTCGATGCCTGGCTGGAATATTCCGCGAAGTATCCCTCAGACTGGATATGCGGCTATGCCCCGGATGTCGATGAATTCTCGGAAGAAGACGGCTCACTCCCGCTGTATCATCTCCGAGCCATCCCCTCGCTCTACCTCCTCGACCGCGACCGCCACGTCATCCTCAAAGACCCCCCAATCGAAAAAATTAATAAATGGCAAAAAGAGCCGAACCCGACCCGGACATAGAGGCGTACAGCGCTCCGTCGTCGTAGAGCTTCTGCTTGGCGGCGGCAAGTTCGGGGTGGGCGGCAAAGACAGTCTTCTCGAAGTCGTTGACCAGCAGATCTTTCCACTCCGACACAGGCCGAGACACGATTTCGGCAATAGGACGCGCCGGCCGCGCAGGAGTTATCCCCGCATACGCCTCCCGCGTCGAAACAAACACCGGCTGCGGATAGACTCTGATGTCGAGCCCTGCCGTCATGCCCGACCTGTTCGGGCATCTATCGAACGGCGTAAGAATTTCCCCCCGCCCGGAAGCCATCATAGGCCGGTTGTAGATGAAGAACGGACAGTCGCTGCCGAGCCGCGCCGCATACCCGGCCAACTGGGCGTCCGACAGCCCAAGCGAGCACATCCGGTTCAGGGCCTTCAAGGTGAAAGCCGCGTCGGAAGACCCTCCGCCGAGCCCCGCCCCCACCGGAATACGCTTGTAAAGTATGAGCCGCACCGGCGGAAGGTCGAAATCCGCAGCCAGAAGCTCGTAGGCCCGCACACAAATGTTGTCCTCGGGAGCCCCGTCGAATGGCTGCCCCTCCAGCACCATCTCGAAATGGTCGGAGTAGAGCACCTCCAGAATGTCGCAGAGCCCAGGGACGGGCACAAAAAGAGTCTCGATGTTGTGGTAGCCGTCGATCCGGCGTTCCACCACATTGAGACCCAGATTTACTTTTGCGTTGGGGAAGAACAGCATAAGCCTTAATTTTTAGCGGCTGGCGCAACTGCACGGCTGGCGCCGCGCCCGGGCGACCCGCCTATCCGCACTTGGAGTACCCGCAGTCCAGACAGACGAGGCAGCCCTCCTGATAGATGAGGTTGGCTCCGCCGCACTTGCCGCACTTCTTGCCGCTTTCGTCGCGGGTGCCGTCGGGAATATAGCGCTTGAGGGCCCTCTCCACACCGTTCTTCCAGGTGTTGATGCTCTCGGAGTCGAGTTCCAGGCCCTGCACAAGGTTCAGAACGTCCACGATGGGCATTCCGTTGCGCAGCACGCCCGAAATGAGCTTGGCGTAGTTCCAGTACTCCTTGTTGAACATATGCGAAATGCCGCCCACAACGCCCGGATAGCCGTATTTGTCCTCGTAGTGGAAGTCGTAGCGGCTCTTGCCGGTGTTGATGTCGCGCTCCTTGACAATCCAGCCTTTCTCGATGCTGCGCGGAATGTCGCGGGTGTCTTCGTCCACCATACCGGTGAAGATTTCGTAGGGCACGCCGCCCAGCTTGCCCACCAGCGCAATCCAGCGCTCGGAGCCGTTGCGGAAGCGGATGACGTCGCACTCCAGCGACTGCGGACGCTTCTTCGGCTTGATGATTTCCTGCTTCTTCGACTCGCCGTCCTTCGACACGAGGACTCCGGAACGCGAGCCTTCGCGGTAAACGGTGATGCCTTTGCAGCCGCTCTCCCACGCTGTTTTGTACACCTGCGCCACCATATCTTCGGTGATGTCCTGAGGGAGGTTGACAGTCACGCTGATGGAGTGGTCCACCCATTTCTGGATCTGGCCCTGCATCTTGACCTTCGCCACCCAGTCGATGTCTGCCGCCGTGGCTTTGTTGTAGGGCGAGGCTGCCACCAGTTTGTCGAGTTCCGCCTGCGACATAGAGAGCACATCTTCGCGATTGTAGCCCGCTATCTCGGCCCAGTCCAGGAATTTGTGGTGGAACACGAAGTACTCTTCGAAGCAGTCGCCCTTCTCGTCCTTATAGGAAATCTTGACATTCTTGTCCGAAGGGTTGACTTTCTTGCGGCGCGTGTAGAACGGACGGAAGACCGGCTCGATGCCGGAGGTCGTCTGGGTCATCAGACTTGTGGTTCCGGTCGGAGCTATTGTCAGCATCGAGATGTTGCGGCGGCCCACCTTGACCATCTCGGCGTAAAGCTCCGGGTCTGCCTCTTTCACCCTGAGAATCATAGGGTTCTTGGCTTCCTTCTCCGCATTGTAGATGGGGAAGGCGCCTCTTTCGCGGGCCATCTGCACCGACGAGCGGTAGGCCTCGATCGCCAGAGTCTTCTGCACCTGCACTGCAAACTCTATGGCCTCGGGAGTGCCGTATGTAAGTCCCAGAGCTGCAAGCATATCGCCTTCGGCGGTGATGCCAAGTCCGGTGCGGCGGCCACCCAGCGACTTGCTGCGGATCTTGAGCCAGAGGTTGTATTCCGTGCGCTTGACTTCGTCGTCCTCGGGGTCGGATTTGATTTTGGCCAGGATCATCTCGATTTTCTCCATCTCGAGGTCGATGAGGTCGTCCATCAGGCGCATACCCTTGGCTGCGTGCTCCTTGAAGAGCTCAACATCGAACTTTGCCTTCTTTGTGAAAGGATTCTTGACATAAGAATAAAGGTTGAAGGCGATGAGGCGGCAGCTGTCGTAGGGGCAGAGAGGAATCTCTCCGCAAGGGTTGGTGCTCACCGTGCGATAGCCCTGGTCGGCATAGCAGTCGGGAACGGACTCGCGCAGGACGGTGTCCCAGAAGAGAACGCCCGGTTCGGCGGATTTCCACGCATTGTGGATTATCTTGCGCCAGAGCGAAGTGGCGTCTATTGTCTTGACATATTTGGGGTTGTCGCTGTAAACGGGGAACTGCTGCTTGTACTGTTTGCCTCCGAGGGCGGCCCTCATAAATTCGTCGTCCACCTTTACGGAAACATTGGCGCCCGTGACTTTGCCCTGCTCCATCTTGGCATCTATAAAATTCTCTGAGTCAGGATGTTTGATGGAGATGGAGAGCATCAGCGCACCACGCCGGCCGTCCTGGGCCACCTCGCGGGTGGAGTTGGAGTAGCGCTCCATAAACGGCACCACGCCGGTGGAAGTCAGAGCGCTGTTGAGCACCGGGCTGCCGCTGGGGCGGATGTGCGAAAGGTCGTGACCCACGCCGCCGCGACGTTTCATCAGCTGTACCTGCTCTTCGTCTATCATCATCACACCGCCGTAGGAGTCGGCGGGATTGTCCTGTCCGATTACGAAGCAGTTGCTCAGCGACGCAATCTGATGCTGGTTGCCGATGCCGGTCATAGGACCTCCCTGCGGGATTATGTATTTGAAATCCTTCAGCAGTTTGTAAATTTCTTCTGCCGACATAGGATTCTCATACTTCTGTTCGATGCGGGCAAATTCGGCTGCCAGACGACGATGCATATCGTCGGGCGACTTCTCGTAGAGATTGCCGAAACTGTCTTTCAGTGCATACTTGTTGACCCATACCGATGCGGCGAGCTCATCTCCTTTGAAATAAGCTTTACTGGCCGTGAGAGCTTCTTCGTACTCGTAATTTTTCATATTTGCTGTGTCCCGGTGGATATTTCGGGACTACGAAGTTAGTGCAATTGCACCCCTCTGTCATCCATTTTCAACCCCAGTTTTCAACAACTAATCCACAATCGCACTCCGAAGTATTCCAGACCAGAGTTCCGCCTCTTCCGTCTGCTTCACCGCCTACGTCTCCCTCTTTTCGTCTCTCTTTTCGTCTCTCTCTTCCGTCGCCCTCTTCCGTCGCCCTCTTCCGTCGCCCTCTTCCGTCATGCCCGACCCCGCTGTGGCATCTCCCGGCAGTCGGCCGGCCACAGTTCCTATGTGAAGACTCTGACATCGGAGCTGTGTCCACGAAACCTTCACCAGCGAGCGAATTCTGGACACAGTTCTAACCTGATACCCCTCACGTCGGAGCTGTGTCCTACTCATACGAGAGGCACATACATCTAGCCAGCTGTTTTTGGTTGATTCGCTTCCTGGCCGCCTGCATATCTCCCCAAATGTTATTGGCCAGCCTGATCCGCTGCTCCCTCGTCAATATGTAAGGTGAAGCCATCTCTATTTTACCTTTAACAATCCTAGGAATATAGAACGAATCTATGAGCTCACACAAATCTATGTCAGTCAAGAGATTTTTATCCACTCTGCCGTGTTCGTTCGCCAGAATGCTTCTCGCATCGAAATCTGCCGTCCCTTTTTCTATCACATCTATTGTAATAGGTTGAGTATTTGATAGTTCTTGCATCTGTTCCTCCCTCACGCGTTCGTCTGTAATCTTGTTCATCTGAAGAAGGAAATTCCTCGGGGTTACATAAACAGACTCTACATACGACACATCGATTATGTTCTCAAGAAGGAGAAGCCCGTCTTCAGACATAGGCTGAGACAGTGGAACTTGTGTCTTGCCGGAAAGATATTTGTAACGTTTCTCGTTGATTATCAATGCTGTATTTGCAGATTTACCTAGCTCTTTCCTGAACAACGTGTTGACAGAACTGTATCTATACCCGAAAGGCGTGGCCGTGATTCCGTGATGAAGCCCCTGCCGCATAATGTAATTGAGACCGGCAGTAATATGCTTGATACCATCCATTTCATCACAGAAATAAAACTTGTCCCCGAGTCTGCCACATCGGGAATACTTGGCATTGAAGTAGCGGGAATATTTGTTACGGAGCTTTCTTTGGAAAACTTTCGGACTGTCGAATTGGACTGCATTGTGCGAGTGATCGCTCATAGCACTCACAGCCAAAGCCCTCGCTCCTGTTTCCAGAACTGCTTCGGAGAAACTGTTCAAATATCTGATGTAATCTTCGTGATTTCTGCACATCACCTCATCGTGTGATGCCAGACATAGATGGTATGTCTTCCACATAACGCATTCTGTTTTTAATGTTCAACACTTTCTTTCTGCTCCAATCCATCCCGCCAATCACTTTCACCTTCAAGACAAAATGCTTGGAGACCGCTACAAATGTAGAAAAATATTTTCGTGTTCGACAAAAAAAGCCACAACTCCGATGTGGGAACTCTCTCGTTGGAGCTGTGTCCATGAAACCTTCACCAGCGCACTAATCGTGGCCACAGTTCCGATGTCGCGCCTCTCACATCGGAACTACGGACGGTAGCCGGCGGGGACGTAGTTGAAGATGGACCGGCAGACGGCAGAGGAGAAGGCGGTGGCGCTCCCGAGAAGGGAAGTCCAGACACCATCCGGCAAATTCAGATTGTTGGCAGAATCTCGCATAATACCCTGAGCGACAAGGCCATAGATGAATCCTGCATTGAAATTGTCGCCGGCGCCGATGGTGGAGACGGTCTCTATCCGGCTGACGGGGAACGAGAAACAGGACTCGGGCGTATAGATTTCCACAGGGTCGGCTCCACGGGTTAGAATGAGATTCGGGCACAACTCCCGCAAGTGCTTTTCGTAAATCTCACGTCCGTCGGAAAGACCGCCAAGCAGATACGAAAAGTCTTCGTCGGAACCTCTCACAAAATCGGCCAGGCGGCAGTTCTCCTCGATGTTGCCCATAAGCTCGGGCAGTTCCCCGATATGACTTGGCCGGAAGTTGATGTCGTAGTAGATTATCGCCCCGGCCCGACGGGCTGCGACCAGAAGCGAACGCGTGAAATCGCGAATGGCGGGATTGATTGCGAAGAACGACCCGAAAAGAACTATGTCATCTTTCTGAAAATGAACGCTCTCCACCTTCTCGGGCAGGAGTTCCGCGTGAACGGGGTCTTTGTAGAACTCATAGTGGGCATCGTTGTTTTCGTCCAGGAACGCCAGGGAAATGGGACTCTGCGAACCGGCGCGGCGGATGACTGCAGGCGTTTCCACGCCGTTGGCCTCCATAAACGAAACCACAATGTCTCCAACGTGGTCGTCGCCTGTCTCCGTTACCATAACTATCTGAATATCGGGAAAATCCCGATGCACGGTGCGTCCCAGCGAAATCATTGCGTTGAAAGTGGACCCTCCCGGCACCGCCGCCGAAGGATCGTCGTCGCGAAAGATTATGTCGAGGACTGTTTCGCCTATTCCTATTATTTTGCGTGATGAAGTTTTCATATCTTTCATATCACAAAGTTAATAATTTGTCTTTATTAAGAAAGTATCGTACCTTTGTTTGTTATGAGAACAGAAATATCAACTATAGGCAAACAAGCCACAATACAAAAATTACTTCAGCAGAGCGGACTCGGAGCCGCTTCCACAATAAGAATCAAAGAAAAAGGAGAATGTTTCCTCGCGCAGAAGACTATGCTCGAGGGAGTTGACTTCGACCTGACATACACTCCGCTGCGTCATCTCGGATACAAGGCGGCGCTGGGCGTTATGGGCGAGCTTTACGCCGCTCTCTCCCAGCCCTCGGCTCTCAACGTAGTGCTCGGCCTCTCAAAAAAATTCTGCTACGAAGATGCAGAGCAGATCTGGGAGGGAATCACTGCCGCCGCCAAAGAACACGGAGTAAGCCGTCTGGCTCTCGACCTCAACCCGTCGGTCACCGGACTCTGCATTTCGATTGCCGCGACGGGAGTCCAGCGCCGAAGCGTTCTGGACAAGATTCCCGAGTCCAAGAATATGGACCTCATCTGCCTTAGTGGTCACCTGGGAGCTGCGTATATGGGCCTCCACGTGCTTGAAAGAGAGAAAGTTGCATTCAACGACACTTCCAAGCAGCCCGATTTGAGCCGGTACAAGGCAGTCCTTGGCAGCTACCTCAGTCCCGAAATCAAACCCGACACCATCAGCCGTTTTGTAGATGCGGATTCTCTCCCTTCGCGCGGCTATTTCGTGACCCGCGGCCTCGGAGCCACAATTCTCCAGCTCACCCGCGACACCGGCTTCGGCGCCAAAGTCTATATGAACAAGATTCCTATCTCCTCCCAGACTTTTGCGATGGCAGAAGAGATTGATATGGACGCAGTTACAGCGGCGATGAACGGCGGCGACGACTACCGTTTCGTCTTCACTATGCCCATCGAGAAGCACGATCTGGTCCGCCACGATTTTCAGGACTACGACGTCATAGGCCATCTGGCAAAGCCCGAAGTAGGAGCCGTGATGGTGACTCCCGAGGGAGCCGAACTCGAAATCAAAGCACAAGGTTTCTGATCCGGCTATGACTTTACTTCTTGTTTTTCTCCTCGGGGCAATGGCAGTGTCGTTTCTCTGCTCGGTGCTGGAAGCGACCCTTATGAGCACTCCGCTTTCGTATATCACTCTGCGTGAGGAAGAAGGATACAAACCCGCCGGGCGGATGAAGGCATACAAGACCGACCCTTCGAGGCCTATTGCCGCAATCCTCGCCCTCAACACCATAGCCAACACCATAGGCGCGGCCGGAGTCGGCCGTCAAGCCACGCTGATTTTCGGCTCCGAGTGGTTCGGAGTCGTTTCGGCAGTCACAACCATACTGATACTCGTTTTTTCTGAGATTATCCCGAAGACCATCGGCACAAGCCACTGGAAATCTCTTATGGGATTTGCCGTCAGAGCCATCAGAGTGCTGATTGTCTGCCTCTTCCCTATAGTCTGGTGCGTGGAGAAGCTTCAGAAGCTTCTGACCCCCAAGACTGCCGAGACCTCTGTTTCGCGCGAGGAAGTCGGAGCGATGGCAGATGTTGCCGAAGAGTCCGGAGAACTCGAAGAAGACGAGAACGAGATAATCCAGAATCTCATAAACATAGACGATATGACGGCCGAGAAGGCTATGACCCCCCGAGTCGTCGCCGCAATAGCACCGGAGTCTATGACAATCAAGGAGTTCTATCGCGACAGACGCTTTCTCCATCACAGCCGCATACCTGTCTATTCCGACAACGACGAGTACATCACAGGCTACATCTTAAGGATGGAGGCCCTGCAGCTGATGGCCGAAGACAAGTTCGACCGTACCCTCTCCTCCATCCGCCGCGACGTCGCCAGCTTCCCGGAAGAAACCCCGATAGAGACAATCTGGGACAAGATGCTCTCCGACAAAGTCCAGATAGCCATCATAATAGACCAGTACGGTGCCTTCCAGGGCATCCTCACGATGGAAGACGTCATCGAGACGATTCTCGGCGACGAGATAGTTGACGAGCGTGACGTCGTGGTCGATATGCAGCAGCTCGCCAAGGAACGCTGGAAGCAACGCCGGCAATAGCTCCGGACGCAGCATCATTAGTACAGACGCGAGTGACTCGCGGGTGTACGAACGACGGAAGTTAGAAGGAATAGCCGAGCGAAATGGTGAAGTTGGCGGGGGCTTGGGGGTAGAGGCCTTCCCACTGATACCACCTGCCGTCGGATTCGGCGCGGGAGACCCAGGCGTAGGCGTAGTAGCGGTTGTTGAAGAGATTGCCTACGTCGGCCCTCAAGGACCAGCGACCGTGCCAGTCGATATTCTGAGTCAGACCCAGACAGGCGACAAAGTAGGCGGGCACGCAGCGGTCGTCGCAAGAAGTGTTGTCCCAATATTGACTGCCGACTATCTTGCCGGAGAGTCTGGCCGAAGCGTCACGCCAAAGATTCTGCGTCCAGACCATCGCGGCCGTGACCGAAGGGCTGAGTCTCAGGTCAAAACGCTCTCCCGAAGTCTCCAACTTATTGGTACTCAGGGTTATATTACCCTCGATGCTGAAGAGTCGGGCCTCGTACGACGAAGCCAGCTCCAGCCCGCGCCTCCAAGCTCTCGGAACATTGTCCTTGACTGCGTATCCGGCATCGTTGATACGGCCGGTTTCGGCCAGCATATCGAAGTATTCCATCGCGAAGAGGCCTGCCGAGGATTTCCATCTGCCGAAGGCAAAACCCGCTCCCAACTCCACGTCCACCATTGTCTCGGGCTGTACGTCTGCACGCGCCTGAATGTCGGACCTGCCCGGTTCCTTGTGTCCCAAAGCAGCTGACAGATAGATATTTACAGCCCGGCCAAGCATAAGGTTGGCCCCGACCCTCGGATTGAAGAAATTCCACGAAGTGTCGTATGCCAAAGTCTGGTCGTACTCGTCGGGCCCGGCCATCCGATGCGTCACGGTCCGGTATTGTAAATCGGCATAGAGATTGAGCGGCTCCGAGGGACTCCATTCGGCTCGAAGCCAGAGGTCCATCTCACGTTTAAGAGCATCGTTTTCGTAATAGCGCTCTCCCGGCGAGGGTTTCACAAACTCTCCCCAATGAGCGCCGCCATAAGAAGAAAGATAGATGCCGCCGGTGGCCTTCAGACGGTCGGAGGACCAGGAGACTTCCGAACGGGCCGCCCAGAGGGTGTTGTCGAGGGCGTCTTGAGTGATGGCATCGCCCGAAGGGAGAAAATCGACCTTATACTGCTCGTAATAGCCATAACCTCTTGTACAATTGAGGGTTGTCTTCCAATGGAAGCCGCCTGCGAAATCGTGTGAGTAGAGCAGTTGGATGTGCGTCTGGCGATAGTTGTCGGTCTGGTTGTCGTAGTAGCAGACACGTCCGTCGGCGTCCACGTACTCTCCCGCCGGATTGTATGTATAGTTTCCGGCGTTGTACTGTTCCAGCGGGATTCCCTCCCAGGTGATGCCGCTGCGCTGCTGACCGTGAAGAAGAGTAAGCTTCAGAAGGTCCTTGAGGCCTTGCCAACCTACTGATGCATAGACAGATCCGACACGGGCAAAGGCATTGCGTATGTATCCGTCCGTGCGCTGGAAATTAAGAGCCGCTTCGGCAAAAAGGCCCTTGCCGGACAGCCCGCTGGAAAAATGCCCGCCGGCCGTGAAGGTTCCGAAAGAGCCTCCCGAAAGAGCAGCGCCTCCTGTCGTTACAAGCGAATGTGCAGTATTCATATCGAGACTCGCGCCGAATGCTCCCGGCCCGCTGACAGATGTTCCAAGGCCTCTTTGGATCTGTGCCGAACTGAGATAACTGCCGATGGCCGGGATATTCACCCAGAACACCTCCTGCGACTCGGCGTCGTTGAGAGGTATGCCGTTGAGACTCACAACGGTCTGGTTTCCGGGCACTCCCCTGATACGGAGCGAACTGTAGCCCAGTCCTGTACCCCCTTCTGAGGCAGCCACAACAGACGGCTGCAGGCCAAGAGTCATAGGAAGTGAATTGCCGGCGACAGTCTCTCGAGAGAGAGCCTCCCTGCCGAGAGTCACGTGGGCTACGGGTGTGGAAGAATATGCTCTTCCGGCAGTCACGACCGTACTGTCGATGACGATACAGGTGGTGTCGTCTTCTGCAGGATGATTTGCCGGGCCAAAGCCCAGCATAAGGACTAAAAACAAAAAACCTCGCATAAATCTTAAAGTTTATGCAAGGGGATGCGCCATATGGCCGGACGCACATTTGAGATTCTGCTTCCCTTCGGCGGTATTGGCCGCATCAGGTTCGTTGGGACTCTCTCAACCCGACCTTTCGGCCGAGTACCCCCGCATTATTACGGGGCAAAGATAGTAAAATTTTTACAGTAATTTGTGCGAGAGCGAGGAGGCGAGGTAGCCGATGGCGGCGACTATGCCGGCGGAGAGGACCACATCGGTCCACTCAATCACCACCGGGTAGGCCTCGACGACGAAGTTGCCGGGCATCTTCACGAAGCCGAAGGCCTGCTGGAGCAGGCAGACGACAAGCCCGACAAGCACGCCGGCGGCAATGCCCGTGAGACTTATCAGCCAGCCCTCGCGGACGAAGATTCCCTTTATGAGGCCCGAGTCTGCGCCCATCGCCCCGAGAGTCTTGATGTCGTCCTGCTTCTCGATAATCAGCATCGAGAGCGAACTGAAGATATTGAACGACACAATAATCATTATAAAGATGAGTATCAGATAGATGGCTATCTTCTCGTAGCGCAGCAGGCGGTAGAGCATCTCGTTTTGCTCCTGCTTGTTCCTGACGACAAAATCTTCGCCCAGGGCCGCAGCAATCCGTTTCTGGACGTCACGCTTGACAAATCCTTTGGAATTAAGAGCCTCCGTAGAAAGGAACAATTCCACGGACGACACCTCAGAACCCTCATATTCAAGGAGTTCCCGAAGGCTGCCGATGGGTGTGAAAATATATTTCTGATCGAAGGCCTGATCGAGGGAAACCACTCCGCCGGGATAGAGATATACCTTGCGAAGCGATGCCATAGGGTCGAGAATGTCAACCTCGGCAGAGCGCGACGGAAAATACACTTCCAATGGAGCCACAAACGATGTGCGAACCCCCAGCCGGCGCGCCAGGGTCCGCCCCAGCACTACCTGGGGAATCTCCCCGTAGGTCAGTTCGAAATCTCCTTCTACAATATAGTCGCTAAGAGATGTGGAAAGCACGTAGAGCGAATCCACCCCGCGGGCAGTGGCAATCTGATGGGAGTCGTCGTACTGGAGAAAGACGTTTTCCTCGAGAATCTCGCAGAATGCCGCGACCGAAGTCTCTCCGCGCAGAGCATCGAGCCGCGAATCGCGGGCGTCGAAAACCTTCCCCGAAGCCGGAGTTATCTGAATATCAGCAGTATATGAATTGTTGAGCTCGAGGATTACGGAGTCGAACCCGTTGTAAACCGAGAGGATTATCACTAGAGCCGCACACCCGACAGCTATGCCCGCAGCCGAAATAATGGATATTATATTGATAACACCCAGAGATTTCTTCGCAAAGAGATAGCGGCGGGCTATGAGGCCGGAAATACGCATTGCCTTACAAGCCTGTGACGACTACTTTTTGAGGAGTTCGTCGATATGCTCGACATAGTCGAGGGAGTCGTCGAGGAAGAAACTCAAATCGGGCACGATTCTGAGCTGTTTTGCCACGAGTCTGCCAAGGTCTCCGCGCATACGCGAGGATTCGCTGCCGAGGATGTCCATAACCTTGGGAGCCTTGGACGAAGGGAATATGCTTACATAGACCTTCGCCATCGAAAGGTCGGGACTCATCTTGACGCCGCTGACCGAAACCAGCGCGCCGTCGTATGCCGCCATTCCGCGGGCACGGATCATCTCTGCCAGATCCTTCTGAATCTGCCGTGCCACCTTCAATTGTCTTGTGCTTTCAGTTTCGGGCATCTCGAGGTTACACCAGTTTAAGTATATAATAATTCTTCTTACCCTTCTGGACAAGGATGTACTTGCCATCAAGAACATGAGCCTCACCGAGTTGCAGAGCGATGTCGGAAATCTTCTCCTTGTTGATGCTCACTCCGCCGGCCTGAATCATCTTGCGGCATTCGCCCTTGCTGGGGAAGATGTCTGTCTTGACCGCCAGGGTCTCGATTATGTCGCAGGGGAGTTCGGCGCGGGCAATCTCATACTGAGGCACACCGCTGAACACGCTAAGGAAAGTCTTCTCGTCAAGAGCCTTGAGAGCCTCGGAAGTTCCCTTGCCGAAGAGCATTTCGGAAGCTGCGACAGCCGTCTCGTAGTCCTTCTGACTGTGAACCATAATTGTAATCTCCTTTGCCAGAAGCTTTTGCAGGACGCGGCGCTCGGGGCACTCCTTGTGCTCCGCAACGGCTGCCTCGATGGTCTCGCGGTCGAGCATCGTGAAAATCTTTATGTATTTCTCTGCATCCTCGTCGGAGACATTGAGCCAGAACTGGTAGAATTCGTAGGGCGAAGTGCGCTCGGGGTCGAGCCAGATGTTTCCGTTCTCGGTCTTTCCGAACTTTCCTCCGTCTGCCTTCGTGATCAGAGGGCAGGTGAGGGCGAAGGCTTCTCCGCCGAGGCTGCGGCGGATGAGCTCTGTGCCGGTGGTGATGTTGCCCCACTGGTCCGCGCCTCCGAGCTGAAGCTTGATGCCCTTGTGCTCATAGAGATAGAGGAAATCGTAGCCCTGAAGCAGCTGATAGGTGAACTCCGTGAACGACATTCCTTCCGAAGACTCGCGGCTGAGGCGCTTCTTGACGGAATCCTTGCTCATCATATAGTTGACAGTGATGAGTTTGCCGATGTCGCGGGTGAAGTTGATGAAGGTGTAGTCCTTCATCCAGTCGTAGT